>Ga0209123_1001496_pt1 | contig 22951 bp, 22 predicted proteins | sample BarGraIncu00431A_FD_184500 | JGI IMG/M metagenome (GOLD analysis project Ga0209123, IMG submission 184500) | Arctic peat soil microbial communities from Barrow, Alaska, USA - Barrow Graham LP Incubations 004-31A (SPAdes) (version 2) | ecosystem: Environmental > Terrestrial > Soil > Wetlands >...
TCTCCTTTATGGCCCTAAGCCTGCTTATCCCCAGGCTGCCAGAAAAGCCAAATGGGAAGGCGCAGTAGTGGTGCGTGCTCTGATCGATATCGATGGAATGGTAACAACGGTGTCGGTACGCGAAGGCAGCGGCCATGACGTCCTTGATGAGGCAGGGGTGCGAACGTTGAAGAAGTGGCGTTTTTCGCCAGCGACAAAAGCTGGCATGCCTGTTGCTAGCGTTCGTGATATAAGAGTTCGGTTTAGCCTTGCGGATGAAGAATAAACTACAACAATAATAACTTTGATTGAAAGAGAGAGGATGCACATTGTATGAAATACTAAAAGGCGGCTGGGTGATGCTTCCGCTGATCATCTGCTCTATTGGGGCGGTAGTTGTTATCATCGAGCGGTTTTTATTTTTTCGGCGTTTGGGTGATACCAGCTTGGCTGAAGAAGTATTAAATATGATCACCAACGAGCGTATGGAGGAAGCACTGAATATGGCAAAACAATCTTCCTTGCCGCTCCTTACAGTAATGGTAGCTGGAATCAACAACCCTTCAAGGCCAGTAAAAGCGATGGAAGCAGCAGGAATTATCGAAATATCGACCATGAGGCGCGGTCTGCCGGTACTAGACACGATTGTGACCCTTTCTCCGCTGCTGGGGCTCTTGGGCACAATCATCGGTATGATGAATTCCTTTCAGATCATGGCCTTATCTGGGATAGGGCAACCCCATGCTGTCACCGGCGGAGTGGCCGAGGCGCTCATTGCCACTGCAACTGGTATAGCCGTGGCAGTTATCGCACTGATACCTTATAATTATTATTTATCTCGCGTCGAGGGAGAAACTGAAACTATTGAATACTACGCGACTAGGCTAGAAATGGCGTTGGCTTCCTCGGGCAAGGAGTGAGGCCATGAAACTACCGCGCAAGCCACTAAAGAAAGCACGCATTGAAATTATACCCATGATTGATACCATGTTCTTTCTACTTGTATTTTTCATGATGGCAACGTTAACGATGACAAACCAGCAAAGTCTACCGGTGAATCTTCCTCACGCTGCCGGAATGCAGGACAAAGCACCGCAGACTATAACGCTAACTTTGACTAAAGAGGGCACTCTTTTTTATGATAAAGAACAGGTTGGCGCACAGGCTGACGCAGTGCAACGGCTTATACACCAGAGTAAAGAGGACAAGCAAACATCAGTGATCATCAACGCTGACCGTAGTGTTGAACATGGGCGCGTAGTGGAACTAATGGACGCCATTCGTCAAAGTGGAATCACTCGAATTGCCATTGCCGTTAGTCCCTTAGGTCAAAGTAGTGTTGCATCAAGGTTATGAAGCAATGGGTGTAGTCGTGGCCAATAGGAGGGATTTTTTGTTGAAAAAATGTGTAGCGTTTTTGAGTATAGTCCTGCTGTTGCTCTCATTAACAGCGTGCAAGCAAGAACAGCCTGCGTTAAAGAATGAAGTGGCAGACACTGAAAGACCGATTTTTACAGTAACAGATCAACTGGGTCGCCAGGTGGCTATACCACGTACTATTGAGCGAGTATCCATCCAGGAGACCCATCTGGGATTCCATGTCGCATATGCTCTGGGGCAACAGGACAAACTGGTGGGTGAGGTGGTACTCGGTAAGCTGGGCAGGGTTCTGGACTCAGTACAACGCAAAAAAGTAATGAGAGGTGATATGGGGCGGAGCCACACGGCAAATCTTGAAGAGTTGATCGCACTAAGACCTCAAGTGATTTTTTGCGAAGTATCATTGGATGGTTCGAGTATACGCCAAATCGAGGCGGCTGGCCTGACGGTGGTGGCCATTAAAGGTGAAACTATGGAGGAAAGCTATGAAGCTGTGCGGCTGATGGCCAAAGTATTGGGCTGTGAAGCACGCGGTGAAGAATATATTAATTATTGTGAGAAATTATTGTGCCTGGTTGAGGACAGAGTAAGGGATATACCGATGGAAAAACGGTTGAAGGTGATGATTTCAGGTGATCAGAGCGTATTTAACGTAGCTTCAGGCCAAATGCTACAGACATACATATTAAAAAAAACCAGTGCCGACAATGTGGCGGAAAAGTTAATTGGGCGCTGGCCGGTAGTGTCGCCGGAGCAGGTCATTCGATGGGATCCTGATGTTATTTTACTCGGTTCAACATGGGGAGTAGGCAGGATGCAGGAGATTTTGGACAATCCCCAGTTAAGTACTCTGACGGTGGTTCAGCAAAAACGTATATATGCCATCCCCTCCAATATCGGCTGGTGGGATTTTCCGGCACCCCATTGTGTGCTGGGCATAGTATGGGTTGCTAAAACCCTATATCCGGAAAGATTTGGTGATGTTAATATGACGGAAGTTGCTGATGAATATTATCAGAAATTTTTCGGACGTTCCTTTACCGCCTTGGGCGGGAAATTATAAAAGGGAGATGTATATCATGCAACCTAAAATGAGACCTTTATATAATTCATTGGCAATTGATCCAGGTGGGATTATTACGATAACTGAACAAGGACAATTGTATGCTGTTTTGCAAGTTGTGCTGTCTTGCAAGCTATTTGAACGGCTGGAAATAGCCAAACCGGCAGAGAAATTGGCAGATGAAATGGACTGGGAGGAAGAAACCACAGTTCGGTTGCTAAATGTCTTGGTTAAGGCCGGCTACCTAGCGCTGCTTCAGGGAGGTTATTGCAATACTGCCTTGACTAATACCTACTTTCTACCAAAGAATTTTCTCTATCTTGGCCATAAGTTTGACGATGATCTATCGTCAGATACATCAGGTGCTAATTTGCTCCGTTGTTTGCAAAAAGATCCGGATACCCGTATTAGCAAGGAACCCCAGTGGGATCCTGAGCGGCTCAGGCAAATTGGCGTCAATGCACTAACCGGGTCTATTCAAAATACAGTCAATTCCTGTGACTTGACGAATGTTAAACATCTGCTGGACCTAGGTGGTGGACATGGGTTTTATAGTATTGCCTTGGCGCAAAAATATCCAGAGTTGAAAGTAACTCTGTTTGACTTACCCCAAGTTATTGCCTTAACCCGCCAGTTTGTTGCTCGTTTTCACATGGAAAAACAGATAAATTTATTATCAGGGAATTTTTTGCAAGATGATATTGGGTTAGGTTATGATGCCGTTTTGTGTTCGAATATTTTGCATAGTGATAAGCGAGATATCGTGCTCGCCAAAGTAAGAAAGGCCCTCCAGCCTGGCGGTGCTATTATTCTGAAATGCCGAATTGCTGATTGTCCAGATACGTTGTCAAATGCGTTAAATAAGCTTTTCTGGCAAGTACATGGTGGTAAGGAGTTATTTACTCAGGCAGAGTGGCGAGGTTTTTTATCAGCTCATGGATTTTATGATAGCAAAACAGTAAATGTGGAAAGTATGTTCGCTACGATGATTGCCAGTAGCTGAGGAGTGTTGCTCAGTGAAAGGTATACTGGCAATGCTGGTAGTTAGAGATAAGTGTTCGGTCTATATTATCTTCAAAGGCTCGGCGTAAGCCGGGTCTTCTGAATTAATGCTGTCAATAATTATTGTGAGGAGAGTTTTTATGTGGAAGATCCATGATGAACTAATAGTTAGCATCGTTATAGCATAGATAAAAAGGTGGGATCTATATGCAAGATGAACCTATAATACGCAACTTAACTGTACCGAAATTTGCTAATGCCAAAATAATGTTACTGCCGGTCGCGCTCGTTGCTGTGGCACTCATTTCATTTACGATCGGCAGCTATCCGGTACCGATTGAAACTGTCATTAATATCATTGTCGCAAAGTTTGTTGATATTCCGCGCATATGGACCCCTGAGATGGAGATTGTTGTTTGGAAAATACGTTTGCCGCGAATTCTGGCGGCCATGCTGGTGGGAGCGGCTTTATCAGCGGCTGGTGCCGCTTACCAGGGGCTATTTAAAAATCCAATGGTATCGCCAGGGATTTTAGGAGTATCGGCTGGAGCTAGTTTTGGGGCAACGGTAGCTATCTTACTGTCCTTTAACATTATCGGCATTCAAATGAGCGCTTTTGTCGGTGGGATGCTGGCAGTGTCGATTACCTATCTCATTGGTATTACCCTAAGTAAAAATGGTGATGCTACGTTGATCATGATTTTGGCAGGTATTATTGTGGGAACTTTATTCACTTCCTTCGTGTCACTGGTGAAATATGTAGCCGATCCCTACACTAAGTTACCGACGATTACTTACTGGTTAATGGGGAGCTTGGCGTCAGTAAATTTGTCAGACGTGATGATAGCGGGTATCCCAATTATGATAGGACTGACTATATTGACGTTAATCAGGTGGAACCTCAATGTAATGTCCTTTGGTGATGAAGAGGCTAAGACACTGGGTATTAATACAGAGACAATACGTCTGGTAGTAATTTTTTGCGCGACCTTGATCAGTTCATCGGCAGTGGCAATCAGCGGCATGATTGGTTTGGTCGGTCTAATTGTTCCTCATCTTGCCAGACTTATGGTGGGGCCTAACTACAATGTCTTGCTGCCGGTGTCCATTGGCGTGGGAAGCCTATTTCTACTGTTGGTGGATGATTTGGCCCGCACCTTGTATGCTGTAGAAATTCCCTTAGGGATTCTGACCTCTATTATTGGGGCACCGGTCTTTTTGTTTCTGCTCATCAGTAGCCGAAGTAAGCAATGGTCGTAAGGCGAAAGGATAGTGAACATTATGAGACTTGAGGTGCAAAACGTTTCATGTGGATATTCCCCAGGCAATCCGATAGTGAGTGGTATATCCCTTGAAATGGAAGCAGGAGATACGCTATGTCTCTTAGGGCCCAACGGTGTTGGTAAAACCACCTTTTTTAAAACCTTATTAGGGTTACTAAAGCTACAGTCGGGAAGGATTTTGCTTAATGGCGATGATATTAATAAATGGTCCCGTAGAACTTTTGCGCGAAAAGTAGGCTATGTGCCCCAACTACACACCCCACCTTTTCCGTTTAAAGTAATTGATGTGGTTGTTATGGGGCGAACGGCTCATGTAGGCGTTTTTTCCTCTCCCTCAGCTAAAGACAGGAAAATAGCTAGTGAAGCGTTAGAAATGCTGGGTGTTAGTCACTTGCAAGACAGAACATATACAGAGCTTAGTGGCGGCGAGCGGCAATTGGTGATGATCGCGAGAGCACTGGCGCAGCAACCGGAAATATTAATCCTGGATGAGCCAACCTCCAATCTAGATTTTGGTAACCAAATTAAAGTATTGTGCCAGATAAAAAGGTTGACTAAAGAGAGCAATATCGGCGTGATTATGACAACGCATTTTCCTGATCATGCCTTTTTATGTGCTTCAAAGGTAGCGGTTATGGGAAAAAATAATACTTTTATTACCGGATATCCTGCTGATGTGATCACCGAAGAGGTGTTAAAGCAAACCTATGGTGTTGATGTAAAGGTAATTGAAACCGGTGAGCAATTAGGTGAAAAAATAAAAATATGTGTCCCAGTATTGAAGAACTAATGGATGGTTGTGGTCAAAAGTTGGGTCGGAGAAAATTGCGGTGATATAAGCCTAATAAAAGTCAAAATTATAATCAATCAGAAAGGTGAGTGTAAAGAGTCGATCCTTTTTAGCTGTCTGTAACATCCAAATGAGTCAAAGGCAGCTGAAGTAGGTCAATGGGTTTCTTAGATTTTTCAAAATCATGATATTTTTTAGGGGGCATTCCATACCTTTTTTTGAATGCCCGCGTGAAATTGGAATAGTCATGAAAGCCACTTTCCATACAGGCCGTCATAACAGAGTGCCCGACTTTAATAAGATGGTTGGCGATAATCAATCTTTTTTGCAGTACATAGTTGTGTATGCTACAGCCAGTATGATGTTTAAACTTGTGCATTAGATAATATTTATTCAAGAAAAAGACTGAAGCCAGTTTTTCAATGGATAAATTATCGGCAATGTTATTATCAATGTATTCTAATACTCTATCGATCGTCTCGTCACATTCAATGTCAGTGAGAAATACATCTTTTTTTATTTCCAGGGACACTCTGTTTAAATACACAATTAATTGTAAAAATAGGCAACGTTGTAGCACATCATCACCAAAAGTACAGTTTTGACAGGTAGCATTCATTTGGGAAAAAATTGATTGGATGATTGTCAACATTTCAGCTGGCATTCGTAGTAAGTGAAACTTATGTTGGTCGGCTAACTCAAAACATGTTAATAGATTATCCTTGGTAGCTTTATAATTTTGCAAAAAGGAGGGCCTTATCCATAGAATCATTCGCTTATAAGGAACGGTAGTATCAACGATGGGTTTGTGAATAGTGTCGTGGTTAATCAGCAAGATATCCCAAGGCTTTAATTTGTATACTGTCCCTTCAATATGATAGGTTGCTGAACCAGAAATAAATAAAACAATTTTATTAAAGTCATGATAATGGGATTCAATTTGCATCTTTGTTGTATCTTGTAAATTGAAAAAAATAAAATCATGAGTTAGATATCCGCGTTTTTCTTGTAGATGACTCATATCTTTGTTCATATCTAAGGCCCCTCACAAATCTGCTTTTTAACGGTAGTTATTATAGTATTCGCTATAGCAGTTTTTGCCACCTTCTTAGCAGGTTAAGCAATCTACCCATGAAACTTTTCTATTATAATGAAAATGAAAAACAAGAATTGGTAGGTTTGGTTATGGGTATTGTATACACTGACACTGTAGGAAAAATGGGGAGGGAATTACATGAGTTTTCATTTTTATAAATACCATGCATTGGGTAATGATTATATTGTTATTGATCCCCAAAAGACTCAAGTTAACTTATCCGAGGACAACATTCGCCTGATTTGTCATCGGAATTTTGGTATCGGTTCGGATGGTATTTTGTATGGCCCATTGTTTCATCATAATTCCATCTCCTTTAAGATCTTAAATCCCGATGGTAGTGAAGCTGAAAAAAGTGGGAATGGAATTAGAATATTTTCACGTTATCTGTTTGATGCAGGCTACTTAACATCTAAACAGTTTAAATTGGAAACCCTTGGTGGTATCGTTCAGGTTGAATTATTAGATGCTACCGCGAGCCTGATAAAAGTGGATATGGGAATGGTTACTTTTGAAAGTGACAAAATACCTGTCCAGGGACTTTGTCGTGAAGTCGTGAACGAAAAATTGGAGATTAAAGGTCAAATGTATCATATGACTTGTTTGTCCATCGGCAACCCACATTGTGTGATTCCCATGGATACCATATCGAAGGAAGCGGCAGAAAAAATTGGTCCTTTTGTTGAAAATCATGAAATTTTCCCCAATCGGATTAATGTTCAGCTACTGAAAGTACTGGATCGTCAGAATATCGCAATAGAAATTTGGGAAAGAGGGGCGGGTTATACATTAGCATCAGGTAGTAGCAGTTGCGCAGCAGCCAGTGCCGCCTTCAAACTCGGCTTAGTCGATAATGTGGTAGATGTGCATATGCCGGGAGGGATGATTAATATTGCTATTGACCATGATGGTCATGTACAGATGACAGGTTCAGTTACAGGTATTAGCCAAGGAATGTTTATGGCAGACCTGTGGGCACAAATAAAAAGTCGGTGAATTTAATGAGGGAGATATTATGAAGAAAATCAATGTAGGAATTTTATTTGGTGGTAAATCCACTGAACATGAAGTTTCATTACAATCGGCCCAAAACGTGATTGAGGCCCTGGATAAAGATAAATATAATATCACGATGATTGGCATAGATAAGTCTGGTCGTTGGTATTTACATGATAAAGCTCATTTCCTGTTAAATAGTAATGATCCAAAGCGAATTGCTCTCAATATCACCCATAAAAAGATAGCATTTGTACCTGGAACAGAGCGTAAACAAATTTTATGTATATCGGATGACAATGCATGCGAAAATATTGATGTAGTATTTCCTATTCTACATGGTCCCTATGGTGAAGATGGTACTGTCCAGGGGCTGCTAAAGTTAGCTAATCTTCCTTTTGTAGGGGCTGGGGTCTTAGGATCGGCGATAGGAATGGATAAAGATGTTGCAAAACGACTGCTAAGAGATGCAGGCATCCCCATAGCTAGGTTTATTGCGGTGCATAAATGGGATCGAGAAAAAGTTAACTTTATCAGTGCTTCAGAAGAATTAGGGTTGCCATTATTTATTAAACCTGCCAATGCGGGGTCATCTGTTGGCGTCAGTAAGGTGAATAACGGTGTTGATTTTATAAATGGTCTTGCGAAAGCTTTCCAATTTGATAATAAGGTATTAATCGAAGAGTTTGTCCAAGGTCGTGAAATAGAGTGCGCAGTATTGGGCAATGAAGCTCCCATTGCATCGGGTGTTGGTGAAATTATTGCCCAAAGAGATTTTTATTCCTACGAAGCAAAATATATTGATGAGAGCGGGGCTGTCATTGAGATCCCAGCTCATATTCCTGATCATTTAGTTGCTGTAATACAAGGGATGGCCATCAAAACATTTCAAATACTAGATTGTGAAGGAATGGCTCGAGTTGATTTCTTCTTGACACCCGACAATAAACTGGTTGTTAATGAAATCAATACCATTCCTGGTTTTACAAATATAAGCATGTATCCTAAACTATGGGGACTTAGTGGAATATCGTATAGTCAATTAATTGATCGGCTTATTCAGTTGGCTTTAGAGAGGCATGTTAGGGATCAACGTCTAAAAACTTCCGTTGATGAAAAACTATGATTTAGTTTACAGGTAGATTCTTAAAATATTTATTGACGGTACTAAATTATTCCATTAAAATAAGTATAAGGTAAAATACATTTTATGATAATGTGTTGACTAGAAAATCTAGAGGCACTGATCTTCTTAATTGAAGAGATCAGTGCCTTTTGTTGCTCCAGTAAGGCTAAAATGTGAAAGATATAATGGGTAGTGGTAGGGTAGAGGAATTTGAGGTATGAGTAAAGAGGGGGAAAAATGTGATGTTAAAAAAATCTTTTGATGCGCAGCCGATGACGATAGAAAATTATGCTGAAATCTATGAAATGTGGCGTAGCATTCCAGGAATTGGACTAAATGCCGCTGATTCGGAAGAAAAGATTGCAATATATCTAGCAAGAAATCCAAATTTATCATTTATATTTTCTCAGGATGGTAAAATTGTTGGAACAATCCTCTGTGGACATGACGGAAGGCGTGGTTATATACATCATACTTGTGTATTACCTGAATATCAGGGCCAAAGTATAGGAACAATTCTAGTTACAAAAGCACTTGCAGAACTTACAAAGCAAGGAATCGATAAATGCCATCTATTTGTGTTTTGTGATAATGAAGCAGGCAAATTATTTTGGCATAAATTGGGTTGGGAAAAACGTTCGGACTTATTGATTTATTCTAAAAACATCTAAATTTGTTATACACAGATAAAGATATAGAAAAGAAGTGAGTAGCTAGTGGCAAATGCAGTGATGGAGTTAACAGCAGTGGCCACTGGAATCAGTAGCAATCATTAAAGTCCCAAATATAAAAGAACGGAGTGGTACAGTGAATAAAAGATTTCGTTTGTTGGTTAACTTTATGGTTTTGGGCATTAGCTTAAGTGTGGCAACTATAGTTTTTGCCGCTGGCAGAGATACTAGTAATAGTATTGAGGAAAGTAAGGTGATTCCATATCCCTCAGGCTACAATATAACCAGTGAGGGGGCATCCTCGTATAATGGTGTCGGTAATGTTAAGAATTCTCCCTATTACGTAGCTTTAGATTTTTTTACTATGAAATCAACGGATACGTTAACAATTTTGCCAAAGTATAAAACCTATCAACAAACTACCGAAGTGACGTGCGGCCCTGCGGCAGCTTTAACGGTTCTTACATATGCAGGCAATACCAATTGGGATGAACTTAAGATCGCTAAAATAATGGGAACAAAGCCGGTAGTTGGGACAGATACAAGTGGGATGGTTAAGTTCTTTAAGAGCATTGGTTGGGATGTTAAATCCAGTCTGACCACCGCTAAAAAAGATGGAATCACATTCCCAAATGTTAAGGATTTTAAAGATTTTGTCATTACCAACCTGAAAAACAATACACCAATTTTGGTGGAAAATATTGACTGGGGTGGACATTGGAGAGTTATCATTGGTTATGATACTATGGGAACAGAGGCCTTAGCTGATGATGTCCTTATACTGGCCGACTCTTATGATACGGCAGATCATTTCCAAGACGGATACGTTGTTAGTCCCGTAGAGAAATTTTACTATATGTGGTTTGATGCCCATATGTTGCCGAAAAATCAAAAAACGCAACAGTGGTTGACCGTGAAATCACCCCAATCATAAGGATGCAAAAGACACTGTCGAGTGTACCAAAGGCAATCTGTTAACTTTATATCTAAGTTCATGGCGGAACGAGAAGACACTTAAAGATTGTATAAAATGATATAATAACGGTGGGGATTTATAAAATAAAAGACTAAAAATATTTTCTCAAGGGGAAATTGCCAATCTGACTTTGAAAAACAGACTGGTGAGGTCGGCAACCTGTAAGTACCAAATGACCGAAGAGGGGAAGACCACGAATGCCATCATCAATGTGTACAAAAATCTTGCAGCTGGCGGTGTTAGCATGATTATCAGCAGTCTTATGGCTGTTGCGGAAAAAGGCAAAGACGTCAAAGATCAGATTAGTATTTATCATAAAAACTATATCAGTGAAATCGCTAAAATTGCCGCTGCGGTTCATCAAACCGATCCCGCTACTGTTTTCATTGCCCAGCTTTGCCATGCTGGGAGGCAACTAACCTATGATAACCAGACGGCCGAATGTGTCGGGCCATCTGTGGTGCTGTCGCCGCTACTCGTGAGAAAAGCACGGGAATTGACCAGTGCTGAAATTATAGGGGTTGGGATCAAGTCATCGCTAAAGAATTGAATGGTTAGGACGTTTGATTCGAGGTTCAGCTTTTGGGGCGTCTATCATGATTGCTCTACTAGGGATGACGATTAATTATCTCCTTCATTTACTAGAAGTGAGTCTATTAGATTGGTGACGGAGCTCTGAATAAACGGGAAAATACCTCTTCTTGTTATTCCGTAATTGAAATGGAACAAGAAGAGGTATTTAAATTACGACTATTTTACCGAATCTGGTACATCTTTCAGAAAAATAAAGCTATTTTTATATAAGGCTTCAACATCTACATTAGTATCCAGCATACCAATGCCCTGTAATTGTTTAGCTGTTAAGCTGAAAACATCAGAAGCACCGCTGACAGAGGGGACATAATTATAAGTTTTTAATACTTTGGCATTAAAGGCAGCATCGCCTGGAACCCATTTTTTATCAACTTGAATTTTTGCCGTTTCATCTTGATTTTGCTGTATCCAGGCACTTGCTTTTTGCATAGCGCGGGTGTATTTAGCAGCAACTTCAGGGTGATCTTTGGCGAGACTATCGCGGACATAAGCTGTGCAGCAATATTGATGATTATAAGGAGCATCCACCGCCGAATCAACTAGGGTCTGCAAAGAAAACTCCTTTTGAGCAACAGCTGCTGTAGGATCATTCATGGCGAGAGCATCTACCGAACCTTTTTGCAACGCTAGAGGTAGGTCGCCGGCACTAAATACGACAAATTCTACTTCCATATTTTTATCACCCACACCAACACCGGCGTCAGCCAGTGCACGTTTAGCAAAAATAATTGGACTGCTGTTCATGCTGGGAACACCAATGCGTTTTCCTTTTAGGTCGGCCAGGGTTTTAATGTTAGAGTCTTTCGGGACAAGCAATTTATCACAACCTGTATGCAAACCGGTCGTAATTTTAATGGGTAAGCCATTAGAAAGAGGCTGAATCAGACTGGCTAGCAAAGCAAAACCGGCTTCGGTCTTACCTGCTGTAACGGCTTCAAAGGCAGTTCCTGGGGCTAACTTTATTATTTCAACCTTTAAACCCTCGGCTTCAAAAAAACCTTTCTCAACAGCCATGTGTACGGGAGCTTCGCATAAACTACCGCTATAACCGATTTTCAGAACATAGTCCTCAGCCTTCGTGACTACAGGCGTTTGTGTTTGTCCGCACGCTGTTACTAATACAGATAATATAAGTAGAGCAATAACCGCTAGTTTCTTCTTCATCATCTCATCTCCTATAAATAATAAGTTGGTTCTTTAACATTGCCCGCAAAATTTAAGATCTTTAAGATTTTTGTGCGCATGTTAAGAAAATCTGCGCTGCTGCGAGCTCGTGGCCTGGAAATATTCACATCAATACAATCTTCAATCTTGGCTGGCCGTGGCGTCATGACAATAATTCGGTCTGATAAGTAAATAGCTTCATCCACATCATGTGTGACCATGATCATGGTGGTTTGTCGTTCTTGCCAAATACGAATTAATTCATCTTGCATATTCATACGCGTGAATGCGTCAAGAGCCCCTAATGGTTCATCTAAGAGCAACACCTTAGGATGATTGACGAGGGCCCTAGCAAGGGATACCCGTTGTGCCATTCCACCGGAGAGTTGATGGGGATAAGATTTATGGAAATCAGATAAGCCGACCAAATTAAGAAACTTGTCAATATCCTCCTTTTTTTCTTGGTAAATGTTACGGGCTTTCAAGCCAAAAGCGACATTTGAATAAACATTTAGCCAGGGGAACAACATAGGATTTTGGAAGACTAACCCCCTTTCATAAGATGGCTTGTTAATTTCTTCATGATCGATATATAGCTTACCTTCATCCGCATTATTAAGCCCAGCAATAAGCCTGAGCAACGTGGATTTTCCACAACCTGAAGGCCCAATAAGGGATACGAAGTCGCCTGCTTTAATGTTAAGATCAATACCGCTTAGCGCAATAATATCCTCTGCACCTTGTTGGGGAAAACGTTTTACAACGCTCTCGATCTTTATTGCACCTACCATTTTATGACCCCCTTCTGCCAACCCAGCAAATTATCCCGCAACTTAAATAGCAGTGTAATGAGAATGAAAAAAGTTACAGCAATGATGATCAGCCCAGCATAGACATTGGCATAGGACATCATATCTTTTTGCCAATTAATATACCAACCGATACCGTTTTTGACCCCTAACATCTCTGCTGTCATGAGTGTGATAAACGAGGCGCAAGTACCATTGAACAGGCCAATAAACATATGGGGCATGGCCGCAGGGACGCCTACCTTAAAGATTTGATAGTATTTTCCGGCTCCTAGTGTGCTTGATACTTCAAAATATGCATTCTCTACATTTAATACTCCGCTACTGGTCATGACCGTTGTTGGGAACCACACGGCAAGAGCAATCAGAAAACTGCTCGCTGTAAAAGTGGTAGGAAAGCTGATCAGTACGAGGGGAATCCATGCTGTAGCAGGAATTGGACCCAAAATGCGAATGAGTGGGTTGATCCAATAGGCCGCCCCTTTGCTAAAGCCCACACTGATGCCAGTGATAAAACCGGCAATTGCACCATAGATATATCCGGTGAACAGAAGTTTTCCTGACGAGGCGAGGCACAGTAAGAGATATTCTCGGTCTTCAATAATAACTCCTAATACTTTATCCATGGATGGAAAATAAATGACGGGGAAAAGGGCGAATTTTTTGGTTGCCAAATTTAGTACATTTAAAAATAAAATGGCCACACCAACAAACAAGGCGTTTTCTGCAATCCATTCTTTGGCTTTCGAGTTATAATAGGATGCTAGGGCCAGGATTGTAAAAAGTGCAATAAGGCCAATTAGCAAATAAGTAAAATATGGGTGCTTTGTAAGTGGATGTTTACTAGCATTTGTTATCACAATATCCAAAAAGATCGCCAACGCTGCCGACAATACCGGCAACCATACATTTAGTTTTTTCATGATGATTACCTTCCTTTTTTTGTTATACATAAATAGTGATTCATGTAGTCCGATGTAAAACTAGACAGTGCTTTCCCTCCTTTGCTCACTTCCTTCGGGCTCATACATAAAAATAAAGGTCATATACTATCTATTTGCATGCAAATAGATAGTATATGACCTTTATGTCAATGCATAATCAGTCACATTTCTTACTAGTGTCGACTACTATAACGATTAACCTCTCACAATTTTGTGAGTCGGTATACTAGAATCGCTCAATCAACATTTTTATTGATTATACATTGTAGACATCCTTGTTGTCTACTGTTTTTTAGAAAATATGACAATAATGGGGCGCATGCATATTCAACGACATCGTATATTTTAGGTGTTGACAGTCAGCTAACCTAAGTGTATAATGTCAATTAATTGCAGAAGTAATAACTTTGCTGACTGGTCGAAAAACTAGAGGCTATATTCCATTTAAGGATGGAGCATAGCCTCTTTATTTTTTTTATTTAAGTGGTCGATTAGAAAAGTTAAAGGAAGGCGGACTGAATGATTACAGTTACTGATCTAAATAAAGACTATATTACGCCTCACTCCAAGATACATGCCTTGAGTCATGTTAATTTGCAAGTTGAAAAAGGCGATATTTTTGGCATTATTGGTTTTAGTGGAGCTGGTAAATCGACCCTAATTAGATGTTTAAATCGTTTGGAAGAGCCTGATTCAGGTAAAATTATCATAGCCGGGCAAGATATTACCGCAATGAATAAAGAACATTTAAAGTTGGCCAGAAGAAAAATAGGTATGATTTTTCAGCAGTTTAATTTGCTTGATGCCAAAACTGTGTATGAAAATGTTGCTTTTCCATTGAAGGTTTCCGGATATCCTAAGAATCAAATCAAACAGCGGGTGGAAGAAATTCTGGAATTAGTTGGACTATCAGACAAAGCCAAAGCATACCCTTTGCAACTCAGTGGCGGACAAAAACAAAGGGTTGGTATTGCTAGGGCTCTTTCCAATAAGCCTGATGTACTACTCAGTGATGAAGCCACATCAGCTCTAGATCCGCAAACAACTTATTCTATCTTGGAACTACTAAAGGATATTAATGCTAAACTAGGCTTAACAATTGTCCTTATTACTCATGAACTAGATGTATTAAAGCATATTTGCAATAATATGGCGGTTATCGAGGGGGGAGAGATTGTTGAAAAGGGATCAGTTGAAAAATTCTTTTTAAACCCTGAGAGTGATACGGCAAAACGATTTATTAGCATTTTACAAGGGTTTCAAGCTAAGCGTGTATATAAGGAAGGTGGTGGAATTTGAACGACGATGTTTTAGAACTACTATTCACTGGCCTTGGTGAAACGATTTATATGGTAGCCCTCTCTACCCTTATTGCTTTTGCCATTGGATTGCCACTAGGCGTGATATTGGTAGCCACCGAAAAGGGCAGTGTGCTGGCAGCCCCTAAAATCAATAAAGTGTTAGGAACCGTAATCAATGTAGTGCGTTCATTCCCTACTATTATTCTAATTGTCGTCTTATTGCCGTTAGCTAGATTTATTGTAGGAACGACCTTAGGTGCCACGGCAGCCATTGTACCTTTATCCATTGGTGCTGCACCATTCATTGCTAGAATTATTGAGAACTGCCTAAAGGAGGTTAGTATTGGTAAAATTGAAGCGGCAACAGCCATTGGTGCTAATCCCTTAACAATCATTACTAAAGTACTTATTCCTGAAGCCTTGCCATCTCTCATTCGAGGATTGACCATTGCAGTTGTCGGGATTATTGGTATGACGGCGGTTGCTGGGGCCATTGGGGCTGGAGGATTGGGTAGCCTTGCCATACGGTTTGGATACATGAGATATCGGGATGATATTATGCTTGCCACGGTCATAACCTTGATTATTCTGGTGCAAGGCGTGCAATTCGGTGGTGATTTCTTAGCTAAATATATTAATGGCAAACGCTATAAGTTTGATTAAAAATAAAGTAAAAGGGTGATTAAAATGATTAAAAAAAGCATAATTACTAAAATTGTATTGGGAACACTTAGTGTTATCATGGCTGTCAGTATGCTTGTTGGTTGCTCATCAAGTAAGACTACCAGCCCACAAACTGGAAAGGCTGAAGTAACCGTCAAAGTAGGGTCAGCAGCAGTGCCTCATGCCGATATATTAAACTTTATCAAACCAAAATTAAAAGCAGAAGGCATTAACCTAGAAGTTATTGTGATGGATGATGATGGACAGCTAAATCCAGCTCTCAAAGACAAGCAAATTGACGCTAACTTTTTTCAGCATGTCCCGTATTTGGATTCAGTAGCGAAAGAAAAAGGCTTTACTTTTACGGTTACTGCTAAAGTGCATGTTGAGCCTATTGGATTTTATTCACAAAAAATAAAATCTCTTAATGAACTTAAAAATGGTGCTCAGATTGCCATTTCGAATAATCCATCTAATGAATTTAGAGGACTTATTCTATTAGAAAAAAATGGCTTGATTAAACTAAAACCAGGCCTTCCTCAATATTCTGCTACACCGCGGGATATTATTGAAAACCCTAAAAATTTAACTTTTGTTGAAGTCGATTCGGCTCAACTCACTCGTTCCTTGCCCGATGTGGACGGTGCTGTTATCAACACCAATCGCATCCTTGAGGCAAAATTAGATCCGAATACTGCATTATTTAGAGAAGATGCAAATTCGCCTTATGCCAATGTTTTAGTAGTCCGGAGTGGTGAAGAAAGTCGCCCAGAACTTAAAAAACTGGCGGAAGCATTAGTGACTCCAGATGTTAAGAAATTTATCCAAGATAAGTATGGTGTGGCAGTTGTTCCTGCATTTTAGAAATAACCAAAGGTCGAGTAACAAAGGAGAGTGGATACAATGAGTGATATAAAAAAAGATACCCTAGTTTTACATACTGGTTTTGAGTATGATGAATTTACTGGCGCGGTGAGTGTGCCAATCTATCAAGTATCCACATATGAGCAAGATGCTTCTGGTGGCAATAAAGGATTCCTCTATTCTCGTTCGGGAAATCCAACCCGTTCAGCCTTGGAAAAAACCATCGCAACGTTGGAACATGGTAGTAGAGGGCTAGCTTTTGCTTCAGGCTTAGCCGCTATAACTACAGTGCTGTTACTATTTAGTAGTGGCGATCATGTGGTGGTTTCGGATGTTACCTATGGTGGTACGTATCGGTTGATTACTAAAGTTTTTAATCGGTTGGGGATTTCAGCTACATTTGTCGATACAACTAATTTGCAGGCAGTACAGGCAGCAATCACACCTCACACCAAAGGCGTCTTTATTGAAACGCCAGCTAATCCACTGATGAATATAACAGATATTCAGGCCATTGCCGATATTTGCCATGACACAGAGATAAAACTCATTGTAGATAACACCTTTATGACACCTTATTGGCAAAATCCATTACTTCTTGGTGCCGATATTGTTGTGCATAGTGCTACGAAATATTTAGGCGGCCACAGCGATGTTTTGGCTGGATTGGTGGTAACAGCATCAGACGAACTGGGTGAAGAACTGTATTTTCTACAAAAAGCCACAGGCGCAGTCCTGGGTCCTCAGGATTCTTGGCTCATCATGCGAGGCATCAAAACGTTGGGCGTTAGAATGGAAAAACATGAGAGTAATGCCCAAGAGTTAGCAGAGTGGCTGGCCACCTTACCCCAGGTTAAGAAGGTTTATTACCCAGGACTACCTGATCATCCCCAATATGCCATCGCTCAGCAACAAGCAAGGGGATTTGGCGGCATGCTCTCTTTTGAACTTGCCAGCATTGAAGTCGCCGAACAATTCTTTAGCAAGCTACGGTTGATTACTTTTGCCATTAGTTTAGGGGGGGTAGAAAGTCTTATTTGCTTGCCTGCTAAGACAACACATGCCGCTATCCCTAGTGAAGTGCGTGAGAAAATTGGTATTCTTGATAGTTTAGTACGATTTTCCGTGGGGATAGAAAATGTAACCGATCTAAAAAAAGATATTTTACAAGCATTGCAGCAAGATTGAAAATACCAAATTCATCCGGGATAAGTATGGAGTCGCCGTAGTCCCTGCCTTTTAAGAAAATAGGAAGTATTGTGGTTGACCGGTAAAATGGAGATCATACGCAAGTTGCGTATGATCTCCATTTGTTTAGAAATCATAAGGAGGAAAAGCAATGAGTATAAATTTAAGTAGCCCAGCGGTTGAATTACGCGAGTCAAGACTCAAGACCATCACTGGTTATGATGGTGATGCTGCTCACCTGCTGAGCAAAAGAGATATTCCCAACAGAGAGAGAACTTTTACCCAGTGTGGCTCATGTAGTGCCGATCAGGTCATGAATCTACTGACGCAAATTCAGGACGCCGCCGTTGTCGAACATGGTCCAGGGGGCTGCGCTGGTGACATACCGGTGCGTAATGGGGTTTTTCGTAAAGGCAATAGAGGTATGGGGTATTCAGTGCATAATGTCCAATATATTAATACCAACCTGAATGAAAAAGATACTATTTATGGTGGTGGGGCTAAGCTGGAAGAGGCCATTAGGGAGGCCAAACTTAGGTTTAATCCTAAAGCTATTTTTGTAACGACAACTTGCGTGTCGGCCATTATTGGTGATGATGTTCCTGGCATCTGCGATACCTTGGAAGCTGAACTAGGTATTCCCGTTATTGCTACTTTATGCGAAGGTTTTCGCACTAATATTTGGGCGACGGGTTTTGATTCAGCCAATCATAGCATCCTCCGTCGCATTGTTAAACCAGCAAAGCAGAAACAACCGGATTTGATTAATGTTATTAGCTTTGAGCATAAATTTCTCTACGAAAGCGTTTTCAAACAGCTTGGCTTAAGGCCTAACCATATTGTGCCATTGTCAACCATTGAGCAGCTTGAACGCATCTCAGAAGCGGCCGCGACGGTACAATATTGTGAAACCCTGGGTGGTTATTTGGCTGCTGGTCTGGAAGAACATTTTGGCGTGCCAGAAGTCAAGGCACCAGCACCTTTTGGCATTCAAGCTTCGGATGAGTTATTACGTGAAATTGGTCGAATTTTCCATAAAGAAGAACTGGTGGAAAAAGTCATCATCGTTGAAAAGGAGAAGATTGCTGAGGATCTCGCCAGATTGCGCAGTCGCTTGACAGGTAAAACGGCGTTTATTGCTGCTGGTGGTCCACTGGCTTATAGTATTATTGCTCTGGTGAAAGATCTTGGTATGGAGGTTGTGGGCACCAGTGTCTGGCATCATGATCAAAAATATGATAATGATGATGATAATCTGAATTTTTTAAAGTTTGGTGTGGAGACGTATGGTAATTTCCCCGTTGGTGTTTGTAATAAGCAAGCCTTTGAAGTGACGAATGCCATTAATAAATATAAACCTGATATTGCAATTACCCGGCATATCTCAACCGTCTGGGCAGCAAAACTTGGTATTCCTTCAATTTTTGCAGGCAATAATCCGACGGAAATGTTATATGATGGTTTGATACGTTTTGGTCAGTGCATTGATGATGCTATTTCTAATCCTGCTTATATTAAGAATGTAGCGAAACACAGCAAACTTCCTTATAAAAGTTGGTGGTTTGAGCAGGATACTTATTCATTTTTAGGGGGAGACAAAAATGTCTGATTTGTTGCAAGGACCACGTCATGGCTGCACGCTGGGTGCACTACAGACGGTAGTGGCTATCGAAAGAGCAATTCCTATTTTACATGCAGGTCCTGGGTGTGGTTCTAAGCTCCATAGAGGTTTATCTATTGCTGGTGGCCATCAAGGCGTTGGGTATGCAGGGGGGGATGCCATTCCTTGCACGAATATGATTGAAAAAGATGTAGTGTTTGGCGGTACTGATAAATTACGCAATGTGATTGATGGCACTTTGAAGATTATGGACGGAGATTTTTTTGTTGTGCTGACAGGGTGCACCTCTGATATTATCGGTGATGATGTGGCCAGTGTAGTGAAGGAGTTTAAAGAGCAAGGCGTACCAATCGTATTTGCTGAGACTGCAGGTTTTAAAGGCGATGCCTATAAAGGCCATGAACTAGTTCTCGAAGCCATCATTGAGCAGTATTTACAACCCACATCTACGAAAGAAAAGGGTCTAGTTAATGTCTTTGCTAGCGTTCCCCGCCACGATCCATTTTGGGAAGGGGATTTAAATGAATTAAAGAAATTATTGGCCGGTATCGGCCTGAAGGCTAATATTTTATTTGGTTACAACAGTGGGGGCATTAAAGCACTAGATGCTATTCCAGCAGCGGAATTTAACTTAGTAGTGTCTCCTTATATCGGCCTTAAGACGGTAGAACTCTTAGAAAAAAAGTTTCAGACCCCCTATCTTCATTATCCCATTTTGCCCATCGGCGGTATTGAAACATCTAAATTTTTAAGAGCTGTGGTGGAATATGCAGGTACTACCTCAGAGGAAACAGAAGCTTTTATTGTAGCGCAAGAAGCTGAATTTTATCATTATATGGTGCGCGCCGCTGATGTCCTTACAGAATATCAACTCAATCAGCCCAAACGATTTTATAATATTAATGATGCCTCTTATGCTCTGGGCTTTAGTAAGTTTCTCGTGAACGAACTAGGTTATTTTCCCATTCACCAATTTATTAACGAGGATGTCCCCGAAGAATATCAAGAAAAAATCGCTAGTTATTTTCTTGATATTGCTCCAGATATTTCTTCCGAAGTCACTTTTATCCAAGATAGTGGTGCCATTTATGATAAAATAAGAACTATAAAATCCATTACGGCTCCCCTCATTTTGGCCAGCTCCTGGGAGGTTGATATTGCCAAAGAAATATCTGGCTTGCATCTGAGTGTAGGTCTGCCTATTATTGATCGCTTGATTTTGCACCATACTTATATCGGATATAAAGGGGGGCTGAATCTAGTAGAAGATATTTACTCAAGACTGCTGGCCAAGCATCGGGATTAACTGGTAAATTTCTTGCATAAGTGATCAGGATGCCGCCCAGATAGGCCTTTGTTTTTGGGCGGTTATGATTATTTTAATTGATAGTTAGCAAGTACAGAAGGCATAAATAGATTGAAACTCATATCATATATCGGTATAATGAAAATAGATTAAGTGCTAATAAAATATTTTGCGTACAATGACGTACCGACTGGGTGTATTTAAACGCTTCGAGTCGGTTTTTATGTTAAAAGAATTTAAATCGGTAATATTAGGAGGGACAAACATGGAATTGATACAACTTACTATGACTATTAGTGAAATTGTTACGACTTATCCTGAAACCCGGGAGGTATTTATTAATAATGGTTTCCCCATTTTTGCGGATGATACAGTAGTGCAGCAGTTGGGAGTGATGTTAAAACTAAAAACTGCCTTAAAAAGTAAGGGCATAAATCCGGCATCCTTTCTATTATTACTGGAAGAAAAAATTGCCGAAAAACGACAATATAACAATCTACAGACGACGGTGTTTGAAAATAGCTCTGAGCATTTGAATATGTTATCCTTATTGCCGTGCCCATTAAAAGTTCCCATGCAGAGTGAATTAAAACTTTTTTTGGATTATTTACGGGAAGAAAAAAATATACCCTTAAATTATTGTATTGAATCCTTCTTTAATGACCATCTTGACTACGAAGATTATCTCGAGCATTTTGAAACGCCAGATGAAATTCCAGATATCATTATGACTGCTGGTTATAGCTTTTTTTATAAAAAATTCATGGAGAAGTTTGTTACCCAAGGTGTTTTTGCTGATGTGATCAATCGCCCCGTGAATTCTCGCCTTGCTGAGGCTGGTATGATTGATCCAGATGGACATTTTACGGTCATAGGGGCCAATATTCTGGTTATGGTTGTCGACAAAAAACGTTTAGGAAACATTCCCATGCCAACGTCTTGGGGAGATTTATTAAAGCCTGAATATGAAAATAAAGTAGTCATGCGTGGCCATGGGGATATTTTTTGTGATGTGGTGCACCTTAACTATTATAAGGATTACGGATTAACAGGGGTGGAACAATTAGCACGGTCTGTAAAGTATGGATTGCATCCGGCACAAATGGTCAAAGAGCTTACCAGTAACCGCACCGATGTGCCACCCATTCATATTATGCCTTATTTTTTTTACAAAACCATGAAGGAGTCGGACAATATAAAAATTGTTTGGCCAGCGGAAGGTATCTTAGCATATCCCATATCGGTGTTGATAAAAGCTGATAAAATGCAAGAATTAGAAGAATTAGTAGATTATCTGACCGGCCCCCACATTGGGCGCATTTGTGCCGAGGCTTATTTTCCTGCAGTTCATGCTGATGTCAAAGTGAATTTGCCTGAGCATGTAAAGCTAAAATGGTTAGGTTGGGATTTTATTAAAAATAATGATATCAAACAACTAGTGGACACCATGAATGATGTCTTTATGTCTGTCTATCGTGCTGGAGGCAAAGAAGTATGCAGCTAATTACCGTTGCCGGGCCGCCGTCCGCGGGTAAAACATCAGTCATTGTAAAGATTATCGAGGCTCTGCAGGATGATCAACTGAAGGTGGGCGTGGTAAAGTTTGATTGCTTGTCTACCCAGGATCAAGTTATATATGACAAAAAAGGCATCCCGGCCAAGAGCGGTCTGTCGGGAAATCTTTGCCCAGATCATTTCTTTGTGAGCAACATTCAGGATTGCCTCGGTTGGGCGCAAAAAAACAACTTTGATATGTTAATTAGTGAGAGTGCTGGCTTATGTAATCGGTGTTCTCCCCACATTCGTGATGTTATGGCAGTCTGTGTGATTGATAATTTGAGTGGCGTGAATACTCCACGCAAAATTGGGCCCATGTTGAAACTCGCCGATATTGTTATTATTACGAAAGGGGATATTGTTTCCCAAGCTGAGCGGGAAGTATTTGCTTTTCGGGTCAAGCAAGCCAACCCGGGGGCCGCAATTGTTCATGTCAATGGTATTACGGGTCAAGGCGCTAGGGAGATTGGTCAAATGTTTAAAACTGCCCAGAGTGTGGAGGGCCTTGCCGATTATAATTTAAGATTTTCCATGCCGGCAGCCACTTGCTCTTACTGTTTGGGACAAACCCGTATCGG
>Ga0209123_1001497_pt1 | contig 22944 bp, 21 predicted proteins | sample BarGraIncu00431A_FD_184500 | JGI IMG/M metagenome (GOLD analysis project Ga0209123, IMG submission 184500) | Arctic peat soil microbial communities from Barrow, Alaska, USA - Barrow Graham LP Incubations 004-31A (SPAdes) (version 2) | ecosystem: Environmental > Terrestrial > Soil > Wetlands >...
TCTTTGATGACTTCTCTTGGTATGATTGACATAAAAATCTTCCTTTCTGACTTAAATAGTTTTATTCCTATTCTTGCCATAAAGGAAGATGTTCTAAACCTAGTTACACAAAATTTTCCATACTCTCTTAAAAAATGACACCAATCATAATTGATTGGTGTCGGATATTTTTGTTTTTTCATCTGTCTACTTGACAGGGTGCACTTCAAAACGCCGGAAGGCTTGAATTTGTTGACCTTACTATTTTTTGAAATTTAGCTGTCATTAACACTACTTATCAGACTTTAAAATTACTGATTGCTTGTTGCAACTCCTCGGCCATTTTAGCTAATGACTGACTTGCTGACGCAATCTCTTCCATAGATGCCGACTGTTCTTCCGTTGCCGCAGATATAGTTTGGGACTCGTCAACAGCACGTTTACTTTCTTTGTCAATTTCTTGCATAGCGTTTACAATTTGCTGACTTCCACTATTTATTTGCGCAATTGCCATCAATGTTTCTCGTATTTGATTTGATATTTGTCCAATCATAGTGATGATTTCACGGAAGCTTTGTCCAGCTATATTTACCACTTCCGAACCTTTAGTTACTTCTTTTTTCCCCTCATTCATAAATATAACTGCATTGTTTGTTTCCTGCTGAACTTCACCAATTAAATTGGCGATTTGTTTTGCCGCGGCTTCTGACTGCTCTGCTAATTTTCTTACTTCCTCAGCCACAACAGCAAAACCTCGTCCTTGTTCTCCTGCTCTTGCTGCCTCGATTGCCGCATTTAAAGCTAGCAAATTAGTTTGGCCAGCAATACCTGAAATTGCTACAACAATTTGTCCGATTTTTTCAGATTTTTCGCCTAATTTTCCAATCACAATAGCGGTATCGGCTGTTTTTCGCTCAATAACTCTCATTTGACTTATTGCCATTCCCACTGCTTGTTCACCACTACTTGCTGCTTGCTCCGTCTTTTCTGAAGTTTCTGATACAATAACAGCATTTTGAGCAACCTGCTCAATCCCAGTTGACATTTTTCTTACAATTTCCGTTGCGGAAACGATCATCTTAAACTGTTTTCCAGTACCTTGTGCTACTTCATCAATAGAAGCAGCCACTTGATTTGCCGCTTGCGCTGATTGTTCAGCACTTGCTGTAAGTTCTTCAGAAGATGCCGCTACCTGATCTGTAGTCACGGCAATTTGTTTGATAAGTACTTGTAAATTACCTGTCATTTTTTCAAAAGCTTGTGCTAAACGTCCAACTTCATCATCAGACGTAATACCAAGATTCATTACTGTAATATCTCCGCTAGCAACCCGATTAGCAGCAACCTCTAAGTCCTTGATCGGTCTTGCTATTCGGCGGGCAAAAACTACAACAGCAACTACTGAAAGAAGTAAGACAATTAGAGTCGTCACTACAGTAATCAACGTTAACTGCTTTAATTTTCCAGTAATTTCCTCCATTGGGGCCGTAACACCAAGAGACCAACGGACTCCTGGTATGGGGGCATAAGCTGTTAACTTGTCGACTCCCTCATATGTATAACGCGAGATCCCGTTTTCACCTTTGACCATTTTTTGTATGGTTTCCTTTAATACTTTTGACGCATTACTATCAGTAATACTATTCTGTTTTAATACAAAATCTTTATTAGGATGGACAATCGTAGTACCATCTCCTTGAACTACGAAAGCATATCCAGTTTCACCTGACTTAACAGCTAAGACTCGATTACTAACACTTTCTAAATTAACTACCCCCGAAAAACAGCCAATTATTTTACCATTGACCTCGACAGGCATTACAATGGCTACAATAGGTAATCCCACAGTCATAGATATGTACGGGTCTGTTATTACCGTTTCCCCTTTAATAGCTCGCTGGAAATATTCTCTATGAGAAAGATTTCCCGTAAATCCGGCAGAATCATAGAAAGTACCATCTGGTTGAATAAATGTAAGGGATACATAATCCTTATTTGCTTGATGGATAGATTTAAGAAAGGGTACAATTGCTTCGATATTGCCACTAGTAATAACCGTAGTATGGGCCATCATTGTTACTTCCGATTTATGACCGGCCATCCATAATCCTACCTGTTCGGCAGAATCAGCTGCCAAAGCAGAAGTACTTTCCTCCGTGCTAGTAAGTAACAATTGTCGTGCTTTCCAATAGCTAAGCCCACCTAATGTACCGAGAGATAATAATACAATCACAACAATGATGGCCGTCAATTTAGTCTGTAAACTTTTCATTTCACCATCTTCTCCCCTTTTTAGCAATACTAAAATAAATTAACCCTGAACATACCTAATTCACAGCTAGCTCACTGTATAGCTTTTCTAATTATGACATCTTTCGCTATTTTCATCCAAATTCCTGCATGTTCCGAATATTCTTTCTAAAATGAGCAGCGCGTGTACTGGGTGGCTCTCGCAAATCGCTGAGCTGCCCCCCTTGCCAGTGGACACAAATCTGACTCACTATTATTATCTATTTTCCGATGCTATAAATGTTTTATTGGTAAGCGTCAAAAATGCCGTCACCTATACAATCAATTCTCTTCGTGAGAAAATACATCCATGGTCTCTAAATTAGAGTTTTTTAGATTGTTTTAGAATTCGCAAGAAGTCGAAGGGAGTCCATTTCATGGATGTACAGGTAGTAACACATGTCTTATATGTATCATAGCCCCCCTACGTCTGGTGCGAAAAATAGCGCCACACCTAAAACAATCTAGGTGTGGCGCTATTTTCTGCCCTTTGCTAACTTTTTCAGAGATTGTCTTACTTTCTTCTAGTTATTAATTGCCGTTTTCTTACGTAGTATAATCAAATAGTCCGAAGCGACAGATACAGGGTCGACGCTACAGCCTGCATTTCTACGACTTTAATTTCCAATAATTTATTTTCCATGATCATTTAGCCGTGATATCTTTTTACAAGCTTACGGCTAAATGATCGTCTGATTTATTTTACAATTTTAGGAGAAATATGGAACGATGTAAAAGAAGAAGATCAATTTTATAATAGAAAACCTCTTCTAGCTCACTATACATCTATACAGGTAGTTGAAAGTATATTAAAAAATAATGAACTCTGGTTTTCAAACCCTCTATTTATGATTGATCTCAAAGAAGTGCGGTTTGCAATATTAGAGGGCGTAAACTTGATTCGCAATAGTGACGAAATTGAGCGTGCATTACGTACGCCAGAAAGAGTTAATCTTTTTAAACAGCATTTCGATTACTATTTTAATAAATTTGCGGATGACGATATACTCGATACCTATATTCTTTGTCTAGCAGAACACGATAATGCAAATAACGACGGAACACTCTCCATGTGGAGAGGTTACGGAAATAATGCCAGCGGGGCTGCTATTGTATTTGATTCAGCCAAGATTACAGTTGTTGATGGGACACCGATTGCTATTGCTAAATTGAATTATGCTACAGGGGAAGAGCAAATAATTTGGATGAAAGACACCATATCTAAATTCATAGAAATTTTAAATATCACGTCTATTCCAGACGATAAACTTTATATAGCTGCATTTGCGTTATTCGAAAGAATACAAATTTTTGCTTTATTTACAAAAGACCACGAATTTAAGGAAGAGAAGGAGTGGCGTATAGTTTATATGAAAGATAGAGATCCTGACAAAAAACTAGAGCCAATGTATAGTTATTTTATTGGGCCACCTGCTATAGAACCAAAACTTAAACTTACACCCGTGCCGGATTTTATGTCCCCCGATCTTTCATTAATTACACTTATAGATCGAATAATTCTTGGGCCTGGCACCTCATCCCCTTTAGCTAAAGCAACGATATTTAGAATGTTAGATATAGTAGGTAAATCCGAATTGAAAGAAAAGGTTCGTACATCGACAATCCTGTTTCGCTCTATATAACCAGTATTTTATTGTTGTGGCTATACGTAGCTATTCTCTAAAAAAGAATATTTCTATAAACAAAAAGGATTCGCCTCTCAGTAGTGAGTCGCATCCTTTTTACTAATAAAAATCGTTTTGGTCACCTAACTAAAAAACGGCTCTAGCATAATCGCTAGAACCGTTGAATTTACTGGAGCGGGTGAAGAGATTCGAACTCTCGACCCACGGCTTGGGAAGAGCCATGAGGTGACCGAGAATAAAAGCCTCAGAAGTCGCGTGAATGCTATGTTTTCTTAACCTACATCCTACTTAATTATACCATATATAGTGAGTTTTGGCGACCCAACCCACAAAATAGTTGGACAAACACCGTCCATACCATATAAGTTAACAGATCCCCGTCAGACTGGTGCGTCTGCCGTTTCGCCACTACCGCATTGTTACTTTTTATTAGTAACATTATTATTTTACCACAACGATGGTAAAACCATTTTATAATATCAAAAAGATAGGTATATAGGGTTATTTTTACTGATAATATTCTCCAATTATTGCGTCTAATTATGTCTGCAAACCTTTGATTTTACTATATTTATCTTCTTTCACTTTGTATTCATTGGCAAATAACAAGGGACATTTGCGCACCATAAGGGACAAAATAAGGGACAACTTATTAACCTTCAAAGCACTGGTATTCCTAGATCTATTAGACCGATAAGGGATAACTCATATTGCACCTTATATTGATTTAATATTATGTATACTTATATCCACCATATGACCGCATGTCGATATATTAACCCCAGTACGCCACTTATGATTTAATGGAGGTATGTAATGTGATAATAAGAGGATGTCCCTCACCATCCTCCTTTTGATCTAATCTTTTTCCAATCTGCTCACTATATAATCAAAACATCCACCACAAAGATTATCGTTTCCTTCATAATTGGGATTAAAATATGAACCACACTTAAAACATTCTGTAATCTCCTGTTCAGTACCACAAACCATACATATTCCCACCAATTCACCTAATAGCACAGCTTCTTCTTCGCATTCTTCACAAGGAAATTCTCCGATAGGATCATTTCCTCCGTCTTTTAAAGCTGAGTACCTTAGACTTTTTATTTCATCTAGTGGGTTAGGGATAACATCATCAATAGTGTCTGAAACAGAATTTATGAATTCTGTTATCCCATCTATAATTAGTTCATTAAGAGTACCTGGTATATAAACTCCCTGCTCCGCATCGAATTCTGCCGATCCATTAATATATTCCAATTGGCATTTTTCGGTTTCTTTCTTATTAACAAACATTTTTAACTCTAGTGAACTTCTTCCACCTGGCTCATCAATCAACATTATATCTTGCGCTACCACACAAACCAAATCTTCTCTTGTTTTACTAGTAACGGTAATTAAATTAATTTCTTTATCATCTATGCCTAATGTTTCTGTCACTACATGAAGATCTTTTCTAAAATAGAAACGTTCTTCAAACTCATCAAGTATAGTATTAATCGCATTAAACATTTCTTCAAAAATTTGTTCTTCTGTCAGTATTTTTATACCCGTTTCACTTTCGATTTTAACTTTTACATCGTTTACCAAATTAAAATCATGTTGAATAGTTTCCAATTCTTTCTGAAATACAGCTTTATCTTCAGCCGATATTACGTTGTTCTCAAAGTCCTCAATTGCATCTTTAACACTTTTTAAAACTATGGAGTTATTTTCTTTGAAAACGGTAAAAGCAGAATGGTTTAACAGCTTATTATGTGCTACATGATTACGATTTTTACAGAAATTATCCCAATCTTTAGCAAAGTCTTCATTAAAATATTTCTTAAAAATTAATTCCCATAAATCCACTTTTGTTACACGTTGAGCCTTAATTAAACTCATTAATTTTTCTTTATCATCTTCAATGATAGCACCTTCAATAGCATCCGTTTTTAGAGGTTCCCATTGTTTAATTTTTATTGTCATAATTTTCATAAGATCATTTGCATCGATTGATAATAAATAATCAGAAACGTTTCTAAAAGCTGGAACATCTCTTTTATAACTTATCATTCTATCATTATACTTTTTCTTAATTTCTGCTGGAACTAGAATTTCCCACCAGGTTGTTCCATATGTCTCGACCATCACCATATTTATAAATTTTCTCAATGTATTCTCAGTTGTATTTGTCTCTGAATAAAGAATTCTGGATAATTCAAGAGACTGACCATCTTCAAGCCAAATACACTTCGTATTATCGGCTAAACCTAAAAACATATCCTTTAGATTAATCTTCAACATTTCTAGATTTTGATCGTACAATTCTAAATCTTTTTTTGGATAAACCATCATTTTAAGTTGAACAGTATTTGTATAAGTCCCAAAAAAGCAATCGACAAAATAAATTATATTGTTTGGAAAAGTGATTTTTAGTTTCCACGAATAAGTTTGACTCTCATAAATACAACAATCATAAATAAGCTCCGATTCTATTCTATTTATAAACTGAATAATTGTGTTTTGATCAAAGCTTATTCCTTCGCCAATTATAAGAAATATTACCATCTAGACCTCCAAATAATTAATCTTACATCGTATTAAAGCGGGGAAGAGATTGGAATCTTTGACCCACGACTTATGAAAAGCCATGAGTTGGCTGAGAATAAGAGCCTCAGTAGTCGCGCGTATACTATGTTTTCTTGACATGCATTCGAGTTAATTATAATCTAAAATAGTGACTTCTGGCTACTCAACACGCTAAACGATTGGACAACTGTTAATTATGCACTAAATTTTACATATCCTCGGCACTAATATCTCATTTGCCATTATTTATTGTTTTCCAGCTATAGGATTCAATCTCCCCCTCATTGTTTTTTCAAATTCTGTAACCATAAAATATATCTCACTATCGTTAAAATCCGCCAGTTCATAATAACTTAAACAAAACTCAATTTTATTTTACATTTTATATCTATCTATAAGTCTCAATGAATATGTACCACTGCAATTATTCCCCCAAATATGTTCTTTAATCCGATAATGCAGATCTTGATGTTTGCCAATGTAAAACGCTACCCACTCATCAGATAACTCATTTCTTTTCTCACGTAAATTTGTCTTTCTCTTACAAATATCTTTATAAATTTTTGGTGATTTTCCATTTGAACTATTATCCCACTTATCTATTAATGTCGTGATAAAAGTATCTCTTTGACTTTTTAAATTATCACTATCACCACACCATTTTTTGTATACATTCCTAAAATCCGCCTGAAAGTAATATATACCTGCTATTTGGGGTATGCTTTCTATAAATTTTTCAATCTTCATTTTCTCTGTTATTTTAAACAATAATTTTTTTCTTTAAGACCTTCTAGTATTTCTTGATTATATTTATTTTTTATCTGTTGTACAGTTACTTTAAAACCATCTAATAAGGTTAACTGCTCTCTCATATATGACTCCCATTCACAATTGTTTTATCGTTATTTCTTTCTAGCTATATTAATTGAGGATTTGTGAACTTTGGATCAACCGTGTTAATTATAAGAAACTCGATGCTCTTGTATATTAATATTATACGACTTCACAACATCCCCTTATATATTGACTAATAACTACGACATAAAATATAGTTCTATGTTCGTTCATATACATCTCAGATATTAGAGAATATTATTTCCGAATTATTACGATTGAAAGACTTATGATTGACTGATATTATTATGTAGGAAACTGTAACCAAACTGGTCATTAAGCTCAAATTCAATGATTCTCCGTTCCTCAGAATTCATTTTATCAAATTCTTCTTTTAAATAGTCAAATATCTCAGGACTAATATCAAAACCGTGATTACTAATTTTTTTAAGAACATTGTTATTTATGAGCTTCCTAAATTGAGGGTCATTCTCTACAGGGTCAAGTTCTGTTTTTACTCCACGCACTGTCTTATTTATTACAAACCAAAATAGCCCTCCATAATTCGATAGTTTCTCAGATTTTAACCAATCTATATCCGTTAAAGGTATACATGCGATTTGCTCATTTAGATTAATTAACTCTCTGTTGGTTTCTTGCAATTTCTCATCTAATGTTTTTATCTGTTCATCTTTACGGTATAATTTTGTCATTAGATAGACGACAATAACAAATAAAAAAGCCACTGGAATATACCAGTTAGTTTGAAACCAGGGAAACAATACAGTGCTAGCGATACTTATAATTGCGCTTCCCCAAATGCCCCTTGTCTCCCATATAAAATTTGCTATTAGTTTTGAACCTACAGCATCCTTCCAGGTATTGCTGATGATTTTCATCATTGTAATTTACCCCATTTCCTTTCCTTATCTATAAATCTAATATTAGTCCTACAAGTAAGCTAGGATTATTTCTCCTCTCACTCAAGAATATAGAATATTTTTTTGAATATTAAACAGCACTTTAGTATCAATCCACTACTTATTTTTCCTGCTATCCTATTCATTAATATTTTGTCAGCATCCCCTTATACAGACAATTGCATGCTAAAGCGCGAGCAAACATCCCGCAACTCTGTTGAACCACCCATACATTATTATTCAAAGCGAAATAAAAGCCCTGTGACAAACTGTGAGACAAGCATATTGCTAGGGCTGGCTATAGATTTCTGAAAGATTTCAAGCAGACGCTAAGCTAGTGTAATCTCATCGATTCTATTTGCACCAATGACATCGGCATCAGCAATATCAATTTTGTAAGGAATGCTGTGGTCTTCTATATTAATAGTATAAGACTTCACGGTATTCCCTACAAAATCAATCACTTTAATCGATAATATTTAGTAATTGAATATATTTCCTCATCCCACTTCGCATTTCCTCGCCAACCGCACTATTCTCTTTTATCAATTCCTTTAGCAAATCAACATATCCATTTTTCATCATACCGCAAGTAGTACTTACCTTAGATTCAGCTAATGCACCTTTATAGTTAAGTACTTTCAACAACTCATTATAATCTTTATCCTCTAATATTTTAATAAATTTTCTTTTTACTTCTTCATAAATCTTCTGATTTTCATTGTCAGTATATAATTTTTCGAAATTTGTTTGAAATTCAGCAAAAGTTGTACATTTAGAATTCATTCCCTGTTCAATAATGTTATGGATATAATATTTGGTATACATTAGAGCCTGTCCATTAATATTTCCTTTAAAAAGGTCAAATAAATTCTGTTTTGTGGTTTCAAATACTTGATTAGGATCTTTTCGTTGAGATCTCGCTACAATTTTTACTGTTTCTTCAATTAAGAAAAGGTTTTCTATTTCAGCAATATCTGGTGAATATATGTTATCATTTTTTAAGTTATCCAATTCTTTTTGATCTTTCCTATCTCTATCAATGATTCCTTTTGCTTCAAGATGATGTAAATGATTAAGGCTATTAAAGCTCTTTGTTGCTTCACAAACTTTTGAGCAAGAATCGATAGGTATTACTGTATAATCCGAAAACAAGTGCTGATAAATATAATAATCATAGCTTGATTTTGTTCCTTCGATAAACAGTATTGGTTTTCTGCTTCCTAAAAGCTCATAATAAAGATCTTCTAAAACACCTTCTACGTTTTCAATATGTTGATAATCCCATACATCATTTCCTTCGTAAGACTTTATCCAAATTAATTCATCATAATTCCGAGATAATGCAAAATCAATATCATGAGTTAAATATATAAAAGTACAATCATTGCGTAGACTTTCAATCTTGTTCCACAAGTGATTCAATATGGATTTGTTTAGATACATCTCTGGTTCATCTATGATAATTATTGCGTTTTCTCTTATACATGTAATTTCACCAAGCATATAAAGAATTAACCTTTCCCCATCACTCATTTGCGAAGAATGATAAAAAGAATTTGCTTGGTTCGTAGGATATACCTCAATTTTTCCTGGTTTTATTATAAGTTTTCGATGAGGAAGCAGTTCTTCCCACACTTCTTTTATTATATCCAATTTAGTTTTTGGCTTCTTCGGATTCATGTTTTCTTCGTAACTAGACCTAAATTTTTGAGATATTTCAAACTCTTCAGTGTACAGTAAAGTGAGTAATTTATCAAAATCATTTAAAATTGACGTTTCTGGATTATTGAACCATCTTTGGCTCATTTTACCATATTGTGCTAACCAATTCTGATCGACGTTAGTACCCCCATAAAAAAAATTATTTTTTGCAGTTTCCATAGAGGTTGGCAATGTCTGGTCAGGAATAGTCAATGCTTTTTGAGCAGAAATTCTATGACATCTTTCCATATGTTTTTTTTCTATCCAAACTCCAAATCTAGTCTTACCAGAACCATTTGCACCAATCAAAACAATTCTTTTCTTATCTTCTAATTTTAGCGAATTGCATCCTATCTTCGGCGGTAACTCTACAATCATCCTCAGTTTCTCCTTATCTTATCTTTTTTTACTTAATCAATAATGTGAAACGCCACAGCATTACCAAATTATGGTATATGCAATTATGTAAGTATGGCATCCAGTTCCAGAATATAAATTTGACTCAATTGCTCAATTAACATTAACTTATTTAGTCAGTTTTCAAGTAATAAACAATCATATCTCCACGTTCAATATTTTTGGCATTATAAGTAGACTCATTAAATCCAATCGTATTTGAGCCATTACGTTTTAAGCCTTCGTTAAATGCTTCTATATCATGTACAATAAACCAATATCTCATATGCCTACCCTATCCTTTAGCAAATTTTGTCACCTTATAGTAATTCAATGAATTTTTCGATAAATCCTTTACAAAAGAGAAAGAATTCAAAAAGAAATGATAACTCTTATATAAACTAAACCCTACCGCTCAACTGCGATAGGGTTTTAACTTTACGAACTAACAAGAAGCGACCATTAACAGTAACATCCTGTCATATTGTTTTAATCATCAATATCAACATTGGGATACTGCATCATCTCATCCAACGTCTTTGCACTCGAATGGGTTCTAATAGAACATATCAATTCCAATTCTTCACGATTAAACTTATTCAATCTAAACTTTCCAGGAGATTTATTTCTCCGCAGTTGAATAAATTTCCTCATTGCTTCAGCATTATTGACCTTACTCGATCGAAGATATTTCTGTATATGAACTAAAAGCAAATCCACTGACAACATTCCATCTATCCGTGTAGTCGTAGTACCATTCTTCTTAACAAAAGCGGTAGCTTTAACATTCAATTCATTACAAATCCTCAGCATTTCATCGTTAATACCATTATCATTATTAGCTATTCTAATTATAGGTGTCAGAACCAAATATCCATCTTTTTTCCTGGTGGTAGCTTGCGCAGATATTGAGCCTTCAGCTTCAATAACAGCAGACAGCCATGCAAGATCAGTATCATTTACCAACTTATATCACTCTCTCTTACTTTTCAACATTTGGAGCACATAGCATTTCAGATAGTGGCATTGCTCTACGATGCGTCCTTATAGATGCGACTAATTCTACCTCATTTTTACTATACCTACTTCTGATTATTCGTCCTAAATTATCTCTATTTAACAGGTTTTTTTGTCTACTTTCAATAAAGCTCAGTACAACACTGGCATTTTTCTTTTTAAAAGACTTCATATAAGGAACTATGAGATTAATTAAATTAACTACTCTTTCCATCTTTTCTATACGAATATTGCAACAGTCTTTATTACTAAATATATTTTTGTTTAAATTTACTCGCATATAATCAGTTGCCTTAACATTTATTCCCTCACATATCCTCAAAAATTCTTTTATGATTTTTACATCAGTGTTTGTCATTCGCACAAAAGGAACAATGCAAATATTACCATTTTTGCGCAGATAAGTTTGGAAGCTTATGCTACCTTCACTTTCTATCATGCCAGCTAACCAAGCAATATCCGTATTGCTAACCAACGTACTAATCCTCAAGAATATCACCATTCCTTTAACCTTTTTATAAATATATGAACTCTATAATTTGGACTTTGTAAGTACTTGCAAGCATTCAAGCTAAACCTACTAAAAAGCATCTTTGTCCTTGACCAAGATTAGCTAGAGTTACTTGCCTACAATAGCTTACCATTATTCGAAAATACTAGAACTTACTTTTATTAATCCAGCTTCCAATTAATTCATTTATATTAAGGCACTAAGACGATTCCTGTCTTTTATCCGCATCTTCGCGACAGCAATCATCATTTCAATTTTACTTTTGTCTGCCTTCTTTTCAATTTTAGATAACCATTGTTCCATCCTCCTCACAGCATATTCATCAGCTTCAGTCTCTCGCATATCAATATCGAAACTAAAGCCAGCATGTTTATTAACAACATGTCCCATTTCGTGAATAAAAGTATACATGTGCTTGCACTTCTTAATTACTGCTGGCAAATATAGATCTGCTTGACATGAGTCAGGTGGTATCCAATATACATCAGCTTTTCCAGCTGGTTTATTTTTTTTATATGTTTTCAGGAATTTTTCAGGAACTAATTTTTCATATTCAGAAATAGGATGAAAATCAATTCTTGATATTGTTTTGACAGCTTCATTTATTTCTTCTATAAGAATTTCTTTAAACTTTATATTTACTTTAATTTTTCCAATTTCATAATAATCCATAAACATAACCTCCATCAAAATTGCCTTCTAGAAACAACAGGCACTTGTTTCATTTTACATAAGACAAAAGTTCACAATCTCTTCCCATTTCAATGTTATCATATCATTCAGAGATTTGCAAGAAGAAAACAGAAGCAATCAATAGCAATATAGAGCAATATAGAGCATTATATATTCTATTTCATATTAATTCATGTATTTATCCTATTAATATAGAATTAAGGCTAAATATCAATTCTATTATATAATTTTTCTAAGTTATTTCTTCAATTATTACTTTTTTTAGTTTACAATAATTTTTAAATTCTTAAATAAAATGGACAAACACACTCCCTTCTCTTAGCTTATTTAGCACTAGCATTTTATATCAAGCTGTAATCTTCAAGGTTTTTACACTCTTAATCTTACTCTTCACTCTTGAACCAATTGTCTTAAAATTACAAAATTGACTAACAATCTCCATATTTACCATAACTTTTTCATACAACATTTATAAACTGCCTTTTCATCCAAAACTTCCACTTTATTACCATACTATTGATTAATAAACTGATAAGATTGTTAGAGGAATCTAAAGACATCATTCAAAGAGAAAGCGAAGTATCTACACCAAGCACTGATAATCCAATCATTCAGAACAAAAGCACAAAAATAAAAAGAGTACAGATTATGTACTCTTGATTTTATATAAGAATTTAGATAGTGCCACCAAGTTCTCTTATTCGTTGTTTTCCTTTCTCTATTAATTGGTCGCCAGGTTTTGCGTATTGAATAAACTTATAATAACACTCTATGGCTTCTTTAATTCGTCCTAACTGACTAAGTGAAGTTCCTTTTTCATAGTATGCATATGCATGCTGTGGATCTAACTCAATTATTCTATTAAAATCAGCAATAGCTACCTCATATTGACCCTTGGATAGATAAGAATTCCCTCGACTGTAATAAGCATCTGTACGATGTGGATTTAACTCAATCGCTTTATTAAAATCTGTAAGAGCTAGGTCATATTGACCTTCTGATCGATAAATCTCTCCTCGATTAATATAACCAGATTCATATTCTGGATTTAGCTCAATTGCTTTATTAAAATCAGCAAAAGCTAGGTAGTATTGACCTTGGGATTGATAAACATTTCCTCGACTAATATAAGTAGCTCCGAACTGTGGGTTTAACTCAATCGCTTTATTAAAATCAGCAAGAGCTACGTTATATTGACCCTGGGATAGATACGCAAGCCCGCGCCCAAAATAAGGATTTATTAACTGTGGATTTAGCTCAATTGCTTTATTAAAATCAGCAAAAGCTACGTCATATTGACTTTTATCAATAGAAATATGACCTCTCCATAAATAAACAAGTGCACGATTGCAATAAAACATCGCTTCTAGCGGATTTAATTCAATCGCCTTATTAAAATCAGCAAGAGCTACCTCATCTTGACCTTTGGAGGAATAAACCAGTCCGCGATTGTTATAAATCTTTGCCTCCTGTGGATTTAATTCAATTGCGTTATTATACGCAACAATAGCATTATTAAAATCCTTTTTGCCTTGATAATCATTCCCTTTTTCAAACCATTGCGTAGCAGTAAAGGACTGCTCATTCTGGGTAATCTTCACTTCTACCCGTTGTTTCTCTTGTTCAGTTTTTGCATGTGCTAACTGCTGTTTAAGTACAATATTTTCTTGCATGGCTTTTTCATAGTCAGATTGAACTTTTTTTAAATTATCTACTGTAGTATTATCGTGCAACTTATTCATCATTGACTGAACATTATCAGTATTAACTTTACAGGTAATAGTCACTTTGATAAAGTCTCCACCAGTATCATTCATTTTTCTATCGAATTTTTTATCAGCGACTTCGATAATGCCACTGGCAATCATATTTATTTCATCTTTAGAAACTGATGAATTAACGACTCGTGTGTAGCTTTCAATATATACGCCAGCCTGTTCAACTGCATTTTGCATAGCAATATATACCGCACGATCTTTTGCTACAATTAAGGTTTCACTTTCCCCCATGTTATATTCCCCAATTGCGGTAATGTCTTTTATTTCAGCAAAAGCAGAACAGGGTAATAATACTATCATAAGTAAAATCAAACTAGATACCAAACGACATATCTTCTTTTTAAACATATAAACATTCTCCCTCATCTTCATTATGAATTATTGTTATAATTATCCAAAATAATTTATATCCCTCTTTAATAAAATAGTCTTGGCTTTAAAGCCAAGACTTAATTATATTCTCGTATATAAATAAATCAGCGTACCCACGATCACAGTCACCAACCAAGACCAAAACAATATAATTTCCTCATAGCTATTTTGACCAGCAATGAAACAAGCAATACAGATATTGGAAAATTGCTTTTCAGTACGTAATAAATAATTTCGCAAAAAAAAATGCTCTACTTTTAATATCAAAGAATCTAAAAAATGAAAAAAAAATTTGTTAGGGTTCTGATTTATTGTCGTTGAGTGGAGTGGGGGCACACTATATAGAAGGGTGTGGGCCTCCCCCTCATATCTCCAGGAGAACGAAAACAAAGAACGACGAAGCCAATGAACCTCCTACAGTAAATACTGTAGGTATCCAACTAACGTTTAGGTTTTTCACACTGATCTAGCACATTGCATATATCAGCCTATTTTAACCGCCTGTAGCAACATTCCTACTCACTAGCTTGACCTGTATGACCACTTGCAGTATCAACCCAACCTATCCATATGCCTAGTCTATTACAACACTCTCAACATCAATGATCTTGGCCTTATTAGACATTAACACTCTTGTACGTTGAACCAGATCATACGTTAAAGCAGAACTAATGCTACCTTTAATAGTACCAGTCACTTCCTGTTTAGTTACAGCCTTATGCCCTGATCTATCCAGTAAATTCATGGCTATATCAGCCTGTACTTTAAAGCTACAGTTATCATCATCCATGATACTTTCCAGTTTATCCAGGTACTTACCAGCTTTATCCACCAATTCCTGCCTTATATCTCTCACAGCACCGCATACAACGTCACTATTCCTTATTTTAAGAAGATCAGTATTGGGACTATATCCAGCCTCCTTCTTCGCTAAGCTCGCATTTCCTGTATCGTTAAATACTTCAATAAATTTAGCCTGTTTTGGAGTTAAAACTGGTTCTTTTTTAGCCTTTCTTCCTGGCTTTTTGGTGATCCCACCGTTTCGATTAACTTTATTAGATTTAATAATTTTTCACGATCCTTTTTAGTATTATATTTTTCTTCACGATGGCTGTCACGCTTGCATAATCAAACTGTAAGAGGCTTTTAGCTACCTACCAATAAACCTACTCCTCCCTTATTGTGCATTTTTAATTGCATATAACATGATTTCAAAACAAATTATTAACAAAACCTATCATATTAAAAAGACCAACAACAGCACTAACAATATTTATTATCATTCATTCCCATTATACTTCAGTCTAGCTATTACAATGTTTTTACACCTATTCCCTCACTTATTAGTCATCACAACTGATAACAATCATCCTCAAGCTGAACTTCAGTTCAGCTTGTTTGTAGTTCATTCAAAAATAACTTATGAAAGGATAGCAATAAAAGAACCAATAGGCATCTTTCCCTTTGTGGAGATGTAACTATTCCTTTTTAAGAGAAAGTCAAAGACTGTTACTTAACAAATACTCACTACGTTCGTATTTGGCGATTGAAGCTAATTTCCATTTAGTTGTAAAGTAAATTCACTACCCGTAAACTCCTACGAAGCATCAATTTTTAAGTCATCACAGCAACTACCATTACCCAATTGAATTAAACCGTTAATGCTTTTTTCCTGATAATCAAGCAAAAGAACAGGAATCTCCGTAATTACATTCCTACTCTCATCTTTGTCAAGGTATACAAACTCAGCTCCTGGAACTGGCAACCTGGATAGTAAAGTTACAGTACAATCATTACGCAATAACCTTGCCCTTCCTATGGCTTGTATCTGTTCGGATTCGATGAAATATAGTTGAATTTCCCTTAGGCCTTCATGATTAAAGGTGTAAAAGTAAAACTCCATTCCATTTCTTTTAATTGGCAAATTATGAAACGAAATATCTTTACCATAATCGACACCCAATGCACTGGCATATAAAAAATATGTATTAGAATTAATATGTGGCGTACCTACTATAACCATATCCTTACCACCATACGTATCAATCCCTGTTAAATTGCCAAATGTTGCAATACAGTTGGTAAATTCACTGGAAAATTTATCGAAAGTGATTACAGGTTGTTGTCCAATAATAGCTTTCGCAATGGGGATGAATTTGTCTTCATGCTCCATTTGATACCTACTAAAAGACCATTTGGGATATTGAATTAACTTGCCTATTGTTTCTACTGCACCAATATCAATAAATTCAAGCCTGTCACCAAAAAGCAATTTATAAATGTACTCATTCGCTGTTGCAGACAGGATGATTATTTTCTTTTGAGGTAAATTTCGTCTGGTTATATAACTAATTGTGCCATCATTATTTTTTATCCAATGAGTACAATTTAAAAACCCAACAACATTCGTACTTAAATCTTTAATCTGCTTTAGAAGTTCTTTACGTTCTTCTGCAATAAGTGCCAATTCCCAACGCATTTCCATTTGCACGCAATTTACCACTTCGACCTCAGCATTGTTAACAGTTTCAGTAAGATTCGGAAATAGCTTTGTCCTTTTTGAAATTGCTATTAGATCGCTTATTGACACTTTATCAATTTTCAATATTGTTGTTATAATATCTTCATCAATAACAATTTGTTCATTACTATCCTCTGCGTATAATACTCTTTCATGAGTAGTAAGCAATGTGCAGTCACAAGTTTTAATACGTTCAAGTTTTTCAAGATATTCCGCCATAGGTTCATCATGTTTCGCCATATCTTTTTTCAAAGCGGTAGCTCCCTCATAATGACCTTTGGCATAAAGACTTTTTAGCTCAGACAAAAATCGCTCGTTTTCTTTTGGCAATTCTGGAATTATCTCGTGCTGATTACCTATAGCATTCATTCGTTCTGATACATCAGCCTTCAAGTTGTGGCGTGGCAACGCTATTGTTGTATTCTTTAGCGATAAATATAATTCAGTTTTACCAATTCCTGTTGGTGCTTTAATCACAAATACCTTATTCTCTTTTGAATCAAGAACGCGTTGGAATGCTGTTGCTAATTTTTCCTCAGCCTCTACTAATGAAATAGTTTTAGGCTGTTCAATAACATTTACTCTACCACATGTAACTTTCGCTGTTTCAATCATGTTTTTTGAGTGTTCACATTCATCTTTAAATGGGCAATAATTGTCGCAATTCATGGGATTGTATGAGGTTTTGTTTATGGAATTAGCAGTATTACTCCACTTATTTAAATTATAATAATTTTCATTGGAAGCGATACAATCTAAAAACCTCGTTTTGCCTCCCTTGATTGCCAATAAGTTGGTAGCCACGCCAAATATTTCCCAATAATAAGCCCAATATTCACCTGTCATAACACCAGAATACAATTTACATACTGAAATTAGCTTGTCAAAATCAATGCCTTCAACCACTTTGCGTTGACGTTTAACGTTTGGGATATTGTTTTTGGAAAATTCACCCAATCCCATAGATGACGCAATTTTTTTAGTTGCTTTCTCATTAAAATGAATTGTGACCACTTCAAGATTAACGATTTCATCATTTTGTAAGGAATGGCGGGATTTCCTATTATATATATATAGGAGTTCCCCGTATTCCTTACAATTCTGACCAACATCAGGAAGTATCTCAATGTGTGGTAAACCATTCAAAAGATTAATGCCTGTTTTTTGGCAAAAGCGTTTTATGTTAGTTGCATAGTTTTTATCATCACATTTAGTAAGATATTCGCAGGCACCAACAACCAACGTTGCAATATCAATTGTGGCTTCATAATCATGATAGATTATTTCTTTTCCACCAAAGAACATTCTTGAAGGATCTTTACAGTTTTGATCAGCTTCTTTAAAAAGTAACATCAACGCTAATTGGGCAATATTCCTAACCCTTATATCCTTCACTTCAATTACATTCTGAAAAACAACTCTAAATTTGCTGTTGTCTACACTACTAAAAGTAGAATACATAAAAGCTGGCATTATACCATATTCTTTACACCTTTCTAACACTGCATCAACAGTAATCCCACTGTCAATATCTAGGACAAACAGAGTCTGTCCTTTCCAGGAATCATTACTCCTTCGAAATTCACCATTAACATCACATTTAAAAAACGCAGGTGTCCACGTTCTCCCTAAAGGCTGAGTTACGTGCTGAGCTAAATCCTCAATATTTACATCAATAGAGTACCGAGGTAAGCGGTTATTAATTTTTACTTCTTGCCCTTTAATTGGCTTACTAGTAAAAATTTCTTTATCAAGACAAACTTTAATTAGAAATTTTCCTCCATTATTTATATTATAGTTTTTTTGCTTACCAGATAAATATTATACTTTTCTAGTGAGTCAACATCCTTATCAGTATTGATAAGTACATCTTCAAGTTCTTTTCGTGCTAAGTCAAACCTCTTCATACAATAGGCGAAAATATTTTCCTTGACTAAGATTATTTTATCTGATACGCATTTTAATCATATCTCATTTTCTACGAATGTAAATATAAAAACTATCTTGCCTAAAAATATATTTATTACAAACGGAAAAGGCCAAGGATAGCTCAATGCCACCCTTGGTTTTAATTTATATTTTGATTACAGCTACTTTAGTTTTTCCTTTTGCCTTTCCTAGAAGATGACTTATTGGTGATGCTATCTGATGCGCCTGTTGAATATCTGCTTCAAGCAATGATACATAGGTTCTCGTCTGTTCAAGCTTACTATGCCCCATAATCTTCTGCAAAGCAAATACTCCAGTTTTAGAAGAATTGCGCAAAAAATAAAGCGCAAAAGTATGACGTAAATGATAAGGCGTAACAGCAGTCCCTATAATTCTGGAATATGTCCGAAACCTATCGCGTAAATCGCCTGTAGTAATCTCTTCTCCCCGCCAACTACAGAACATAAAATCACTATCCCAGCCTTTATGTCGGTAATTAATCAACTTTTTAAGTGATGAAATACATACATCTGATAACGGTAACGTTCTTTTTTGGCGGGTTTTAGTAATATGCTCACGCAAATATAAATAGCTATTAGCAAAATCAAAATCTGACATTTTAACCTGTACCAATTCATTCGGTCGAATGCCAGTATCTAAGAATAGTACCATTGCCGTATAATCACGCACTCCTGCCCATGTAATCTTATTAGGAGTATCTAACAGCTTACGGATAACCTCTTCACTGTGCTGAACAATACGACTGGTATGAGGCTTATACTTGATCACGGCACACGGATTATTGATTAAATACCCTTCCTCCATGCAGTACTGAAAAAATCCCTTAGTGGCTTGTAACTGCTTGTTATAATACTCATTGCCTTTACCAGCCAAAAATTGTAGCACCTTCAGCTTCAATCCTTTTTCTTCTACCGAACCATTACAAAAGGCAAGGAACAACTTAAGTGTATTCCTAATAGAGCCAACGGTATATTTAGATACCTCGGCCTCCCTAATTAAAATAAATTCCTCCGCTAAAATCTCAAAGTCAAATTCCTGTTTAACCTTGAATAATATCACTTCACTTTTCTTTTTGAACATAAAAAAACCAACCTCCCCATATTGGGTACGTTGGTTAAGAAACAATAACACGCACTTTCATCTCCCTCAATCTCTGTTTTTCTCCCTTTTTCTAAGGTACATTCAGTAAACTACTGACGACCCACCACCATAGTAATAAGTGTTTTAGAAAGAAAGACAAGGACTGTGAACCCGCGTCACTGCAATATTTACTGGAGCGGGTGAAGAGATTCGAACTCTCGACCCACGGCTTGGGAATTCAAATATGACATTTTCACCCTGTCCATTCAATACCACCAAGTCAATTAACTCAAGGGTTTTTAGACTTAGCGTTTCTAAATAATCCATTAATTCTACGCTGTTTTAAGTATTTTCAATTCTTATTGCCTTCCTTATTGCCTTCCTGCAATTTTTGTAATAGCGAAATAGCAGGCTGATAAGGGAAGGAATTAGAAATGAAATGCTCTTGCATAAGATTTTACCACCATCCCCTTGTCTCAGATAGCATTGACTGTAGGGGTAATTATGGTCTGTTTCGCAAAGAGCTTAACCATTTGATTCTTCCAATTCCGTTATATCACAGTAATCACATTTATGCTTTTTTAGGACAGCCAACGCTTTTTCCGAAACGACTAATACAGACCTTTGAGATATGCAAAAATCATCTCCCGACCAATTTCTAAAAGTATCTTTGATAACTTCAACTGTTCCATGCAGAACAATACGCTCAAACTTAGGTAAAATTCTTCCGGGATGCAATTCTTCAAATTCTTCAAATTCTTCGGCTACCGACGTCTCAACATCAGCAAAAGTATAACCTTTCAGTTCACTTCTTTGTATAGAATAGGCAAGACTTTCCGTAACTATGAAGCATGGTGTTGTCTCTAGAATTTCATCTCCCAGCCAACCCGAGAACTCATAATGCAAGTGTGCTATCATTGGTCTCTCTTTTTTTAATCTTACACTATCAATATTTGATACAATCGTATTCTCGCCGTAACCTCCGGCAACTTCAGGTTTTAATTCATAAAGTCTCAATGTATTATTCACACTCCTTTGCTTATTCTATAGCGGTTGAATAAACTTCCATATCTCATATCAAATTCTTGTCTTTTTATAATCAAATCCCCTTTTGACGGAAAAGAGTTGTCCTTGTAAAACTAGTTCCATTCTTTTCTAACTTTTGAGGGGACTAGGGGACCGGTTTAACGTCTCTTCAAGTTCTGAAAGAGGAAACACGGGACATGGACTCTGTTTCACCTCTAACGAAAGTTAGACAGCTCTTCTTTATTGAAACAGTATCCCTATCCCGTGTTTCTTCCAGAATATTAATTATGCAGTGAATTTCGTTAAGATATTGCAGTCAGTTTACCACCAATCTCAACTACACTCATTTCGATTATCCTATGAAAATTATAGTCCCAAATCTTAAAGTAAACTATCTTTAAGCGCTTTCTTTAACATCGAGTCAAAATCCTTATATTCATGCATTAAAGTTCCTGAAGGCTTATCAATCTCAACATAAATTCCTTTTGTAAGATCTAAGCAATACCAGCTAATATTACTGTCTCCAAAGAACATATATTGTTGTTGATGTTCATTCTCGTACCAAATTTCATTTGTATCAACATATCCTGTAATAGGCTGATTATCTTCATCTTTTGAGAAAAAACTATCAACCCCATAGATTATAAATCCATTAAATTCAATTCCATTAACATTTCTAAGGAAATTAATATACTGCTCTGGTAAAGTATGATTGAATTTTTCTTTAACTTTCTTTTTCAAAACTTCTACTTGTGCACTTGAAGCAGAAGCATTAAGACTACCTCCATATTTCTCTTCAATTTTTCTAACTTCCGACAATAGTTTTTCCCACATAACAAACCCTTCCTTCCTAACAGACCCGTTTCACCTCGGAGAGAAGTTAGATATCTCTTCTTTATCGAAACAACATACCTGTCCCTATGTTTCGGCGTGTCTCTCTAGGTATCTGCGCATCTATTACCTATCACCACACATCGCCTTGTTTTGATATTTGATTATAATATTATAAGCATTCATCGAACTTGCTTTAGCCAATTCAACTTCTTCTTCAGTAATCTCTATTTCTTCCATCCTATCGCATATTTCTCCAGCATCATATATTAAAATATACTTTCCATTTCTTTTTACAATTTCAATATCATTCCCAATAAAAATATTTTCCATTATATTCACTCCTTTATTTAGGACGGGTTGTCGGTAGGACCTTATGCTTTTAAAACAATACCTCTATTAATACCGGTAAGTCGTTCAATCTGTCAAACCGATAATCTATATTTTTCTTTTAACTTTCTTAAGTCTACAATTCGCTGCGTGGTTTCATTATCTATATTTAAACATATATGATCATCTCTTTCTTTGGTATATTCCATAAATATTTGTATTTCCTTTTCTCTGTCATCACTTATAATCTCAAGAGGAAAATCTCTATCTAACAATTTCACTTGTGATCACAAATTCCCTAACTCCAACGGCCGTACGTTCTCCCCAATAAATCCTACTACTCTGTTCTATAGTAAGCGTCAATTAGGTTCTTGCCAACTTTAGTTGATTTTCAATGATTCAAGACCAAAATCTTATTTCATAGAAGATTGAATTTGTTCCAATCACGCAGTATTCGTTTGATGAAATTTAGTTTATTAACATTCCCTTCAAC
>Ga0209123_1001498_pt1 | contig 22890 bp, 21 predicted proteins | sample BarGraIncu00431A_FD_184500 | JGI IMG/M metagenome (GOLD analysis project Ga0209123, IMG submission 184500) | Arctic peat soil microbial communities from Barrow, Alaska, USA - Barrow Graham LP Incubations 004-31A (SPAdes) (version 2) | ecosystem: Environmental > Terrestrial > Soil > Wetlands >...
CAGAATTAATAGGTTCCATTTTGAAGCAAACAAAACAAGTAGAACAAGCTTCAAAAATACTTTCTCATTCATCAGATAATTTAAATGATATTGTAAGTGCCTTTAATATAAAACAAGTTATTAATATTAAAAGTGCGCAGGTATAAGGAGGAATAACTTTATGAAAATTAGAACAATACGTAAAGTAGTGACTGGAACCACTCAATATGATGGTGCTGGAGTAAAACTTGTCAGGGTAATTAGTTTACCAGATGTTAAGGAATTTGACCCGTTTTTGATGTTAGATGCCTTTGACTCCTATGATTCTGATGACTATACTAAGGGGTTCCCATGGCATCCACATAGAGGAATAGAAACAGTTACTTATCTTATAAAAGGAAACATTGAGCATCTAGATAGCCTGGGCAACAAAGGAAATATATTAGATGGCTGCTGTCAATGGATGACTGCAGGTAGTGGAATTATGCATCAAGAAATGCCACAACCATCTGAGAGAATGCTGGGGGTTCAGCTTTGGCTTAATCTACCACAAAAAGATAAAATGACGGCTCCAACGTATAGAGATATCAGAGCAGATATGGTGCCTAAAGTTTTAGACGAAGGATCAAAAATTGGGGTTATTTCTGGAGAATATAAAGGTAATTCAGGGGCAGTTAAGGGAGAACACGTGAAAATGTTATTCCTAGATGTGGACATGAAACCGGGCGCAGAGTGGCAACTCGAAACTAATAAAGATGCAAATTTATTTGTATATATAGCTTCCGGTGAAGGTAATTTTGATAATTCAAATGATAATTTAGTCCATAGTAAAAGTGCAGTGCTATTTAATAACGGCGAGCAGCTCGTAGTTAAAGCTTCTAGCGCTGGTATTCGTTTCCTTTTGTTTTGCGGAGCAAAATTAAATGAGCCAATTGCCTGGGGTGGACCGATTGTAATGAATACCCAAGAGGAACTAAAGCAAGCATTTGCAGAAATTGATAATGGTACATTTGTTAAGTAAATGAAGCATCAAATCAGAGTTGAAAATTAAAGTAACTTATAACTGATAAGGCTCCTCTTTTGAGGAGCTTTTGTGTTTAATTAATTTATAACTTTATGAAAATAGAAATATACAAAATAAAAAATGATTACATAATAAAAGATTAATTGTTTTTTAAAGGAATAATGATTAGTAAAAATCATGGTCATGAATAATATTATTAAATTGTGATATAATATATGTAAATAGTAATAAAGAAACAATTTGTATCAATTTGATGAAAAATAACAATATTATAGTAGAGTTAACATATAATTTGCGTATATGGGAGATGAATGTGCATGACAGAAACAATTATAAGAATACAAAGCATTGAACTTGAGGGTTTTAAAAATATTCAAAAAGGAACTATTGAGCTACTAAGTTATAGACAAAAAAACTATTATACGGGTAAAGCGGATATAGTTGGTATTTATGGACAAAATGGTTCAGGCAAAACAACTATAATAGACGCGTTTAGATTGTTTAAAATAATAGCCAGTGGTGAAAAGTTACCCGACGATATTAAAAATTATATACACGAGCTAGAAGATAAAGCGATACTGAAATTTGTTTTTTACGTTGAAAAAAAAGACATGAAGTTTCTAGTGTATTATGAATTTGCTTTAAGGAGAAAAGATGATGGAGCCCAGTTATATAATGAAAAAATAAGTTATTCTCAAGTTAGTGAAGAGAACAAAAAAAGAAAAATTGACATAATAGAATATATTATGGATTCAGATATTTTAAATTTAACCAGTGCTTCTATTTTACCAAAACTGAGATACGCTGACCTAACGAGGAATAATAAAGAAAATGAATTCAATCTTGAGGTCTGTAAAAGACTATCAATAAAGGAGAAAACCTCATTTATATTTAATGATAGTTTAGAAGAAATCTTTAAAAATAATTCTACAAATCTTGATTACTATTATATTATTAATGCCATAAAACGTTTTGCTAGAGTAAATTTATTTGTGATAACCAATGAACATTCAGCGTCTATTAGTCTAAATTTTATGCCGTTAAGTTTTAGAATGGAAAGTAGTGAGGGCGTAACAAGTGGTGATATAGCGATTAATTTATTAGGTACATCTAACATAGATAAAAAAAGGTATGATATAGCGGTCTTGATTATAAAACAATTAAATGTTGTATTAAGCACTATCATTCCAAACTTACAATTAGAAATTAATAATTTAGGAAATGAAATATCTAAAACTGGAGAGGAAATGATTAGAATACAACTGCTTTCTATTAAAAAGGAAATAAAAATCCCCCTTAAATATGAATCAGAAGGTATAAAAAAGATAATTTCTATTTTAAGTACATTGATTTCTATGTTTAATAATCCCTCAATTTGTTTAATTGTTGATGAACTGGATTCTGGTATATTTGAGTATTTATTAGGTGAATTATTAAAAATAATTGAGCAAGAAGGAAAAGGGCAGTTCATATTTACTTCACATAATCTACGAGCACTCGAGATGCTTCAGAAAGAGTCATTGGTATTTAGTACAACAAATCCACAAAATAGGTTTATAAGAATAACTAATATAAAATCAAACAACAACCTTAGAAATGTATATCTACGTGGTGTGGACCTAGGTGGACTTAATGAGTGTGTTTATGAGGAAACCAATAGCTTTGAAATTGCTCACGCCTTTAGAAAAGCAGGTGAGGTTTTTGGGCAAAAGTAGGAAAATAGTCTTATTTATAGTCGAGGGAGTTACAGATAAAAATTCACTAGCTTTAATATTGTCTAAGATAATTGAAAAAGATAAAATTGTAAGATTCAAAATTATTAACGGGGATATGACTGCGGAAAATGGGGTTAATGCGAGTAATATACTAACGAAGATTACGAATTACATAAAAGATTTCATAACTTGCGATGTATATAAAAAAAGTGATATTTTAAATGTAATTCATTTAGTAGATATGGATGGTGCATACATTAAGGATGATTTAATATTGCAAAAAAACAATGATAATAGTAAAAGCAATGATAGTATTGAGTACAGTGCTGAGAATATATATGCTAAAAATATCGAAAATATAAAAAGCCGTAACAAACAAAAATCACAGATACTTAGCAAGCTTGTGGCGACCGATACTGTATATGCTAATTTATCTTATGGAATATACTTTTTTTCTTCTAATTTAGAGCATGTAATGCATAATAGGCAATGTGTTTTATCGCATGAAAAAAGTAAATATGCGCATGTGTTTGAAGATAAGTTTGTAGGTAGTCCATTTGCTTTTGTTGAATTTATGAATAACCCAGAATTTGCACTAACTGGTGAATATAAAGATACTTGGGATTTTATAAAAAAGGAGGCTAATTCTCTAAAACGATATTCTAATTTTAATTTATATCTAAATACAATTAAAACACAGTAATTGGAGTTGAAATAATGACTTATAGAGCAGCGGTAAATTACCGCTGCTCTATAAGTTTGGATACGTGGTTAGTAATTAGATTTATAAACATTATCGCTTCAAATAACTTATCTGGTAATTATATCGGTCTATTCGTCTAGCTTTCCAGAAAGAAGTCCTAGTGGCAAAGCCTCGGGTCGTATGAGAGTACTTTTAAGCTCAATATGTTTTCCTTCTTTAGAAGAATCTTCGATAGCATGCATTATATCTAAAACATGGTAAGTTAAAGTTGCATTAGCTCTATGACCACGGCCCGATAGAAGCGCATAAGCCATATCTGCCACTCCAACACCACGGCTATTTTCAGTGTAACCAAAAGCAATCGGAATTTCCATCCACTCGGTTTGACCGGCTAGCTTAATGAGAACGGGACCTCCAAAGGTATTTGGATCAGGAACTTTTAAGGAACCCAAACTTCCGTATATTTCGATGTAGGGAAGACTTGCAGCCCACACATCAAAACTGGTAATAATTGTACCAATTGCGCCACTCTCAAATTCTAATAAACCGGTTGCATGGGTAGCTACTTCTACATCAATTACTTTTCCGTAATTAGGCTTACTAGTAATAGTTCTTGTTGGAAAGGTTTTTTTAGTCATTCCAGAAACCTTTGCTACAGGACCCATTAAACTTAATAGAGCAGTTAAGTAATAAGGCCCCATATCAAACATAGGTCCACCACCTATTTTATAGTAAAAATCTGGAGCTGGATGCCAGCTTTCATGTCCGTGGCAGGTCATAAAGGCAGTAGCAGCAACGGGCGTACCTATCCAACCGTCATCTATAAGCTTTCGGCAGGTTTGCATACCTCCACCTAAAAATGTATCAGGAGCACCTCCAATTAAAAGATTTTTTTCCTTGGCTTTATTAATTAGTTCAGTGCCCTGCTGCCTTGTTAGGGACAGAGGTTTTTCTATATACACATTTTTGCCAGCTTCAAGTGCAGCAATAGAAACTTCAAAGTGGGAACTTGGAGTAGTAAGATTTACCACAATTTTAATATCTGGGTCACTTAGAAGTTCTTCTACGGAGCAGGCTTTTTTTATATTAAATTCTTTTGCCTGCTTAACTGCGTTTTCTAGAATTATGTCTGCGCACGCGGAAACTTCAGTAATTTCAAACATGGTAGATAAATTTTTCAAATAAATCGAACTAATATTACCACAACCAATGATACCAATTTTCACTTTATTCATTTTTACCACCCGCAGCCCACAGAAATCCTCTTCTCATAAGTTCGAGTGCAGACGGATTATCGAAAATATCTGCATGATGACCTAGGGAATTATAAAATACACGACCCTTGTTCCATTTTTTTGTCCAAACAACTGGCATATCTACTTGGCCGTTAGGAGAATGGGAACCTTCTATAATAGGGAAAGTGGTAGTAGCAAGAATTTCAATAGCTGGATCTACATGTAAATAATACTGTTCACTTGTAATAGTAAAATCTTTTAGTCCTTTAACTATGGGGCTTGTGCTATTTTTAATATTAACGGTATATTCTACACCATCATTTCCAGGATGAGCTACCCATTGTCCACCGGTCATAAATTGCCAATCACACGAATTTCTAAAAGAATCACACATTCCACCATGACATCCAGCGAGACCAACACCAGAAGCAACAGCTTCGATAACTGGTTTGAGCTGCTCATTTGTTATGCTGCCCATAGTCCAAACCGGAACTATTAAGTCTAAACCTTTTAATTTTTCAACATCTAAAAAGATATCTAAAGTATTAGAGACCTCAACTTCAAAACCATTTTCTAATAATAATTTTTGAAAAACTTGAGAGACCTTAAGAGGCTCATGACCATCCCAACCACCCTGTACAATTAATGCTTTCATTACAGTAAAAACTCCCTTCATCGTTAATTATATTATAACTATAGTATAATATTTATTTTATTTATTGCTAGCCAAACAAGTGGGCAAAGTAGACAGTTTTTGCTAAGTTTGATATTATTAATATGACTTATTATAAGGAGGGCTATGATGGACGCATTTCATGAAAATAGATCATACAAAGAAGGTATTAATGTATCAATTAATAAAAGTAATAGTTTAGAATTTCTAGCTCATTGGCATGTTGATATAGAAATAATATACGTATGCGCGGGTAGCCTCCGTGTTGGAATAAATAATGAGAGTAGAATACTTACAAAGGGTGAACTAGCAATTTGCTCTAGTGGTGATATTCACTATTATGATAGTGTGGGAATGGAGAGTTCCAGTATAATGTTAATATTTAACCCAGAACTTATTGGTTACAAGGGTGGATGGCCTGAAGAAGGTCAATTTACATGCCCATTTATTAATAGTGAATTAAACATTCAAAGTGGTAAGTCAACCAAAATTTCAAGTAGAATTTTAAAATTACTTAATTGTATTTGTGAGGAAATAGATCAGGAAAATCAGTATTATGATTTCTTTGTTACAAGCATGATTTATGAACTTTGTGGTATATTACTGAGATATTTTCCAGCGAGTTCTTTAGACATAAAAATGGATAATAGGAAGCTTCCTCTAATTAAAGCCATGAAGAAGACCATAAATTATATAGAGAATAACTACAGTGAAGATATAACACTTGAAGTTGTAGCTAGGAAAGCAAATTTAAGTATGTTTTATTTTTCTAGAATATTCAAGGATATTTCAGGAATGAATTATAAGACGTATTTAAATTTAGTGAGGTTTAATAAGGCAGAGATTATGATAAAAACAAGTAATAAATCTATTACGGATATTGCGTTTGAGTGTGGGTTCGCTAGCATTAGAACATTCAACAGGGTATACAAAGGAATAAAAGGAGATGTACCATCTAATGGAAGGTGACACTACCGTTTTCTTTTGGGACAAGTATTATGAATGAACTATTTTATGGAAATGCGGTGCAGACGACAGCAACTTCTCAAGTAGAAGCCCAGAAGGAGAGCTACAATGCTTGATGAGAAAAAAGGATTAAAAGAAAGGCTACTGTAATTATGAACCACACTAAAAAGTCGAGACCTATATATGGTGACTTATCTGATCTTCGCAGTAAAAAGGATTCGCTTGTGGAATTACTTAATAAATAAATGATTAGTTTGGAGGGTTTATATTGCCGGGCAATACAATTAGCATATGAAGTTGTAAATAATCTATTAAATCTTTTAAATATAAAGGGGAAATCCGATATTTGTAGAATTTAATAAAGAGAAGTGAATAAATAATTGTAAGTGGCTAAATATATATAAAGGATATAGAATAGCGAGATAAATTAGAAAATCTAAATACAAAATATATTTTAAAACTAAAGGAGTGTTATTATGGGAATTGGTGATTGGTTAAAAGAACAAAAGGAAAAAGCACAAGCAGGAATTAAGCAATTTGCAAACAAGGATTTTATGGAAGCAGTAGCAGCAGGTTGTGCGCTAATTGCAGGAGCTGACGGAGATATAAGTTCTGATGAAAAACAAAAGATGGTAGGATATATTAATCTTAATGATTCGTTAAAGGTTTTTAAATTAAGTGATGTTTTAGCAAGATTTAATCACTATGCAGACATGTTTGAATTCGATTATAATGTTGGAAAAGCTGAAGCGATGAAAGCTATCACTAAAATGAAATCAAAACCTGATGCTGCGAAAACATTAATAGCAGTATGTTGTTCTATAGGAGCAGCAGATGGTAATTTCGACAAAGATGAAATTGCTTTAGTTAAAGAAATGTGCACCGCGATTGGTGTAAATCCAACAGATTTTAAAATTTAGATTGAATAAATATATTCAAAGAATCCAATATCATTTAAGCCCTAGTGGGTTAAATGATATTGGATTCTTTGTTTTTAAGAGCTTTGGGGGCTAAAAATATAATAACACATAAAAAATGTTAAAATTGGGAAAAGTATTTATTGGAGGTGGTTTAATTGAAAGAAAGACGTAGAAATACTGCTGATATAGGAATTGCTAAAAATGACAATGAAAGTTTAGCTATTGCCGAATCTTTGAATTTAATACATGCTGATAATTTAATTAATAATAATGATATAGTTGTTATTACTCCTAATTGGGTACAGTTAAAAGATCCATCAACCGCTGATATAGTTGGGCCTAATAGTTTCCGTGAGGTTGTTTTATTTGCAAAAAAGAATAATCCGAGGCGCATTGTAGTGGCAGCTGGCTCTGCGGGACAAAATACCATTGAAGTAATGAGAGCTGCTGGTTTTGAAAAAATTATAAAAGAAGAACAAGTAGAATTTGTGGATTTAAATCATGGACCATTTACAAGGATAGAACTTAATCATAATAGGCCGAGTGCTACTAACTTAAATAAGATATATGAGGAAATGACTTTTTTAATTTCATTCTCTCAGCTTAAAATGCATGAGGTAGCAACTATGACTGCAAGTATCAAAAATATTGCAATGGGATGGCCGCCAACTGAGGAACATGGGCATCCAAAGAAAGATCTTGGTGCTCATGACGATATACATGGATTTATTCGTGCCATGACAGAAAAGATAAAAATTGATTTATCAATTGTGAGTGCAAGTCCTGCAATGGTAGGTACGGGTCCGCATAATGGGATAGCAAGGCATTCAGGTCTTGTGATTAGTGGCACAGACTCTGTTGCAGTAGACACAATTGCTGCACGCTTTTTAGGCTTCAAAGTTGATGCAATCAGGTATTTGTGGGATTTAAAAAACATGAATTTAGGGGTTGGAGAAGTTGAACAAATGAATATTCGCGGAATGTCACTTATAGATGCAGAAAAAGCATTTAGCAAGGCTGTATATGGTCAGGAATTTTCTGTAGACTAAATATATATGTGAATTTAGATGAAGGCGTACTTCATCTTTTTTGCTTGCTTAATATGTGGACAAGTTAATGTAACTTCATTATAATAAAGTTAGTTAAGAATACAATTACTATATATAGTGCTTAATCCTTAAATATACCAAACAAATATTTTACTTTATGGGGGAAAAACTGAAATGAACTACTTTATATACATATTACTAAACATTTTATTACCGATATTCATTCAAATCTTTTTAGGTTATATAATAAAAAAAGTTACAAACTTCGATAATAAACCTCTTGCTGTTATACAACTTTATATAATTATACCAGCATTGTTATTTGTTAGTATGTATAATGCTAAAATCGATAAAGACATAGCTATTAAAATCAGCATACATAGTATTTTAATTTTTATTCTACTTTATATTTTAAGTATTGTTATGAGTAAAATTTTTAAATACAATAAAACCACATCAAGTTCGTTTTCTAATTCTATATGCCTTTATAATAGTGGTAATTTTTGCCTTCCTCTTGTTCAGATTTTATATAATAACCCGATTGCGGTTTCAATCCAGATTGTTATTATGACGGTTCAAAGCATTGTAACAAACACAGTAGGTATATATAGTGTTAGTTCGGGTAAAAAGAACGCTAAACAAGGTCTTATGGAGATAATGAAGGTACCTATGATATATTGTATAGTTGTAGCTTTAGCATTACGAGGAATGGAAATAAATGTAGCAAAACCAGTCTTAAATGCCCTTAATTCGCTTGGAAGTGCAATGGTTCCTGTAGCTTTAATTTCACTTGGAGCGCAACTAGCAGAAACAAAATGTTCTTTTAAAATGCCTAAAGTATATTTTTCTAATTTTATTAGGCTGATTATTAGTCCTGTTTTGGCTTATGGTTTAGTGTTGTTACTAGGGCTTAGGGGTATGGCGGCTGAAATAGCAGTGATATCATCATCCGCCCCAACAGCGGTAAATGCGGTATTACTTGCAATTCAATATGATAGTGATCCAGAATTTGCTTCTCAGGCAGTGTTTTTCTCTACAATAATTAGTTCGATTACCGTAACTTTTGTTATATTTTTAGTGGTAGGTAAATTGTAAGAAATTTAAATTTATTTGTAAAAGGGGATAATAATATGATATGTAAAACAATTGATTTATGGGGAGAGTTTCCGTGCGTAAACAAAGGAAATGATGGTTTTAGGCCGACTTTAGAGACTTATATACTTAAAGGAGACAAAATAAGGGGAGCAGTTTTAATATGTCCGGGTGGTGCTTATTCATTTACATCTCCGAGGGAAGCAGAACCTATAGCTATTAAATTTAATGCGGCAGGTTTTAATGCATTCGTATTAAATTATAGCGTTGCTCCAAACAAACATCCACAATCAATGATGGATGCATCAAGAGCAATGTGTATAATTAGAGAAAACTCAAAAGAATGGAATATTGACGCAAGTAAAGTTGCAGTTTGCGGATTTTCAGCAGGTGGGCACTTAGCTGCAAATCTTGGTGTTAATTGGGACAAGGATTATTTAAAAGATATTCCTGGAATTAAACCAGGTAACAACAATCCTAATGCTTTGATATTATGTTATCCTGTAATAACCTCAGGGAAATATGCCCACACAGGTTCGATTTATAATTTAATTGGAGAAGATGGTGATAAGTCATTAGAACAAGAGATGTCACTAGAACTTAGTGTTTCTAAGAAGACACCACCTACTTTTTTATGGCATACATTTGCAGATAATGCAGTGCCTGTTGAAAATTCATTATTATTTGCCCAAGCTCTGCGGAGTGAAAATATACCTTTTGAGCTACATATATTCCCGGATGGTCCACATGGTTTATCGCTTGCGAATGAGGAAACTACGGAGAATGGTGGTAAGGTGTACCCAAATGTTGCTGTTTGGATAAATTTATGCATTACGTGGTTAACTAATCAGTTTTCTTAACGACATTTCAGAAGGTAAGTCTCCCACTTCAATAAGTAGGAGTTCATACCCTAACAAATAGAAAACTTCAGTGGGATTATAAACCTCCTTCTGAAGTCGTTAATATTGCAGCTACGCAGGAGATGATTTAAGGAATAACAGAGTGTTAGCTGATATCCAAGGAAATCAGCTAACACTTTAAAAATATGCAGTTTTAAAAATATTCTAATATTAGTTATAATTTCAATTAAGTATGATGGTATTTTATAACTTTAAGCGGGATACACTATTCAAAACCTCAGTATATGTTATAATAGATAAAAATCTTATAAGTATTAATAAGAATAATTAGAGAGGAGGGATACAACAATGAATATATTATTACGACTTGAATATGCCTATGGTGAAATCAAATGTTCTTAACATGTGAAGAAATGATTAAGTTGCCACATTTAGAGAAGATTAAATTGGTAGCGGGAAATGGCGGGATTAAAAGGATAATAACCTGGGCACATGTTATAGAACTTGAAGATGTTACGGAATGGGTTAAAGCAGGAGAATTACTTTTTATAACAGGTGTGACCATTAAAAATGATACAAAGGCACTTCTTAAATTGGTGAAAGACATAGAAAAGAAAAATCTTTCAGGTCTCGTAATTAACATAGGTCCGTATATAAATGAAACACCAATAGAAGTTATAGAACTGGCAAATTCAATGAACTTTCCAATATTCGAACTACCATTTGAGGTTAAACTTACTGACGTTATTCAAAGCATATGTAGAGAGATATTTAGCTGGAGACTTAAAGAAGAATCAATGAATGGGTTTATGAGGGAAGTAATATTCGGGAATGAAAAAATCACTACAGAAACTTTAAATAAGGCTGTTATCTATGGCTATAATTCTAAAAAATGTTACCATTCACTTGTAGTTGATATAGATAATTTTAAATTATACATAAAGAATAATAATATACGGGATGAAAAAGATATTGAGGAATTAAAAACCTTGATTCAACAAATAATTGATTCTGTAATGTATAAACATAATAAAAAATCTCTTAGTATGATTCAAAGTGATTGTTTTATAAACTTAGTTCCAATGTACAAAGGAAAAAATAATAGGGACGAAATTATTATTATTGCAAAAGAAATCAAACTTGTGATAAAGGAAAGAATAAAAGGGATAACTGTAAGTGTAGGTCTGGGTGGGGGAACAACTGAAATTAAGTATTTTAGTAAAATTGTATTCTCAGCTCAAAAGGCTTTGGATATTTCTAAACGCAATAGTAAGATAGACTATGTAAGTGATTATAAGAAAACAGGAGTATACAGATTGTTTTTTGATATAAGTAATTATGATGAAATGCGAAATTTATATGAAGAAACCCTTTATAAACTAGAGAAATATGATACTAAAAATTCTTCGAATTTGTTAGAGACTTTAGAAATATATCTAGAGCAACAAAAGAATATTGGATTGTCAGCAGAATATCTTTATATTCATAGAAATACCATGAAATATAGAATAAATAGGATTGAAGAGATATTAGGTTGTGATCTAAAGGATGATAATATAATATTTCACATTACCTTATGTATTAAAATTAAAAAGTTCCTAAATATATAAAGAGGACCTATTAATCAAAATAATGATTAGTAAGCCCTCTTTTTATTGTAATTAATTTTCATGCCAATATTAACTATATTCTATTATTAACTTTTATATTTTAGAGAGTTTTGATTACCTCTTCAAGAGTATCAAGACCATAGTTTAACTGATCATCTGTAATAACGAGTGGTGGTAAAAATCTTATTACATTACCTAATATTCCAGAACTAATAATTATTACTCCGCGAGCAAGGCAGCCATCAGTGATTTTCTTTATATATTCTTTAGCAGGTTCTTTAGTTTTTTTATTCTTAACCAGTTCTATTCCAACCATGGCGCCAAGGCCACGAACATCACCAATTATTTCATACTTTTCTTTCATTTGCATAAGTCTCTTTTTCATTATATTACCTATTTCTACAGCCCTATCCGCAAGCGAGTCTCTTTCTATTATATCTAAAACTTTGAGTCCAGCTGCCAGGGCTAGTGGATTTCCACTAAATGTTCCACCAATTGCACCTGGAATTGGTGCGTCAATTATATTTGATCTTCCTATTACCGCACTTAATGGTACTCCTGCTGCTATAGATTTTGATACAGTAATTAGATCCGGCTTCACATCAAAGTTATCACTTGCAAATAACCTTCCAGTTCTTGCAAAACCAGCTTGAATTTCATCCATAATAAATACAATATCATTTTCAGTGCAAACTGATTGAATGGCCTGTAAAAATTCCTTTGGTTGTACAATTACTCCACCTTCACCTTGAACTGGTTCTACAATCATTGCAGCTATAATACTAGGGGATAGTTCACCCTTAAGTACAGTTCTAAGTTTTTCTGCGCAAGCAATGCCGCAACCAGGGTAGGTACTGCCAAATGGACATCTGTAGCAATATGCAGATGGAATTTTATAGGTATCACTTGCAAATGGTGCAAAACCATCCTTATATGGCATTACCTTGCTAGTAATACTCATTGCCATAAATGTACGTCCGTGAAAGGCTGATTCTAGCGATAATACACCGGTTTTGCCAGTATATTTTCTAGAAATTTTGATAGCATTTTCTACTGCCTCAGCTCCACTGTTTGCAAACATGACTTTCTTTGCAAATTTGCCAGGTGCGAGCTTTGCAAGTTTCTCTGCCATTTCAATATATAACTCGTACATATTTACGTTAAAAGAGGTATGTATGAATTTCTCACTTTGGGCTTTTATGACCTCAACTACCTCTTCTGGGCAATGTCCTACATTTGCAACGCCTATTCCAGCCGCAAAATCAACATAAACATTATCATCTACATCTTTTATAAGTGCGCCCTTTGCTTCTTTAACAAAAACTTCATTACTAAAGCTTATCCCTCTTGCAACAACATTTTCTCTTCGCTCAAATAGTGCTTTTGATTTTTCACCTGGAACTTTTGATGAAACGATTTTAGCATTTTTCTCTGTAATCATAATGAACCTCCTAAATTTTTATTACATATTTGATAAATATAATTTTTTAACAAATATAACATCTTTGAAATGTATAATATCTTTAATTAATATAATATTTGTGATTAATATAATATGTACAATTTACCACACTATAAATATTATTAATATGTCCACTATAGACATATTATTGACTTAGATTTGTCCATTGAATACATTGCAAAATCAAATCCATTAAATATCAAACAAATAATGTTATCAATATGATTTGAAGGATGAAAAAACATTTAATTCATTATGTGGAATTACTCAAACACTTAAAAATAGCAAAAAATAATGAACCTTCACTTATTTATAATGATTTTAATCTTCAAAATTATATTTACGAAATTAGAGTTAAAATAACGGTTTGTGAGTGTTTACAGTCGTTATATAATGTAAGATGAACAAATGAGAGTTGCGATGTTTGTCTACAGTGGACATATGAATATGACTTTTAATATGATAAATTATAAGCATATTAATTATTAAAACAATTCAATTAATTCTACAAAATGATTTTTTAAATATAATAAATTTCATTATATACCTGGAGGTGGATTAAAATGACAATGGGAGCAAACTTATTATTAAGCAATGTTACAAAACTTTATAAGAATTTTAAAGCAGTAGATGATGTGTGTATAAATATTAATAAGGGAGAATTTTTAACAATACTTGGACCTAGTGGTTCGGGAAAAACTTCTCTATTAAAACTAATTGCGGGTTTCGAAAAAATTAATTCAGGAGAGATTCTTCTTAATAAAGATAATATAGAATCTAAAAAACCATACGAGCGAAACATTGGTATGTTATTTCAAAATTATGCTTTGTTTCCGCATATGAATGTTTTTGAAAACATTGCGTACCCACTTAAGATAAGAAAATATTCTAAAGCCGACATAAAAAAGAAAGTTACGGAGCTTCTAAAACTAGTAGATCTAGAAAATGTTGAGGAAAGATATCCAAAACAATTAAGTGGTGGTCAGCAACAACGTGTAGCGCTTGCCAGAGCAATTGTATTTAATCCACCATTATTATTACTAGACGAACCATTAGGTGCTTTAGATAAAAACTTAAGGCAAAAAATGCAACTGGAAATAAAGCATATTCAACAAAAAGTTGGAATAACAACTATCAGTGTTACTCATGACCAAGAGGAAGCACTTACTATGTCAGATAAGGTTTGTATTATGAATAAAGGTAAAGTTGAGCAAATAGATTCACCAGAAAGAATATATCAAAGGCCAAAAACACGATTTGTTGCTGAATTTATAGGTGAAATAAATATAGTGAATTGCAAAATTGTAGAATTAGACGAGGAAGTAGCTTACGTAAAAGCTTTTGACGATTGCACAATTAAAGTAATAATAGATCATGAAAGCGGCTTATCCGTAGGACAAGATATGTTACTGGTATTTAGGCCTGAAAATATAGCAATAATTAAAAATGATCAAGAGTGGGAAAATACATCAAAAGCTATTATAAAAGAGATTATATTTGTTGGAGATACTTTAAAAGTAAAAGTAATTATCGATGGAGCTGTTGAAATTATGATAAAAGCTTCACCTTCAATTAAAGACACTCTATCTATTGGTAAAAACATAATGTTAGGCTGGGATTCAAATAATTGTTCAATAATTAAGGAATAAAGTAATAATAAGGTTAAAATGATATTTACGATTAAATCAATAATTTAATTTAAGGGGGATAATAAAAATGAAAAAAATAATGACGGGTATTATAAGTCTCGCTTTGCTGCTGAATCTTACGGGGTGTGGCAATAGTTCTAATAAAACCGCTGCTGAGGCGCCTAAAGAATTAGTTGTTGTAGATTGGGGTGGAAATTATACAGATGTTAGTAAAAAATCTAGGTATGAACCTTTTGAAAAAAAATATAATGTTAAAATCAAAATAGTTTCTCCTACAGATTATGGTAAATTTAAAGCTATGGTACAATCTGGGAACGTAGAGTGGGATGCCGTAAACGTTGATGCAGATTTTGCCATAAGAGGTGCAAAAGATAATTTGTTTGAAAAACTTGATTATAATGTAATTAAAACTGATGGTGTAGATAAAAAATTTATTTCTGAATATGGTATTGGATCTGAAACATTTGCCGTTGCGATTTCTTATAACACAGATACTTTTACCGAAAGTAATCATCCAAAAACATGGAGTGATGTATGGGATACAAAGAAATTTCCTGGCGCACGATCATTTCAAAAATTTGCTGAAGGTACTTTAGAAGCTGCATTACTTGCAGATGGGGTTGAGCCAGCTAAACTATTTCCATTAGATATAGACAGAGCTTTTGCAAGCCTTGATAAAATTAAACCTAGTGTAAAATCTTGGTGGACTGCAGGAGCACAAGCACCACAACTACTTGCATCTGGTGAACTTACCGTAGCAGCCGCTTGGAGTGGAAGAGTTTTAGCTGCTAAAACACAAGGATCTCCTGAAAATGTCGAGTACAATCAAGCTTTAATATATGCAGATTCTTGGGTTGTAGCAAAAGGTTCACCAAATAAGGACTTAGCAATGAAATTTATTAATTTTTGTACTACAGCAGAAACTCAAGCAGAGTTTTCAAAGCTAGTAGATTATGCACCAACTAATGCAAAGGCATTGCCACTATTAAGTGAAGAACTTAAGAAAAGGCTTGGACAATCCACAAGTAGTGCTACTCAAATAGTTGCCGATGTTCAGTGGTGGGCAGATAATTATGAAGCAGTGGATGAACGTTTTCAAAAATGGCTTTTAAAATAAAATTATGATTTGGGGGTATAACTATGCAACATGAATATTCAAAAACAAATGAAGTGGTACATAATAAAAATGTACCCTTTTCCAATAAATTTAAAAAAATTCTAGATCCTAAATGGATTATGATATTACTACCTATAGCGTTTATTTTGATTACAACATTTATACCAATGGTAAACTTATTTAAATTAAGTGTAGTAGATGAAAATGGTTTTACGATGAAATATTTATCACAAGTTTTTACGCAGAAAATATATTTGCAGGTTATTTTTCTTACTTTAAAGATTGCATTATTAGTTACCTTAAGTTGTTTAGTGCTTTCATATCCTATTTCATATTTTATTGTAAAATTAAAATCGCCAAAACTAAAAAAAGTTATACTACAACTTATTATGATACCATTCTGGATAAGCTTGCTAGTACGTTCTTTTTCATGGATAGTTATTTTGCAAGACCAAGGAGTAATTAACTCTATTCTAAAATCTTTGGGTCTTATAAATAAACCTATTCCACTACTTTTTAACACTACGGGGGTGTTAATAGGAATGACACATGTGCTGCTTCCTTATATGATTTTGAATGTATACTCCACAATGGAGGGAATTGATAGAAATTTGGTTCAAGTTGCGCAGGGTATGGGCGCAAAACCAACAAGAGCATTTTGGGAAATGTTTTTTCCATTATCCGTGCCAGGAATATTGTCAGGATCAATGCTAGTATTCATTCTTGCTCTAGGGTACTTTATAACTCCATCACTCCTAGGCGGTGCCAAGGATATGACAATTTCAATGCTTATTCAAAATAATATAAGCAATACTTTAAACTGGTCTTTAGCATCAGCGCTTGCCTTAGTATTGTTCTTAATCACATTATTATTGCTAGGTGGATTACTCTTTTTAATGAGAAACCATCCTGCACTTAAGGAGGATTAATTATGTGGCTTACAATTATTGCAATATTGATTTTGCTTTTCATTATACTTCCAATTTTAGTACTGGTACCATTATCGTTCACTTCTGTAAATTATTTTAAATTTCCACCAACTGGTTTTTCACTTAAGTGGTATCAAGATTTTCTTCAGAATGAAGAATGGATTGAATGTTTCTTTAGAAGTCTTGGAGTTGCATGTTTAACAGCAGTACTTGCGATAATTATAGGTACTTTAGCATCTATTGCGGTTACTCGAATTAATTTTAAATACAAGAAAGTGTTTATGGCATTAATGGTAGCACCTATGGTAATACCTGTAGTAATTATAGGTGTAGCACTTTATAATTTTTATGCTCCATTAAAATTAAATAATACTATTTTAGGGCTTGTACTATCTCATACTTTACTTGCAATACCAATAGTGTTTATAACATTAACTGCAGGGCTTAAAGGAGTGGATTCTAACATTGAGCTTGCAGCCGCAGGACTCGGCTCAAAACCAATTGGTGTATTCTTTAAAATAATATTACCGCAGATTAAACCATCTATGTTATCTGCATGTTTATTTGCATTTATAACATCTCTTGATGAAATAACTGTAACAATATTTTTATCAGGTACAAAAACAAAGACCTTACCTATAGCTATGTGGGAAAGCATGAGAAACAATATTACTCCAACTATAGCTTCGGTTTCAACGATTCTAATACTTGGAACTATAATAGCATTTTCATTACCAGAACTTATAAAACATATATTTCCTAAAAAACGTTTGGGTTAACTCACAATATTTTAAACAAAATTTAATTAGCTAATCCATATATATAATAATATTTATTAAGTTGAGGTGAAGAAATATTAAAGTAGACTGAATATTTAGGGGGCACAAAGCTATGAAAAACATTACTGAGGTTATAGAAACACTTGCAAAGGAGCTTAATGCAAGCACCATAAAATTTGCTCAAAAGCTAATTCAAACTCCAAGTATAAGCAGTGAAGAAAAAGATGTAGCTGACCTGCTTTTATATGAAATGAATAAGCTTGATTTTGATGAATACTTTAGAGACGATATGGGCAATGTTGTTGGAATTGTAAAAGGTACGGAGCCTGGGCCAACCATTATGTATTACTCTCATATGGACCATGTTAGCCCAGGAGATGTAAATAATTGGGAGGGGTATGACCCTTATGGTGGGAAAATAGACTTATGTGAAGTAAATGCTCAAGACAGCTGCGTAAATGAAATAGCAGAGTGTATTCATGGAAGGGGTGCATCAGATGTAAAGGCTGGAGCGGCAGCTCAGATATATTCGGGGGGACTGCTAGCTCAGCTTAAAAAGTTAGGTTATGGATTTAAGGGCAATTACATGTTTACTGGAGTTGTTCAAGAAGAACCAGCTGAGATGGTGGGAATGATTCATCTTATCGATAAAACCTTTCCAGCAAAAGGACTTAGTTACGATGCAATGGTGTCCTCACAAGCAACGTCACTAAAGATCTATTGTGGACATCGAGGTAGGGTGGAACTTTTATCAACAATATATGGCAGGACATGCCATGGAAGTACGCCGCTACTTGGAATCAACGCTATTTACAAAGCAATTCCACTAATAAGCCAAATAAAGGATAAACTTTATACGTCACTTCCTGGAGATGATAAATTAGGAAAAGCATCTATTTCAATTAATATAATAGAATGTTCACCAGGAGCATTATCTATAATTCCCGATAAATGTATGATTTCAATTGATAGACGAACTATTCCAGGTGAGACTGCAAAGACTTCAAAGGAAGAGATACAGAAAATTATTGATGTGATAGCTAAAGATGATCCAGAATTTAAAGCTGATATAAAGGTGAAATCTGCTTTAGAAAGGTCTTACACAGGGGTAGAATATGAGGTCTATAAAAACATGTGTCCATGGAAAATATCAGAAGATCACCCTTTTGTATTAGCAGCCGCAGCAGGCCTTGAAGAGGTTGGTCAAACAGTGAAGTATGGGTATTGGGATTTTGGAACAGAAGCTAGTAAAACTGCAGGCGTAGATAGAAAACCAACTATAGGATATTCGCCTATGCAAGAGCAATATGTACATACTCCATATGACAAAGTAAGAACGGATTTTATAGAAAAAGCCTTAATAGGTAATGTAGCAATATTCTTAAAGGTTATTGAGTGTACAGAGGAAGCTTTCAAACCTCTTAAATGGTAAGCTATAAAGTGAATCATCTCCTAAGTCAATTTGGAGAGGTTCTTTTTTTTATTTAATCTAAAAATATATATTTTGCTATATAAATTTGAATTTAAGTAATTTTTATGAAGATATGCCTGTTTTCGGATATTTTACATAGGTTGGTAATAAAATGTTAACAATTTTGACACTGAAATGCAACATTTATTTGTTAGTATTGTAAATAGAAGAAGCAATACTATGAAAATAGAAGCAGAAACACTGTGAAGATGTTGATGCAAAACATGCCGGACCAAAAAATCGCTGACAAAAATCATATTTGGCAGTATTGAGTTGGAATTATAAGTAGCCTTTAAGGGCGGAAATGGAGTAAATTATTATGAAAAACAAAACTAAAAATTTATCTAAAAAATCAGGAAAATTTACTATCTCAATTGTATTATATATTGTCGCTTCAATTGTAGCAATTGTTGGAGTTGCATTATTAGTTAATAACATCTTCTTATTTAAAAATACTGTTAGTCAATATGTAGCGCAAGGGTATAGCGCTCAAACTGTTATTAATGAATTAATGACATCACAACTACTCCCAGGAATATTTGAACCAGTTGCTGTATATGGTGGTATAGCATTTTTATTATTAAGTGCAGGCAAAATCAACAAAAAGGTTACAAAATGCTTAACATTGTTAACAAAAGCTGAGGTTTACAATGATATTATTGAAGAAAGTGTTCTAGAAGAAAACATTGAAGTAGAAGATGCACAATTAGAAGTTGCAGTAGAGGAAAATGTCCTTGATGCAGAAGCTGCAGAAACAGCTCAGCAAACAGTAATTGCTGAAGAAGATATGAAAGCATAACCTGGATATAATCTAGACATAATTTATATATAAAAAAAGACTTGCATTTATCAGTTTATACTGAGGCAAGCCTTTTTTTAGTTTATCTTGACTTATATCATTATAGTTTTAGTTATTTATATAAAAGATCAATCTAAATAATAAACATGGCGACTATTGTAGTAACTGCTAAACCTATAATTACGGGTTTAATGTTTTTCTTAGCAAGATCAAATGGGTCAACACCACAAATGGCTGCTACTGGTATTACTGCCCAAGGAATTATTGTTCCTCCACCTACCCATATTCCAGCAATTTGGCCTAGTGCTGTAAGAGTTGCTATACCACCACCTAAGCTAGTTGAAAAAATTCTAGCAATGGAGCCAACTAAAGGAATACCTGAGAAACCTGAGCCATCAAGTCCCGTGATTGCACCAACGATTGTTATTGTACCGGCTGAAACAACTTTGCTCATTGGAACTATATTTGAAAGAGCAACTCCCAAGTCGTTGACAATTCCATTGGAGTTTGCTTGCAGTATTTTTCCGAAGATATCATTAATGGCCGAATCTCCTAAATAGAAGAAAGCAGCTATAGGAATAACAATACCAAATATCTTAAATCCAAATTGCAGACCTTTGACAAGATTATCTGTAATTTTCTCAAGTGAATCCTTTTTATACGTAAATATTGAAACTAAACTTAATACAAATACAGCGGTGCCTCCAATTAGAGCTGTTGCATCTCCACCTTGAAGTTTTGAAGTATACATTATATAGATGTCTACTCCGAAAAGAACTAGTATTAGTAAGGCTAAAGATCTTCTTGTTTTTTTTGAGGAAATTAGCATGGTATCTTTTTCGTTACTTGTACTTAATTGGGTTTTGGAACTGTCAAGCATCACTCCTGCCTTAATATCCTTTCTAAGATAATAAAATGCAACAACAGTCGTAACTAAACCCATTGTGATTACAAGTGGAATGCTTGCAGATATAACGCTTGCTATAGGTATGCCAGCTCCACCGGCAGTAAGTTTAGGGGCTGCTTGAATTATATAATCACTAGACAGAGCAATTCCGTGGCCAAACAAATTCATTGAAATTGCAACGCCCATGGCCGGTAGCCCAGCTTTTATTGCGATAGGTAAAAATAATGCTCCAACAAGCGCTACAGCTGGTGATGGCCAGAAAAACCAAGACAAAATCATCATAACAATACCGATAACCCAATATGCAACCCAATAATTTTTAATGACTCCCTTAAAAGGAGACACTATTTCATCATTTATGCCTGAAGCAACAAGTGTATTGCTCATAGCAGTTACAATTGAAATTATGAAAATGGTGGGCATTAACTCTTTTGTTGCGTAAACAAAGCTATTGAATACACCCATTGTAGACTTAGAAATAGAGCCTGTACCTGCGATGCCTAAGATAAAGATACCTAATATACATATAAGTGTTATATCCTTTTTCTTCACCATGGCAAATATTATTAAAATAATGAAGGCAAGATATATATAGTGTAGAGGTGTTAGTGTTATATTAATCATCAGCTACTCCAATTAGAATTATTGTAATATTAGCTTATGAAAAAAATACACAATTGGTTCTTTATATTATGTAGATATTTGTATTATTATTTTTAAATGTAGTAAATGGTAAAGAATTATAAAAAAATATGTTATTATAATCAGAAAAAACGTGAAAATAGTAGGAAAATAGTAAGTAAGCAAGAATTATAGCTTGAAAATGAAAAACATGTAAAAAACACACTAGTACAATCATGTTTTTTATATTAAAATGAATAGAAGTGAGTATAAATAAGCTATTTGAAGAAACAATAAGAAGTATAAGTTTGTAAAAAATGTTTCAATTCGCACCTTTAGGAGGCTATTATGAAAAAAAGAATATATCTAATATTTATATTTATTATATTAATGTCCCTTTTGGGATGCACGCGTGTTAAAACAACTACAATAAAAGAAACAAAAAGTGATGCACCAGCGACGGTAGTTAAGCAACCTATTGCAGAGGAAAAGTCAGATGAGACGACCTCAATACCTGCTTTTGACAAAAATGCTGTAATGTTGCCTTCAGGCAAAAGTGTTCCAATTTTAATGTACCACTCGATTGCTTATGAAAAGGATAATCCTGTTCGCCTTCCTATTGAGAATTTAGAGGAGCAGTTTAAATATTTAAAAGATAATGGTTATTATACTATTACGCTTACTGATTTATATAATTATTTTATGACAGATACGCCAATACCTGAAAAATCTGTAGTACTTACTTTTGATGATGGTTATGTAGATAATTATACGGCAATGTTGCCAGTGCTTAAGAAGTATAATTTTAAAGCAACAATTTTTGTTATTACGGGAGCTATTGATAAAAGTGCCAACTATTTGACAAGCTCGCAGCTTATAGAAATGGAGAGGTATGGTGTGGATATAGAAAGCCACACAGTAAGCCATGAAAATTTAAAAGATATATCTAAGGATAAGCAACTTGAAACTTTAATTAAATCTAAAGAAGATTTAGAAAAAATGTTAAATAAGAAAGTGAATTTTTTTGCATATCCTTTTGGTGGGTATACAAAAACATCTATTGAGGCGGTACGCGAAGCTGGGTATACAATGGCTATAACTACGGATGGTAGGTGGGCATCTAAAAGTGATGGCATATTTTCTCTACATAGGGTATATATAAGTGGTTTTCATAATATAGAGGAATTTAAAAAGCGATTAACTAACACAAAGTAAATCGCTTTTTAATTAATTATATTTAATAATTAATTTTATATTGTAAATTATTTTATATCTATTTTTGTGCTTTTATCTACAATGTTCCACCACGTTTTTCCAGGATTTAAGGGCA
>Ga0209123_1001499_pt1 | contig 22885 bp, 12 predicted proteins | sample BarGraIncu00431A_FD_184500 | JGI IMG/M metagenome (GOLD analysis project Ga0209123, IMG submission 184500) | Arctic peat soil microbial communities from Barrow, Alaska, USA - Barrow Graham LP Incubations 004-31A (SPAdes) (version 2) | ecosystem: Environmental > Terrestrial > Soil > Wetlands >...
CCCTGAGCAACGGCAAACAAAGTTATGCAAGCGAAAAATAAAGAAAGAATTATTTTTTTCATCCTAATAAATTTAGAAGATTTCCATATCTCCTTAATGCTAAAGATATTGATTATAATTGAAAACAAGCAAAAAAATAAGTATAATTATTTCAAACTTGGCATTTTATCACGTGTAATCACGTAATCATAACTGAAAAATTTTTTCCACCAGGTAGCTCCATTATGTGTGTCTGATTCTGTATAATCACCGTTCCAGGGCATAAACCACGACCATGTGTCTCCAAATTCTTTCATTAATGCGGGGTCAGGCACTGAACCGCATTCACTTAAAGTTATCAATTTCTTTCCCCCAAAAATATCCTTTACTTTATTGAATGCAATATATTGAGAACCATGTTGATTATTTCCCGGGTAAATATCCATCCCGATAACATCCACATAAGCGTCGCCCGGATACCAACTTGCAGCATTCGATGCTACATCGGAGGTCCAGACCCAAATCATATTATTTAAACCGTGATAATTCACCATACGGTCAAACATTAGTCGCCAAAGGGCTTTACAAGGTTCGGCACCTTTTGCTCCCCACCAGAACCAACCACCTGAGGCTTCGTGAAGGGGACGCCAGATTACTGGAATTCCTGCATCTTTGAATTGTTTCAGATATCCTGAAATTATGTCAATGTCAACAATCATTGCTTTATATTCTGCAGAATTGGTATCGGAAATTTTTCTAATATCAAAATTGGTATCAGCGGTATAAAAAGCTCCTGATTTAGTTAACGGATCGCGCCAGTGCCACATCAGGTTAACTATTCCATTGTTGTTCCACCAGTCTTGACCCAATGTAAATGGTGCAGTATATTTTATCCAGCTTTGATTAGGATTAGTATTATCTATAAAATCGAAGCCGGTTAAAGCAGGCCATTTCCCGGTTTGAGTATGTACCCAAGTAGCTTCGGTGATATTTGTACTGTAGTTGGCCATTGTTCCCGAAATAATATTGGTTCCAAAATTTGTTTTCAAAAAATTGTACAAATTCACTGCCTGGGTAGATGGATTTGGAGTAACCAGTGATGACGCAATATTAAATGGATTTGGTCCTACAGAATCGGAGGTAACTTTCAGATAATCAAGTTGAATATAGCCCCATTGCTTTACAAGTGAAATCGTGTGCAATCCGGCGGTAAGCTTCAGAGTACCTGCTTTCACTTCAGACCACGACGTAGAAGCCGGAAATTTAACACTTGTTGCAAGCGAACCATCGACATAAAGATCGTTCACTTTATCGGCTGATACCAAATACCTGAAAGATACATTATAGTATCCGGTTTGAACAGTTTGAACAGTAAAAGCAACATTCCCTGCATTTGTATCTACATATCCTGTTCCTGAATAACCGTTCGTAGTTTTTGCAATAACAGCGCCTCCACTTAAGGTAGCACTTTCGGCCTCAAAAATGGACTCGACGGAGCTAACAGAACTAAAAGTGGTAAAATGAATCGCGGTAGCTTTAGCAAAATTTCCGGCAACATCGCTTATTGTATTATCGGGGACAATGAGTGTATATGAAGTTCCGGCTTGAAGACTCGCCGTAATTGTTAACTTATATCCGGATACTGATACTTTTGCTGCTACAACTTCTCCGTTTAATCTGATTTGAGCATTCGACGATAAAACGACTTTCTCGTTATATTGAATCGTAATGACAGTGCTGGTATCAACATTACTTGCACTATCTGCTGGTGAGCTTGACATCAATTTCGGTGGAATTTCATCTCCTCCGTTATTTGGTGTGCAAGAAAATATAAAACCTACAAATGCGATGCAAATAAAATAAAATATGCGATAACTTCTTAACATTTATCTCTTATGAAGACCGATAGTTGATGATAATTGAATCCAACAACTTAAAGCCAGTGTATTGAAAATAATACTTAGAAAAAAAAACTATTACCTAATTCTAAAAGAATAAAAAGGGAGTCGCTCCGGAGAACGTCTCCACTTTTTACCATTTATGAAAACAGAAAGTAAAATCTTATTGAATATTTATATTCAAGACTCAACTTATTGAATATGAATCTGATTACATAATGAATCAATGTAAACTTAGTTCATTTACCTTAACCCGACATGGTCAAAATAAACTACACCCATAGAGGCACTTGTAAGACGAACGTCTTTAATGGTTGCAGTAACTCCAAGAGTAGCTAAAGGAATTTTAAATTCAACCCATTTCCCTTCCTGAATTGTAGCATTGTAACCAGGTGCTTTTGAGTTTACTTTCACTAAAATATTTTTTCCATTGGTGCCTGGCCCTCCATAAACAGAGAATGCAAATTCAGTATAACCAGTGGGTGAAATACCCGTAGCGTTATAAAAATCTAGATAACCATTAATCTTGGTAAATGTCGCCTTTAATGAATAAACTCCATCCCGGACAAATTCTGTGTTTGCATAATCAGCAGTTCTATTGAAACCATTATCCACCCAACTATTCATTAATGCATCATCATAAAAAGCATAAGCCAAATCTTCAAGATCACCAACTAATTTTAAATTAGCTGTAGATACAACTGGAAGATTTGAAAATGCAACCAATGTTATTTGTCCTTTGGCTGTAGTTAAAGGAACTGCAACTACAAGTTGTGTTGGAGTTTGGCTAACAAATGTTTTAACAGTATCGGCAACTCCATGAAATAATATTCCCATTGTAAGATCCAGATTCGTTCCCGTAATGGTAAGATTACCTCCCCTGTCAACAGGTATTGGATCAAAACCGGAGATAGCAGGAAGAATCACTTTCAGGTCTTTGTCAGGCGTTATAGACAAAGGTTTGGTTCCTAATGTATTAAATACGAGAGGGCCAGTTTGAGCAGTTTTAGGTACCCGAACTACAAGTTGAGTTAACGATTTACTTACAAAATTGCTATCCCGTACAACAAGATCCTTCGAAAACCAAACTTCAGAAATCCAGTTGACATATTGACCGGTAATCGTAATATTGTCTCCCGGACGTACACTATCTGTTACGGATGAAATTATTACTGGCACTAAAAGGTCAAACATTGTTTTGGAAACAATAGTATCCTTGTCTGCATAAAGAGTCACAAAACCTCTTCTTGTATAATCAGGCACTTTAATTTTTATAAGTTGAGCAGTCTGAGTAATAAAAGAAGTTTTAAGAACACTATCACCTACAAAGTTTATTTTCAATATTTTATCCAGATTTTTTCCGATAAAACTAATTGTGTCACCAATTTGAGAACCTGCCGGCCCAAAGCTAATCAATTCTACTTTTGAACCGGAATTCAAAGGATCATCAGTTTTACAGGATGTTTCCAGTCCTATTGACATCACAAGGGAAATCAATAAAAGTAGTCGTGTATTAAATATTATTTTTTTCATATTTATTTTTTTATTTAAGATATGATGAAATCTTGTGTTTAAAGAGATTTCCTCATGTCTAATTTTTTATTAATCCACATTTTATTGCTTGAGAGTCTTTGGTACAACTCTGAAATTATCAAAAGACATATCGCAATCAAGTGCAGTAGCACCTTGAAACACAAATCTTGTCCAATACCCGTCATGATTAACTACCAAAGGTACAGTATAAGCTTTTACAACATCTTCATAGGGTATTACTACTGTTTGCCATACACCTTTTGTATCATAAGGAGGTGCCCATTTATAATTACCATGGTCTCCGTCAGCAGTACCTACATTGATTAAGAATCCACTTCCATCGTATGGCTTTGTAGTACAAACCTCAAACTTCAAATTATAAAGAGATGGCTTTTGAATAGCTTCATCAGGTATATTCTTAGATTGATTATTCGTTGTAGAGGCAGGACCACCAGCAATTTCTTGCCAACCCCAAGCTCCAAGTTTTTGCACAATTCGAATATAATTTCCATTAATTGAAGGAGGATCAGTTGGACCCGGATTTGTAACGACAAAAGATTCTTTCCACCAGCCAGCATAAGGGTCACTGCTTATAATTATATTGCGGTTGTCTTTGAACCAAAAATCAGACTTTGCAAATCCAAAGTTAGTTGTAACTGTAATTTGTCCGGGTACAGTACCGCTAGGAACAGTAACGGAAAGAATTTGGTTTGTTATATCTACAGAAACATTTGTTCCCATTTTACCATCAGGGAAAGTTACTGTCAGAGGCAAATAGAAATAACTCCCGTGAATTTTAGCTACACCACCATCGAAAACATACTCACAATCCATATTGGTTATGACTGGTTTACTGATTGTTACTTCAAAATTATAAAGCAATGAATCTCCACTGGCAAAAATTATCTTCAGTTTATTACTTACCGTTAATGGAATATGACTTGGCACACTTACCAGAATAGAAGTTTTGGTTATATAAGTAGGTGTTAAACTTGCCTGTTGGTCATTAAACCAAATCTGTCGGGTATCTTGTAAATTATCACCTATAATTGCTATCATTTGACCTTGACCGGCTGCTGCCAATAATGAATCGGAAGCGGTAGGCCTTGTAATTCTTACATACGAAATCTCAGGTGTTCCCTTATTTACATCTTCATTATTACAAGATGCAAAGATTCCCATTATAGCCAAAGCTATAAGAAGGATGGGAATTGATTTATATATTTTTTTCATGATTTTTGTATTTATTAAAAGCATTAGTATTTACTTGTTGTAATAATCTACTGCCGGTTTCTGTAAATTAGGCGCAGCTGCCAATTCAGTTGTTGGAATCGGGAGATAGAAATTGCCTGTAGTAGCATTAATTGTTCTATAATCACCATTAGCAGGAATATACCAGGCAGTTTTAATAAAAGTCCATTGCGTTGGATTTGGAAATACATCCGGATGAGCTGCAAACAAACCTCTGTCCTGTGAATTCAATATGGCAAGAGCTTTATCCGGATTATAATAGTACAAACTGCTCAAATCATACATACACATGCCTTCCATGGCAAACTCAATTACTCTCTCATTAAAAATCATATCAAATGTGAGAGGGTCGACTATAGCGCCTAAACCGGCTCTTGTATGAACAGCATTAAAATATAAAAGTGCGGTTGCATCTGAAGTTTGTGAATTATCTCCCAATACAGCTTCAGCATAAATTAAATACATCTCGGCCAAACGCAACATATAGGTGTCATTCGGATAATGTTGTTGAGAAGCCTGACCTCCCATATCCGCAGCTTTTCCGCAAATATATTTTTTAATAGCTAGTGTCGTGTTATCACCGGTGCTATTTGGGTATATCAATCGCTGGATGCTATCCTTTCCTGCTAAAGTAATAACACTTTGAGAAATTTCCGGATAGTTTGCTCCAGGCAACATGAAAGTGGCATGAAGCCTTTGATCCAGTGTTCTTCCTTTGAGTGAATCACCTGTGGTACCATAAGCATTGATTCCTTCATATTTCTGAATCATCCACCAGGTCGCTCCAATACTTCCTCCCCAACCATCACCATTGGCAATATTGGAACTATAAGCAAGATATGCAGGCATTGAATTACTTACGCCCCAAACATTCGAGAAAACCCATTGTAATTCAAATAAAGACTCTGCATTATTATCATAAGGATATTTGAAAAGGCTTGCATAATCCGGCAATAGCATTTTTCCGCTCATAGTTATTACCCGGTTAGAATAATATTTGGCGCTATCCAAAAACTCTTGATTCCGTACACCATTCACAGATTCAACACCAGCACGGGTAAGATAGAACCTTGCCAACATTCCTTCAGCTGACCATTTATTTACACGACCTATATCATAAGGCTTTTCGGGTAAGTCATTAGCAATTGCTCGCATTTCATATGTCAGAAACTTCCAGACACTACTTATTGTATTTCTTGCAATAGTTGTATCATTCAGATTTGCCTGATTATTTTCTATAATTGGAACTTCTCCCCATAACATAACCAAATCGCGATAAGCACAGGCCCGCATAAATCTGGCTTCAGCAATTGCTTCCTTTTTAATCGGTTCGGTAACAGCAGCACCGGCATATCTTTTTATATTTTGGATTGCCATGTTTGATTGACCAACAACGGTGAAAAACGCATTCCAACCGGCATTCATATCCGCATCATCGCCAGTCAAATTAAATCGAACATAACCTTGTTGTCCATAAGGATTGTAAGAAGTTCCGGCTCTGAAATCGCCGATATCAAACGATGCTTTGTCATTATAATCGAACCATACCCGATTGTATAATGATGCGGTTCCTGCCATTACCTGTGCATCTGTTTTATAAAAATTTGCATCTGTAATAGCATCAACTGGTGGTCTGTTCAAAAAATCCTGAGTACATCCAGTCAGGAAAAGTATTGAAATGGATATTGATACCCAAGTATATTTTAAGTTCTTCATATCTTTTAGAATTATTAAAAGTTAACTGTAATATTGAATGTATAAACTGCAGTCAATGGATAACGTCCATTATCAACACCAATTGCCTGATTCCCAGAAGCAGCATTATTTCCTACATAAGCTCCAACTTCAGGATCGTAACCGGTATAATGCGTAAGAGTAAATAAATTCTGGGCACTTACCATAAGTCTAACATCTTTAATGAAACTTTGTTTTGAAATCAATCTGGAAGGTAAGTTATATCCCAATGATATATTTTTCACCTTTATGTATGAACCATCTTCCACCCATCGGTCTGTAAATCTTGTCCAGTTACCATTGTTACTATAAGTGATTCTTGGAAGATCTGTTCCCGAATTTGTAATATATACATTTGAATTTGCGTCAGTTGCAAGTCTTGAGTAATTTTCAGCACTCGTCAATAAATTACGGCCTATATTTATTTGTTGTGGGTTTGAATCAATCATTTTTACATAATTATAAATACTGTTTCCATATGAATAAGTTAAAAGTATACTTAAGTCAAATCCTTTATAAGTGAACGTGTTTGTAAATCCCCCAAAGAAAAGAGGCCATGGATTACCAATCGCTGTTAAGTCATGTACATCGATGATACCATCCGGCACTCCATTCGGTCCGCTAATATCTTTATACTTAACATCTCCGACCCAAACATTATTTACATCTGTTGGTAGTCTTTTCCCATTATTATCAGCAGGTACTGCACTATTATTTATTTCATCTACCGATTGAAAAATACCTTCCGTTTTATACCCAAGGAATAACCAGGGTGCCTGACCAACTGAAGAGCGTTGTGTCCAGTTTCCCATCCACCATGATGTTCTGTCTATTGACGCAGCATCATTGTTAAATTTCAAAATTTTAGTCTTAAATCCGGAAATATTAAAATTCGATTCCCATTTGAAGTCTTTGGTATTGATATTAGTCGTAATTAATGTAAATGCCCATCCATCATTTTGTAACGACCCAAGATTTACAGTTGGTGCTCCAAGACCACCATTACCTCTGGTACCCATATAAGCAGGTAGTGCTGCTTGCATCAAGAGATTGTCCGTTACTTTATGATAGTAATCGGCTTCAAACTGTATTCTGTTATTGAAGAAATTGGCATTAATACCAATGTTATTCGTTTTTGTTGATTCCCATTTTAAATCCGGGTTTGTATACACACTTGGCAAAAAACCTGTTCCCCATTGCGTTGGTGCAGTATTCATTCGTGAATAAATCCCTCCGGCATTTTGATTTCCGGTAGTACCGGTTTCAATTCTTAGCTTAACTTCATTCATAAACGATACATTATACCAAGCTTCTTTTGAAATTCTCCATGCCCCCGATATTGCAGGGAAAGTCCCCCATTTGTTATTCGGACCAAAATTAGCTGAACCATCCGATCTTACTGATGTAGATATAAGGTATCTGTCAGCGAAATTATAATTCAATCTTCCAAGATAGGATTCCATACCCCAAGTAGTATGACCACCTGAAACTGTTGCAGTAGTTTGATCACCGGCATTTACGTCTATAATGTCATTCGTAATAAAAGTGGTAATATTTGCACCATTACCTTTGTATGTACTTTCTTGTGCTTCATGGCTTATCATTAAATCAAAATTGTGGTTACCAAATTTTTTGACATACTGCAAAAGCTCATTCAAATTCCAATAAGTTCCAACTCCATTATAATCAGACATAGTTGACAGATTATTTTTTGCCCATCCAATTGAATATGTAGGCCTGTAATTGATTGAATTTTGAGTATTTATATTTCCATTTAATGAAGTTCTAAAAACAAGTCCGGGTAAAATATCTATATCTATGTTTGCACCACCATTAAACTGTCTTCTGAGATTGTTGTTTGTAACCAAATTAGCAATAGCAATTGGGTTAACTGGAGAATATTGGTCAGTAGGGTTGTTTAAGTTTCCACCTCCATAAGTACCATCAATGTTTTTTACAGGTGTTTGTGGAGTTAGTTGCAATGCATTGTTGATCACATCTTCGGAGCTTGAAGTAAGTTTTTCGAAAGTTTGATTAATGCTTGTATTGACACCCAATTTAATCCAGGTTCTTGGCTTTGTATCAAGATTTAAACGCATCCCAAACCGGTCAAAACCTGAACCTACGGCAACACCTTGTTGATTCAGGTATTCGCCAGAGAAATAATAGGTGGTTTTTTCACTTCCACCGCTTAAACTTACTTGATGTTTTTGCATTGCCGAATTTCTAAACAATTCACTTTGCCAATCAGTCCCTTTTCCTAAAATTGATGGGTCTAAAAATTCAATCGGTGTAGTACCTCCTGCAATTGCATGAAATTCACCAACCATTTTAGCATATTGTGGCAAATCCATCACGTCCACACGATTAGGAGGTGTCTGCAAAGAATAGCTGTAATTATATGTAATTTTAGCATCGCCTGCTTTACCACGTTTTGTTGAAATTAACACAACCCCATTGGTTGCGCGCGATCCATACAATGCAGTTGCAGATGGTCCCTGCAATATCTGAACATCAGCAATGTCTGAGGGGTTTAATCCGGAAAGAGGATTGGATGAACTTGTTGATCCGGAGGCTACAGATTGACCTGGGATTTGAACACCATCAATAACATAAAGTGGTTCTGTAGTCCCATTAAGAGAACTCACACCACGAACATTAACTGAAATACCTCCACCTGGCTGACCTGAATTCTGAGTAATATAAACACCAGCTGCTCTTCCCTGAATTGCTTGTTCTAAAGTTGTGTTTACTGTTTTATCCATTTCCTTCGCAGTAACAGATGATTGAGCTGTGGTTAAATCTGCCCGTTTTGCAGTACCGTAGCCTACAGCTACAACTTCACCCAACATCTTAGAATCGGATTCAAGTCTAACATTTATAAGTTTGCTTTTTACAGTAATTTCTTGTTTTTTCATACCAATGTAGGAGAATACAAGAATAGAGCCTTGTTTTACGTTCAGAGTGTACTTCCCGTTTAGATCTGAGTTTGTTCCATTTGTTGTACCTTTAACAAATACAGAAACACCAATTATTGGATTTCCATCGCTTGCATCGGACACAACTCCCGAAACAGAAAAATTCTGTTGTGCTGAAACTAGGCATACTCCAAGGTAGAGTAATACCGATAGAAAAATGATTTTTCTTTTCATGGAATTAAATTTAATATTAGAAGATTATTTATTGTTGAAATATTGTAATAAATGACACATTTCGACTATACAAAAATAAAACATCAAGCTAAAAGAAAAACATATTATTTTAGCAATATATGATACTATTTCTACCTGTTTATGCTCGAAATCTTATATTTCTGCATTAACAAGAAAAAAAACTTATGAATTTCCGTCGATGAGCAATCGTTTTTTTAGGCATATTAATGATAGAAAAGTATTAATAATCGTCATTCAGTCTCCTGTGAACTTTTGTGGACAGTTCGATATTTGATGAATTAAAAGTTGAATGCAAAAAATAGGGAAACAAAGCACCTAGAAAGTTTAAATATATTTATATAACCAGACTTATTAGGCAATTATAACAGAGAACTAAATAACAGAGATTTATTTATTAAACAATACATTATATCTGGTAATTTAAAGCATTAAAAAAGGTTGGCTAAAAATAACCAACCTTTTAAATACGTATTTTGAAAATTTAGCGAATAATTTTCACTACATTTTTTTCAATATTACTTTTTGTCTGAAGCATATAAATTCCTGAAGCCAAATCAGCTACTTGAAGTAGATTTGATCCTGCTAAAAGAATTCCTGATTTAATTACCCGACCTTGTACATCTATTAAATTGTAAGAAGACTCAGAACCTATCGTAATCTGATATTGTTCGGCTGAAATCCTTGCCACTTTTAATGTGCTTGCTTGAGTTGTTTTAAGCCCTGTTGTAGCATATAATAAACTGATATCATCAAGTAAGTAAATTACACCACCATTAGCCTGAATATTGAGAAATCGCTGTGTAGCATTTGTAACACTTACAATTGGAATAGTTACTGAATACCACTTATTCAGTTCATGAACACCAATTGTATCGCTCCATTGTTCGGTTCCACCGGTCCATGTATCTGGACCTCCACCTACTAAAATTTTTGACCATGGATTTACTGCATCATAAGCTAAAGCTAAAACTTTAAAAGTCACATTATCATAATTGTGCCAGTCACCATTTACAGGTAGAATATTCATTGCAATTGCACCACCACCCGTTGGATAAGTAACCTTGAAAGCTTTCGAAGACGTATTTATTCCGGTTGTTACAGGATTAGCAACTACTTCAAGTCCCATACCAGTACCGTACCAAATACCCATTCCAGCATTAGAACCGATTATTTTATCTTCGAAATTGACAACTACTTCACGATTCGGATCCTGATGTTCGATCAATTGGATATCATCCATAAGAATGTTATATCCGGCAGCTTTGTTGTATTTAATAATTAGATTGGTCACAGGTGCAGTAATTGTATCTAAATAATGTGTTTTAAGAACATTATCAAATGCTATGTCTGCTGAATACCATGTATTTAGAGTAGCGCTACTCCATGCATTTGCATTTCCGAGAGTTGTCATACTATAGTTATTCCTGGATAAACCAAGTGCGATGTTCGCATAACTTAAATCAGCACCGGCTGTTGGACATAATTTCACTCTAACACCATCATAATCAGCCCATGTTTTCCCGGCTGGTAAAGTAACCGGAAAAGTAACTGGTAACCAGTTTTGATTTGTAACTTCCAAAACTTGTGCAGAAGTATTTACCCCCATCACAACCGGATTTGCAGCAACAACAACTGAGCCGCTATACATAGCGCGGCATCCACCACCATCGGATCCAATAGCAGATGACTCAAAGTCATTCACCATAAAAGTTTGTTGAGCCTGAAGAATTAAACTACAGGCTGCGAAAAGAACAAGTAACATTCGTTTCATAATAATACATTTTAGAGGTTTGTAAAATAATAATTAATTAAATGATTTTTTTTATTGTAATTATCGTAAAATTTGATATAATTATTCGGTGTAAAAATAGAGTATCCAAAACGATAATAACTATATTATTTTAGCTTTATATAATACTTTTCCTACATTTTTATGGCATAATATTCGTATTTTAAGGAATTAAAATGCCAAACCTTATGAATTTCAATCTTTTCGAACATCATTCATTTTTGATTTAATAATATTAATAATTCAATATTTAACAAACACAATGTTCAGTAGGCGAGTTGATTTATCTTATTATATGATACAAAAAAAAGAACTGAGGAACACAAAATTTTATTGTATCTATTTATGATACAAAAATCTAATCCTTTTTATAAAGCATTTGCTTTCTGTTTTTGGAAAGAGCTTTTTCTTCAACTTCATTAGCATCCACCGTAACTGCAGAAGTCACAAATTCCGGCACATTGTACGAAAATAGTAATGAATCATAAAACCGTGGATCCTTTTGAGGCAGAAGGAAAGGCTTGGATATTCTTCCTTTGTCATCAATTGAGGCAAAATAAGGACGTGTGTAAAGCCCATCACCGCGCCGACTACTAAATACGAACCAATGCGAATTGCGACTCCAATCGTGAAAACTTTCAGTCTCTGCACTATTCACTTCCTTCATCACACGGGAAGTTCCATCTTTCAAAGTTAGCAGGTAAAGATCGGCTTCACGGTGCCAGATAGAGAAATTTCCATAATTGGATTGTGTATACATGATGTACTTCCCATCGAATGAAGGGCGAGGAAAAGAAATGCTTTTCCCGGTTTTGGATGCCGATATCAACGTGTCCACTTTATTGCCAAAATTGCCTGTTTTGGGATCAAAAGCTATTTTACACAAACTGTATTTAATTTTTTTATAATCCGATTGAATGTCCTGTTTCTTGGAAGAGCAGTAATATAAAGTAAGCCCATCAGGCGAAAATACCGGGAACGTTTCAAATGCAGACGTTTTCAGCTGAGGACATGACATCAATTCATTTGTTTTTAGATTATAAACTACAACATCCGAAGCCTGGTCAAAAACCTCAATTCGTTCATCGCAGACGACATGAAAGGCTTGCTTAGTTTGATTAACTGAGTAGGCAATGTATTTCCCTGAAGGATGCCAATAAGGATAAACACAGAGAGAGATTGTACTGTCTGTCTTTGTATTATACATTTCCGTTTTCCCATTAATTCGTATCATGGTAGCACCATTAGCACCTCGGATGTGAAGACTCATAGTGGATGGATTATTCTGATTAAAAGCATGGCAATTAACACAACTCCCAGGCATCAACGTATTTTCAACAATTGGCTTTTGATCAAAGTTAGATAGATTCCGCTGATAAATACCCATTTTACTATACACTTCATAACCCGGGGCAATCATACGATAAACCAAACCATAGTCAATGGGATAGGAACTGACATAAATGGGAAATGATTTATATTGTTTCCAAATTCCTTTTGTTTTCAAACTTACAACCACTTGCAATGAAGTCCCTTTGTTACCAGCCAATAATTGATGCCAGTCATTTTCAGGGAACTGAATGATTTCATGATCCTGGATATGAAGGGATCCCTTGATTTTACCTGTTATCTCCACATCAATCAAATCAAATTTCACAGAATTGACTGTAAAATTCAAAGGAGCTATTGTTGTCGGAACGGTAACACCTACATAGTCGGGATACAGTACAGGAAAAGTTCCTGTCTTAACAGGCGATGTGACAGCCTCTTTGCAGCCGGCAAGCAAAATCAGTGAGAGAAATATATAGATTAAATTTCGTTTCATCTTGTATCGATTTATTATTTTCTAAACTGTAAATAGTACCAATATGTTTGTGAAAATTCAGCCTTTAGCAGCGATTCGGAGTTCTGGTTCGATGAATAAATCTGAGCATATTTTGACAAGTTCTGTTTCACTGCATCGCTTATTGACCATGGAGCTTTATCCAGGCTTGAAGTTTTATTTGACCATACATAAATCAAGGCTTCCTGATAATGTGCAGGGATTTCAGTATAACCCAGGTCTTTACCCAACGGTAAGTACTCCATAAAATGACCCAGGTCTTTGGTAAGAAGTGTATATGCTATCAGGTACTCATAGGCCATTTTATTAGATGGGCAATGAATGAAAAGCAAGCCTAGCATTTGGTCTTTCTGCTGCTCGCTGAATAAAAAATCATCGGTTAAACGGTATTTTCTCAAGGATGTCCATTCAGGATTCTGATCAATTAATTTCGGATTGCCTACAAATTGTAAAGTTTCCGTTGCCCAATTTCTATAGAACAAAGTGTGCTGTAACAAATGAAGATATTTTGCAGCCACCTTATATTCACCGTTCAACAGATTAACTTCGGCTATTCGTTGAAAAGCGCGTGAGCTCTTTTTATAATCGGGAATGGCTTCCATCGCCTCAAAGGCATAGCGCATAGAGGTATTCAGTAAGCCAAGTTGAAAATAGACTTCACCGGCAATAAACGGTAATGTAAAATCCCGTTGAAAGGTAGGCAACAATCCTTCTGGGCCATTTTGATAATAACGGAACATACTGTCACCCATTTTACCGGTTTTACACAACGCTAAATTCAAACAAGCAACAGACAACGGAGCGTTAGGATCCTTCTGGTTTGCCATTGACATTACGTTGTTCCAGTTATGAGTTCGTACACAGTAATCATAGGCCATAATCTCCTCTTTATTCCAGTCGGCAGTTAAATGAATAAGTTTATTTCCCAGAAATATAAGAGCAATCATCATGACAGTTGCACTAATTACTTTTACACTCTTATTTAGTACTACCGGTAAAAATTTAAAAACAAAAGGAACTAATAGTAATGAAGTCCAGATAGCAAGCAAGGGATAAGGAGATATAACTGGAAAACGGTCATAACTCAGGCCCCACCACAATCGGGATAAAGGATATTGTAAAAAGTGCTTGGCGGTAAAAGGAGGCAAAGCAACGAATAACAAAAAACCCGCAATAATAATTACCCATTGCAATCTTGATAACTGTTTAAAATAGCCCCATTCCAAGATTAGACAAAGGGCACCAAACACCCAGAAAATTCCACCAGCAAACCAATAAAGAACAGGCAATATTAGAATGAGCGCAACTATTCTTGCAGTCTGGTTTTTAAGAGAAATATAAAACTGAACTGCTAATAAAGTCAAGATTGCTGCAATCACTCCTGCTAACAAAAAATTCTCATCACACAGTAATCCCCAAAAGAGAATGGAAGGGATAAAAGTCAGGGGTAAAAAAAGTAGGTTGCGCTTCAGCTTGTTCGCTAGCAGACTAACTTGCAACTGAAGAATAACCAGCATACTGGCAATAATCAACGCTCCAAGCCAAGAGAAATAATAAAACTGAGTAAAAAAGGTTCCAAGATATTCGGCCAGACCACCGGGCCGGCTCATCAAATCCGACCAATAATCTTTTGTAAAAAGAAACATCTGTAACTGTTCCTGATAGTGCAGATGATATCTATACGAAAAAGCGAAAAATACATATACCACTAATCCAAATAGAAGTGGCAGTATTAGCGCAATGTGTTTTAAAACTCTGTTCATTGTATTTATTGATTTTTTCAAATGTATAAGTTAACTCTTATGGATGGCTTAAGTGCATTCTGCAATCATCTTGACCACGACAAAGAAACAAACTTTTGTTCAGAATCACAAGTGGATTTCTCAGTTATTTTTATACTTCATATATAGATTCCTTTGTCCTCCTGCTTCAGTTTTACGATATTAGTCAGTAGCATCCCAAATTCATACTTTATGTAGCATTAGTAGATTAAACTGCACACAGGGGAAACTGTTATAAATCCCTATAATTCTTATTTAATTTATGTTTTAACGCAATACATTCCATTTCAACTAACCAGCCCGGTCGACAAATTGGAGCTAAAACAATCAAGGTTGGGATGTTTGGTAATTTTTCGTCATACATTTGTTTTACACATTGGTAATCAGCTATATCACGCAAATAAACGAAAATTTGCATCACGTCATCAAATGAGCAATCAGCTTCCTTCAACAAAGCATCTACATTTTCCCACATACGGTATACTTGTTTCACAATATCTCCGGGATGCACTATTATTCCTTTATTATCAATACTGGCAGTGCCACTGATATATACTTTTCGTCTGTCTCCAAAATCTATACTGACACCCCGTTCAAAAGTCACTCCATAATCACAAGTAGGACTTAAATAATCTTTGGCATAGAGAAAATTTATTTGGTCTTTATCTAACCCCTTTATTGTGTGAGTATTCATCAATACATTTACATTTGGATTAGAATTGCTACCCTCAATTCCTGTACTTGCAATATAATGCGTTTCGTTATTCAAACCATTTAGACGAAAATTCTCTTTGCGCGCATCCACCACACCCTGATAGTTCAGGTCCACATCGCGTACGAAAAACCAGGTTCGGATACAATCTCTTTCAATTGTGCATTCACGTTTCTTTAGTTGCTCTTCATATATTTCAAGCAAATCAATTGTTTGTTGATATGAATTATAGTTCTCTTTTGTTTTCAGCCCACAATCAGTTGATGTATAATATTGGCGATATCCGTTGTGTTCATAATAAGCCAAACCATCATTCCCTGTTGTCACATCAGATTGCAGCTGCAACCACAGAGCCAGTTTGCTACCATCAAGCGGAGGCTGCTTTACATAACTTACAGCGCAATTCAACTGTTCGGATAACATCTTCGAAACATCTTCTTGCTGATTTGCTGCATCGCTTAGGAAGCATTGAGCAAAAACAGGTTCTGCATGTTGGAGCACATCGTCTGCTAAAAGATTCGTCAATGCTTTTTGAAGTGAAATTAACTGCTGATTGAAACTTGTCATTCCTGCTGTCATGTGAATTATCACTTGATATTCTTTTACTTTACCAATAGGTTCCACAATAGCAATTTCCGCCATTACTTCCAGATCAGAAAATCTCTTTAATACATATTTCATACAAGTTCCATAAACGAATAAAAAGAAGGCGGGCATAATAAGCCCGTCTTCTTTCAAATTAAATTAATGACAATTTTCCAATTATTGCGCCTTAAATACCCAATACCAGTAATTTGAGTTTGGAGCATGTTCTTGAGCTCCTAAAACAATTTTATTAGCATCCAAAGAAATAATATTATAGGTAGACCATGCTGTATAACCAGTAGCGTTAAAATCATAACCACCTAAAATATTGGTATTTAAAAATTTAATTGTTCCAATTGACCAACCGGCTTTACCTGCAGTCATATCGAATGAAAATGTACCTGCTGCTATGGCACCACCTACAGATGTTTTAGTCATCGACAATCCATTCAATGTAAATTGCATTGTTGCACCCAAACCATCGGCTGGCAATTTTTTCCCACTATATTGACCGGCAAGATCAGCTGGGTTTAAAATCCACCATGCAGGTTTAGTATCAGAACCTCCTCCATTACCAAAACATGCTGCATCAGCCCAAGTCCAGGTTTTTGTACCTGTTCCACAGAAGTAACCATATTGAGGTGCTACAGGATATTTCATTTCATCAACTGTAGTTGTGAAATTCTTAGTCAACAATGTACCATCAGCTGCCATTGCAGTCAATTTAACGCTTATACTACCTGTAACGAATAAGGTCATTACAGTATCATTACTAATGTAGATCTTTACACCGTCAGTCCACTGGCAGACAACCGGACTTGTGCATTGAACTTTCACTTTATTCGTCTTCAAAGTTCCATCCAGAACAGGTGTTACTGTTGCCTGAATTTGATCTGCTGAAGTGATTATTGTTCCCACACCTTGCACATCTACAATCGGATCGCAAGCTGAAAAGAGTGCGACGAATACAAATGTTAGTGCTATATAAAATAATTTATTCATACTCTTTATTTTATTTGTTATTTGTTTATTTTACAAAATTATTTCCAACCTGTATACTCAGAATCAGCTGTACCCCAACCTGCATTTTGTTTCAGCACGCCGTTCGATAAAGCAATTTGGTTTTCAGGAATAGGGAAGAATCCACCTTTTGTTGCATCATAACGTGCAGCATATCCACCACCATTATGGTTTGTTGCATTTACATCTGCTTTGCCCTGATAATAAGTCGGTTGATTATCTTGAGCAGTTAAAGCAGCTTTAGCATACGCAACACCCCAACGACGCATATCGTTCCAACGAATACCTTCATCACTAAATTCCCAACGGCGTTCGTTTTGTAAAGCAGCCAGAGAATAGCCTACAGCAGGCAGACCTGCACGAGCGCGTACCAAATTCAGCCCAGCAGCATTTGCTTCTAATTCAGACTGCATCAAGAGTACATCGGCAAAGCGAATAAGTACCAGATCATGAATATTGGAAAGTTGAAAATTAACAGAAGTATATCCATACATGCTTTGTTCGAAAGTTTCCCAATATGGACCAGGAACACCTGTTGTATTAACAGCTGAAATTGGAGTCAATTTTTTATCCAAGAAGTCGGTTTCCTGAACGAAATCACTCCAACCACCTTTAGTATAAGCTGGCAACTCTGCAGGAATATTACAAATTGAAGCAGTACGTCTCATGTCGGTCGGTTCTGCAGCAGCCCAGTCTTTCCACAGGGCAGGATTCACAGGACCTGCACCCCAACCTTGACCGAAGGGGAAAGTCTTGGCAAGAGCCTGACCTCCACGAACTGCCATGTAAAGAGCATAACCATTAGAATAACCAATAGTTGTAGACCAAGACGCAAATTTCGAAAACTTAATCGCAAACATTGATTCCGGGTTAACGGCATTATCGTCTTCTACCCATGCCAAAGATTGACCTTTAGTATAATTGTAGTCATTTTTAGTTAATCTGTTTGTATATGCCCACAAGTTACGGAAATCAGGAACCAGTGAATAACCGGAATTATTTACACAGTCGTCAAGTAAAGCACTTACATCAGCTTTAGTGACTTTAGTTGTTCCATCAGGAAGTGTTACATCAGTCTTATTATAAAAACCGGTATAAAACAAGAAGGCACGTCCCAACAAAGCTTCTGCAGCCCAATGGTCAGCATGACCAGCTTGTGAAGTTGCACTGGCACTAAATTTTGTAGCCGGCATAAGTTCAATAGCTTTTTTAAGGTCAGATATAATCTGTCCCCAAGTCTGATCAGGTGTGCCCTGAGGAACGTTAGTAGATGCAGACGTGGTAATTAATGGCACATTTTCAAATAAAGAAGCCAATTCATAATAATAGAACGCGCGGAGAAAATAAGCTTCGCCTATCATTTGATTTTTTTGATCATCACTTGCATAACCTGTGCAATTACTTAAGGTTTCGATAGCATTGTTAGCACGGAAAATACCGACATAACGATCTTTCCAGAACTGTTCATTCTGATTCACTCCTGAAGACAACATTAAATCTTCAGCCTGGAATAATCTGTCATTCACACCACCTCCACCAAAACGGTCATCGGAAGCAAGTTCTGCCACAAAAAGGAAAGAACCTCCCGGATTTTGATTTACAACACTCAAATTGTTATAAATACCTGCAACTACTTGTTGAGCATCTACAACCGTCTTCGGGTAGTTAGAGGTATTTTTTTGAGTCAAATTCTCTGTATCAAGAAAACTCTCACAGCCAGTAAACAGCACAGTTGCTGCAGTTACCGCTAGATATATTATTTTTTTCATATTAATCTTGTATTAAAATTTAAGATTTACACCTACTAAATACGTTCTTGGACTTGGATAGAAACCAACATCAATACCAGAAGCCCAATTATCTGAAGTACCAGCATTAGAACCAATTTCAGGATCTCCCCCTTTATAGCTTGTGATAGTGAAAAGATTCTGAGCTGTAACATACACACGAGCTTGTGTTAGTGGCATTCTAGGGAAGAGTTTCTTAAAGTCATAACCTACAGATATATTCTGAGCTTTCAAATAATCACCATTTTCAATGTAAAGATCAGAGAGATTCATATAGTTGGCGTTAGTTCCAGCTGTAAGACGTGGCCATTTGTTAGAAGTACCTTCTCCGTGCCATGCTTGATACACTTCTGTAGTATAGTTTTCGTGACGACCGTCACCGAACTTACGATAAGATCTGGCAATTTGTTGTCCAAATGCACCATGAAGGGAAACATTCAGATCAAAACCTTTATAGCCAACAGTCAAATTAGCACCTAAAGTAAAGTCCGGATTAGAATTACCAATCATTCCTTTATCTTTTTCATTAATCACTCCATCGTGGTTGACATCCGTAAATTTCACATCACCGGGTTGAACATTAGACTGAATGATACCGTTTCCGTCAGCTTTCCAAGCGGCTATGTCTGCAGCGTTTTGGAAGATACCTGAAGTTTTATAACCGTAGAAATATCCAATTGGGTAGCCAACTTGTGCGCGATACATTTCACCGGTACCCTGGCTCAAAACATTGGTTGCACCATGGATAATACCTTCCGAGTTGGCAATACGTGTTACTTCATTCGTATTAAAAGAAAGATTCGTATTAATGCCATAAGTAAAATCTTTACCAATATGGTCATTCCAACCTACAGCTACTTCATAACCTTTGTTTACGACATCACCACCGTTTATATAAGGTGCACCTGTACCAATTGAACCCAACATTGGAGCAAGAACTAACCAGTCTTTTGTAGCTTTATTATAATAGTCGAACGCAATACTCAAGCGAGAGTTCATCAAACGGGCATCAAAACCAAAGTCGGTTTGTTCGGAAGTTTCCCATTTTACATCCGGATTAGGACTAATGTTGGCATAACCACCGGTAGTTTGTGAATCTTTAGCATTCCCAAAAGAATAAGCTGCAGTTGCATCGAAAGCTACTGTAGCCAAATATTGAAAATTAGGGATGTTACAATTTCCGTTTTGACCCCAGCTGCCACGTAGTTTCAAGAAATCCAACCAGTCTTTGGTTGATTCCATAAAGTTTTCGTTCGAGATAACCCAACCTCCAGATACTGAAGGGAAGTAACCCCAACGATGATTAGCAGCAAAGTTCGAAGAACCGTCAGCACGCATGACAACAGAAGCCATATAAGTTTCATTATAATCATAGTTAACACGTCCAAAGAATGAAGCCAATGCTCCTTGTCCCCAGGGCGAACCACTTACCGCAGTTACTCCGGTTGCAATTCCTTGCGAATTTGTAAGATAAGCATGAGTAAAATCATTAAACAATAAGTTACCGTTTGTAGCACTCATGCTCTCTCCCATACCCGATTTTTCAATAGACTGGCCTACTAAAGCATCAAAATGATTTGCATTCATGTTGAACTTGTAGTTAGCGGTATTTTCCCAAGTATAACTCCAACCTGAACTTGCACTCTGAGTCACCTTAGAAATCAAATTTTGATCGGAAGTTGAAAGGGTATAAGTAGGTGTAAAAGAACGATAAGAATTTGCACTCATCTTATAACCAAATTGAGATTTGAAGATCAAATTCTTAATGGGTTGAAATTGAATGTTTGCAGAAGCATTTAAATTATAGTTCTTCGACATGTTGCTACCACGTTGATTTACCATATCAGCAATCGGATTCGACATTAAAGGGTCAAAACCAGTTAATCCTTTTCCAATATTGGTATAATAGCTTCCATCACTATTTGTAATAGGCATGATAGGCATTGCTCTTAATCCATTAGAAATATCGTTCCAGTATTGATTGCCAATACCAATACCACTTTTGTCTGACACATTGTAGTTTAATGTTTCTGCTACTTTGATAACATCAAAGGATTTGTTTTTCAGAAGTACGTGATCAGAATTAAAGCGAAGAGTAGTGCGGTCGTATTTTGACTGAACAGGTGCACCAAAAATACCATCCTGAGCAGTATAGGATAATCCCAGTGAGAATTTAGAAATGTCATTACCACCAACAATATTAAATGAGTGGTTTTGAGTTGGTGCATTTGGATTACGCATTGCATCTAACCAGTTAGTTCCTTTCCAGGTTCCGTTCTTTACAGCATCATAGTCTGATTGGCCTAAAATAGTTTTCCAGTCATTAAGCGCAAGACCTTCATTGAAGTTAATTTCGTCCTGAACGTTCATATACTGTTGAGCATTTAGCAAAGAAGGCATCTTATATACATTCTGGATACCATAATAGCCATCATAAGTTACCTCAAGTTTTCCGGATTTACCTTGTTTGGTTGTAATCAGAATAACACCGTTGGCAGCACGTGCTCCATAGATTGCTGATGAAGCGGCATCTTTCAACACATCTATTGATTCGATATCGGATGAGTTAAGTGAATTAATATCGCCACCGGTCACACCATCAATAACATAAAGAGGATTAGAGTTACCGATAGTACCGACACCACGGATATTTACCTTGAAACCTTCACCGGGTTGTCCTGAAGTTTGAGTAATGTTTACTCCCGGAGTTTGGCTTTGCATTGCTGTAAGCACATTGGTTGTACTCAGTTTCTGAAGACTTTCTCCACTAACCTGAACAGTAGCACCGGTAATCATTTTCTTTTTCATGGTACCATAACCAACTGCTACAACTTCATCTAACAACTTAGAATCAGATTTAAGTGTAACATTAACAATGTTGCTTTTAGCAATAACTTCTTGTTTTTCCATCCCAATATAGGAGAAGACAAGAGTAGAGCCCTGGGATGCATTTAGGTTGTACTTCCCGTTTATGTCTGTAATTGTTCCATTAGTTGAGCCTTTAACAAGTACCGAAACTCCAACTAGTGGACTTCCATCACTTGCATCAGAAACAACTCCCGAAACAGAAAGATTCTGCTGAGCAGAAACTAAGTACACTCCAAAAAGGAGTAATACCGATAGAAAAATGATTTTTCTTTTCATGGAATTAAATTTAATATTAGAAGGTTAATTGTTATTGGAAATAATACATTCCGACTATGCAAAAATAGAGTATTCAAAACGATAATAACTATATTATTTTAGCTTTATATAATACTTTTCCTACCATATATAGTCCTATATTATCAGTTTAAGGCAATTAATGAATTAAAGCTTATAGTTTTCTATCGTCTCTAAGTTCTTTTTACTTGACGCAAACTTGAAATATTATTTAGGATAATGGTGGTTAAATTTAAACAAACCAATATTTATAATGGCTATTCATTTCAAGAAAACCAGAAGCAAGTTGTCGATAGAAAACGATTTTCAAAGAGATAAAAAAGAGTTTTGCCTGAAATATTTGACAAATACTTTTCAATCCAGCATGAATAAAACAGATTCGAAAGTCTAAAAAGTATCATGGCGAATCATGCAAATTAACGTGAGTTCGATATAAACAAACTGTTAAGAGTCAACTACTAAGTGTAATTTAAGTTTAACGAAGTGCTAATCCCCATCAGGTCGGGGCATGGTGGGCTGGAAATAAAAGCAATTGAGGAGGTGAAATGGCGAGGAACTATTTCACCTCTTTTTATTTTAATCGGATTTATAGTAGCAGCACAACCTGAATGGTATTCCAAATAAGAGGGTTTAGAAAA
>Ga0209123_1001500_pt1 | contig 22873 bp, 18 predicted proteins | sample BarGraIncu00431A_FD_184500 | JGI IMG/M metagenome (GOLD analysis project Ga0209123, IMG submission 184500) | Arctic peat soil microbial communities from Barrow, Alaska, USA - Barrow Graham LP Incubations 004-31A (SPAdes) (version 2) | ecosystem: Environmental > Terrestrial > Soil > Wetlands >...
CACACCCGGATAGCGTGCAAAGGAATTTAAACCGCAGGTATTTGATTCGGCTGAAATCCTGTTTTTCCCATAGATGTGACCACATGAGGTTGCTGCACGGTTTTCGATGTTTCCGAGATCACCTTCGCTCCAGAATTCACCTCCAATTTCATCCGACTGTCCGCCATACATGAGGAATTCACTTGGGAAACCCCAGTGTCCATAGCATTCCAGCCAGGTAGTGAGGCCGTGTTTGTGGCTGATATCCCTCAATCCGCCTACATAATCGTAAGCCACCTTGTTGGCAACCAAACGACGCAAGTCCCACAAAAAGCGGTCGGAAGCTTGTTCGCTGTTTACGACCTTTCCCTGATAGACCGGGAGATAGGGCAAAGCATCGTACCCATAGGTTTGTTTAAAATCCTTTAAAAAGCTATCGGTGAAATTTTGTCCACCTTGTTCATAACTATCCTGTACCACCACTTTAAAACATTTGCGGTCGGCTTCGGGGATGCGTTTCAGGAATTCACCTATATGGCCGTAAAAATGTTTTTCAATGAGTTCTTTGCTCATCTTGTCCACTTCATAACCGGTTGCTTCGGGTGAAGCAGGGCTGTTTTTCGTGCCGGTCGGAGTCATGCCTGTACGGAGAATAACCCAGTCACCTTCAGGAACATTCCAGGTAAGTGTGCCGTCGGCCGATAAATTCTTTGAAATATCCAGCACTTTAGAAGCATCAATGACTGTTGATTTGTCATTGGGTTCGGGTTGCGGTGCCCATTGATAATCTTTCCAGTAAGGCAGGGGAGTCGGGTGCATTTTTGCCAGTGTTTTTTCGCTGAAACGTTCAACGCGGGGTGATGCAGCCAGTGCTACTTCTGCCAGACCGTTCTGAGGATTGGTATTTTTAAAAATCAGGCGAAAGTGGTTTGACGTTGTTGCCGGGAATGAAACCACAACAGGTGCATACGGTTCAAAACCTACATTCAGAGCTGGATTTGAACGGTTGATTTCAAACTCGGAAATCGTTCGAAAAGTACCATTCGATTCTTTCACCTGAAGAACAGCATTTACCAACATCGGGCTCTCGATGGAACGAACAGAAAGGCTGCGGGCTGTGAACGGATTTTTGGATTCCAGATCTATGACAAAGTCATTTCCTACTGGAAAATGGATGCCTGTTTTTAAATCGCCGTCCGTAATATTTGATAGATCGGCCACACTTGGTACGGAAGAAATTGTACCGTTTTTGGAGGTTAGTACCAGTTGGTCGTCTTTCGGTGATGGATAAGCAATAACCTTGACATCCTGAAATATATCTATAGGTTTCTCAAGTTTTTGTTTAAATAGGAGAGGGCCCTTTACATGCAATTCGGAAGCTGTCAGATACCGCATGGCCTGCTCGGATTTTATCCAGGGACCACCGGATTGACTCCATCCGGGTGAGTTGAAAATACCGATTTCTATATTCAGTTCAGTGGCTTTTTTCAAAGCTGCATGAACGATTTCCCACCATTCATTGCTCAGCATTTTTACTTTCCCATAGGGATCACCCAAACCGATATTACCGATAAAGGCCCGGTTGATACCGGCTTTTTTCATCGATTCGAGATCGTTGACGACGCCTTCTTTTGAAATGTTGTCAGAGATCCAGTACCAGTAAACACTAGTTTGCACCGTATCAGAGGGCGTGATAAAGCCACTTTCAAGTGATCGATGGGATACTTGTTTTTGGGTTGCTGCGGATGCAAAAATACACAGTGCAGCAAAAATACAAGTTATTGACCAGGTCAGATTTTTCATGTACTATTGGTTTTAGTTTTATTTGATTTAATTCTTTCCGCCTCTCAGCGGTTGGTTTTGTCCTTCCCGGACAAAGGTTCCAGAAAGCTGATCCGGTAGAGTTATAGTCTCTGAAAAATGATTTTGCTTGTCCTTCCTCAAACGAATCATTCTGGTGTCTTATGTGGATGAGGCTTTGATCCCTCCTTCCATTTCAAACGCCCCGGATGCAGCTTAATTGGTCTTGTTCTGAAACCAGATTGTTTATTTGACCTCAACAATTTCCAGTTTATGGCTGGTAGGTTTGGCTATTGCATAGATTTTATCGGTAATCCTGTGCATTTCAGTTGTCCAGCAATCCCGAACACCTTTCAGACGCATACTCATGTAGCGATCTTTATTTACAGCTGGTCCCCATTCTTTGTCTGCATGTGCCATCAGTGTATCCACAGCTACGTCGTCGTCGGTATAAAGCATGCCTTTGTCCTGAAAGAAACTAAATTCCATCCAGTTGTATGCCCGAAAGTTGCCTTCAATTTTATACCGTTGAAAGTTTAGTTCAGCTATTTTCTGTGCTTGTTTGTATTGAGGTGTATTTGTCAAAATAGCCAGGTTGATGCCTTTTCCAAAATCAGCAGCACTCCATTGTCCAATTTCCTGATTGTCAATTTTCAAGGAGTAATTCTTTCCTTTTAAACCTTTTACAGCAAGCATTTCACGATTCAAATCCTCGGTAAAAGGTACGACCTTCAGCGCGTCGGATTGTTTTTGTGGATTGTCCGGTATGCGGGAGTAATTTTCGACGGGGAAAGGAAGTGAATTTGCCAGATAGTCGAAGGTAATTAATTGGGGTTTAACCGATAGATTGGTGATGGTGCAGTTTTGAGCATCGGCTATTTTTTTCCTGGATGCGTCTATTTTTATATCGGCTACGCAGCTTCCTGTCAAACCTTGACTTTTCAGAAAAAGATAGGCCATAACCAGATTGCCACCATTGCCAGGATGAATGCGATCCGAACCAATGAGAGTATAAGTTGAGTCAACCAGTTGTTGTTTTGCAGTGATATCCAGCATAGGACGCAGAAAATCGACAAAACCCCAGTTATTTTGTTTGGCTGCTTCTTCCTGAAATTTGGCAATTTCGAGCATGGTCAGTGTTTTCCCAGGAAAGATCTGATCGCCTGCTCTTTTTCTTGTTTCGTCGTAGGGAGATGTGGCTATAAGGATTTTCTTCACATCCTTGAGCTCCAACATCCGTTTTTCCAGTAGTTTGTAACTTTTAAAAGTGGTTTCAACAGCATCTTTTGCTTCTTGTTCTGCGTTTGGTTTAAGGTATTCGAAGTATTTGCTGTCGTTCATCCCAAAAGAGAGTGTGATGATATTTGGTTTGCAGTCAAGTATATCTGCGTCCCATCGTTTGTACATGTCCATGGCATTGTTGCCACCGATGCCTTTGTTGAAAATTTCAATCTGTTGATTGGGGAAATGAAGCATGTAATATAACCAGATATACGATTCGTAATATCCGATTTCAGTGATGCTGTTACCTACAAAAGCTATTTTATCGCCTTTTTTAAAGGGTTCGATGCTTTGTGCGTTGCAAACGCAAGCAGTCAGTAAAAAGAGAAGGGTAAATTTTAAATTTTTCATTGTTTATTTTGTTGAAAATTGAACATTGTCAGTGGCGTTTGCAAGGGATGTAAAGACCCATGTACCTGGTTGGACTTTAAACTGAATGTATTGATTATCTTCTTTGTAAAATTCAACTCCGGCAATTTTTCCGGAAGCAGAACCCTTTTCCCAGACCGTTTTGGAACCTACTTTCACCGTTTTAATGGTTGAGTTCTGACCAAAAACCTGTTTTGGAATGCCCAGAATGCAAACAGTATTTGCAGGTGAAGTCAACTTCTGAGTGAGGGTGTATTTTGCAGAATCAAGCAGAATGGATGCCGATATAATACCTTTTGGAGAAGGAACAACCCCAGAAATCTGTTTCAGATCGCCAACCAAAGGAAGAAAAGCATATTCATTAAAGGCAGGTGTTAATGGTTTGACACCCAAATAATAAGCGCTTAACAGATACATTGGCCCGGCTGACCAGGCATGGTTGTTGCTGTTGTTGGCAGGGAATTCTTCCCACAGGGTGGAAGACCAACTGTTGATCATATCCGAAAACCGGCTGCGCATGCGTATCAGTGTTTCAGTCGGATTCAGTTGCAACATGGCCTGTTCGATATACATTTCCTGATAGGGGCTGGCATCGTTCCTGGTTTGCAATGTTTTCAAAACCAATGGTATTTTATCCGTATCGACCATGCCGGCCAAAACTGCCCAGGCTCCACTACGATCGTCAACGGTTGTAGATTGAACGCCGTTTTTAGTGTGAAAAGCATAGGCCTTTCCGTTCCAGAAATAGGCGTTGAAATGTTCTTTAACCTTGGTTTGAAGGGCTTTATAATACGGAATGTCCGCATTCATTTTCAGGGCATCTGCCATTTTTATGGAATTTTCCAACAACGCGATAAACAGTGCATTGCAAACCGTATTTGCACTACCTTCCTGAATATCCATGTTGGTACCCCAGTCTATCCAGTTCCACAGTTTCCAACCTTGACCGGGTTGCATAATTAAAATCCCGTCGGTGTTGGCGGTGGAAGCACACTGCTGAACGAACTTTTTCGCGTATGGGTAGAGCTCCTGAAGCAGGGCTTTGTCACCGGTATACAGGTAATAATTCCAAAGCATGGCAACAGCTGCCATATTTTGGTCGGGAAGATTGAAAGCCTTGCCCGGAGCTGTCGTATAAAGTGATCCGTCCGGTTTTTGGGTGTACATAAGCTCCCTGAAAGCCTTTTGAGCCAGTTTGATGCTGGATGCATCGTACAAATAAAAGGAATAGAGGATTTGTTCGGACACATCGCCCCACCATTGGCCCCGTTCGCGGTTGGGACAATCGTAAAAATAATCCCTCATGCAAACGAACGACGTATTTTTACATTTGGTCCACAGTGTATTTAAATTCACATCGTCGGAGGTAAATGAACCTATGATGTTGGTATTGTAACTGGTTTGTCTGAATTTCAGATCCAGTATTTTGACCGGGTCGGTGACATTGGTAAATTGATACTTCACCGTTTGGCTGCTTGAATTTTGCCAGGCAAGACATTCAAATTCCTGTAAACCTGCTTTGGTAATGTAGTCCTGATAATAAAAGTCATTCAATACGATGCGGATATTCACTCCGGCCGGTGCATTCAACTTCAGGTATGGTGTTCCCTGTATGTTGATTCCAAGGTTACCGACAACGGTGGAATCGCTTTTTAGAATCGTAGGGATGGATGCCTGATTGGTATAGGATTTCAAACCGTAATCCTTCCAAAAAGGAATGCTGCGTGGAACCAGGTTGTTCCAGGGCGCGGTAGGTGGAACTCCTTTTGCAACGGCATTCGACCAGGAAGCATCGTTGAATTTGTAGGAATACCATCCTGATTTTTCCTTACGTGCATCGTAGGTTACCGGATAGGCCAGCCATTTGTGGTCGCCTGCAGGTTTCATGGGTTCAGCCATAACACCATAAGCTACATCGCAAAGACCAGGTAAGTTAAATGAGGTATTCTCATTGGCGCATCGGATAAAAGCGGAAGTGCTTCCAGCCGGACGATAAAAACCGGATTTCACAAATCCACTGGCAGCATCACCTCCAAATGTTGCATCGCTAAACTGGATGGTGCCGCTTACACCATATTTGTATAAATAGAGCCCATTTTCAAAAGCGGAATCGACCTTGATTTTCCAGGTTTTGTCAGAAACGATGTTCGAAATAGTTCTGCCAACCAGTTTGGATTCAAACAAAAAACCACCATCCGGCAGCGTCCGTTGTGTATAACCCTCAGGGCCACCTTTGTGCCAAACTAGTGCGCAAAGGATGTTTTCTCCTTTTTTCAAGTACGGGGCCAGGTCCAGTTCGTCGTAATAGGTGTTCTGGAGGTCGGGACGGGCATCCAATCCGCCATCTCTGACAACCAGTTTGCCGTTTATATAGAGCCAGTACTTGTTTTCTGCAGCTATACGGGTAATGGCAGAAGTTGGTTTCTCCTGAAGGGTTACATTTTTCCTGATATTAACCCAGGCATTGTTTGGTCCCTGATCTGAGGTCCATATCCAATTGGCTGTCCAGGTTTTATCTTGCGCGAAACCAAGGTTTGCTATCAGTAAGAAAAGAAGGACAATTTTAAATGTTTTCATTTTGAAATAGGTTATTTTTAATTGTTTTACTCCTTCGTTTCACATTCAAATTGATAAGATCCGGGAGCTACCGTCAAAACAACCCAATTGCCCGTTTCTTGCCTGGCTTTTAGTTCAGGCATTTCTGCCAGGGTTTTACCGTTAATTTTTACCGAATTCAGTTTGTATGTAGGCAAATAAACATCGGATGAGGTTCCTTTTGGAACAACCATACTCAAAGATAATTTATTTCCAGCTGACTTTTGCCAGAAAACAGCTATGTTTCCGGCAACGGTCGAAACTGTTCCTTTGGCCCATTGAAGGTCTCCGGTGAGTGGTTTAACTACGAATTTTTCCCAACCGTAGGCTGTAGGTTCAAGACCCAATATCTTTTGAGACAGTAAGGCAGTCGGGCCGGAACTCCAGGCATGTGAGGTAGAACCCCATTTGGTATTCCATGCTTCGTGCCATGCTCCGTTGAAAAAGTCAAGTTTAGTCTGTTCTCCCCAGTATTTGCGCATGTAGTCGAGCGCCCACTGGTCGTTACCTTCTGTGAGCATGGTATAAAGCACCCAATAAGCAAACGACTGTTCACTGCTTCTGTCCCGTTTTAAAACTTGTTGGATGACACCGGCTTTTTGACTGTTGTCGGGTAATCCATATTTTAAAGCGTAAACCTGCGTTTGCTGACCGATACTTTTGCTGTCATAACTATCCAAATATGCCTGATCCTTTTCAGACCAAAGCCATTTATTGATGTTTGTTTTGAGTTGCTCAGCCTGCGCTTTCCATATTCTGGCTTGTTCTGGATCTTTGGAAATATCGGAGGCTATGCTTGCAGCTGCGTTCAATGCGCCGTAATAGAGGCAGTTAAGTCCGGTGATGATGTTTTTTTGATCCATAGGATAGGTATCGGGATGATCCAGAACAATCCAACCGGGCATATTGGAAAGCAGGCCGAATTTCGGATCGACAAAAGGCTGGAAATAATCCATCAATTTTTTCAGGTTGGGATATAGCTTTTCCATCCGTTCATCCTTTCCGTAATATATGTAATATTCATGCATCATCAGAACCCATTCCAACTCGTAATCGGCCAGATAGGCGGATTGCCCTATTTGCATTAAATGATCTGTGGGATAACGGGAACGGATGGATCCATCGGTGTGCCAACGCTGAGATTCAGCACCACTCAGCAGATTGTAGGCCGAAAGGAAACGGGAACTTTTTCCGAAACAGTAGTTGCCAAAAATCATCATGTACCGGGAATCACCGGCGATATACTGGGTGTGTTCGCGCCAGGGGTCAACGTAGGTATCTATCGAGTTGAGCTGCATGGTGTACTTGCCGATGTTCCAAAACTCGTTGAGTTGTGGATCGGAACATTCAAAGGAGGATTCTTCTTCGTAGTTGTAATAAGCGAATTCAGCACTGACGTCCTGTATTTGAACATCCGGATTGGTTTCAATGGAAAAATATCTGAAGCCGGACCAGGTATAGGGTCTCCAGCTTTGCAGGCCTTTTTTGGTGGTGTACTTTTCGGAATGATCGGTTTCTGCACGTATCAGGGCAACCTTGTTAGAATCAATTCGTTCAGCTGTACCAATTTCCAGCTGGATACCTTCTTTGGCGTTGATGGTGAATTGTGGATAACCGGCAATTTCAGTTCCGAAATCGTAGATCATTTTGTTGTTTACCCTCCATTTACGAATGGGTTTAACGATTTTGCGGTTTAGTTGCGGACGTTCAGTTACAACAATGCTGTTGAAAGGTGCTACCGGGGGAATCCCAATTACATGTGCATTTTCCCAGCCCGAATCGTTAAAACCGAAATCCTGCCATCCTTCCGGCATCATCCTTGCATCGAATTCTTCAATAAAACCAATCAGGCGAGGAATCGGATTTCTTAGCCTGGACTGTGTATTCCATGCTTTGCCCTGAATCACTTTCCAGCTGTTGTCACTTAAAATAGTTTCGGAGGTTTTATTGGCAAAATCCAGTTTACCCTGAAAGAAAAATCCTCCTCTGGCATTTATCTGGTGATGCATGCCGATTCCAAAATTGCATACAACAGCCGAAATACAGTTTTCGCCTTTTTTCAGGTAGGAGGTAATGTCAAAGTAATCGTAACACTGGTATTCGGGATCGCAATTGATGGGGCAACGCTCGAGTAATTTGCCGTTTATATAAACGTCGGCCGAAGCAAAAGCAGAAATGTAGGCTTTGCCATGGATAGGCGCCTTTTTAAGGAAAAATGACTTTCGAACGAGTAAATAAAAATTGGGTGGATTTTCTGCGCCCGAATCCCAAATCCAATTGGCCAAGGGTTGTTCTCCGTTGAGTGTGGATGATGCATTCGAAATAAAGGAGTGTTTGCCCCAACGGTCAGTTGGATTCGTTTTTTGAGCCAATAAACCAGATTGCATGGATGAAGCACTTAAAAGTACTAGTAAACCTAAATAGGCAGTTTTTCGAGCTTGCTTAAGTGTTTTTCTGAATAGAATCATGTGCATTTTTCTTAGATACAGTTTTTCCATGGTCATACCCGACAAATATATATCTAATACCAGACTGTATCAATAGGGTAAGTGTTCTTAAATTTGCACAATTTGATACAAAAGATGTTGGATGGGAGTCTCCTAGTTACTCCATTTTTTCATTCAGCGTTTTGGCATGTTGGTTAAGCATATCCATATTTTCCAAAATTGAAATAGCCTCTTTGATGGTCAGATTACTTTGCTTTCGGATGAAGTTAAAAAGGCTTGGAATATTTTATTTTGAATGCCATTAAGGATGGGTTTTTCAGGTTTCTGAGCCTGACTTTGAAGTACGGTCGTAAATAGGAAAAGAAATAAAATGGTGTTTTTCATAAAGTATGTTTTTAATTTTAAGACAGCCCAACTTCTTGCTAATAAAGTTGGGCTGTCTTGCTTTAAATTGATTTCAAAAAAGCAATTTTCTATTGAACTCCACCTCCAAGTGCTTTGTATAGACTCACACTCTGGTTAAGCTGATCCAATTTATCATTCACCTTACTTAGTTGTGCAGAAAGCAGGTCTTTTTGTGCAGATAGCACTTCGGTATAGTTGGCTTCACCCGCTTTGAGTAATTCCTGAGTATAGTCTACCGCTTTAGTGAGCGACTCTATCTGTTTGTCTCTCCACTCGTTTTTATCTACCAACGATTTGTAGCTATACAAAATATCTGATACTTCTTGTCCGGCTACCAATATCGTATTCGAAAACGTAAGCAGTGCTTCTTCCTGTTGGGCTGTTGTGATTTTCAGATTTCCTTTCAGTTGGCCTCTCGAAAAGATAGGCTGAGTAAGGCTAGCAATTATTTCGGCAGCCAGATTTTCCGGCTTAAAGAAATTGGAGAACCCACCTGCTGCAAATCCTACCGAAAGCGTACTGATGTTGAACGAAGGATAAAAAGCTGCTTTAGCGGCATCGGTCAGGGCATAAGCTGATTGCAATGAAAATTCAGCCTGTTTCACATCCGGACGGTTAGCCAAAGTACGCATCGATACATTGCCATTCATTGTTAACGGTATACTCTGATCGTTGATAGAAGCACGTTCAATCTCACCGGGCTTGCGATCAATAAGAACGCAAATTGCATTTTCTTGTTGGCGCATTTTACTTTCCAGGTCGAAAACCGAAAGCTGAGTGTTGTAAAGCAATGCTTTGCTTTGTTCAACAGCTGCTGCCGTTTGCTGACCGGCATCTTTCAATGCTTGCATAGTTTCGGTACTTTTTTGCAACAATACAATGGTTTCCTTGGTTGTAAGCAGCTGTTCGTCTAACGCCATCAAGCTGTAATAACTCTTGGCAATAGAGGAAATCAGTGTCGTTTGAATCAGCTTTTTATACTCAAGAGTATTCAGATACGTTACAAATTTTGATTTCGTTTGACTATTAAGTTTTCCCCATAAATCAGCTTCCCAACTAGCGGTAATGCCCAACGAATTAATATTAGAGCTGTAACCGAACACATCGGTACCTCTGCTTCCCGAGCTGAGGCGTGTATGATCAATTGCGGCCGCGGCAGCAACAGTGGGGAAAAAGGCCGATTTAGACATATATAAACTTGCCTCAGCTTGCTGAATACGAGTTATGGCAACCTGCATGTTGTAACCATGATCCAGTCCTTCGGCAATAAGCGTCTGAAGTTTAGCATCGGGGAAATAGCTTTTCCACGGGATATTGGCCAGAGACGTTGTGTCAGAGCTGTTTTCGACCGCATCTCGTACTATATTTTTCGTGTCTGGCTGAGGTACTTTTGTCAGTTCTTTGTAGTTTCGACACGATGCGAATCCAAGGACAATTAGGATTGCCATAAAGATCCGTAAGCTTCTGTTTTTATATTTTATATACATAGCTGTTATTTTTTGTGTTGTTCGTCGATGGTTACAATTTTTGTTTTACTCAAATGCTCGTGTAAATTCTGAAAAATAATAAAGAGCGACGGTATAACTAATATTCCGAATATAGTACCAAATAACATACCACCAATAGCACTGATTCCAATCGACTTATTACCAACTGCACCTGCCCCGGTAGCAAGAGCCAAAGGCATCAAACCAAATATAAAGGCCAGTGAAGTCATCAAAATCGGGCGTAAACGAGCGGTAGCTCCTTCAACGGCTGCTTTTACAATACTCATACCCTGATGTCGGCGTTGTAAGGCATATTCCACAATTAGAATGGCATTTTTAGATAACAAACCGATCAGCATAATAAGCGAAATCTGTACATAAATATTATTGACTATACCGCTACCACCCATCAACGACACAAAGACGAAGACAAAGACCCCGGATAAACCGATAGGCAGTGAAAGCAGAACAGCAAACGGAAGAATATAACTTTCGTACAAAGCAGCCAACAGAAGATAAACAAATATGATACATAACAAAAAGATCAAAATGGTCTGATTGCTACTGTTTGATTCCTCACGGGTCATTCCACCGAAATCATATGCATATCCATCGGGCAGATTTATTTCTTTCAATGCCTTTAATACATCACCCGAAGTATATCCTTTCATATAGTTGGGAATAACAGTCACATCCATCGACGTGAATAAATTGAAACGCGTTAACGCCTGAGGGCCGGTAACATCTTTCACTGTAATAAACTCGCTGATAGGTGTCATCACACCGTTCGAAGTTTTCACAGTCAGCCCGTTCAGATCATCCAGTTTAGACCTATATTCCGGTGCAGCCTGTACTACCACGCGGTATTGTTTACCATATGAATTGAAGTTGGAAACATACAAACTTCCTACATAGGTTTGTAGCGTAGACATCACATCATTCAACGTAAGTCCTGCATCTTTAATTTTAGCTATATTGGCTTCAATTTGTTTTTGTGGGAAACGTGGGTCAAACGTATTCATAACCATCATTACTTCCGGGCGCTTACCCAGTTTATCCAGAAACTCAGTAGTTACACCATAGAACTTATCCACATCTCCACCGGTTTTGTCCTGCATCTTCAACTCTACACCACTACTCATACCAAATCCCTGAAGAGTTGGTGTTCCGAAGAACATGCATTTCGCATCTTTGATAGAATTTGTCCGTTGTTTCAATATAGCGGTCACTTCGGTCGTTGTAATGTCACGTTTATCCCATGGATCCATTTTCATAATTACTGAACCGTACGAACTACCCATACCACTCATAAAACTTATTCCGGTCAGACTGGTGGTACTATGTACATGCGGAATAGATTCTGCAATTTTAGTCACTTCATTGGTAATCTGTGTAGTACGTTCGAGCGAAGAGCCAGGCGAAAGGCTAATCATACCCATCACATTTCCACTATCTTCGTTTGGTACAAATCCGGATGGAACCATTTTCATCGTTAGTACCAAAATAGCTGTAAACAGCAAAATGATACATATCGTAATCCAGCGGTGGTGCTTTTTGCCCAAAAATTCAAGTGTCTTTTTGTATTTAGCTGTTAAAGCAGTAAATCCTATATTGAAAAAATAATAAAACCGACGAATCAGATTTTTGTCATGTATATCAGGACTTTTTTCAGATTTCAAGAAAATGGCACATAAAGCCGGACTAAGTGTCAATGCATTTACAGCCGAAATAAGAATAGCAATAGCCAATGTAAGACCAAATTGTTTGAAGAACACGCCACTTGTTCCGCCAATAAAACTGACCGGAATAAACACGGCAGCCATTACCAGGGTAATTGAAACAATGGCCGGAGCGATTTCACTCATAGCAGCAATAGCCGCTTCTTTAGCATCTGTCATGCCTGCGTCAAGCTTGGCATGCACCGCTTCCACCACCACAATGGCATCATCCACCACAATACCAATAGCCAATACTAAAGCAAAAAGTGTCAGCAAATTGATGGAGAAACCGAATAAGAGTAGGAAAAAGAATGTTCCGATAATAGCCACCGGTACCGCAATGGCAGGAATCAATGTGGCTCTGAAATTTTGTAGGAACAGGAACACCACAATAAACACCAGGATGAATGCTTCCAACAAGGTACGAAGCACCTTTTCAATAGAGGCGTTTAGAAATTCACTGGCATCCATTTGATACTCATAACTGATACCTACCGGAAATTTTTTAGCTTCCAGTTGCATCACTTTCTTCACTTCCTTAATAATGTCCTGAGCGTTAGATCCGGCTGTTTGATTGATGGCCATTATTACTGCTTCGGAATTGTTATTGCGGGTAAAAATGGAATAACTCTGAGCACCCAGTTCCACTTTAGCCACATCTTTTAGTCGCAAGATTTGTGCATTTTTCGAACGAATGATCACATTACCAAATTCTTCGACATTTTTTAACCGTCCAGTATATTTTAAAGCATATTGAAACGATTGATTACTGTTAGCACCCAACTCACCCGGTGCTGCCTCAATATTCTGATCCTGCAATGCAGCAGTTACTTCACCCGGAGTGATGTTATAGGATTTCATGACGTCAGGTTTCAACCATATACGCATGGTATAATCTTTAGCACCATAAACACTGGCATCGCCAACTCCCATCACACGTTTTATTTGTGGCAGGATATTAATGTTCACATAATTCTGTATGAATTTATCATCGTAATCCGGATTTTTCGATTTTACCATAATCATTAAAACCGTACTACTCTGTTGTTTCTGCACTGTTACACCATTTTTGGTAACTTCTGATGGTAGCAATGCCGAAGCTTGTGAAACCCTGTTTTGCACATTTACCGCTGCCATATCCGGGTTTATTCCTTGTTTGAAATAAACATTAATGGAGGCGGAACCTCCATTTGCAGCAGATGATGTCATGTAGGTCATCCCTTCTACACCATTTATCTGCTCTTCAAGAGGTATAATGACGCTTTTTAGTACAGCGTCTGCATTGGCACCACTGTAAGTAGTTGAAACCTTTACGGTAGGAGGAGCAATATTTGGATATTGTTCAATCGGTAAGGTAAAAATACCGATGATACCCAACACAACGAAAAGAACTGAAATAACCGTAGATAAAACGGGTCTTTCTATAAAAGTTTTTAGCATTTTTCTTCTTTTGATTTGAGTCGATTACTTTTGTTCCTTGATTTTCTGACCATTCGCCAAAGTGGCAATACCATCAGTTACTATTTTGTCACCGACTGACAACCCTTCGGTCACCACATAACTTTGTCCGTCGGGTGTTGTTTTCACGCTAATTAATTTTTGAACCACAGAGTCACCCTGGCATTTGAAAACCAGTACTTTATCTTGCTGGGCAAAGGTTGCTTTCTGAGGAATGATTATTGCACCTTTGTGTTCGCTAGGAATGATTACTTTAGCACTGGAGCCACTGCGCAACAAGCCGTTTTTATTTGGAAACAAAGCACGAAAGCTCACCGATCCTGAAGTGGCATCAACCATACCTGAAATCGTTTCAATACGTCCGGAAGCTTCATATTCGCTACCATCAGAAAGCAATAGTTTCACAGGAGGCATGTTTTTGATTTTTTCAGCTTGTGTGGCCCCTTTAAACTCCTTTAATAAGGTCAGTAAATCCTTTTCATTGACCGAGAAATAGGCCACAACGTTGGTGATATTCGACACCGTAGTCAAAACGGTGGTATTCGTAGCCAAACTTCCCTGACGGAAACCAATGGCACCAACCACACCATTCACAGGGCTTGTAACAGTGGCCCAGCTCAACGTAGCCTTTGCCTGATTGAGCGTAGCTTTTGCCGAAGCCAGTACATTTTCGTAAGCTGAAAGTTTTACCTGACTAAGAATTCCTTTTTCTGCCAATGGACGGATACGTTCCACATCGAGTTGAGCCGTATTATAATTGGCCTTCGCATTTTCAATGAGCTGAACCGATGATGGTGAATTAATCTTAAACAAAACCTGACCTTTTTTCACGATGGCACCTTCATCAACATAGATAGCATCAATATATCCATCTACACGCGACTTAATATCAATATCTTCCTGACCTTTCAATACTGCAGGGTAGGTAGACTGCAATTCAACATCCTGAACTGATAATGTTGCAACCGGGAAGCTCTTAATCTGATCGGCGGCTGTTTCCTGTTGCTTGTTTTTGCACGAAGTAATGCACAAAAGGAGTGACATACTTCCAACTAAAATGTTTCTTGATTTCATACTTTTAACTTTATAACTTATAACACTATTGAATGGTTAAAATTTCCAGCTATATTTGTGAATATTCGCCCGTGAGAAAAACCGGATTATTTATTATCGTTTGTAAATGATTGACTACATCAATCATCAGGTAGAAGCGATTTATAACTGGTCTGATTTCATTTTAAAATGATTTACAACCTTGTAAAAATTCTGCATATCGTCCTCTGACAATCCTTCCTGCAGTTCCTTATTCAGCTCAAACTCGATTTTACGAAATTCTGTAATAAACCGTTCGCCCTTTTTTGTAACCAATAACTGATTTTTTCTTCTGTCATTTTGATCAACAACCCTACGAACAAGCTCTTTCTTCTCTAACAAATCGATCATCCTCAAAATTGACGACTTGTCTTTACCCATTTTTTCTGCCATATCTTTCAAAATGACTTCATCCTTCTCTTGACATATAGTAAAAAGCAATCCAAACTGAGCCATTGTAAGCTTAATATCCGTCTGTTTAGCGGTACGAATTTCCAACACGTTGAACATTTGTTTCAACATTTCAATAAGGGCCATTCCTAAAGGTACAGTTGGTTTTTCCATATTCAATCATTAAATTTTCTGCAAAGAAATTAAAAATGATTGATATGTGCAACTAATTTATTTTAATTAACGATTCGATCAATAGTATCCCTTTAGAATAATGAAATTAATCCTTACTTTTGCATAAAATCCAGTAAAAATGAAAAAGCTACTCTCGTACCCATTATCCCTTCTTGTCTATTTTCTCTTTTTGTTTCTCATTTGTTTGTTTCATCCAATTCAATGGGTTTGTCTGAGAATGTTTGGATATCAGGCACATAAAAAGTCAGTGGACCTTCTGTGCTTTTGCCTGTTAAAGCTTTTATATTTAACTTTTTCGACGGCCAAAGTTGAAAATCTGAACCTTATTCCTGAAGGTCAACCCCTGATTTTTGTGTCAAATCATCAAAGTATTTACGATATTGTCGGGTTTAACTGGTTTTTCCGAAAATATCATCCAAAATTTGTAAGCAAGATTGAGCTGGGCAAAAGCATTCCAAGCATTTCCTTTAATTTGAAATACGGTGGATCGGTATTGATAGACCGAAAAAATCCCAAACAAGCTTTGCCTGTTTTAAAACAAATGGGTGAATACATAGAATCAAACGTTCGTTCCACCGTTATTTTTCCCGAAGGTACCCGTACCAAAGATGGCACCCCCAAATCTTTTGCCCCCAGTGGCGTAAAGATTTTATGCAAATATGCTCCAAGCGCCCATGTTGTGCCTGTCACAATCAACAATTCCTGGAAAGTGTTTAAATACGGTACTTTTCCCCTGGGATTGTGCAATCGCCTGATGTTTACGGTTCACGAGCCCATGAAAGTCAGTGAATGCGACTTCAATACGCTGTTTGAGAAAACGGAACAGGCTGTGGTTTCTGGGATTGTGCATTAAAAGTTCGTTGCAACTAATTTCATTTTGTAATGCTTCGTCAAATTTTAACCGAAAGTTTATCTTTTAATCTTTCCATCGGGAGAAAAGAGTACAGGTTTTAAAAGACTGCTTTTGCAATCAACTCCCTGTATCATCTGATCTTTAGCCAGAAAGCAAGCTTTTAACCTGTCATTGTCATAAAATTCAGTGGCAGTTTTGCCACCACCTTTACATTCTACCTTGTTTATTGTCACGTCTTTTGAAAACCAGATACACTTTATTTGATTGTGATCATTAAAAAACACAACAGAATGCGAAGGGATAACAAAATCTGGACGTTTAATATCTACAGCTGTTTCAAACTGTTTAATTTGTCCATCCTTAAAGAAATATATCCATGAAATGCATTTGTAGTCATTTAGTGTAGCCGTATCACTGAGTTTGCATTTCATAATCCCATCCCCTGCGTAATATTCAGCCGTATTTTCGAAAAAAGAAATCTGACTTGAATACTCTGACAATGAAGTCGTTTTAACTGAAGTACATCCGGCAAGAATAAGGAGAACCACATAAATAAAAAAGATACTTTTTTTCATGAGTTAAATTTTAACAGGTTAGAAAATAGTATTTTAGATTAAAAATGATCGGGCAAGGGATAAAGGTAAGCTATACCCCAAAAAAAATGATTTTTGCAAAAATATAGAATACGTTTTAAAAAGGAAAATATTTACCATTAATTATGGAAAGTAAGAATGGATAGAACGGAACGCATTTTATAATAATCCATTCACTTTTTTCCGATCTGAAAATTTAAGTTTTTCAATATTTGAGTATCTTTGTCCGCATATTTAAAACATTTAAAGCTTAAATAGTAATAGATAGTTACTTTTGCGGCAAAATCAGGATTATGAAAGAAGCTAAAGATTGTCAGGATATCCGAGAAGTGAGGGAAATGATTGATGAAATCGATTACCAGATACTTGAATCATTTGGGAAACGTCTGAAATGTGTGGAAGCGATCGTAAAATTTAAAACCGATACAGACAGCATCGTAGCAAAGGAACGCCAATTGGAAGTTTTTGAAAAACGAAGAGAGTGGGCTTTAGAATTTGGGCTCGACCCCAATCTTATCACTGAAATATATGAAAAGCTGATAACCTGGAACATCAGAAAAGAACTGGAAATATTCAAAACCAACGAAAATAGTTTATAAAAGTATAAATTTCAGACCATGTATAAAAAAGATATTAAAGTAGTTGATTGCACCGTACGTGATGGCGGTTTGATGAATAAATGGCAGTTTGACGACGCATTTGTACGAGGTGTGTACGATGCCTGTGTAGAAGCAGGAGTAGATTACATGGAAATCGGATATATCAGCAGTGAAAAGGCCTTTAGCCGGGACGAAGTTGGCCCTTGGAAATTTTGCTCGGAAAAAGATTTGCGAAGAGTTGTTGGTGACAACAATACCAAACTGAAATTATCGGCTTTGGTTGATATAGGCCGAATAGACATGGACGATATACCAATGGCTGCTGATAGCGTCATCGATATGATGCGCGTTGCCTGTTACGTACACCAAATGGACAAAGCCATTCAGTTGGCTCATCATTGCATGGACAAAGGGTATGAAACAACCATCAACCTGATGGCCGTTTCAAAAGTGAACGAACACGATCTGGATGAGGCTCTTTCCGATTTGAGCAAGTCGCGTGTGCCTATTGTTTATCTGGTGGATAGTTTTGGCAGCATGTACTGCGAATCAATCGATCATCTACTTAAAAAATATCAGGCAGCTTTACCGGGCAAGGAAATCGGTATCCATGCACACAACAACATGCAGTTGGCTATGTCAAATACCATCACCTCCCTGATGGGTGGCGCAACTTACCTGGATGCAACCTTACTGGGAATGGGGCGTGGAGCAGGTAATTGTCCCATCGAAATATTAATTGCATTCCTGAAAAACCCGAAATATCGGTTGTTGCCTCTGCTAAAAGCCATTCAGGAGCAAGTACTTCCATGGAATCGGAAAATTGACTGGGGCTACCATGTTCCTTACCTGATTACCGGTGCGTTAAACGAACACCCGCGCAGCGCAATGGCTTGGATGGACTCGGAGCGGAAGGATGATTTTGTATCGTTTATGAAGGAGTTGCACGATTACGAGCTGCTGGAATAGGAAGTTATAAAAGAAAGAGAGTTTGGCCCTCTTTTTTTGTTAGTTTCAATAGTGGACAAATAGTGCAACCAGAGGCCTCTTCACTATTTTACTTTCAATTTCATTCCTGACATCAGGGTTGGTTCTTCCAAATTGTTTAGTTCCTGAAGTTGTTTTACAGTCGTGTTGTGGCGTCTGGCCAACGCATATAAAGTATCGCCTGGCTTGATGGTTACGACGCTTTCGAAGTTGGTTGTCTTTTCATAATCCTTAGAATCGGCTTTTTTGGATTCTTTCGCAGGTGAATAGGCCAGGAACGGAATGCGAACCGTACCGCTGGCAAAATCAAAGAATTCTTCGGGATTTCTGGGAGAGTTGTTGTATCTAACCTCAAAATGGAGATGGTCGGTGGATGCCCGACCTGTGCGGCCACCCAGACCTACTACATCTCCGGCTACCACGGAGTCACCCACTTCCACCAGACATTTACTCAAATGGGCGTAATAGGTGATGATGTTGTTGGCATGTTTCAAAATAACCAGGTTGCCGTAGCCGGAATAATCCGAGGCTCTGGTGACGCGTCCACAGAATGCAGCTTTGATCGTGTCGCCATGCTGAAGCTTGATATCGGAGCCCGTGTGTCTTCTTGTTCCCCTATAGCCGAACGCACTGATGACTTTACCTTTTACAGGACTAATTTGTTCGTATTCAGAGAGGTGTGTTTCGGTTTTAGTGAATTTTTTGAAGGTGGAACAACTACTGAGCAGAACGCAAAGCGATACGGTAATGCCTAGTAGGATGTGTCTGGTGGAGTGGTGATTTTCTATATGCATGAGTTAATGACATTCGTTCTATTTTAGTTACATACAAATATAATGGATTGATTCGTCAATGTCATGTGGAAGGATTTATTTTTTTTGTGGTTTATTGGAAGGTCATATGAGAAAGGGGTAAGGTACATATCATGCAAATCCTCATAGAAATGTAAATAATCTGCAATGCCTTTATCGTAATGTTTGGGGGCTAATGCTTTGATGGCCCCTTCTTTAGAAACTATGCCCACACAAAAAACGAATTAAATGTTGATTTGAAAGAGGAAAAGCTATCTGTTTCTGATGTGGGTTATCAATTAGGCTACGAATAAATAATTTCGTCGCGTAAATCAGATAATCTTTTTCGCAGGTGTAAAACGGCATAATGTTTTCGCGATAGCAGGGTATTCACAGGAACGCCTGTTGTGATAGCTATTTCCTTTACAGGAATGCCGTCCAATTCAGTCAGTTCAAAAACCTCCCGTTGCTCCACCGGCAATTCGGACAGCGCACTTTCAAGCTCTATCCAAACCAGTGAACGCAGATATTCCATTTCGGGCGAAGGTGACGTCTCGTTGTTGAACAACATATCCGAAAAATCATTCAGTAAATTTTCATCACCATCCTCTCCCTGATAGACAGGCCATTCTTCTTCCCGTTTCTTCTTCCCCCTGTTGATAATCGTATTGCGTGCCACCTTGTAAAGCCAGGCAGATACATGTTCAATCGGGTTGAGCGTATTCTCAACCGTATGGACAAACTGATAAAAAACATCCTGTAAAACATCATCGACATCCGATACATTATCCATGTGCTTATTGACAAAAGCTTTAAGCTGTGGCTGATATTCCTCAATCAGTTTACCTGTATCGGGCCGATTATCATTATTTTCTATCGTTTTCGGATTTTTCATTGCATCCTGATCGTTCATGTCCATGGCCAAAGAAATCTCTTCTGTCAAAGGGAGCGCCCTGGAAAAATTCCCGTTTCTTATTGATAAATTCGTTGCGCTCTTCCTCCGACATTTTCATCCATTTCTCATGCATCAAATTGTGTCCGTGAAAGTCGTGCATTCGGTGATGATGATGATGATGTTTGCCACCACCCCAAAAGGAGCTGAACATTATCCGTGAAAGTATGAATAACCCGGCAGCCTGCCAAAAATTGATGATTTTTAATCCAAAAATTTCGGGTATTAATAGATTCCAAAGTAGCATGACAACCGCACTGAATCCCACTACAACAATCAGTCGGACTGTGATCATTTTCCACATATCCGATTTACAACATCTTATTTTTTTCATTTTTTTTCGTTTTAATAATTAAATCAGTTAATGTCTATGTCTGAAAGTCTTTACCCTGGAGAAGTCGGCCGAATTGAAACGATTCACACACAGCACAAAAAACAGGGCACAAAGCACAACAATAAAAAGTAAACTAAATAACGGAGTAATGATAAACCCATGGATATCAAAAACCACCCCGGCTTTAATCAATGCTGCTGTAGACATACCTTCCATGTGCAAGGTGACATACCGGAAAGCAGCAGTGGTGTAGGTTAGCGGGTTCAGATAGACTATGGGCAACAAAATACCCGGCAATGCCATGGTTGGAATATACGCTCCCGACAAAAAAGTAAGCGGAAAAGAAATAATCGTAATCAACAATTGAAAATTACTGGATTCTTTTGACAAGGTGGCTAAATAAAGCCCAAGCGCACTGAAGGTCAGTCCGACCAGAAACATCAGTCCGACCATGGCCATACCCGTTACAAAATCAATGCTGAGCCCCATAAATAAACCGATAATCACAATGATTAAACCCTGTATCACCGATACCACCATGGCCGAAAGCACATGCCCAATGGCAATTTGCCAACGCGAAATAGGAGCAACCAGAATCTCCTTCATAAATCCCGAAGAAATATCCTCCAGAATGTTCATTGAATTGCTGAGTGCCGATTGGAACACCGTCATGATAATTATACCGGAAATCAGGTAATTCATCGGGTGATCAAGCCCCGGTACCGAAGATTTCATGATAAATGAAAAAATAAATAGAAATAAACCCGACATGAAAAGATTCATAAACAGCTTCATTCGATCTCTTTGCAGTTTAAGCAGATTCCTTAGAAGAAGGGCTTTAATGGGTCGTATCATTCTCTGATTTCCTTTCCTGTTATGGCAATAAACACATCGTTCAGGGTGCCTTTGTTTATTTCTATATCCTTTATTGAATCTCTGAAAGCATTGGTAATATCCAAAACATCCGCCGTGCTGGTTGCATAAATCGTCACCAGATCGTTTTCACCACTATGCTTGATGGAACGCTCCGTTAGATAGATCTTTAAATGCTCTGCATCACTCGTTTTAATTTTCATGGTGGTGCTGGTATATTTCTTTTTTAAATTGGCTGGTGTGTCGTGCGCCACAATTTTTCCTCCATCGATAATAGCCACCTGTTGACATATTTCCGCTTCGTCCATGTAGTGGGTGGTCAGAAAAATGGTGATGTTCTTTTGTTTTTGGAGCTTATGGATGTAATCCCACACGTTTGCCCGTGTCTGCGGATCCAAACCGGTAGTGGGCTCATCCAGAAAAAGGACTTTCGGGAAATGCACCAAACCGCGGGCTATTTCGGCCCTTCTTTTCATTCCACCCGAAAGACTTTCGACTTCCGAATTTTTTCTGCTTTTGAGATCCACCAGATCGAGCACAAAGTCAATTCGCTCTTTCACTTCTGCTTTTGGCACGTTGTAAAAATCGCAATGCAGTTTCAGATTTTCTTCCACCGTGAGTTTCCCGTCCAGCGTCGATTCCTGAAAAACGATACCAATGTCACTTCTCACCTTGTCTTTTTGCAGGGAAACATCGTTTCCGTTGATTTTTAATTCCCCTTCTGTTTTATCATTTATCGTGCAAAGGGTGTTGATCGTTGTACTTTTACCGGCTCCGTTAGGTCCCAAAAAGGCAAAAATAGTACCCTGTTCCACATCGAACGAGATGTTATCTACGGCCGTAAAATCACCGAATTTCTTCGTGAAGTTTTTTACTTCAATGCTGTTTGTTTTCAATTTTGAAATCCTTTCATGCTATGGTTTTGTATTTTCATTGTTTTCAAGTTTTTTTAGTGATAAATTTTGTGTTGAGATAGCGCTATATTATTGAAGACAGCCGAGAGGGGAAAATATTTTATGAAACTAGCGATTTTTTTTTGAAATATTGAGGAAGGTGGGGAAAGGAGTAGGCCTATTTATATTTGATATAAAAAACGATACCCGCCAGCTTGAATTTCTTCAGGGGCTAACGGGAATAAGATGAAGCAAATATAAAGCTTTAAATTGAAAAGCCAATAAATCACGGCTCCAGTTGTTTTGCAGGGTTTCGTATATATAAAAGTGGGCCTCGTTCAGTGTTGCCGATTTGGTAAAGATCAGAATGTTGTGCCCCCATGGCAATTGGTCAACAAGCTGTTGGCTTATTTCGTCAGTGTAAAAGGTATATAACCGTGTTGGCGGCTGCATTTACATGATTAAGACTATCTCCGGTTACAGCATAAATTCGTTGAATGCCTGCTTCAACCAATGTTTCCACCAGTTGATCCAATACATTTTTACTCATAAGACAGGCTTTATTTTTTTAAAGCTTTCATTAATGATTTTACTGAGCCTTCATTTTCAAGCATTATTTTGCTATTCTTCAGCATTTTATTTTCTGATTCGATGTTGAAAGTGAGGTGGAGTTTGTAACTTACTTTATTGCCTTTTTTCAGCAACTCAAATAGTGTTTTGCTCATTTCTTTATAAGATATTTTTACCGGGATTGTCAGTTCGGTAACACTTTTTGCATGAAT
>Ga0209123_1001501_pt1 | contig 22861 bp, 23 predicted proteins | sample BarGraIncu00431A_FD_184500 | JGI IMG/M metagenome (GOLD analysis project Ga0209123, IMG submission 184500) | Arctic peat soil microbial communities from Barrow, Alaska, USA - Barrow Graham LP Incubations 004-31A (SPAdes) (version 2) | ecosystem: Environmental > Terrestrial > Soil > Wetlands >...
GACTAGTTTCACAGCCTCTGCGCGGAATTCAGGGGTGTAGTGTTGCTGTTTCTTTTTGGACATGTGTCTCCTCCCTCTCGTCGGCAGTGTAGCAAGTGGGAGTGTCCATTGTCACCAGATTACCTCACTTTGCAAAAAGAGCCTCCCCTTGCGGAAAAGTGCTAAATTCGACCAATGACGAACCGATGCCACCGACGGATTGAGCACCTACCGTGTTTACGACCCGCATCATGTACCTGAGAACATCACCATCTTCGCTGCCAGATGTTTCCACTAGCCATGGGCTTCCATTCGCTCGGTGTTCTAGTCAAGAACCTGCTGCTGGCGGGGAGTGGGATTTTCCACTTTGCACCATAATCATTTCAAATAATATATATTGCCATTTGGCATAGCACCAGTTGGATAGGAAGTCAAGGGAGCAAAACAACATTTTTGGAGGTCGAACAACCCATCTCCTTCCACTCGTTTAAATGGAACTAACAATCGGAAATATGTCGATAAATAAGGAGGTTATCCATATTTACCCAAGCCAAAATCTTGCCAATAATTTGACTACCCAGAAATATTTAAATAAAGGAACAAACACTTAAAGTTAGCGTGCTTAAGGTCGAAGAGAATTACAGGACAAATATTTTCAAGAAATACTTTTCTTCGATTCCTTGGGGGCAATCGCTATGAGTAAGGTCGGACGTGGGCTTAGTACAAAAATCACCGTATACGTGGCCATTGCATTGGTAATTTCATTTATTGCGAACGTATCCTATTTCAGCGTTAGTATCAGAAAAGAGGCTTACGATTCAGTCAAATCGAGGGCTCGTGCCGTTCTACTAGAAGCAGAAAGTTCGCGTGATTACATTGCTTCCCTAAGAACGGCCAACGCGTTCAATGACGTTGAACTTAAAAAAGCATTCGATGAAAAGGTAAATAATGCAACGGATAAAGTAGTGGCTGCACGGGAAACTACCTTTTTTAAAACAATTCCAATCATTGCAGCAATGAGGATTGCTGGAGAACATGCGGCCAAATCTGGATTCAAACTGCGAGTTCCAAAAGTGCAAGCTCGTGACAAAGTTAATGAGCCAGATGCAACCGAACTAATACTACTGAATAGGCTTCAAAACGAAAATCTATCCGAATTGTTGATGATTGATAAGGCGAATAATGTTGTTAGATATCTGCGTCCTATTAAACTTACTGCGGACTGCTTAATGTGCCACGGTGTCCCATCAGATACACCGAATAAAGATGGTATCGATTTAGTTGGGGCAAAGGCAGAAGGCTGGAAAGTTGGGGAACAGCATGGTGCATTTGAAATATTAGACAATTTGGATACCATTGAAAGTGCCATAAATCGCAAGCTACTAATTTCATCGGCTATAACTTTTTCAGTCGCTTTAGCCTCAATTATTTTCCTCGTATGGATTATTAGAATAACAATCATTACTCCATTGCGAACCATTGTCAGTAAAATGCAAAGCGTTGCTGAAGGTGACTTATCTTCAGAAATGGATTTAAATAGAAACGACGAAATAGGAGAACTTGCAAGTTCAATTGACACTGCTGTAGAAAAAATGCGAACTACTCTGACTATAGTTCTCGAAAGCAGCTGTCAGGTGGCAACTGCCGTTGGCACCGTGTATGCGACATCCGAACAAATAGCCATTGGTGCGGAAGAGGTTGCAGTACAAGCAGGCACGGTAGCAACTGCTGGCGAAGAAATGGCAGCGACTTCCTGTGACATAGCCAACAACTGTCAGATGGCCGCTGAAGGAGCACGAATAGCTACTGATGAGACGAACCAGGGAGCCGCAATTGTTCAAAACAGCATCGTGATTATGTCACGTATAGCTGACAAGGTTCGCGCCTCTGCTGTAACAGTTGCAAATCTTGGAAACAGAAGTGACCAAATCGGGCAGATAGTTGAAACCATAGAGGATATTGCCGACCAAACCAATCTCTTAGCCCTGAATGCTGCCATTGAGGCGGCACGGGCAGGTGAACAGGGAAGAGGATTTGCTGTCGTTGCGGATGAGGTACGTGCTCTTGCCGTGAGAACCACGAAAGCTACGAAAGAAATCAGCGAAATGATTCGAACTATTCAACTTGAAACGAAGGATGCAGTGAATGCTATGAATGAAGGAGTCATTGAAGTCGAGCAAGGCAATGAGCAAGCGAATCATTCAGGTAATGCTCTCGAACACATACTTGAGCAGATAAGCGATTTAGGGATGCAGATAAATCAGATTGCTACCGCTGCCGAGGAGCAAACAGCCACTACCAGTGAGATAAGCGGTAATATGATAAGAATTAATGACATAGGCAAGGAGGTAGCTGAACATTCGCATACTTCGGCTCTTCTAGCGAGTCATTTAAATTCTGACGCTGAAGCACTTTTATCATCATTAGGTAAATTCAAGCTTAACGAAAGCACTAAACTAATTCTTCATAAAGCGAAAAGCGCCCATATGATTTTTACGGGTAAAATTAGAGCGCATCTACATGGCGCACAAACAGTAGACCCCAATATTTTACCAAGTCACCTCACCTGCGTATTCGGTAAATGGTATCAAGGGGATGGCAAAAACAAATGTGGACAAGTAAGCATTTTTCGAGAAATCGACGTTCCACACGCCAAAGTCCACGAACTTGGCAAGCAGGCTTTAATCGCATACAATTCCGGTGACAAGCTCAAAGCTGACAAATGTTGCAACGAGATGGTCGAAGCTTCTGTCATTCTTATAGGGATACTTGACCAACTTGCAGAACAATGCAGGTAGCAGATATTCCTATCCGGCGTGCAACATGCAGTTACATAAGAAAGGCACCTCGAAATTAGGAGGTGCCTTTCTTAATTGTGCGTATCAATAGATAACGTCTACAGCCAGCACACAAAAACAGATTCTGAAAAGACGATAAATCTTGTTTTGGAAACCATCACAGCCAGCAATGCACCCAGAATCAAGACTGGTAAAGTCTTGAAGGATGCTGTATGATAATCAGCAACTAACGCTTCAAATGAAAAAAACGGTGGCGACTCAATATGGAGTCGGCACCGTTTTTTTACGCGGTTTCCTGAAATCAACCTACCCTCTCCAATTGCTGAACGCTTGTAGTGGGCCGGTCGTATCAGGTCTCCAGACATCACCAAAATATCAACGATGGGTAGGTATAGCGTGACCAATCAAAAAATCCAAGCGGCAAAGTTGTCAATATTATCAAATCTGGCCCTTGTCATCATGAAACTGACAGTGGGCATCATGATGCATTCGGTGAGCGTCATATCCGAAGCTGTCCACTCCGGCATTGACCTGGTAGCGTCTGGAATCGCTTACGTATCAGTATCGCTTTCTGGCCAACCTGCCGACGAAAAGCATCATTACGGGCATGGCAAAATCGAAAATGTTGCGGGCACCATTGAGGCCCTGCTGATTCTGTGTGCTGCGGTATTCATCAGTTACGAAGCTGTCATGAAGCTGATTCATGGTCATTATGCAGTGGAGAAGATTGGTATCGGCACCGCTGTCATGGGTATTTCAGCCCTGTCGAACTGGTTTGTCTCCGCGCACCTGATGAAAGTGGCAAAGAAGACTGATTCAGTAGCCTTGGAAGCTGACGCACTTCACCTTCGGACGGACGTTTATACGTCCTTGGGGGTCTTTGCTGGCCTAATCGCCATGAAACTGACGGGATTGGCTATTCTTGACCCCTTGGTTGCTCTTGGCGTTGCAGTCTTGATTATAAAGGCCGCATGGGAACTGACACAATCCGCTTTCCACAATATCCTCGACATCAAATTACCAGAAGAGGATGAGGCGATAATCCTGGAAGTTTTGGAACAAAATGCTTTCAGATTCAAGGGTTATCATAAATTGAGAAATCGCAAGTCCGGGCATATCCGTTATATCGATTTGCACCTGGTAGTCCCCAAATTGAGCACAGTCTATGACGGCCATGAACTCAGCCATATGATTGCAGATTTAATTGAAGCCAAGCTGCCTCACAGCCATGTGCTGGTGCATATCGAACCTTGCGATGAAACTTGCACGGATTGTCGTATGAGATGCACGTTTAAGGTATAAAACCTGCTTCTTTATTCCTTTTGTTGATTGCATCGGCGTACCAGTACACCGTCTGTGCTACAGTATCCATGTCCTCGGCAGTGTAACCTGCATTCTCTAGCGCCCTGGAAAGCATCGTTCCTACGACGGTTGGGCTTCATTCACCTCGACCGATAATTCAAATTCTGCCCAATCACTAACATTTACCTTTGCCAAAGCTGCCCCCTAATTATCTAGCACCTCACGCAGTTTTTCAGCCAACGTTGCAATATTGAATGGTTTTTGAATAAAATGAACACCTTCATCAAGCACACCTTGATGAGCAATGACATCGGCAGTGTACCCAGACATAAATATCCGTTTCATTCTTGGGAAGAGGGTCAGTACACTTTTTGCCAAGTCTCGACCATTCATCTCAGGCATAACCACATCCGTCATAAGCAAGTGTATCTCGCCAACGTATTCACGAGCAAGCTGAAGGGCTTTTCCAGGTGTGTCGGCAGCTAGCACGTTGTATCCATGATTTACGAGAATCATGGTTGCAATATTCAGAATGGCCGGTTCGTCCTCTACCAGCAAAATAGTCTCATACCCTTTGAGTACCGGTGCCTCAGCAGCATCGGTGGTAGTCTGGCCATTATTGCAACTATAACGAGGCAGATAGATAGCAAACGTAGTCCACGCACCCAGCTCACTTGAGACAACAATAAAGCCGTTGTTCTGCTTAACAGCACCATAAACTGTGGCCAATCCTAACCCGGTGCCTTTACCTTGTTCCTTGGTTGTATAGAATGGTTCAAAGATATGTGTCATCATTTCCGTGTCCATACCAATACCATTATCGTTTACGGTGAGACGTACATAATCCCCAGACATGGCATACGCCTTTGAAGGGTGACTTATCTCATCTATAGAACAGTTACTTGTTTCGATGGTGATTTGGCCAATATCAGCAATGGCATCACGTGCATTAACGCATAGATTGGCTAGAATTTGGTCAATTTGGGATGAATCCATCAATACTGGCCACAACGTAGCTGACGGTTTCCAAACGAGATTAATATCTTCGCCTATCAGCCTTTGCAGCATGTTAAGCACACCAGCGACAGTTTTATTAAGCTCAAGCACTTTCGGAGCAATGGTTTGCTTACGGGCAAAGGCTAGCAACTGTCGTGTGAGGTCAGCTGAACGTTCGGCTGATTTACGTATTTCATTCAGGCCAGCGTACAGAGGATTGGCGGGGTCAATTCGCATGATGCCAAGTTCGGCATGTCCAAGAATCACACTCAGCATATTGTTGAAATCATGTGCCACGCCACCAGCAAGACGCCCGATGGATTCCATTTTCTGAGCTTGCAATAGCTCCATTTCAAGCTTTGCTCTTTGTTTCTCTGACTCTTTTTCTGACGTGATATCTTTAGTTATTCCGGTTGAACCTATAACTACTCCCCGCTCATCAAAAATCGGAGTCCTGTACGTTTGTTGCCATTTCTCGCCATCAGGAGTCGCAAATGCTTCTTCGACGTACTTTTTTTGGCCAGATTCGCACACTTCACGGTCATCTAGCATATATGCCCTCGCAATTTCATCCGGCCAAAAATCTGCGTCAGACTTGCCAATACATTCCGGTACAGAAAAACCACTGGCTATGGCAAATGGTTCATTCACCATTACATAACGTCCATCAGTATCCTTAAGCCACGCCATCATCGGCAAGTTGTCCAACATTGCTCGCTGACGAAGCAACAGTCTTGAATTATCAATTTCCGCAAGTTTATGCTCGGTAATATCTGTAACCATACCCATGTAACCGGATGAAGACAACTTGACAGCAGCCAGTGACCAATGCCCTATATCACCATTCTTCTTGCGATAAGCAGCTTCACCGCTTGAAAAACCGGTTTCTACAAGTTCCCTGAACCTGCTTTCACCCCACGCTTGCGATTCTGGCGGCAGTAAGTCAGGTATGCTCATTGTTAGCAGTTCTTCGACGGAGTATCCAGTAATCTGGGATGCAGCAGGGTTCACATCTATGTAATGACCGTTTTCGTCAGCAACGAAAATACCATGAGGAGAAAAAACGACATAATTTCTAAAACGCTCTTCACTCTCGCGTAATGAGTGCTCTAAATTTTTGACATCGGTAATATCTTGAATTGTCCCTATTAAAGACAGCATGTTTCCGTCATCAGCAAATTCGGCTAAACCCTGGCCGTTTACCCACCTTACTGCTCCATCATTTTTTCGAACTATACGATATTCCTTTGAAAACGGTTTTTTATGGCCTATGACCTCTTCCACCAGGTAACTATCCATCATGTCGCGGTCATCAGGGTGAATTATATCAAGCCACCCCTGAATGCTCCGTACGTAATTCAAGTCAATGCCGAAAATGACATCGAGAACTTCTGAGGATTCCCACATACCTAGCACAAAATCAGCACAATAGGAGCCTATAGATGCAACTCGCTGAGATTCTTTAAAGAAATGCTCACTTTTCTTTAGGGCTTCATTTGCCCGTTTATCTACAGTGATATCTCGTATAAACGAAACAAAACAGTCACTGTCACTTGATTGGTTTTTTATTCGCACCTCAACATCAAAGACTGTTCCGTCTTTACGCTGATGTCGTGACTCAAATCGCCCCTCGCCTGTACTTATGACATGCTTGTTGGTGGCGGCGAGACGTTCATCATCAAAATCTGTATCGAAATCTAGGACATTCATATTCAGTAATTCTTGCGTGCTATATCCACTCATCTTGCAATATACATCATTAACTTCGAGGATTTGCCCTTGCATGTCCGTCAGCCAGAATCCATCAAACGCTGTCTGGAGTATAGCCTTGTGCCGTTCTTCGCTTTTCCTGACAGACGTTTCTGCAAGTTTACTTTCAGCAACATCCCATGCCAGGTCGGCAAGCAGCGTAACAACTTCAATGTCTTGCTGATTGTAATCGGTCAGCTTGTTACCTACCCCAAGAACTGCGACAACCTTCTCGTTACGGAAAACCGGAACCGCCAGTTCTCGGACAACGGTAACATGCCCTGCTGGCATTCCTTTGCGATGGGGCAACGTGGCATAATCATTATGAATTACCGGTCGTGTTTCTCGTATGCAATCGGCCCACACTCCTGCTTGCGAAATATGATAGTGACTATCAATGTCCGCAGCAGTGCAGAATTTGGCAATAGTATTGGTAGACCAAGCTTGCAGCGTTATCATCTGGTTATCTGAATCAACTAAATGGTAGTAACCGATGTAGCTACCAGTCAAAATTTCAGCTTCGTTTAGGGTTTCGCTCAACAATTCGGACATGGTATGGCTTAATGAGTATTTCATCAACCGTAGGCGCACGGACATAATAGTTTTAGTACGATTTTCTCGCGTGAGGTCTCTGAAAAACGAAATAAACGTGCCACCATATGCCTGTGAATAGGTGACACTTACCTCAACATCAAGGATGTGCCCATCCTTATGCCTGTGGTTCGTTTCGAACCGCATAGACCCCATTTGGATTAATTTTTCAACCCGGTTAGCGACATCATCAAGGTTTTCTGTGGCACTAATAGAGGAAATATGCATCCCAACGAGTTCATCACGGGTAAAACCTATCATTTGGCAAAAACTGTCATTAGTTTCTTTGATATTTCCTGCCAAATCAACCAAGAGAAACCCATCAAACGATGTAGCAGTTATGATGGAAAGCTCATCTAAAAACATATTTTTCACATGGTTATTGTCCATGATTATTCCTTATAAATCCTATTCCCACCAGAATGTCAAAGTTCACTGGCTACTGTTTTCACACGCTAATGGGGTTAATAAGGTCTGGCGAGTCCTTCTTGACGCTGTTTACCATGGTCGATACCGGGTACATTTCCATCACCCCATCAGGGAACGGCAGACAGAGCGGCTTCAGCTTCTCCGGGTCTCTTTGGTCTCGGTCAAGCCACTGTTCCCAATCACCAGGGCGCAGAATAACGGGCATTCGGTCGTGGATGCGGGCTATGAGGTCGTTTGCCGCTGTGGTCAAGATTGAGCACGAGTCGGCAGTCTTTCCGTCCGGCCCCTTCCAGGATTCCCATATCCCGGCGAATACAGTTGGAGAACCGTCCTTTAATCGAATAAACAGCGGGGCCTTCTTTTCCCCTTCCCTCTTCCATTCGTAGAAACCGCTGCTGGGTATGAGACAGCGACGATACTTGATGGCCTGCCGGAAAGATGGCTTTTCAGCTATGGTCTCGCTTCTGGCATTTATGAGCGACGGGCCAACGGGTGTTTCCTTTGTCCAATCAGGTATTAGGCCCCACCGCATAGAATCAAGGCGACTTTGATAGTCAGCGTACTGACGAATTACCGAAATCTGCTGGGTAGGGGCAATATTGTATCGTGGCTCAATCGGGAAAGACGGGGTTTCCGTTATCCCGAATACCTCGAACAGCATTTCAGCCGGTATTTGGAGGGTAAATCGTCCGCACATGGCAGTCATATTATCATTAAAACGAAAGGATAGAAAGTCACGAGAGGAAAAACTCTGATATTATTGGCATTTGTAGTAGATTGTCTGACTTTGGGTGGTTACCCAGTTATCCTTTTTGCGTCCTTGGCCCCTGACACAAAAAAAGACGCAATCCGAAGATGCGGCTTTTCCCTTCAGAAATCAGGTTTCCACTATTTTTTATTGTCCATAAAGACGAAGACATGGAGCGCAACCAAAACCGCACCGGCTCCTGCCCAATAAATCCATCGGTTATCACCAAAATGAATTTCAGCCCATTCCTTAATCGTCATTCCAGAGCTTGCCACCTTCTTTGGCTCTTCGACTTTGGTAGCTTCTGAGCAATTCGCGTCACCCTTACATAACGGGTTCTCGGCAACAACCTGCTTACCTGAAGGATAGCTTGTAACTGGCAGGGAAAGATTTGGCTGTGACTGCCCTGTCGTCTGGCTGTCAGCAACCTGTGAACCTACGAGACCGGCCAGTTCCTGGGCACCGACAGCGGCAGGGCAAAAAGAGATACGGCAAATAATTACAGTGAGTTTACGAAACATAGTATTCCTCCTTGGCTAAAATATGCTAAAGGATAACAGAAAACTTCAGTTTTGCCCCCTCAGGCGAGAAAACAGCCTCGTTTCCAGCAGTGGTGGCACATAAGCCCGGATATAAAACCGTTAATGCCAGCCTACAAGGAACCTCCATGTTCATAAGGCTTTTTTGTGTCGGGTTCGGAGCCAAAGCCGCCACGCCCAAAATATCACCCGCCACCCTTTTCCTAGCAGCTCTGCTCGGTGACCTGCGTTGGCCTACCCTGCTACTGGAAGGTGCTGAGCGTGTTCGCATTGCGCCCGGAATGAGAGTTAAACGTATCCGGGGGGGTAGTCATACCCTGCCGTCAAAAGGGGATATCCGAATCGGGGTCTGTATATGGCATTTTGTTTTTTGGCCTTCCCCTTTTCTTTTTCGGAACAACTACCGCTTGTTCAAGTAGCTTCTCTTTATCAACCAGTTTTTTCTGCTCTACCATTTCTTTTGCTGCTGTAACAGCCTTGTCGAGGTCACCATGAAACTTTTCATACATCGAACCAATTGCTGTACGTTTGTCTTGCTTTGACTGAAATTCACGCAAAATCCCATCATATTCATATCTTGATACAATTTCTAGACGCCCAATTAACAACTCTTTGTTTTCAAAGACGTATACATCTGGAGACATCCCCGCTTCATATGCGTCCTCTCTAATTGAGGATAAAAGTAAGCGCCGTTCTTTGAGATGCTTTTTAGCCTCTTTATCAATAAAGTAATGTGGGAGGTAACAATACATGTTAGGCGTTACACATGCGTTTAAGTTAAAAAGAAACTGCCAGTCGTTTTTTTCGTCTAAAGGTTTGTCCCCAAAGGGCTCGTTCTTACTCGCATCTGTTGGCCATGGTAAAACTAAATTCTCCGGGTCATAGTTAATAGGTTTAGCAATACGTCCAATTTGTCTTCTGGCTTCGGATAGAGTCTCTTGACGTTCTAGCTCAAATATGCCAACTAGAAGACTGTATTTTATAAAAATGGTTCCTTTTTTGTCCAGAAGGCTCAATAATCTCCATAGATGTTTACTCTTGGGATTTGATATAGCATTCAAAATTTCATTAAATTGCAGTTTAGTACCGCCAAAAAGGATGTTGAGAATGATTTTATTATGAACCTTAAGATAAAGTTTTTGCCTACCATTCTCTTTACCCTCATACTTGCTGCCCCAAAATGGTTTAAAGAAGCCATCCTCTGCTACAGGTTTCTTCCCCTTTTCCATCACATATGCAAAACCAACAGCTGCTTTAGTGGTAAAGCTAAGCCCATTGATGCGTTCGAAGAATTGCTCTACACGCCGATATGCATCATCGCTTTTATCTTTGAGTGCTGCCAAGGCAAAAGTGTTTTTACTACCAATACATACCTCCTGCCAATCTTCGGCAGCGGTAGCACCATCTCTGTAGTATCCGTAATTATCCATGACCTCGCGGTAGATGATTTGCTCCAAAGAGCAATAGCATTTATAGTCGGTTGGCCCCAGTTGTCCATTTGACTCCTCAATTATCAATAATCCGTAATCGCCACTCTTTTTATTTTTAATTTTATTGTCGGCTTCTTCTTCTGAAATTGGAGTGAAGTGGGTGCCTTCGTAAGAAAGATATTTTTTGGCTACGGGCTGTCCTTCGTTGGCTGGATTGAACGAAACTACGCCGGGCACACTGATGATATTTATGTCAAACCCGGAGACAGTCCCTCGATATGAGGCATCCAGCCCGCCCCCACCGCTTTTGTTGAAAGCCACAAGTCCCTTGTTTGCTTTTTTGGCAGCTTTCTCCCGCTCCTTTTGGATACTAGCCATTTGACACCTCCTGCGGCTTTTTGGCTTTAGGGTTGTACTGTTGCATGTGGCGATAGAGGACGTAGCGTATAACGGCTGACCGACTTATCCCTTTTTGTGAGGCAATCGAGGTTACCAGGATATTCACCGCTATGGGCACATTGAGTGTGGTACGGAAACACCCGTTGCCATACCCTTGCAGACTTTCCTTCAAGGCCTCTGCTTCGAGGTCCTGTACATGTTCTCGAAATGCCGCCCGTGTGAGCTGAGAGAGGGATATATCGTGGTGAACATAAATCCACGCAGCAATCCGATGCATTTTGTTGGTCAGGCAAATTTTGACTTTTACCATTTCCATTTCACACCTCATTCAGCCAAGATTTTGAGTATTAATATCCACCTTTTAGCAAATTAAAAGTTCGGGTAATGCGACAAGAAAAGCCACATTTCTCGGGTAATGCGACAAGAAAAAACCTGTAAACCCTGGACTGGACCGGCCTCACGCCTTTTTTTACTGTTTTTTGCTTTATGCATGCAATGCATGTAATGGCGCTTGGAAAGCTTTTGACCAACAGCTTCGGGAGCCCTGAGGGATGGTGGTGGTTCGAACAGCGCCTCCCAGCCAGACATCGGAGCGGCTCGGGCCTGGGAGGTCGTGCTGATGGACGGCGCTCGATATACCACCAGTCCTCCCAGTGTTCGCCTCGCTATCCAAATGGTTCAGGTACTGCATAAGTTTTTTTCCAGAGCAATCCAAGTTGCTACCACCAATGTATATTGTGTGTCTCACCATATCATAATACTTATTTGTGTCAACTTGATTTTTTTATGCACGCTAATTTCAAAGTTATGTATATCAAATATCATAATAGTGTTGCAGCTAATGACGCATTTTCATTTCTAACTTTGCATTAGTATAGACTGCTACAGATATGGCATTGCCAAAGGTTATTTATTAGGCTGATAACACAGTTATATATGATATTTAACTACGTTTTACGAAGTTATGCAGGCTTGATATTGTGAAGATTCACCTGGAGCCAGTGCGGCCGCCAACACCCGAGTACCAAGGCATTGTTGAGAGGAGGGTTGTGCATAGCGGTGCGCAACCACGGGCACCGCTAACCTCTACGACGCCGTCTCATAAACTGACGGCGTAATACCCAAAACCGGACGCTGCGCGTTATTGCCAATAGGATGAGGGCTTAACGGCCCTGACGAGGACCACATCCTAAGTCTTGAAGATGGCTATGATAGAGGACTATATGACAGTTTTTAAAAGGCTTTACCCAACGCCTTTTCTTGGTAATGACAGAATCGATGCGGCGGCGCGATGCACCCTGCGCCTTCTTGTATTTACTGGCTCGTGTGACAGAAATTTAAGGCAAGCCGGGGCAAAAGCAGAGTCTTGGCCCCGGCCCGATAGCAGAACCGCCGAGCAACGCTGCGCGTTGTAGCCATGTGGCGTAGGTAGATTGATAGTATCGGCGTTGTCCGGGCAGAAGTGGTAATTCAAGCCGCTCTGGGGGCTGCGCCCGGCCCTGAGGATGGAAAATTGGTGTTGTGTGGGGGCCGCATCTGGATTTTGAGGGCTGCTGAAGGTGGAAAACCCGAGCTGTAAAATATTTCAGAGCTGAGATAACCGAATCGCTTGTTTCACTGGCCAGACGCGTAGCGATGCCCTTACTGCGGTTCTGCGATTGGCCGGGCCGAGGTTCTGACTTTGCCCCGGTTGCCTTGCCTTGCTATTCTTCAGTTCAGTAAAGAGTTTGGCGCAGATACACCAGCGCCAATGCAAGGTTCTGGTGTCTGGCCTTTTGAGCAGCCTGGAATTATGCGCCGCTTATATTTCCCGATGCAGCAGATACATAGACAAGCGGTTGGATAAACGCTCTTACAAACCATGCCCCCCCCCATGTCCATGTCCATGCCCATGTATTGGATATAAGGTCTGAGTTGCAAATTTAGCTTGCGGGGAAACCGGCCCTTGGAAATTCGCCATCCGCCAAAATGGGGTTCGCACGATTGCAGAACCTTGCCCAGACGCAGAAATCCCGGTCGGGGTTTTGGGCACCCTCATCGGGATTGGAGGTGGCGGGAATTGATTGGGACGGTATTGGACGCCTGAAGCCTTAGAAAGTCGTAGCCGTTGCGGGTTGGGTAAACCCATGCCCACGACCCTTAAAAAACCCTGCCTTGGCCCTCATGAAGCGCTACCGACTCACTTACCCACCCCAGCCTTCAGGGGTTAGGAAAGATGAAATCCGCTCTGGTCAATTCAGCATGGCTCGATGAGGTCCGGACCGTCGTTTTTGACAGAATTTACTTGTATCGACACCGGATACATTTCCATCAGGTCTGCAGGATATGGTCGGTACAACCCCTTCAGCCCCTCCGAGTCGGTTACGTGCCGGTCGAGCCACTGGGAATACTCACCGGGGTGCAGGATTACAGGCTGGCGGTCGTGTAGAAGTGCTACCAGGGTGTTTGAGGCTGTGGTGAGGATTGCGCACGATTCCACCGTTGCACCGTCCGGAGCCTTCCACGAGTCCCAGATGCCAGCAAAGACCATGGGAGAACCGTCCTTGAGGCGGATGTACTCCGGCACCTTTACCGTGCCCTCCCGCCGCCACTCGAAGAACCCTGACGCTGGTATCAAACAGCGTCGACAGCGGATTGCATGGCGAAATGCTGGCTTCTCAGCAATGGTTTCAGACCGTGCATTTATCAATGGTGCACCGGGCTTCGTTTCCTTCGTCCAGGACGGGATTAGACCCCATCGGAGCATGTCGAGCCGGTTCTGGTGGTCAGCGTCCTGCCGCACCACAGGAATGGCCTGTGTTGGAGCGATGTTGAACCGTGGTGAGGTCAGGAACATTGGAGTCTCAGCGAGGCTGAAAATCTCGGCGAGAAGTTCCGGGGGAATTTGGAGGGTAAATCGTCCACACATGAACTGCATCCTATCATCTTTTCACCCTGCGCAAAAGCCCCCTTAAGGAAGACCTTGAAAATAGTGGGATTTTGGAGTAGTAATCTGCTACGGCCTCCGACTATAGGCATTTCTGAGGAGGGTGCATGGAGTACCGACATACCCAAATCGGTTACGCAACGATAATCGCCCTCGCTGTTGCCATCGTCCTCACAATTGAGAGGATGCTGCCTACAGGTTCTGCCATACCTATGGTTGCACTGTTGGTGGTCCTCCTGGCCTGCCTCTTAACGTTCGCCATCCTCACCATCGAAATCCGGGAAGGATTGCTGTCCTGGGAATTTGGCTTCGGCATAATTCGAAAAAAATTTCCACTATCCGAAATAACCAGCGCTACTCAGGTAAGCACAACCCTCCTTCAAGGGTGGGGCATCGACCTAACTTCAGGGGGCTGGCTTTACAATGTCTCTGGGTTCCAGGCAGTGGAGTTCACGCTGAGGAATGGGAAGAGGTTCAGACTGGGCACAAATGAGCCTGAAGAACTGAAGCGGGCGGTATCGTCATATATCGCACAGAGTTAGCACTTTATATTATTCTAAGAGGATGAGATAGGGGGGCTTGTGGCAGAGACACCAAAAATCGAATGGAACAAGACAGCTGTCCTGATAATGGACTACCAGAACGATATAATCGGAATGCAACCTGAAGAGAAACAAAAGCTCCTACTCGATAATGCCAGCAGGATTCTCTCGGAATCGCGGAAAAACGGGGTGCCTGTCATCTTCATCGTCGTTCGCTTCCGGGAGGGATACCCAGAAGTTTGCCAGAGGAACAAAATGTTCACCTCAGTGAAGGGCTCCAATCGCCTGATTCAAGGCACTCCTGGAGCCGAGATACATACCGATGTCTCTCCTCTTCCTGACGAAATCGTGGTCACAAAGCGCCGCGTCGGGGCCTTCTCCACCACTGAACTTGATGCGGTTCTCCGTGTGAAGAATGTGACCACACTGATTCTGCTCGGCATTTCAACGAGCGGTGTCGTTCTTTCAACGATGCGATGGGCCGCCGACATGGACTATGCATTGTTCGTCATCTCGGACGCCTGCTCGGACCAGGATGCTGAAGTTCATCGGGTACTGGTCGAAAAGATTTTCCCCAGGCAGGCCAACGTGATTACCACCCAGGACTTCATTGATGCAGTGAATTCCTGAGAAGGATTGCTCCATGTTCATTGGCCATTTTGGCGTCGGGTTCGGAGCCAAGGCCTCCGCTCCCAAAACATCACTTGGAACCCTTTTCCTGGCATCTATGCTCCTGGACCTGCTCTGGCCTTCGCTTCTTTTGGTAGGTGCGGAGCGCGTTCGGATTGCACCCGGCATTACCAAGGTGACGCCCCTCGATTTCGAGTACTACCCAATTTCCCACAGCCTTCTTGCTGTCATTGGGTGGGCAGTGCTGATGGGGCTGTCCTACCAGGCCATCAAGAGGTACCCTCGTGGCTCTATCGTCCTCGGCGTGCTGGTGGTGAGCCATTGGGTCCTTGACCTCATCGTCCACCGTCCTGACCTGCAACTGGCACCCGGCAGTAATGTAAGGGTCGGCTTCGACCTCTGGGCTTCCCTGCCGGGGACGCTTGTCGTCGAGTTGGGGATTTTCGCCGTGGGAGTGGTCATATACCTGCGGCAAACCGTGGCCAAGGACACAGCAGGAAAATGGGGCATGTGGGCGCTGATTGTCTTTCTGGTGGGCATCTACCTTAGCAACCTGTTTGGCCCTCCGCCCCCGAATGTGACGTCGCTGGCATGGGTTGGTCAATCGCAGTGGCTGCTGATTCTGTGGGGGTACTGGGTTGACCGGCATCGATTCGTGCGCCATAGGTAACGCGACATGTACAAGGCTTTGAACACCCAAGACGGCACTGGAATCGTTATCCTGGCCCCCAGATGGTCCGAGGACGTTCCGCCTTGCTCATGTCTCCCAGATGGTTCTACCCTTGTTGCTTATACCCTAGAAATCCTCCAATTTCTTAAATTCTAGGAGTTTGTCATCGATATTAAAGGCTTTCATCGTATTATAGTGTGTCGTCAATTCTTCATCACGGAAATAGCTGACTTTCCATTTGACTCTGTCTAAGTCAATGCCTTCCACTATGGCTTGGAAATAGGCAATATCAACCTCAGATAAAGAGTGGCCCATAACGTAAATCTGAGCAACATCTCGCAGTGAATTAAAGAATTAACTATTTTTTTTAATGATTTTTTCTGTTGGTTTAAATGTTTTGCTGAAGTACTCATCTACTGTCTCGTTTGCACCATAAATCCTGACATCATAGTTCTCAGTGTCTATGCCGTGATTTAGAGAAACTATTTTTGATGGATGCCAACCATGTCCTAAAATGAGGTCGGTGAGCTGGCCTTCAGCCTTGTTGTGAATGTACAATATACTTTCTTCAGGCAGTCCATAAACCGTTTCGAGCGTTGAGGTATAATTAAAACTAAGGTACTTAGCAGTACTTGGCAGACATAAACACTTTGTTTTACTTACATCGACTTGCAAAATCCAATCAATAAAGTGCGACTTTAGAACTGTGGAAAGATTATTAATAAGTTTGTCAACTTCATATTCATAATTATGGTGCCCGGAATCACTCCAATCTTCAGCACCATAGCTAGGTAAAAAGCATGACAAGCTGTCTTCTATATAGTCAGTATCCAAGTAAGCGAATGACATTTCTAAATCAGCCCAATCTTCCCGAACTGGCAGATATTTTTCGATGTCTCCGAGTAAAAAGGAGTCAGCTATAGTCAGAAAATGTTTAAAATCCGAAAACTTTGATTTTATTCCGTGATGGAGGTCAAACCCATTCCCGATAATGTAAAGGTTTTGCATGGGCACTATTCCTCCAGAAAGACCTTCAATCCAATTCCTGCCACTTGAGCCAAACCTCGGGCGAATCATTCTTCAAGCTGTTCACCAACGTCGAGAGGAAGCCTCTTAAATAGCCCCTGCTTAGTGGGTCGATAGGTCTTCGCTATCACTCATATCCCAAATCGTCCCTCTCCAGTTGCTTATGATGCCCTTGTCCTGGCACACCGGGCATATCCAAACCACATCGTCCGTTTCTGGGTCGAGCCATGCAGCAACTTCCGTCGAACAGGGCTTCCGCTTCGGTCTCCTGCGGCACAGAACCTTGTACCCTTCATATTCAGGGTCAGGGTAAGACGCCATGACGATAATCGCCGCCAGGTACTCCCCCAGCTTCCGGGCCTGCGGTGGTTCCTTTATCATCTCTCCGTTCTCGTCAAGAAAGTGAGTTATATCGGTAATCCAGATATCAGCCATATCTAGACCTCAACGGTCCTTAAACCCCCTTGCTTTTCTTGGGTGATTAGCGTAGTTATTTTCTTTCAGGAAAACATCTCGGGCGACCCCTTCGGAGGATATCATGGCTGAACTCATCATGCCAGAAGAAGAAAAGGAAACGGTAAACTACCTTGACTGGGATGATGCCAGCCTTGGCAAAGCCGTGAAAAAGCTGGCCAAAGATATCGCCGACCGTAAAGGCCAAGACAGTATAGCGCAGACGGCTTGCGCAACACTACTGATATCTATGGCATCAGAACGTGGAGCAATCGGCACTAGGCTTACATTGGATGGCGTATCAGAAAACGGTAAAGACATAGGCGATTGGGAGGTAACCATCCAGCGGAAAAAGAGAGTATAGCACCCGGACTACCTGCCAACCGGCTCTCAGACGATTTTGCAGAGAATGCACTCGTCTTCGTTGAAACTGTAGACCGCGCACATTCGGTGATAGCCATCGGCGATAATCACCTTGCAATCCTTCAGGGCTCTTACCAGTAGAATCGGCGAAAGTGCTTTCCCCTCCTTTATCTTTTTCCGGTCCCTGTCAAGATGGGAGTTGCTGAACCCCAAGGAGAGACAGTCCTGAAGCGCGGAAGATATCTTTCGCCTTGAATTTGGTAATGGGGGTTTCACGGAGCTTTGCCACAATCCCCTTTACCTCCTGGTCCTCATAAATCAGGCAGAGATACGATTCCGACGCAGGGTAGTCCTTCTCTTCTGACTCTGGTAGCCACTTAATTTCGGTGCCATTGCTCATTTGCCGTTCCTGTCAGCCCCCGCAGCAATCCTTACCGCCAGCTTTGTCAGCCTCCTATTAGACTTCCGATTCTTCACCGCCATCGCCAACGCTTTTGGCTGGCCGATGATGGTTACCAGCTTCTTTCCTCTGGTGACGGCGGTGTAAATCAGGTTCCGCTCCAGCAGGGTATAGTGCTGCATGGCCAGTGGGATGACCACGGCTGGATACTCGGACCCCTGGCTTTTGTGAATGCTGGTGGCATAGGCAAGGGATACCTCATCAAGCTCGCCGAACTCATACTCTACTGTCCTGCCGTCATATTCAACATTCAGCACCCCTTCCTCAACATCAATCCCGGTTATCTGCCCGATATCGCCGTTGAATACTTCCTTGTCGTAGTTGTTGACTGTCTGGATTACCTTATCGCCGGGGGCAAAGGTGGTCCCGAACCGTGTTACCTTCGGCTCCCCCTTTTCATTGAGCGCCTTCTGCAGCTCGGCATTCAAGGAACGCGCTCCCAGCCCTCCCCTATTCATCGGAGTCAGCACTTGTACGTCTCGCACAGGATGGAGACCAAACCGGCTTGGGATGCGCTTGGTAACAACCTGGAGAAGTATTTCGTGGATATGCTCGGGCGTCTCTGCCGGAATGAAGTAGAAGTCGGAAAGCTCGGTCCCTTCAGCCTTCAGGGGCATCTCCCCCTTGTTGATGCGGTGGGCGTTGACAATGATACGCGAAGAGGCAGCCTGGCGGAATATCTCGGAGAGCCGTACAGTGGGAACCCTCCCCGAATCGATGATGTCTCCCAGAACGGCACCAGGCCCTACCGAAGGGAGCTGGTCCACGTCGCCGACAATCATGAGTGCAGCCCGGTCGGGGATGGCACCCAGCAACTTATTCATGAGGGCGATGTCCACCATGGATGATTCGTCAATGACAACCAGGTCTGACTCCAGGGGGTTCTCCCTGTTACGTTTGAAACCGAACGTTTTCGGGTCGAACTCCAACAGGCGGTGGATGGTCTTCGCCTCCAGACCGGTGGATTCGGTGAGCCTCTTTGCCGCCCGACCGGTAGGAGCACAGAGGGTGACATTCAGGTTCTTCGCCCGAATAATCAGCAGGATACTGTTGACCAGGGTGGTCTTTCCGACGCCGGGGCCACCTGTGATAACGACCATCTTGGAGGACAGAGCGAGGTTAACAGCCTCACGCTGGGACTCTGAAAGGGTTAAGCCGGTTTTCCCCTCCACCCATGGTATCGCCTTCTCGGTGTCGATGGCTCCCCACGGCGGAGCCCCCTTAAGCAATCTGATAACGCTGGTTGCAGCACCGACCTCTGCACGATGAAGAGGGGTCAGGAACAGGCAGGGTGTACCATCGATATCCTCTTGAACCAGGTTCTCCTCAGTAATCTCAGCGAGAATGGCCTCCTCAAGGATAGGATTGGAGATTTCCAGCAACTTTGACGCTTCTTCCAAAAGCGTATCCCACGAGGCGGCACAGTGCCCATCACCAGAGATTTCCTGAAGCACATGCCTTACTCCAGCCTGAGCGCGGATAAGGGAGTCTGGAGCTATACCAAGCTTCTAAGCCAAATCGTCTGCAGTTTTAAAGCCAATGCCGTGGATATCCAGAGCCAAGCGGTAAGGGTTATCCGTTACCTTGATGATGGATTCTTCACCGTATGTCTTGTAAATGCGGACCGCCCTACCCGTCCCGATTCCGTGGGACTGAAGGAAAACCATGATTTCTCTGATAAATTTCTGTTCAGACCAGGCGCTCGTGACTTTCTCCATCCTCTTCTTCCCAATGCCGGGGAGGGTGAGTAGCTTTTCTGGCTCGGTCTCAATGACGATAAACACGTCCCCTTTGAAAGCTTTTACAAGCATCTTTGCGAAGTGGGGACCAATACCCTTTACCATTCCGGAGCCAAGGTACTTCTCGATACCTTCCAGGGTGGTCGGCGGAACGACTTTCAGCTGGTTTGCTTTGAACTGAAGGCCGTGGGTGCGGTCATTTGTCCAGACCCCGATGCACTCGATGTATTCGCCAGGGGTGATGGAGGCAGCTGAGCCGATGACGGTAATCAGCTCTCGCTCGCCCTTTACCTTCGCACGGAGGACGCAAAAGCCCGATTCCTCGCTGTGGAAGGTCACGCGTTCCACGGAGCCGGAGAGGCGCTCAACGGGGGTGTCGGATTTGGGGGGTAGTTTCATTGGGTACCGTAGCCGTCGGTAAATGGTGAAAAAGCATTATCTTCTCTGGTGAACGAGCACACCATCAGCTGCTGAATAACTGGCTAACAAATACGTAGTGGATTAACAATACCGTGCTATTCTGACAAATACCCGCTCCAGAGACCTCAACGCGATAAAGAAAATTTCAGCGATGAAATTATGGGCAAGAGAAACCAAGGGCTTCTTTATGTAGATGAATTTAGTACCGGCAAGGCATGTAGCTAATCCGCCGGTCAATAAGCGGTCATCGAGAAGCACCATATCCGGCAACCTACAATTTGCCATATTTTTTATTGCCACTAAACCGTCAGGGTACGGTTTTTTCCTTACCCCTGTCACAAATCTGATATTCGGAAAAACGGTACGAAAATAGGCACAACGAGAGGTTTTTGGTTTATTTGATAAAATAAACACGTTTTTATCACCAAAAACAGAAACAATATGCATCAGCCAGCTTATGAGGGCTGGACTAAGCTCATTAGCACCATGAGGTACAAGTACACCATTATAATCAAGTGCAATCACTGAGGCACCAGTTCTGCTCATCGCATCAGAGGTAACTGCAGTTGTAGCCAAATCAGAGCTACACGACAGGATTAGGTTCAAAGACTTCCGTTTACCAAAACCTTTAGCAATCGTGAAATAGGCTCTTCCTAATATCTCTAACACAAATACCCTTAGTCGGACGTAGTATGAAGCTGGGCCAACAGTACTTTATCCGGAGGAGCCAAATCTAACTTATTGAAGAACATTTTATTCTGAGCATTCATCGTCAATATATTTCATAAAATGCCTCTGAACAGATACTTTATCAGGGTATTCTCCCTCGAAAACATTATTGCAAGTTATGTTGAAATAGTTCATATCGCCAAAGTCGTAAAGCAACCACATTTTAGTGCCGTTATTCCATTTGATTGCATTCAAAGGCTCGTAAGTAAAATGGGTTTCTTTCTTGATTCTTATTTCTTCTTTCACTCTTATAGCCAGACGTTCAGATTCAGGCAAGGCATTGTTATTAAATATTTTTGCACAGGGCATATCAGAGCCTTCGGTTATAACTTTACTACCTCTTTCCAACTGTTGCTTTCGAGTAGTGCCATATTTGACTAATGTAAACTCATAAAGGTGTCCGCTATCAAGCCCGATATCACTCACTATTAAATCTAACAAATCATCAAAAGTAATGGTACTTTGAACTCTGACAGCCATTTTGTTTCGCTTATCCCAATCTGGCTTGATTGCTAACTCATAATATAGCATTCACCTTCTCCACATTTATCAATAAATTTGGATTATGCCCGCCTTCGAGGCCGACGTTTCTCTGCAGTATGTCCCGTTCCATACTCTAGTTCGAGACGCTTTTTTGCCAGTTCTACTGCCTGAGGATAGTCCTTCTCCTCACACCATTCTACGCGGACGTTTCCGTCACGCACTCCGGAGGCAACTATGACTCGAACATCCAGCGGATAGCGACTTTCCTTAGCTTCTCGCATCGGTTCGATTAGCGCCTCAGGGTCACGAGAACGAAGTTCCGACCATAGATTTGGATTCGAGCGGACGAATACTTTTAGCAATTCCTGGTAACCCGCTCCGTCATGGCCTAGTGTTCGGTTCCACGCCACCTCTGCAAACAGAAGAGCGGCATGAGCGGCTTCCGAGGAAGGGGTTGCCTTCGGGCTGGCAAAAGCTGACTGCGCTAATTCCAACATAATGGCTGACAATTTCGGGAGAGCAGTCATTAGCTCTTAACCTCCTTTTTGGGGGAGCGTATAACGGGAAGGCTCTGGTTTGCATCACCATCACTAGCAGATTGTTCAGCTTTATTAGCCGTTTTGAGAGACAACTCAAGAACACTTCTCCTAATTTCAAGTAACTTAAGCTGCTTCGTTAAACTATTGATTTCCTTTTTGACACTGCTCAGTTCCGCTTGATTCTTGGTCATTTGAAGAAATTCAGTCCCCATCTCTTCAGCAATATACGCTTCAAGTTGACTTCTCAGGACACGGAGATATGGATTCCCCCATATTGCTCCATCCCGATATTCAAGCTTACCGGCTCGTATGCCCTTGATGATGAACTCACTACTGATACCATACTCTGACTGAGCTGTCACTTCACTCAGGGTAGCGCCTTTTCGATTCCATTCTCCGTATTCTGCCATAGGCCCTCCACCGTACAGCGCATTAAAAGCTTGTATGCTCTTGCTACGCCTGCCACGTTACTCGTTTGACAACCGTTACTCGCGGGGAGTAGATGACCGTCATCATTTCCCGCAGCATTTCTTATATTTAGCCCCGCTCCCACATGAGCACGGGTCGTTCCGGCCAACCTTCTCAACTCGAAGAGGTGCCGACGGGGTGACCGTTTTGGGTTGAGCCTCGGCAATTTGCATGGCGAGTCTCACGACTTTTGCATATCTTTGGATGCTGACAACAGCATCAGGGAGCATCGAAATAAAATTGGAGTCAGATATCACTGAGCTAACGTCTGATTTAACTCCTTTTTGTATTTGCTCAATAAATTCCGGAGTTTTGTCAGGGAATGCCCCTCTGTGACAATATAGGTGAGACACTTACCCCCCCGGTATATACTGTAGGGCGGGGAGGACCTGAACCATGGCAGTTGAGATTTTGAGACCCGCACCTGAGAGTGCGGGAGCCCGAAGGGCGAGC
>Ga0209123_1001504_pt1 | contig 22846 bp, 21 predicted proteins | sample BarGraIncu00431A_FD_184500 | JGI IMG/M metagenome (GOLD analysis project Ga0209123, IMG submission 184500) | Arctic peat soil microbial communities from Barrow, Alaska, USA - Barrow Graham LP Incubations 004-31A (SPAdes) (version 2) | ecosystem: Environmental > Terrestrial > Soil > Wetlands >...
TTTCTGCCGCGCGTGAGACGGATCAGCTCCTGCTTTTCTTCCCCTGTTAATCTTCTTTGTTTTCCCATGCTGAAAGCATAGTACATTCTCATCCTAATGTAAAGCTATATATGGGACGGTCCACTAGTATCCAGACCGAACCGTAGCACAATAAACGCTGGAAGATTCGTGAAACGATCTGCAAACGCGTTGCAAACCAGACTGGATGACCAGGATCGCACCCGACTCACGCCTCCGAACGCTTTCAGACAACGAGGAATCATCGGACGGGCCGGCGGCATGATAGGATTTCGGCGTTGGATGAAAGCGGGGGAATAGAGCCACCGTGTTTTCACCTGCGGCAAAGCAAATCCAGCGACCTGGACGAATCTGATTGGGAGGTCTGAGATGACGGTTCCGCTCGATGCCTCGCTGTGCCTGACCGCCGGTCACATCTTTGCTTTCGCCGGCGGCGAACCGATGAAGGAGAGCCCGGAGAAAGCGGCTGAATGCCTGAATCGCAGCCGCATCTTCACGGCGGTAGTCGTCGCGCCGGTGAGCCTCTATTTCCTGTTCCGCTGGCCGGACTGGTCGTGGATGTACACCGTGAGGAATCGCCCGCGCAGAGTTGTTCTTGTCGCCCTGGCCTTCGGCCTTTTGATGGGCATGAACGAGCTGGGCTTCAGGAACGCCGCCAGGCTTATCAGGGGGGACCGCGAGGGCACCGCGGCCATCGAAGGCGCAGCTACGCTGTCACTCCCGATGCTGATCGGGCTGATCGGGATCCGCAGGCTTATGAGGATCGGGACCATCGAGGAGTTCGAGGCGGGGGAGGCACAGTTCACTCCGTTCAACCTCGACTTCCTGGCTTCGGTCTCGCTTGCGGGTATCATAGCCGTCGTTTGCGCGCTCTATGTCTTCGTCAAGAATGCCCGCTAGCGGGGTCGCCGTCATGCGGCCCTGGTCCTATATTCAGCCACTCTAGGAGCCGTCTTCCGGGGAAGACCCCGACCCGTGTTCGCTGCGTAACAACCGGGCACCGATCAGGCCGGCTACCTCGAACGGCCATGGCATCACGTGGCGCAGGATGTAAACCGGCCATACGAACCACTGCATGATCTTCGGTTTGCGCCCGCGGATGCCTTTGACTATGAGTCGGCTCATGGCCTCCGGTTTCACGGCGACGGTTCCCATCACCAACCTCATCCCGAGATCGGTGAGCTTCCCGCCCTTGATGTTCTCGTAGAATGGCGTGCGCACCACTCCCGGGTAGACGCAGGCCACGTGCACTCCCCTCCCGGCAAGCTCGTAATAGAGCGCCTCGGTGTATCCGTCGACCGCGAACTTGGTGGCCGCGTAGGCGCCCCACGTCGGGACGGCGAAGAACGCCTGTCCGCTGGAGATGTTGACGATATGCCCGCTGCCGCGCTCGATCATCGCGGGGGCGAACGCCTTGACCATGTAGATTATCGTCCACAGGTTGACACCGATCAGGCGCTGCCACTCTTCGATGCTGGTGTTGAGGATGTAGGCCATGTGGGCTATCCCTACGCAGTTGACGAGGATGTCCACAGGGCCGTGCGCCGAAAATACCGTTGAGGCCAGCTCCTGTACTTCTTCCCAGGACGTCAGGTCCACGCAGAATTGCTCTGTGGAAACGCCAAGCCGGCCGCAATCCCGGGCTGCCTCCTCGAGAGGCTCGCTGCAGATGTCGACCAGGATCAGGTTGGTTCCCTGCCGGGCGAGTTCAAGCGCCGTGGTCTTCCCCATGCCGCTTGCCGCGCCGGTGACTACGGCCCACTTGCCGGCGATATCCTCAACAGCCATTTGCGCACCCCCGATGTCCCGGTCCAGACAGAAAAACTGACCAAGCTGAACATCGCGATTCTACCATCATCAGATCAGGTGTCGAACTTTACCGCTCCTGGGGCACGAATCCCTCTCTCCCGACAGCTGATTATTCCCTTTATTAAGGGCTTTTCTGCGGATTCAGCCTGAAGAAGCGAATTGCCCCTTGCTCTTTATTAATAAATTCTATAGGGTACTCGCGGCGTTTTAGAACTACTTGGTCGCCAGGCCCCAAGCATCCTGGCGACTGTATACAGGGAGATGAGGTTCAGATGGACAAGAAGAAAGACTTTAATCAAGGCTCGATGGACATGCACAAGCTGTATCACGGCAAGATCGAGACTGTCAGCAAAGTAAAGCTCGATTCTGGTGCAGCGATGTCAATGGCCTACACCCCGGGCGTTGCGGAGGTGTCACGGGCCATCGCCGCGGTCCCGTCACTGGCCCGGGACTACACACTGAAAGGAAGCACCATAGCAATCGTTTCAGACGGCTCTGCCGTTCTGGGATTGGGCAATATCGGTGCTCTGGCCGCGATCCCCGTGATGGAAGGCAAGGCGGCGATATTCAAGGAATTTGCGGGCGTGGACGCATTTCCGATATGTCTTGATACCCAGGATGCGGAAGAGATCATTAAAGCGGTCAAGCAGATCGCGCCAGTGTTCGGCGGTATCAACCTGGAGGACATATCCGCGCCGAGATGTTTCGAGATCGAAGAGCGCTTGCGCGCGGAACTGACGATCCCGGTGATGCATGACGACCAGTGGGGCGCGGCCACGGTCAACCTGTCCGGAGTGATAAATGCGCTGAAACTTACTGGCCTGGCCAAGGAAGACGTCAAGGCCGTGATCAGTGGTGTAGGTGCCGCGGGCGTGGCTTCGAGCCGACTGCTCAGGATATTTGGCATAACGGACATCCTCTACGTCGACAGCAAAGGGATCATCAACAGGGACAGGGATGAACTCACCCGCGAGAAGCGGGAGATGCTCGACACGAGCACGGCGGAATCTTTTGAAGGCGAGCTGGAAGATGCCGTCAAAGGCAGAAATCTATTCATCGGCCTGTCCAAGCCAGGTCTTCTGACTCAGGACATGGTTCGTTCGATGGCGGAAAAGCCGATCATATTCGCCATGGCCAATCCCATCCCTGAGATCATGCCGGACGAGGCTTTCGAGGCCGGCGCGTACGTAGTGGCCACCGGCCGAAGTGATTTCCCGAACCAGCTCAACAATTCACTTGTTTTCCCCGGCGTGTTCAAGGGAGCGCTGGAAGGAAATATTCCTCAATTCGAAACCGAGATGTTCGTGAGTGTCGCGCAGGCGCTGGCGGATGTTGTGACCGATCCCTCGCCCGACAAGATCATTCCCTCGATGTTTGACAGAAACGTCGTGACCGCCGTCGAAGCCGCGATACTGAAATACGAGTAAGCACGAAACACAAATCAGATCGAGCCGGGACTTCAGTCCCGGCTCATACAAAAGCAATGAGGGCGGACTCAAGTCCGCCCTCAATTATTCTGAGTGAGATTGGCCGATTGATCTCTTCCCTCGATCAGCCGATGTGCCTGGAGCTTATTCCACTTTGACTTTCGGCAGGATCTTCTCGAGCCACTTCGGGATCCACCAGTTCGCCTTTCCTCCGGCCACCTTCATGATCGCCGGCACCAGGAGCAGCCGGACGATCGTGGCATCCAGGATGACGGCGATGGCCAGCGCAAAACCGAACTCTTTGAGCTCCAGCACGTTGGCAACCAGGAAGCAGCCGAACACCGCCGCCATGATGGCCGCCGCCGCGGTGATGGTACGCGCCGTGTGAGCTACCCCGCATACAACCGCCTCGTCATTATCGTGCGTCCGCAACCACTCCTCCTGCATGCGGCCGACCAGGAACACCTCGTAGTCCATGGACAGGCCGAACAGGAGCGCGAAGACCATTACCGGCAGGAAAGTCTGGACGAACCCGACGCTAGTGAAACCGAATAAGCCAGCGAGGTGCCCGTCGACGAACACCCAGGTCGTGAGTCCGAAAGCGGCAAAGGTGGCCAGCAGGTTCATGAGCACGGCTTTGACCGGGATGAGGATGCTCCTGAAGATCAGCAGCAGGTATAAGAATGAAAATGTGAGCACGATCAGCATCACGTAAGGCAGCTTGCTGAGAGTCTCCACGCCCAGGTCCTCGAACTGGGCGGTCGCCCCGCCCACCAGCATTTGCGGGCTGCCGCCCCGCGCGTCGGCAGGGACCATATCGTCACGGATGTCGCGTACCAGGTTCGTGGCATCGATGGAATCGATGGGCGCTTTTGTTATCACAGTGACGATCGTTCGATTGGACCCGTCATCGACGTTGACGATCTGTGCGAGTGACGACTTGGCATTAGGTATCTTTTCGAGGTTCTCGAGCGCCTGCGGAGACACTTCGCCCGTCTCCTGGTCGAGCACGCTCGTCAAGGAGAAGACAGCGTCCACCCGGGTGTCACCCTTGAGGGATGAAGTGAGCTTTTCAATAGCGTTCAGATCGTCCTGGCTCAGCTCCCCCGAACCTTCGTGGGATACCAGGATCTGTACCGGCGATAAAAGGCCCGGACTGAACTTCTCGGTGAGGATCGTTTCGGCCTTGCCGGTCGGAGTGTCGGAAATGGCTGACAGGCCCAGGTCGATCCCCAGCTTCATGCCAAGCGCGGGGAGGGCGAACAGGATCATAAGGGCAGCGGCGGGTATCGCCAGCCACGGGTGCTTGAGCACGTAGCGGGCCCACCTGGCCCAGCCACCGACCTTGATCGACTCATCGTCGTCGGTGGCCGGCTGCAATTTCTTTGGCAGTGACAGCTTGTTCACGCGATCGCCGAGAGCCGCCAGCAGGGCGGGCAGCATCGTCCACGCCGTGAACAGCGTGCAGAGGACCACGATCACGGCCCCGGTGGCCATCCCGATGAAGAGTGGCGACCTGACGATGAACAGCGAGAACAGCGAGATCATGACTATCGTGCCCGAGAAGATGATCGTACGGCCGCTCGTCCTCATCGCGATGCCCACCGCTGTCGTCACCGGATCGGGGTCGCCTTCTCTTTTGGCGTTTGCGAGTTCCTCGCGGAACCGGGTCAGGATGAAGAGAGAGTAGTCTATCGAGATACCGATGCCGATCATGGTGACCATCGAGAGCAGGAACGAGTCGATCGGTCGTATGAAGATAAGCAGCGAGAGCAGCCCGAAAACGAACATCAGGTTGATGAGCGCAGTGATCAGAGGGATCAGGCCGGCTATGATCGCGCCAAGGGCGAGGACAAGAACGATCAGGGCGATCGGGATCCCGATCGACTCGGCACGCTCGACGTCGGCGTTCTCGACCTCGGTAAGATCGTTCGCCGATTGCGAGTAGCCGGTCAGGTACGCCTGGACCGGAGTCCCGGCGGCAGCGGCTTCGACTTTCTTCTCCAGGTCCGCCGATCGCGTCGCCCGCTCCCTGTCGTTGCCGTTTAAGCCCAGGGTAGCGATAGCCGCAGTCTGGTCCTTTGATATCTGGTCCTGTGCAACTGGATCGTACGGACTGACCACGGCAACGACGTCAGGTTGGCCTTTCACGGCATCCAATACCTGGTTTACCACGTCCTCGTACGTGGAGTCGGTAGCTTTCACCATGCTCGAGTTGAAGACGATTATGTCCTGCTCGGCGCCCGCCGCCGTAAAGTCGGTACCGATAATCTTCACGACCTGGGCCGAGTCAGACCCTGTCACGCTGTAGTCCGGAGCCGACAGGTTCTTGTTCAGGTGCGGGTAGGCAAGGAGTGCCGCGATCAGGATCGCAAGCCAGGCACCGAGTACATACCAGCGGTGCCGGGCGATCCACGTGCCCCACCTTACCGAAAATGACGGGCGGGAGTCTTGAGGAGCAGGTTCTTCTGTTCCCATCTTCTCCTGGTCCTTGTTCGCCTGTTATCGGTGACAGTATATATCCTGGCTTGTTAAGGTTGGTGGGAAACCAGGAATCACGCGGCTACTCAGAGACAGTTGCCGGACGGTCGCTCCGTGGCTATTCATCGTCGCAACTGGAAAATGACCCCAAGCAGTGTATTATTTCAGGCGAGGCAAGCGAGTAGTGCCCGAGTAAACATAAGAACACTCGCGGCCGACGGAGGATGCAAGGTGTCCAAGATCTTAGCGGTGCTGCCACTGGCCCTTACGATGAACCTGGGCCCTCAGATAATCGCGAACATCACGCTGGTGACGACAAAGAACCCGGTCAAGAAACTGCTCTGTTACCTCGCGGCCGCACTTGTTTCATCCACAGTGATAACGCTGGTGGCGTTCGTGATCCTCGACCTTCTGAACACCACCCCGAAGGTCAGCAATAACCCCTCTACGGCACAGAATATAGTCGACTACGTGTTCGTCGGGCTCCTCGTAATCCTGATCGTGAGGACGTTCCTGAAGCGCAAGACCAAGGAAGAGCCCAAATGGCTGTCAACGATCGAGGATGCCTCACCGAAGCGGGTCTTCGTGCTCGGCCTGATGCTTTTTTCTTTCATGCCCACGGACCTGGTCGCCATGATCACGGTGGCGGGCTACCTCGCCCGAAACAACCTGCACTTCTATTCGGTGTTCCCTTTTATCGCGCTCACGATGATCCTTGCCTCCATTCCCTTGCTCTCTTACCTCCTGTTCAGAAAACAGGCGAAGAAAGTCCTGCCACGAGTCCAGAGCTGGCTCGACACACACGCCTGGATAGTGAATGAAGTCGTGCTGGTCTTCTTTATCTGCATGATCCTGTTCACGTGAGCGGATGAGCTGACGCACGTCGTGTCGAGTGCGTCCCGGACCTGACCTACTTCGCATCCTCCGCGTTCATCATCTTCGAGAGCTCTGTGAAGAGCGTCAGCGCCATGTTTTATCGCCTTCAAGCCGGCCGAACCTTTAGCGGGAGAAGTGTCGTGGAGCGGCACCCGCCCGCGAGGCTGAACCTGTTACGGGTCGTTGCTGTCTCAGGTGAATGATGGCCTACTTAGACACGATGACCGCACAGGGTGCGTACGTGGAATCGCTACTGTAGAATGCTCTATGATCATGCCCGGCTTCGGCTACTTCGCTGTTGGAGGACCAGATGTGGGACGGCCTCGTCGAGGATAAACACCTTACGCGCAAAGGCGCATTTGTGACTGTCGTCGCAGGGGTCCTTCTGGTGAGCGCCCTGCTCTTCCTGGCGCTTGGCGTCGTTCACCGGATCGAAGTCCAATCCGACGAGGCCGAGTACTCGGACAAGGTGCCGAGCGCACCCGGATACATGGACATAACGATGAAGGTAAGCTCCGTCGATATGAACATGGGCCAGATAGAGATCGGGATGGCGGTCTTACCGAAAGGTGACCTGGCAAACACGGAAGGCGCGGTAACAAGAGACATCGAGTTCGCGGTCGTGAGCTATGGCGTAAAAGAGTCAGGCACGATGGCTGTCGGAGAGATGGGCGATACGTCGGCAATTTCGGACATCATGTACGGCAACGTGTCCAACTATCCATGGGACAGCCACAACGTCAAGTTCGCGATCGACGTCTCGAGCAAGGACGCCGCAGGTCATCAAGTCACCGTCCCATCGAGAATAAAACTATTCGGTTCGATCCAGGGCCTGGACATCGACGCCAAAGTCCAGGGCACGAAGACCGCAGGGGCAAGAGAGCTCAGCATCACGGTGACCAGGTCCACCGTGACCCAGGTGGTCGTGATCTTCTCGATCATCCTGATATGGGTCCTCATCGTGACCGTGATAGCCATGGTCCTGCACGTCAGCGTCTTCGGACACGAGATGCAGACGATGATGTTCGCGTTCTTCGGCACCCTGCTCTTTGCCATGACGGCGTTCAGGAACGCGATGCCCGGCACTCCGCCCATGGGAGTACTGAGTGACTACGCCGGGTTTTTCTGGGGTTACGTCGTCGCCATAGTCGGGATCGGGATCCTGACCGTCACCTGGGTCCGGCGACTGCCCAGGGGAGAAAAACACAAAGACGGCTCACCGCCGAAGGAAAACAAGACGCGGTGAGGCTTTCCGCCTCCGCGCCCCCGTCTCGAAGCAGAGCAGGGTGGGCTACAGGACGAAGACGACGACGCAGATGAGATGCAGGACACTGCCCAGCAGAATGAAAATGTGAAACAGAGAATGCATGTAGCGCTTCTTCTTGCCGATCCCGTAGAGGACTGAGCCCACCGTGTACGATATGCCCCCGGCCAGGAGCAGCAACGAACCGGCCGCACCCAGCGCGCGGATCGCGGGTACGACGGCGATGACCCCCGCCCAGCCCATGATTATGTAACAGGCGAAAGAGAAGACCTGGTACTTCTTCAGGTCGATCGCCGTAAGCGTTATGGCGACCGCCGCCAGGCCCCATTCGATGGCGACGACTGCCCACGCCATTGCGGCATTCTCAGGCCTCACGGAGACCAGCATGACGATCGTGTAAGTGCCGGCGATGAAGAGATAGATAGTGCAGTGATCGAGGACCTGGAAGACCCTCTTGGCCATCGAATCCCTCAGTCCGTGGTACAGGCCGGACATCGTGTACAGGAGGATCATCGTCACCGAAAAGATTATCGAGGTGACGATCTCAACCGGTGTGTTCGAAAGGACCAGGCACCATACGAGGGCGACGACTCCCAGCGCGGCTCCCAGGACGTGCGAGATCGAATTGAACAGCTCTTCGCCCTGCGAGTAATCGGGCAACGGCCTGTCGGCAAGCTTTGTTCTCTTCATGAACACCAATCTTTCCTTATCTGCAGACGCGCTGCAAACCAGGGTGCATGACGTGGGGGCGATCGACGATTCAGTTAATCACGGTGAGGGCGTAGACGCCCAGCTGCGGAACCCATTGGAGTCGCGAGGACCAACACGGCGCACACGCACGAGATAAGACCGATGAGTTCCCGGTGTTTCTTTATCATGTCTCCCCGCCGACCTTGACACTGCGGGTCCGTCGCCAATAGACGATCTGCCAGACGATACGATAAGCGAGGAAGAACAATATGAGAAGCCCGGCAATGTCACCGATCAGCGTGTATGGAGCGTTGCGAGGCCCCCGGTTCACGCTGGCTACGAGCAACGCGGTCCCGCCGGCCGGACCGGTCATCGCAGTACGCTTCTTTACTACACCGTCCGGCCCGACGATGACCGATTCCCAGGCCAGGTCCGCCCTGTCGAAGGAAACGCGGTTCTCGATGGCTCGGAAGACCAGTGATGAAATACGGAACCGGGAGGTCTTTGCAGGCCCGGCGCCCACAGCCCTGACATGTTAGGGCTATTCGCCGAATTTGGGTAAGGCACGAATGCGGCGATGATGTAGGTGTGCGCCGACCTGGCCAGGTCGGGGATCCACGCAGTCCTCGTCGTACGCGGGTCATAGTCCAGCAGCCACTCCGGCCAGACCACGAGCCGGGCTCCTTCCGACGCGGCTTTCTTCGTCATCGCCCTCATCTGGATCTCCTGCGCGTCCCGGCGCCTGTCGTTCTCCGCGGGAGGCAGGGCCTTCCCGCTCCCCACGTACGTGACCTGCGGCGGGGCGTTCTTGATCCCGGGTTGGACCGCGGCGACGGTCACCGCCGGCCCTTGATCGTGGTGAACCTGCGCGAAGATGAACAGGCTGCTTGCCGTCCAGACGACGATCGCGACGACCACCACGACCGACGACCAGGTGAGGACCTTGCGCGGGATGGCCTGCGGGCAGAACTTCGGCCTCCACCCGTCCAGCAACTTGATCAACAATAGCGCGATCAACGCGTTGATCGTGATTATCAGGAAACTCAATACCGGCGTGCCGACAACGCTGACAGGCTGTACAAGGCGGGGTAACTCCCAGAGCCTGTAGGCGATTCAGCTCATGGATGCGGTGACCAGGTTGCCCTGCACCAGCAGATCGATCGCGACCCAGATCAGAGCAAATTGAACTATGAACCAGCGGTAGCGTGTGCGCTCCGCGAACCGCTTGTCAAACGACCCGATCAGCCAACCGACCAGGCCGATCACGATCGACAAGGCGATGACCGGCCACATGCCGACCAGAGAGGACGCCATCTGAAACCCGCCAAACCAGTAGCACGCAAATGCGACACCGACCGGCAGTCCGGTCAGCCGACGTGGCATGAACCTGAATTGTGCCAGGAACATCGGCACAAACGCGATGAATACCAGCGGCCAGAGGTTCCCCGAGGCGGGCCATGAGACGATCAACATGACACCGCTGATCGTCGTGAGGAGCAGACCCAGCAGAGTCTTGCGAACCCCACCCGGAACCGCACTCGCGGTGTCGCCAGAACGAGTTGCCGGGTCAGTCAGTACTGCCGTAGGAACCGATGGCGAGTCAGGACCTGAGGAATTGTCAGGCCGTCTATGCAAAGAGGCTGCTCCCGATTTATCCGTACTTTCGTGTGGCGTGTCTCGTCCCACAGTGCTCAGGAAATTCAGTCTTTACTGTTTCGTGAGCGTCGTTCCGTCCTCCAGGGTAATGACACCGTTATTGAGAGTTCCGGTATCTACTGCACCGGACGACGACGTAAACGTCAGCGTGTTTCCACTCACGGTATAAGTACCGCTCATGCTTTCACCCTCGTAAGTCGCCACCATTGTCCCGTCCGTATTCAGCGTTAAGGTACCGCCAGTCTGGTGAACGTACACTCCAGCCACGTCCGAGGACGGATTAGTCGGTTCGGGCGTGGTCGGTTCGGGCGTGGTCGGCGCGGGAGTCTCGCTCGCGGGAGTGGTCGTGCCGGTAGTATCGGAGATAGTCGTCCCGAGGTTGTCCAGCGTGTCGATCGCGACCGTCGGCTCGAACGTAGGCTTGGCCGTTACCGCTTCGTTATTTGCGACGAAGTCGTTCATCTGGTTATTGAGATCGGTCAGGAGACCTTTGATCTCGTCGAGCTTGGTATTGATAGCGGCCTGCTCGGCCGCAAGCGTGTTGTTCGCGACCGCGTTTGCCAGCGTATTGTACAGATCGACCGACGCGCCCGCGTAGTTGTCATACACGTTGATGGTCTTCTTCAGCTGAACGTATTTTGTCTGCTGTTTTGCGGGCACCTTGGTCTGGGCCAGCACGTCCTGAAGCGCCTTCGCTTTCTTCTGCGTGGTCGCCAGGTCGGCCTTGGCCTTGTTCAGGGCCGTGGGGTCCATCGTTATCTTCGCCTGGGCGGTCTCCGCTTCGTTAGCGATATTCTCGTACTCTTCCCAGACCTTGCTGAGCTCAGTGCCGTTTGAAGAAGAACCGCCCTTCACCGCGAAGATTATCCCGACGGCGATGCCTCCCAGGACGGCGACCCCGATTATGACCATCAGGACTATTCCCCCGGGAGACGAGAAGAAGCCGCCCCCGCTTTTCTTCTGAGGCTGAGGCCCGGCGTAAGATGGAGGGCCGGCAGGCGACGGGGGAGGCGCTGCCGGCGGGACCGCTGACAGCGGAGCCCCGCAACTCAGGCAGAACTTGCTTCCCTCGCGAGCGAGCTTGCCGCAATTCTTGCAGAACATGCCATCACCCCTTCAGCAGCCGGAAAAGACTCTCGTCCTTCATCTGCCATGTCGACCGCCTCGAAGTCTATCATCTCGGGCACGCCGTTTCCCCTGCCCCGGGGGTCAACATTTCCTATAATTGAGTGGTTCTCTGAAGAACGACCATGTTTGAAAAGGCGGAGCAACCTTGGGAGAAGAGGCATTTCTCGGAGTGGACGCGGGCTCTGTGTCCACCAATGTCGTGGCGCTGGATACCTCAGGGGCGGTGCTAGCCTCCGAGTACCTGCGAACGATGGGACAGCCGATCAGGGCGGTTCAGGACGGGGTGCGCGCGATCGGCGAGAAGCTGGGCGGGCGCGTTGAGATCCACGGCGCCGGGGCGACCGGCAGCGCCAGGTACCTGACCGGTGTTGTGGTGGGCGCGGACCTCGTGAAGAACGAGATAACCTCGCACGCGGTCGCGGCCTCGCACATCGTACCGGGCGTCCGGACGGTCCTCGAGATCGGCGGCCAGGACTCCAAGCTGATACTCCTGAAAGACGGAGTGGTCACGGATTTCGCGATGAACACGGTATGCGCCGCGGGGACCGGGTCGTTCCTGGACCACCAGTCGGCGAGACTGGGGATACCGGTGGAAGATTTCGGCGGCCTCGCCCTGAGCGCGAAGGAGGGCGCGCAGATCGCAGGTCGGTGCTCCGTGTTCGCCGAGAGCGACATGATACACAAACAGCAGGTCGGCTATCCCATCGAGGAGATCGTCCTGGGCCTGTGCCGCTCCCTTGTCAGGAACTACCTCAACAACCTCGCCAAGGGCAAGAGGCTCGAGCCGCCCATCGTGTTCCAGGGCGGCGTCGCGGCAAACACCGGCATGAAGCGCGCGTTCGAGGACGCCCTCGGGGTCGAGGTGAACATCCCCCCGTACCACGACGTCATGGGCGCCATCGGGGTCGCCCTCCTGACGATGGACGAGGCAGCGTACATAGAGGAGAGCAGCTTCCGGGGTTTCTCGCTCTCGGAGTTCGAGTACTCGACCTCGTCGTTCAACTGTTCCGGCTGCTCCAACAACTGCGAGATCGTCAAGATCAAGAGAGGCCGGGAGGTCCTGGCCTGCTGGGGCGGCCGTTGCGGCAAGTGGGAGATCGAGTTCGACTCCCCCGCAGGGCGCCCTCGATAACCACTCGAGATCACAAGGACCGCGACTGAAGCCGCGGCTGAAGCCGCGGCTCGATAATCACACTTTGCTCGTGGCGTGGCGTGCGCTCAGCTCCGAGTCCTTCCTGCGCTTTCTGCTCCAGGCGAGGTCCGTGAGGGCCTCGAGGCGCGTCTGCATCCCCGCGCGCCCGGTCTGCTCGTCGATCGAGATCGAGAGGATGGGGATGTCCAGTTCGCTCGAGAGTCTGACGAAGATGGTCTTCGCGATCACTTCCGGCAGGCAGGTGAACGGGAAGAAATGGACTATCGCGTCGAAGCCGCGGCGCGCGTGGTCGACGGCGGCGGCCACGTTTATCTGGCCGTGTCCGCCGACCCCGTGGCAGAGATATGGGGACGCGTACTTCTCCATCTCCTCGTCGGTCCAGCCCTGGACCGGGTTGCGCCCGAAAGGTGTCATCAGGTCGGACATGTAGATCGAGCGCTCGACGACCGCGCCTCTCCGCGCGAGCCACCGCTCGATGTCGAGGTTGAAGTACGGCTCGATCGACATCATTATCTCGCCGATCACGCCGACCTTTATGTGCGGCCTCATCCGATCGATCGGCACCTCGTCGAAACGGGACGCGATGGCGCGACGCGCCTCGGCGATCTCGTCTTTCTTAAAAGCGTTCGCGAGCAGAGCCCGGCAATCGCCGGCCGCCTGGTCGACCGCGCCCTCCACGGCCTCCAGTGCGCGCATGGCCGTCGCCCTTTTTGAGATCTCGTCGAACGCGTGGCCCTTGGCAAGGACGAGGGAGAGCTCCCTTGCGACACCGGGCAGGTGAAACCTCGAACTCCTGGTCACCGCGCGCAGGCTGCGGTAGAAATCGGGTAGCGAATCAAACGGTGAGTCGAAGGCCACTATCTGGAACTCGTAACCTTCGCGCTCGAGGATCCGCCTCTGGAGCTCGGCGAAATAGTTGAAGCGGCATTCCCCGTAACCGGCGACGGTAACGAGTGTGTCCGCCCCCGCTTCGAGGGATTCCATGGCGCTCCCGATAAGCACCTTCATCGGGAAACAGAAGTGCTCGGGCGAGACGGCGACGCCCCTTTCGATCATTGACAGCGTATAGGCCGGAGACGGGACGAAACCGATGCCGACCCTTCTGCAGAAATCTTCAGCCATGTAATGGAGGCTCCCGACGCGTGGAACGGCGATCCTCATGGGCGATCGACCCCAAATGGCACCACGCCCGGTCGTGGGTTACGCGGAACACGCCGCAGCAAGTCCGTGAATGCCTCGAGCCTCGTGATGAGCCCTCCCTCGGCGGAGTGCTCGTCGAGGATTATGGTCATCAGCGGGACCGACTCTTCGCGCCCGAGCTGGTCTTCGAGCAGTGGGCCTATCATGGACCCGGGCCCGCATGCGAAGGATGAAACGTAGATGATGCCGGCCACCGAACGGGTGCGGCTCCAGTGCATCACCGCCCCGACTATCCTGCTCTCAAAGTCCCACCTGATCTTCCTGGGAAGCGTCTTGAGCTGGTGGCGGACATGGCGTATCGGTACCTGCTCGACGGTGAACACCTCGGCGCCCATCGCGCTCAGACGCTCGAGCAGGCCGAGTGATACCCCGCTGTCGTGGATGTTGTACAGGTGTCCGGCGACTCCGATGGGCATGCTCCCCCTGGCGGCCGGCACCCGTGATTCGTCACGCTCGCGAAGCCTGCGGAGCATCGAATCAACGGCGCTGCCGGCGGCTTGCGGACTCTTGCCGAGGTCCAGCGCCAGCCGGTTCCAGTCGGCCGCCCACCTGTGCCTCCTGTCGGAGAGGTCCATCGAAGGGGAGACAACCGGCGGCAGGTCGCGGTCGAGGGCGCGAGCCATGTCGGGAAGACCGAGGTACTTGGGGCATGCCTTCATCCCGGGGTGCTGGCTTACGACCCTCGGCACCAGGATGTAGTCGACGGTGTTCTTGAGATCGAGAAGGTGGCCGGCGAAGACTTTGACAGGCAGGCACGACTCGTTGTCGGCATAGACGGTGCCGGTCACAACCGTGTCATTGGTGGTGGCATCGGTGACGACCGGGTCGATGCCGAGGTCGTCGAGGAACGACACCCAGCAGTCCCCGTACTGGTGAAAGAGTAACGCTCTTGGAAGTCCGACCTTCACTTCCTGCCATCCTTACTTTGTAGCGTGCCGGCATGTCTGTCTATTGTAGCGGGATTCCTCAAACTACGGGCCGCACCTTCTCCCGAGACATCTGCCTCAAACGGATGATCTGACAGGACCGCTACTTCAACCCAGGGTCTCGTGATCGGCGAACGCCCGAGAGGCTACCCGCCACCGCCGCCGGGCTTCGGCTGCAACTCGCGCCCGGCTCCAGACTGCGGTGTTATGCCTATCGTCGTCCCGGTTTCCTCCACGTCTATGTCCCCGTTCACCTTTGTCTCGTACACCGCACCGTAAGCGGAAAGAGCGCTTACAACCTCGGGCGAAGGATGCCCGTAGGTGTTCACTCCAACATCGATCACGCTCATTTCGGGCGCGACTTTTGACAGGAACGGCGCGTAGTAGCAGCTTTTCCCTCCGTGGTGAGGGACCTTGTAGACCTCGACCGGCGGGATAGTCTCATTCATCATCCGTGCTTGCTCGTTTACCCCTGCGTCACCCGTAAAGAGTATCCCGTCACGACCCACACTCACGCTCATCACCAGACAGGCGTCGTTCACGTCAGATCCGGCTTTCCGGGCCGTCCCCGGAGCCGGGCCCAGTACATCCACGCTGGCCTGTCCCCAGCTGGCAGTGTCGCCCGTGACGGGGTTGACCCGTGGTATCGCTTTGGCTTTGATCATGTCCTGAGTCTGTTTCCAGGTGGCCGTGTTCTTGCTGCTGCCCGGGTCCCATTCCTGCAGCACCTTGAAATTCTCCATCACCGCCGTGGCTCCACCGGTATGGTCTGCGTCCGGGTGGGAGAGGACCAGCACGTTCACAGTCGAGCACCCCATCTTCTTCAGCTCGCTTACCACGGTGTTCGCCGCATCTCGTGGCCCGGTGTCGATCACCGCGAAGAAGTAGCCGGCCCCGTCTCTTACCTTTATCTCGCAGCAGTCGCCCTGTCCGACGTTGACAAACTTCGCCTCCAGTTGCCCTCCACCGCTTCCGGTCGCCGCGCCGGTTGTTGCGCTCCCCGCCGGCCTCGATATCACCGGGCCAGGAACACTGCGCGCCTGGTTTCCTGTCCCGGCCGAAGTGCATCCGCTCAATGTCGCGACGATCATCGTCAGGCACAGCGCTGTCAGGGTCGATCCGGCCCGACGCCGTCCATTCCTGCTCGACCTTCTCCTGGTCTTCATCCGAGTCGACATCTTTCGCTCAGCGCTCCCATTTCGAAATCCTGTTGCCATGCCGGGTCGATGGGTCTCTGGCAGGCGTGCTTGTGATGGTCCACTGACTACCGCTGTGCCACCGCATAGATCATGGGAACGGCGATGTGCAGGCCGTCCTCGCCGAACAGCGGACGCAGGCTGTCGAAGTACTCTTCCTTGAACTGCGAGAGTGTCTCGTCATCCATCCCGAGGATCGTCGCGGCCGGACCTACGGTCATCAGAAATGCCCACCAGTCTTCAGCGTACGGGTAGACCACGTCGTTCACCTCGCTCGATATCGCGATGGAACGAAAACCAATCCGGCCCAACAGAGACTCGACTTGCTCCGGTGTGTAGGCTGTCTGCTGTGGCATCTGCACGCCCATCTGATACGCGATGAACTGCTGAAACAAGACCTGCATGCCGGGGCTGAAGGGAGGCGGTGTCAGGCCGAAGACCGACACGCCGATATAGCCGTCCTGTCTGCAGACCCTGTACATCTCGCGCAGAGCGGCGTCCATGTCCGGAAATAGAAACAAGCCGAGGGCGCAGGTGACGACATCGAAAGCCTGGTCGGCGAACTCGAGGTGTTCTGCGTCCATCTTGCGCAATTCCACGTCGGACAGATCGTTCTGCTTCACGGTGCGTTCGGCTTCCACAAGCATCCCGGCGGACAGGTCTATGCCTGTGACGTGTCCGTCCGGGCCCAGACGACTCGAGACGGGCAGCAGCACCGCGCCAGTGCCCGTGGCAACGTCCAGCACACTTGCGCCGGGAGTGAGCGGCAGCTGTTCGACCAGGCGTGCGGCGAACGTGGTGAAGATGCTCGGCCCGGTGCGGTTGTATGAGGTAGCCGCGCCGTTGAAGATCTGTTCGATGATCTGCTTGGACGCGATCCTCGGCTCTGGCATACCCTCCTCCTCAGCCGGCACGGAAGTCTCCGTCAGGGCTTGCCGCCCCCGTAGATCTTCACTGACAGGTCGATCTGCGTCTTGAAAAGGCCGGTGCCGGGCTGTATCTGGTCTCCGATCTCCAGGTTCTGGTCCGTGGAGCCGTAGGCCGGCCAGGCCGTGCTGCCTCCGCCGTTGGGGTCGCCGGTCTTCGCGAACCTCGTCCAGTAACCGATCATGGCGTTGGATATCGCCGTGTCCTTCGGGCCGTATCCCTCGCTCGCCGGCAGGTTGCCGAAGACGTACTGTATCTCGGCGCTGTGGCAGCACCCTAGAAGCGCGCCCGCCTGCGTCGGCGGGACGCGAGTGAACTGGTAGAGGAAAGCCTTCGATCTGGTCTTCGTTATCGTCGACTGGCAGACGTACCTGGCACACGAGGCGAAGTCCATCTCCGTCAGCAGGCTCGAGACGGTCGGCGCTACCTGCGCGTTGCTCGTCACGGGGAACATGGACACAACTTCGGCACCGGAAGCGTCCCCGACCGCCCCCTTGATGATCGCCGGGTACTGCGCGACCGTGATGTTGTTCTTCCCCACGATCGCGCCGAACAGCGTCCCGTCATCTTTGTTCGAGCCGATGAGGACCGGGACGTCCTGCTGCTTTCCCGCGTTGAAGAGCTTCTCCGGCACCTCCGGGACGACCCAGCCATCTACGTTGACCGCCGCCTGTATCCCGACCGGAGGGTCAGATGCCAGCACGTTATAGCCGGCCGCCTTGAGCACCTCGTCGGACGTCTTCGCCCGCATCGCCGCTATCTGGTCACTTGCGTTGGCACAGCCGAGGTTGACGGCCATCTGCTCGCCAGTCTTGTAGGCGGCATCGAGCGTCGGGTTCATCGGGGAGATCCAGCCATAGTGCCAGCGGGGTCCGCTCTCCGATATTGCGCGCTGGAACAAACCTTTGGCAGGCGGGCTTACGAGGAGGTACTGTACCGACTCCGCACCCGAGGATTGTCCGAACACCGTAACGTTACCGGGGTCTCCCCCGAATCCCTTGATGTTGTTCTTCACCCACTTCAGCGCCTGGATCATGTCCATCAGCCCGTAGTTGCCGGAGCTCTTGTGAGCAGATTCCTTCGAAAGCTCCGGGTGTGCCATGAAGCCGAACATCCCCACCCGGTAGTTCATGGTGACGACTATAACGCCCTGCCTGGTGAGGTTCGTGCCGACAAACCTGGGATCGGAACCGGAGCCCGTCGTGAACGCGCCACCGTAGATCCATACCATCACGGGCAGTTTCTCAGTCGACACCTTGGCCGGCGTCCAGACGTTCAGGTAGAGGCAATCCTCACTCGGCTGGCCGAACGATACCGGGCCCGGGGGTTGGGGGCAGGTGGCGCCGTACTTCGCGCAGGCGCGAGTGCCGCTCCACGGGACCGGCTGCTCCGGGGGCTTCCAGCGCAGGTTTCCCACGGGAGGCTTCGCGTAGGGGATTCCGAGGAACGTCCGCGTGCTGCCCTGCTGCGTACCGCTTATCTTGCCCGAATCCAGCTGTATGACGTCGAGGCTGGTCTGACTCGTGCCGCACCCGGAGAATATTCCGAGCGCGAGAGTCATCACACAGAGCGCCACAAGCAGCGCTCGCCAGTTTCTTCTACTCATTAGAACCCCTTACTCAACGGACGCGATTTGCAGACTGAAAGGACACAACAGTCTAATCATTATTTGCCACCGGCGTAGATCTTTTCGGCCAGGTCGATCTGGGCCTTGTACAGACCAGAGCCGGTCGTTACCTGATCGCCCAGCGCCTGGTTCTGATCTCCGGGACCGTAGGATGGCCATTTCAACTGACCGCCTCCATTAGGATCGCCCGTCTTCGCGAACCTCGTCCAGTAGCCCATGATCGCCTTCGAAAGGTCCAGGTCTGTCTGGTTATATCCCTGGCTCGTATCAAGGTTCCCGAAGACATAAGGCAGCTCCGAACCGTGGTAAGCACCGAGTTGCGCGCCCATTTCGGTCGGAGGCACTCTCGTGAACTGGTAAAGGAAAGCTTTGGTTTTCGTCTTCGCGACAGACCCGGCGACAAACCTCGGGAAGGAAGCGAAGTCCATCTGCGTCATCAGGTTTGACTGGGCTGTCGGGACCTGCGCATCGGTCTCCGCGGGAAACATCGCGAGCACTTCCGGTGCGGAGTCACCGGCATTCGACCGGATGAGAGACTGGTACTCCGCGGCCGTCACCTTGTTGAGCACTGCCATCTCACCAAAGACGGTTCCATCGTCCTTGTTCGAGCCGAGGATGATCGGGACGTGGTGCTGTTTCTCTTCTTTGAATAGAGTCGTCGGCTGGTCCGGTAGAAACCATCCGTCCACGACCGGGAAGAATTGTGGTCCTGTCGGTGGGGAGACTTTCTGTTCGGTCCAACCCCATGCAGCGAGCAGCTCGTCTGAAGTCTTCGACCTCATGGCCGCGAGTGGGTCCGGCGCGCTGCTGCACCCGAGTGCGTTAGCGAGTTGTCCTCCCGTCTTCTCTGCTTCCTTCAGGTCTGAGAGTGGAGGGAGGAACCCGAAGTGCCACTGCGGGCCGCTCTCGGATATGGCGCGATTGAACAACCCTTTGGACTGGGAGGTGACCATGAGTATGTCCACCGACTCGGCACCGGCCGATTCGCCGAAGACAGTCACATTGGGCCGGGTTGCCACCAAATGTCGTGATGTTCCTTTTCACCCACTTGAGCGCCTGGACCTGGTCCATCAGACCGTAATTGCCGGAGACTCCATGCGGCGATTCCTTCGAAAGTGCCGGATAAGCGAGAAAACCGAAAGGCCCGAGGCGGTAGTTGATCGTGACGACCACGACCCCCTGCTTTGAAAGGTTATGCCCGTTGTACTGGGGTTCGGAGCCGGAGCCTTCAGCAAAGGCCCCGCCGTGTATCCATACCATCACGGGCAGTTTCTCCGACGAGGTCTTCGCCGGCGTCCAGACGTTCAGGTAGAGGCAGTCCTCGCTCGTCTTCCCGACCTGCACGTCGCTCGGCGCCTGGGGACAGGAAGGGCCGTACTTGACACACTCGCGCATGCCGCTCCACGGGACCGGTGCCTCCGGCGGCTTCCAGCGCAGGTTTCCGGTCGGAGGTTTCGCGTACGGGATCCCGAGATATGTCCACGTGCCGTCCTGCTGCAGCCCACTTATCTGCCCTGAGTCGAGCTTGACGACACCGATGCTCTTGTTTGCCGTGCCGCAGCCCGGAAGAAGTCCTAACGTCAACACGACCACGCAGAGCACACAGGCCAGGGCAGGACGCACACTTTTCTTCACAGAAACCCCTTCATTTCGATTACCGGGCGTGGAGATCTCAGTTTTTATCTTTGTCCCGCATTATTCATATGACCCAGGAAGGACTCACCCCTTGTATTGCTTAAGTATGCATTAGAAAGCCAAATATTGGCCATGTAGTACATCTGGGGGCGGGAATCCATTGGGTGCACCGAAAAACGGGGGCATTAGACTCCTCTTCGACCGTCGTCTGGTGCTCGAATTCCGGGGGGCGAAGATAACAACTGACGCGGGGCTGCTGGCGGTAAGAGAGCTTGACGAGATGATGGGTTTCACCGATATGGCCGCTGACTTGATAGAAGACAATAGGACCGGCAAGAACATACAGCACCAGATTCCCGGCCTGCTCCGACAATCAGTCTATGCTCGTCTTGCTGGATACGAGGACACTAACGACCACGAGGGACTTTCACGCGACCCGGCGATGAGGGCAGTCATCGGCAAGAGGGCTCTCGATAGAACGGCGGCAAGCTCAGGCACGGTATCCCGCTTCGAGACGGAAATACTCACCCAGGATCAGAACATCGAGGCGCTCGCTTCCCTCAACAGCGGCTGGGTCTCCAAGGCGGTCTCGCTCTCGTCGGCGAAGAAGGTGATTCTCGATATCGACAGCTCCGAGTCCCCCGTCCACGGAAATCAGGAGGGCTCGACCTATAATGGCCACTTTGAATCCACGTGCTACCATCCTCTCTTCTGTTTCAACAACTACGGTGACTGCGAGGGCGCGGTCTTGAGGCCAGGCAACGTCCACTCTGCTGACGGCTGGCGGGAGTTCCTATCACCCATAGTGGACAGGTACAAAGAGATGGACAAGAAGCTCTACCTGCGGGGGGACGCGGCCTTCGCCTCCCCCGACATCTACGAATACCTGGAGGATAACTCCATCCTCTACGCCATCAGGCTCAAGGCGAACAACAACCTCTACCAAAAGATAGACCACCTCATGACCCGCCCGGTGGGAAGGCCGCCCAGGAAGCCGGTAGTGCTTTTCCACTCCTTCTCCTACCGGGCAGCATCATGGGACATGCCTAGAAGGGTCGTAGCCAAGGTGGAGTGGCACGCCGGTGAGCTGTTCCCCCGCATAGGCTTCATCGTCACCAACATGTCATCCTCACCTGATACCGTCGTCCATTTCTACAACAAGCGCGGCACGTGCGAACAATGGATAAAGGAGGGCAAACTCGCCATCACCTGGACGAGGCTCTCGTGCGTTCGCTACGCCTCCAACCAGGTGCGCCTCGCCCTGTTCGTTCTCGCGTACAACCTGGGGAACTTCATGCGCCGGTTTGCGCTACCGAGTGAGGTGGCCCACTGGTCGCTCTCCAGCGTACAGCTGAAGCTCATAAAGATTGGAGCCAAGATAGTCTCCCACTCCAGGATGACCGTCTTTCAGATGGCCGAGGTCGCTGTACCTGAGAAGCTGTTCCGGTCGATGCTATCGAGGATTCACCGCCTGGGGAGGGTATGCGCGAGGGCGCCGGTCTTGAGTTTGTGAAAGACGGTAATAGAAAGCAGGGTGGATTCAAATGCGGGACAACTGTCTCACGACAACGGAAACCAAGTGATACGGAGGTGACATGAAGAGGTCGGTCGGCGAGCATGCCACAGATTCCAGTCAACCGTGTAGGAAAGGCAGAATTCTTGATAGAATGTTGGCGTTGGAGGCAGCATATGAGGAATATCGGGTTGAACATACTGCGCAAACAGGCGCTGCTGGCTTATGAGATGCCGGAGGCGACGCCCGCCATTATGCGAACGCTGTAGTGGGAGAATAGATGAAACTAGTCACTTTCAAAAGCGATAAAGAGGCCGAGAGCATTGGAGCCCTGGTTGATGACGGCAATGTCATCGTTGACCTTCAGTTGGGTTCAGTGATGAAGAGCAACGAGGAGTCCCCGTATTTCACCAGCATGCTGGCTTTTCTGGAGGGTGGGCCGCAGGCAAGGGATAACGCGCAGGAGATAGTCGAATTTGTCCTGGATGATAAGCCACCGGGCACCGCGATTCCCTTGAACTCCGTGACGCTGCAGGCCCCCGTTCCGCGGCCGTTATCGATCCGCGACTGCCTGTGTTTCGAGCAGCACATAATCAACTCCATCCGGGTGGTGGGGCTGAAGAAGTTCGCCCCGCTCGACGAATGGATCGAAAAGAAGTTCGGGCGCAACCGCTCCATAGCCTACCGCGCGAACAAGACCTGGTACGAGCGCCCTATCTACTACAAGAGCAACTGCTTCTCCGTGGTGGGCACAGATGCGGAGGTCCGGATACCGTCATACACCCGGAGGTTCGACTACGAGCTGGAGTGGGGGGCCTTCATCGGGAAGCAGGGTGTGGATATCCCTAAGGATAAGGCCCGTTCCTACATCGGCGGCTACACCATCTTCAACGACTTCTCCGCCCGGGATATCCAGTTGAAGGAGCAGGGCGGCCGCCTCGGTCCCGCCAAGGGCAAGGATTTCGACACCGGCAACGCCATGGGGCCCTGCCTGGTCACCCCCGACGAGTTAGGCGACCCGTACGACCTGAGTATGGTTGCCAGGGTGAACGGTGAGGAGTGGTCCAGGGGCACGTCCGCCGACATGGACTACACCTTTGAGGACCTCATTGAATATATCTCAAGGTCGGAGACCCTACACCCGGGGGAGTTCCTGGGCTCGGGCACCTGCTCCGGCGCGCAGGGCCGCGGCTGCGGGCTGGAGATGGGCAAGTATCTCAAAGCCGGAGACACGGTCGAGCTCGAGGTCGAGAAGATCGGCGTACTAAGGAACACCGTGACCTAATATTGGGGTCTAGATCACATTCCGGCTAGATATCT
>Ga0209123_1001505_pt1 | contig 22839 bp, 19 predicted proteins | sample BarGraIncu00431A_FD_184500 | JGI IMG/M metagenome (GOLD analysis project Ga0209123, IMG submission 184500) | Arctic peat soil microbial communities from Barrow, Alaska, USA - Barrow Graham LP Incubations 004-31A (SPAdes) (version 2) | ecosystem: Environmental > Terrestrial > Soil > Wetlands >...
GCCCTTTTCCTTTTTGCTGATCATCGCCCACCCGCATCACATCCAGCGTGACGTCATCAATATGCGTATGAATCATGTCCCGAATCTGGTAACGGGCCGCCGAACGCAACTCTTCAGGCGGCACCGCAGGGGTGTCGATCTGCAACAGCTTGTACTGCTCGGGCCGCAGCATGATGCGAGCCTCAAACCCCTTCAGGCCCAAGGCCTGCAGGCGCTGCACAAAAACATCGGTGCTGTCTGTGCCTTGACGCTCGACCCCCAACTTGAGAACTTCATAAGTACCATCCTGACGCGCCCGTGCCAGCACGTAGGCCAGCGTATGACCCGACCAGGAAACGACCAGTTGATCGCCAGAACTTTTTCGCTGCCAGGGCCAGCGCATGGTCAGGCGGGCCATTGCCAGAGAGGCTTTGTCATGTAAGACTTTGTTTCAAGCATAAGGGGGAAGAATACACGAAGCTATTTTGCTATTATTTTAGTAGCTTATTACGAAGGTAGCACGGGGGCTAGAGCCATAAAACATATAAAAATGTGCTACTTTTAATAGTTTTCACGGCGGTAGATCAGGGGTGATTTGTAGATGCCAAAGGTGGCGCGTGCAGTATTGCTCGGCAGATAACATCCCAGCGGGGTGGGCACAACATAACAGTTTGCCCCAGTTAGTGCGGGGATAGACATATCCACGCTGCCATTTTTACCGAATCCCGGTGCAGACAGAATGAATCCACCCACGCCACTCGAGAGCAGCACCGTTTTCGGAGAACCCACTATGGATACCGCAGTGAGATTCTTTTGATAATTGCCAAAATTCACCGCGCTCGTCGCCGGAGGAGTCGCCACCACAAAGCTGCTCGAGCTGTCCGTGCTGCTAGTCACCCAGCCTGATGTTGCATCCTTCCAATATTGCGCGGTCACGGCGATGGGCAGTTGCAACAACTCCGAACCATACACATTGAATACCTTGATACGCCCACTGCGGATCTCGGATTGCCCTTCCGTGCTGGATGACAGCGGAACACGCAGCGAAGTGACGTTATCCGTATCCACCGCCCGCACCCTTATGAGTGTGGGTACCGTCGGGACGGTGGTAAACGTATAGAAAGGCATGGTGGCCGCACTGTTTAGTGAGGCCACTCCCTGAGAAAACGCCGTTAACGCTACGGCGGTGTTGCTGGGCGGGAGCAGTGAACCACCCGGATTCTGGGTAGCCCCGGTGGCGGCGTCCCATGCGGAGAGCGTCACTGCCCTGGCGAAATTGGGTGAGGTACTCGCCGTACCATCGTAATTAACGGTCGTGCTCGGGCTGCTCAGTCCATTCTTGGCGGTCACGGACACGGTAAAAGGCTGACCGGAATAGGTAAAGCCGCAGCCACTGCAACCATTGATGATCGCCGTGTCGAAGTGGTCGGGAATGAAGCGCCCGACATTGCCCGCGCCTGCACTGCAAACTGTGCCGCCCGTGCCGGTGTTGCCCGTCGCGGTGAGAAGAGAACTCAGGTAACTACCGCTGGTCAGCGTGGCGACCAGATCACCGCTGCCGACTTCGCTCCAGTTCAGATTATTTGCGCTTGCTGCACCATTATTGAAACTGCCAACGCTTCCGCTAAACGTGCCATTGGACGAACCGGCACCCGTCGGCTGGCATTTGTTGAACGACACCGTCACGCCTTCCGGCGTAGTTTCCATTCCAAAATTCTTCGTCGCCGTCGCCAGCCCGTTGTAGGCGGTCACGATGGCCGAGAAGTTATTCCCCGCCTTGATCGGCGCGGCGGTGACGCCGGAAATACCGAAATGGTGCGGCGCGACCACAAAGCTGCTGCTGCCATTGAGCGTAACTGCCGTGGCGCTGCCGAACGGCGTGACGGGCGCATTGGCATTGAGTGTGATCTGGCCCACGTCGTCGTAGCGGGCGGTGATGGGCGCAGAACCGTTGGCATCGAAATTCAGGCTAACTGACGTGCCGCCCGGCGCAATGGCCGTCGCCGTACTGGTTGTGATATTGGTGATGGTGGCCAGATTTCCCGCCTGGCAGGTCGTCGGGTTGTTGCAGGCGTAGCCCATGTTTACCGAGGTCGTGGAGCTGATGATCGCCGGGGTGCAGACCGCCGGGTTGGTGGTCGAGGCCTGCACGGCGCGCAAATACAAACCAGTGGCTGCGATACCGGAAACCTGTGGCGGGATGGTGTAGCTGCTGCCGGTGGCGCTGTTGGAATAAATGAAACCAGCCGTATTCGCGGTGAAGGTACATGAAGGCGAACCAAAATTGCAAGTACTGGCATTGGTCGGCGCAGGCGTTGGTGAAGCAATGCCAAATACCACGCTGCCTGCCGTCGCCACCTGCACGTTCTTGGTCACACTGCTTGATCCCGACGGAATAACAAACCCAGCGCCCGTCGCTCCGCCGGTAGTGCCATCCCAGTTCACCGTCATGCCTGCGCCTGTCGCACTCAGCGTCCCGCTGACCCCGCCGGTATAAGCCGTGGTGCAGGCGGCATCACCACACGCCTTGATGGACAGGGTGCTGGCAGCGCAAGTCAGGCCGGTGCCGCTGGCATGCTGGATTTCAAGGTGGTGTGGTGCGGAGATCAGACACACCCGCGCCGTGCCGTCCCAATTTTTGCCAGCGTTCTCATTCGCATAACCGGCAGCAATCTGGGCGGCAGTGAGGGCGACGCCGTATATCTTGACTTCGTCGATGTCACCACTCCAATAGCGCCCGGTTTGTTGCGCGTTTTCGCCGATGTAGAGCGGATAAGTGTTGCTGCCAAGGCTGCTGGCATAGGCTGCCGAAGCGGTGGTCAACGTAGTACCGTCGTTGACGTAGATTTTGATTGTGGTGCCGTCATAGGTGCCGACCACGTGATACCACGTGCCGGCCACCGGCTTGATGCCCGAACTGACATCGGCACCGGCGCAACCGCCGTTGACGCCGAAGGTAAGTGCACCGAGTGTATTTTTATTGTTGAGGCTACACGCCTGGCCCAATAAGTGCAAACGGTATGCGGTGTCGCCCTTGGCCAGGATAGTCTCCCAAGTCTTGATCGTGGCCGTGTTGTGGCGCACCCATGCCGCTACCGTAATTTGGTTTGGATTGAGCAGCGCGGTATTGGGCACCGAGACGAAGGCGTTGCTACCGTTGAAGTTGTAGCCGGTGCAAAGTTTGCCGCTGCCGCCGACGGTGACCCCGCCGTTCAGGGTGCCACTCAGGTTGTTGCCGCTCGAATCGGTCACACTGCCTGCGCTGCCCTCGTCGAAACGGTATTCTGCGATGGGCGCCGCCAGCGAGGTTTGGCAGCTATGCATCACCACCGCCCCAGCCGTCAGCGTGTAATCGGTCGGGCAGGTATTGGCCAGCACGATCGTGCCGGTCACCGTTCCGGTTATGGTCACATTGCCCGCCAGCGTCAGAACCGTGGATGCGCCCACCGTCACATTGGCAAAGGTCACATTACCGGTAATAGTCTGGGCCGTGCCGATGAACGCCACCGTACCGCTATTTGCCGTGAACGTGCCATTGTTGGTGAAGTTACCGCTCAGGCTCAACGTGTCGCCGGGATTTCCTCTCAGCGTACCGCCTGCGTTGATGGTGACATTGGCTACGGCAAGTGTAGGGGCATCAACCTTGATATTGGTGCCGCTGGCGATGATAACGGTACTGCCGACAGGAGGCCCCGAAGAGCCATTATTGCAAGGGTCCGCTAGAGTCCACACATTGTCTTTCCAGTCGCCACTAGCGTTACTGGTACAAGTGACCGCCGTCGCCTCGCCGGCGAAACACATCAGCAACATCAGAAGCCCTGTAAGCCATACCCATCCGGTTAATTCTCTTTTCACAGTGCTCACCTCAATTGCATTGCCAGTAAGTAGTTCATCATAAATGCCAGCGCAGCACGCGCCTCGAAGCGTTAACTTGGAATCCGTTTCATTTTTCCATGGACGCCGACAGGCTGCGTTCAATGAAACCCACGCTTCCGACTGCCCCTGTGGAGGACGCAACCGAAGTGAACTGGAAAATGGTGATGGTCGCACCAGCCTCTGTATAAGCCTGCGGGGTGCAGGTAATGACCAGCGTGAAGCCGTCCACCGACGCGGGCGGTGTAGTCACGGGGCAAGTTGCCAGCGGCAGCACAGCCGGTGGCACCGGTGCAGTGGCGACGACACCGGCAATCACCCACTCCAGCCCGGCGCGTGCGGCCCAATAGGCACGCGAGCCCTGCACATCCTGCGCCGAGGTGAGTTGCTGCGTGTTGGAAAAGGTCAGCATGAAGCCGCCCAAAGCGGCCAACACCACCACCAGAAAAATGGCGGCAATGGCGGCGAAACCTCGCTGTGCTGGATGAATGCGTTTCATGGCGTGTTGTCCACGTGGACTTCGTGATACAGGCTCACGGTTTCACCATTGCTGGTCAGATTGACCTTGATTTGCACCATGGCATTGCGCTGCAGATCCGAGCCGTTGTAGACAAACGTACACGTCACATTTTTGGCTAGCAAACTACCACCCGAGGTGGGACATGAGTTTGCATAGGCATAGTTGGCATTGCGGTACAGATTGCCACCACTGCACACATAAGACACGATTTTTTCACCACCGGGAATGACGTGAAAACGGTTGCTGCCAGACGCCAGCGGAAACTGTTTGCCGGTGATGTTGATTTTGGTTTCGTTGGGCAGGCTGCCAGCGCCAACACTCAATACCGGCGTGGTATTGTCTGCGTTGTAAGCATCGGCACCGGTAATGCCAAGGTTATAGACGGCAATCACATCAGGCGACGCGATGGCCTGGTCGGCCAGCGTACTGTTGGCGCCCAACATGTCGAAGCTGGTATCAGCCATCGAAAAATCAAGAATGTCACCCTTACCGGACGCATCAACATCGGCACGATAGCGGCCTCCTGTCTTGGTCGGAATGAACTCGATACATTGGCTATTGGGGGGATTCGGACTGATGGACTGGCGCAGACTATTGGGCAACGCTTTGCGAATGTCACGCGCCATGCGCCGCACCGTCGTGTCGGCCACATCGCTCAATGCCGCCCGCCGGGCGCTATCGAAATAGGCGTCGATCGGGCTTTTCATGAAGACCGACACCATGCCCCCGATCACGCCCATGATGACGATCACCATGATCAACTCGACCAAGGTAAAGCCGTTCTGCGATCTATGGATAAGCATCTGCGGGGATCGACTGGCGTGCTGGAATTTAGGCGGCTTCATGGCAACAGAACAGGGTATTCAATAATTAGCCCGGTATCCGGACATGCTGATGCTTTCACTGCCGCGGGAAATCGTCACCGTCACTTTTTTCATGGTGACGCCACTCAAACTCGCAGGGGCGGCCACAGTGATGGAAATCACATAGCCAGACAATTCAGTTGGCAAATCCGTGAACGCGGTCTGAGTCAACCTGTTGTAATCGTCCACGTCGTCATAGGTGTTACGACCAGATTCGACTGTGTTTGCCCCACAAGTGGCTGGGCTGGTGCTCGTATCCACGGTGTCGGGGTCGCAGTACGACTTTAAGAGTATCTCTTCCAGAATCGAATCCGCCAGTGCCATCGCCTGCTTGCGCACCATCGGGTCGGCGCTGGATTTGACCACGGTGTTCATCACCGAAAGAATACCCGCCAGCCCGGCGCTCACCACCACGATGAAGATGATGAGCTCGATCAGCGTGAAGCCGTGCTGACCTTGCCTCAAAGTTGGCCTAGTCATGCACATAGCCGGTTGACGCTTCCACGAAGACATCAGACGCATTGACGATCTTGATTGACTGTGCAGCCATCGGCGCACCACCCGTGGCAGCGATAGGCTGACCCAAACCGTCGAAATTGAAGGGCGTCGGTGTTGGGCTGTAAATGACGATTGACTTGGCCTTTATTGTGGGTGAACCGCTGGGTCCGACCAACGCCGCAGTCGTTGGCAGACTACAGTCGGTTGTCGCCGGATCTTTTGCCATGATCAAGGTGGCCGTACTGCTGGTAAACGTCACACACACCGTCCTGCGCTGCGCAATCGCCGTCTTCTGCGCGTACCGCAACAGCCCCAGCGTCTCGTCATGAAACCCGCGCGCGTAAAAATCATCACTATTAAAAATGCGCGGCGCCGCAAACACCGCCAGCACCCCCAGCATAACCATCACCATGATCAGCTCGATCAACGTGAAACCACGCTGAAGCACGCCAGCGCAGCCTGAATCGTGCCTTGCTGCGGACGGGATGGGCTGAATCTTCATGACGGTCGAAGGGCCATTTTTGCTCTATATTTAATAGCTGCCTACCCAATATACACGGGGGCTAGAGGGCTAAAAGACTAATAAACGGCTGGGGACAGAGCTTGTTCGCTTCGCGTCACTGAGGTCTGTTCCGCAAGTCTGAAGTGTTGAGGACAGAGCAAGCTCACTCGCTGCGCTCCTGTAGCCTTGGTCTGTCCCGCAATGTATCAGAATGGCATCTTCGGCATGCCTTTCATGCCGCCCATGCGCTTCATCATTTTCATCATGCCGCCGCCCTTCATCTTTTTCATCATGTCCTGCATCTGCTCGAACTCCTTGAGCATGCGGTTGACTTCCTGCACCTGCACGCCAGCGCCAGCGGCAATGCGGCGTTTGCGCGTGGCTTTGATGAGCTCGGGTTTTCGCCGCTCCAGCGGCGTCATGCTGTGGATGATGCCTTGCTTGCGCTGAATGTCTTTTTCAACCCGGCCCATGTCCATTTGACCGGCTTTCGCGGCCATGGAGGCGGGTAACTTGTCCATCAGGCTGGACAGGCCCCCCATTTGTTTCATTTGCTGAATCTGGGCCAGAAAGTCATTTAAATCAAAACCGCCGCCGCTTTTGACTTTGGCCGCCAGCTTTTGGGCCGCGGCCATATCGACACCGGACGTGACCTGCTCGACCAGCGCCAGGATGTCGCCCATGCCCAGAATGCGCCCGGCGTGGCGCTCGGCGTCAAACACTTCCAGGCCGTCGAGCTTTTCGCTGGTGCCGGCAAACTTGATCGGCGCGCCGGTGACCTGGCGCACCGACAGCGCCGCGCCGCCGCGTGAATCACCGTCGAGCTTGGTCAGGATGATGCCGGTCAAGGGCAGCGCTTCTTTAAATGCCTTGGCCGTGTTGACCGCATCCTGGCCCTGCATGGCATCGACCACAAACAGGGTTTCCACCGGGTTCAGGGCCGCATGCAGGGCCTTGATTTCCTGCATCAGCGCTTCATCAATGGCCAGGCGACCGGCCGTGTCCACCAGCAGCACGTCAAAGAAATGTTTGCGCGCATAGTCCAGCGCCGCCAGCGCAATGGCCACCGGCTTTTGATCCGGCGAGCTGGGAAACCACTCGGCACCAGCCTGGGCTGTCACCATTTTCAACTGTTCAATCGCCGCCGGGCGGTACACGTCGCCCGAGACCGTCAACACTTTTTTCTTGCGCTTTTCGATCAGGTGTTTGGCCAGTTTGGCGGTGGTGGTGGTTTTGCCGGCACCCTGCAAACCCGCCATCAGAATGACCGCCGGGGGTTGTGCCGCCAGATTGATGTCGCTCACCCCCTCGCCCATGGTGGCCGACAGTTCCCGGTTGACAATGCTGACCAGCGCCTGACCCGGCGAGAGCGAGCCCAGCACGTCCTGGCCCAGCGCTTTTGTCCGGACGCGGGCAATGAAGTCGCGCACCACGGGCAAGGCCACGTCGGCCTCCAACAGGGCCATGCGCACTTCACGCAGCATGTCGGTCACATTGGCTTCGGTGATGCGCGCCTGGCCCCGAATTTCTTTGACGAGGCGCGAGAGTTTGTCTGAGAGAGCGGAGGCCATATGGGGTATTCCGATTGACGGAACCTAGGTTGGGGGCCAGAAGACAAGGGCCGTATGCAAAACGCTAAACTGTAGCCATGATTTTAGCCAGTGCTTCCCCATTGAGTCTGACGTTGGCGCTTGGCGCTGCTGTAGCCTATGGCGTGTCGGCCTTCGGCGCCGCCCGTCTGGGCACCGGTGTGGCACGGGCTGCAGTAAGGCTGGGCTGGCTTCTGCATGGCGTGATGTTGGCCTGGAGCCTGTTCGGTGAGGCGCCCCGCTTCGGCTTTGCGCCAGCTTTGTCAGTCACCGCCTGGCTGGTGGCCGCCGTCTATGCCATTGAGAGCCATGTTTATCCACTATTGCAAACGCGTTGGGCCCTGTCCACGCTCGGCGCCATCGTGGTGCTGCTGGCGGCCTTGTTCCCAGGTAATCTGTTGCATGCGAATGCCTCGCCCTGGCTGCCGGTGCACTGGGCACTGGGCATCGCGTCTTATGGTCTATTTGGCACCGCTGTGGTGCACGCGTGGTTCATGAGCCGGAGCGAAGAGCGCATTCGCCTGGCGGCTGACGCCCACATCGGCATGCCGCTGCTGACCATGGAGCGCCTGACCTTCAGATTTGTGAGCGCAGGTTTCTTGCTGCTATCGGCAACTTTGATACTGGGCCTCGTGTTTGAAAAGCAACTTTATGGTTCGGCGACGCCCCTGAAATGGGACCACAAGACGGCGTTTTCCTTGCTGTCGTGGCTGATCTTTGCCGTTTTACTTATTGGCCGCGCCCGTTTTGGCTGGCGTGGCAAGCGCGCGGTACGGGTCTTGTACATCGGCGCCGGGTTTCTGCTGCTGGCCTACGTGGGCTCGCGCTTCGTCATGGAGATTGTGCTCGGACGTGCCCTATGAAGCTGTTACTTATCCTGGCGGTGGTGCTGGCAGGCATCTGGCTGTGGCGCTCCAACCGGCAGTCTGACCCGCGCCTGCATCGTGAAAAAACAAAAACTGAGCCACCGCCACTGGACATGGTGCGCTGCAAGCTGTGTTCTGTCCATTTTCCGGCGACCGATGGCGTTCAGGGCAAGAAGGGCTGGTACTGCAGCGCAGATCATCGCCAGCGCGCGGAGCCTTGAATGAACCCACCGCCAGACGCGCACTCCTGGTTTGGTCCTTCACTGCTTGAACCCGGCGTAGAAAAGGTCGACAAGCCCGAAGAATTTCAGCGGCTATGGCGCGGCTTCATGACCGCCCGCGTCACACTGGGCGTGGTGCTGATGTTGCTTCAAGGCAGCATCTATGTGTTGGGAGCTTCCAAAGACAGCGCCTTACTTTTAATTTGTAGCGCTTATTTCGCCGCTGCGCTGGCGGTGCGCTTGCTGGCGCATCCGCGCCAACTGGGTCGGACGTTTGACGTCCAGTGGGTCAGCACAATTGGTGTTGATCTGCTGGCTTTTACCGCCCTGCAATGGGTGCAGGGCAGCAGCATCAACTACGCGCCCTTGTTCGCCCTGCCGATTCTGATGGCCTCCATTCTGGGCTCGCTGCTGGTGGCCATGGGCACGGCGGCGGGCGTGACCTTGTTATTGTTTGGCTATGCCACCTGGATGTCCATTCAAGCACCTGGGGAGATGGCCGCCCATTTTTTGCAGGCGGCGCTGACGGGTGCAGGCTGTTTTGTCATTTCGTTTCTGGCCAGCCAGATTGCGACCCGTCTGGTCAACGTTGAGCTACGGGCGCAACGCAGCCAGTTGGCCGCGCGGGTACAGAGACGGGTCAACGAGCTGGTGATTGAATCTTTGACCGAAGGCATTCTGGTGGTCGATCTGCGCGGCATCGTGCGTGCCGCCAACCCGGCAGCCCGCCAGTTGCTGGGGTTTGGGCGCAAGCCAGGGGATAAGTCTTTTAATCTCAACGCGATGATTGAATGGCAGTGCCTGGTTGATTTGATGCAACGCAGTTTTTCCGGGCGTGCCGCCCAGCAGGCCGATGTCACCATTCATCCGGCCGGTCTAGGTCCAAGGCATATACAGGTACGCACCCAGCTGACGGCCTCGCAGGCAGGAGATGACGAGCGGCTGTGTGTCATGTTTCTTCAGGATCAGCGCGAGATGCAAGCGCGGATACGAACCGAAAAACTGGCCAGCATGGGCCGCATGTCCACCGCGGTGGCGCACGAAATTCGCAACCCGCTGGCCGCCATCGCGCAGGCCAATGCGCTGCTCGACGAAGACCTTATCGACCCCAAACACAAGCAACTCACCCGGATGGTGCAGCAAAACACCAAGCGGCTGGAGAAGATTGTGGACGACATTCTCAATGTCTCCCGCGTGCAGCAGCTTGAAAGTATCAATTCAGCGCCTGCACTGGACTTGAATGAATCGGTCGAAAGAATTTGTCGTGACTGGCAAAACCAGACAGCAAGCGAGCACCTGCTCAGCGTCCAGCTGCCCCCCGACTTGATCGAGGTGAAGTTTGAGTCCGAGCATCTGCGCCGGATTCTGGTCAACTTGCTTGACAATGCACGGCGCTATGCAAGTCACCAACTTAACGCGATTCAGGTGTCGGTCAGGCCGACGACCCTTGAGCACTGTGCTCTGAGTGTGTGGAGCGACGGCCAGCCCATGGATCAATCAGTGGAGCGACATTTGTTTGAACCTTTTTTTTCTTCGGAAAGCCGCTCCAGCGGCCTGGGCCTTTATATTTGCCGGGAGTTGTGCGAGGGGCACGGTGCCACTATTGCCTATGACCGGACCCGGCGAACCATGACTGGCAAGCCCGTTGATGGCAATGAGTTTTTGGTCACCTTGCGGACCCGGCCCGCAACGAGTAACGCCCAGATGAGCAACAAGCACACACCGGACACACCATGGCATCAAACACAACGCTGAGCAGTGCCCGGATCCTGGTCGTCGATGACGAGCCCGACTTGCGCACGCTGTACGAATTGACCCTGTTGCGTGAAGGTTACCGGGTGGAAACAGCCGGTAACCTGGCGGAGGCCTTGCAGCATCTGGGCGAGCGCCGCTTTGACGTCGTGATAACCGACATGCGCCTGCCTGATGGTCTGGGCCTGGAACTGATCCAGCAACTCCGGGCGCAACAGCGCCCAGAGCGATGCGTCGTCATCACAGCCTATGGCTCGGCAGAAAACGCCGTCGAGTCACTCAAGGCGGGCGCTTTTGACTATCTGACCAAGCCGGTTGATCTCAAGCAGTTTCGATCTGTCATCGCCTCCGCCGTGCAAGACCCGGCTCCGCGGGCAACCCCGGTCGGTCGCGTCGGTTCGCCCCCCCCTGAGAGCAGCGATGCCGTGTTGCAGCGTCTTGTCGGGGAATCAGACAGCATGAAGCGGGTCAAGGAGCGCATCGTCAAGGTGGCACGCAGCATGGCACCGGTATTGGTGTATGGTGAATCCGGCACCGGCAAGGAACTGGTGGCGCGTGCCATTCATGCCAACAGTCACCGCACCGGCAGTGCCTGGGTCGCGGTGAACTGCAGCGCGATTCCCGAGAGTCTGCTCGAAGCCGAGTTTTTTGGCTCAAAAAAAGGCGCCTATACCGGGTCAACCCAGGACCGCGATGGTTTCTTCCAGGCCGCAAGCGGCGGCACCCTGTTTCTCGATGAAATTGGCGACCTGCCCCTGCCGATGCAGTCAAAACTGCTGCGTGCCATCCAGGAGCGTTGTATCCGCCCGATCGGGTCGCCCCAGGAAGAACCGGTCGATGTTCGAATCATCAGCGCCACGCACAAAGACCTGAGTCTGGAGGTGTTGGCGGGCCGCTTTCGGCAGGATTTGTATTACCGCCTGGATGTGATTGAAATTGAGATTGCGCCATTGCGCGAGCGCCGGGAAGACCTGCCTGCGCTGTGCCAGACCTTGCTGCACCGTATCGCGTTTGAGGCCGGCATTCCGGTGCCGACGCTCTCCAAAGCAGGACTTGAACAGCTCTCTCGTGACCCGCTGCCCGGTAACGTGCGCGAGTTGGAGAATCTGTTGCAGCGGGCCGTCGCCTTAAGTGACGGCGGTGAGCTCCAGCTTGAGCTCACCGTTCGGCAGCCGCTGGCCCAGGACGCGTCTTTTCTGGATAGCGACGCGGCACCGCTGGACGACGATCAGATCACCATCCCCAGCGACTTGCAAAGTCATCTCGACAGCCAGGAACGCGACATCCTGATTCAGGCCCTGCGCGAAACCGGCTTTAATCGCACCGCCGCAGCGGCCCGGCTCGGTTTGAGCCTGCGCCAAATGCGTTATCGCATTGCCAGGCTGAATATCGATACCCCGCACAGCGGCGAATTGTCCGATGAGTCCCTTTAAAGCACAGGACAACTCGCCGCTTTGGCGCGAGGGCTGGTACCAATTTGCGGGCCGGCTGGCCTCACCCAATTACGGGCCCCGGCCAAGCCAGGCCGAGATTGACCTGATCGTGCTGCATTGCATCAGTCTGCCCCCTGGCCAGTATGGCGGTGACGAGGTACAGCGCCTGTTTACCAACCAGCTGGACTGGAACGCGCATCCCTACTTCAAGCGTATCGAGGGCATGGAGGTGTCGTCCCACTTTTACATCCGCCGCCAGGGTGAACTGCAGCAGTTTGTCAGTTGCGACCAGCGCGCCTGGCATGCGGGCGTGTCAAGTTACCGGGGACGCAGCGACTGCAATAACAACGCCATTGGCATCGAGCTGGAGGGGGTTGACGACGCCCCCTTCGATGAACGTCAATACGAAACACTGGTGAGCCTGTGTGCGGCCATTCTGCAACGCTACCCCATCACACAAGTTGCCGGACACGAACATATAGCGCCAGGACGGAAAACCGACCCGGGTAAGGGCTTCAACTGGTCACTTTTTCAACAATCTATGGGTTTGGCATCACAGCATTTTCCCGACGGGGTTTTTTCACAAAACATCGACTGAATTGAGCGTGCTGCAACGGCTCGACCCTGATTCACCAACGCATTGCCCAAGGTCGGGCGGTGCGCATCCAGACTCTCCCCACAAGAATCGCTGGACGCGCCTCTGACTGGATTTGCAACAATTTGCAAGAATGCACTCATTCAAGCAGATACACTACTGGTAGTGCTTGAAATCACTGCAGACACCATATATAGTGTGTCATTCTCAAAAGTCGGCTCTTCCATCCCTAAATGAGTGGCTACCCGCAGAGACAAGCGACCCCCATAAAACATAGTTACAGACGAGGACAAAATGCAGACTGTTTCAAACCCATCACCCGCCCGCCACGCCGATGTTCCTGCCGTGCACCGTACTGATGGCATCGACGACACCGCGGCCCATTCACTGAGCCAGTACCAGATCATCCGCCGTAACGGCGCAGTGGTGCCTTTTGAGCCCAACAAGATCGCCGTTGCCATGATGAAGGCTTTTCTGGCGGTGCATGGCACGCAAGGTGCCGCCTCGGCCAGCGTGCGTGAATCAGTCGACGGTTTGACGCAGGTTGTGATCCACGCCCTGAGGCGCTCGCGTCCTGCCGGGGGCACGTTTCACATCGAGGATGTACAGGACCAGGTGGAGCTGGGCTTGATGCGCGGTGGTCATCATGAAGTGGCTCGTGCTTATGTTTTGTATCGGGAAAAGCGCACGCAGGAACGTGCCCAGCAATTGATCGCTACAGCAGCCACAACACCCTTGTTGCATGCCATCGACAAGGGTGAGCGCATCGTGCTTGATCTAACGCGCCTGAAAGACATCATCGAGTCGGCCTGCACCGGCTTGGGTAGCGACATCAAGCCTGAGCCGATCCTGGCGGAGACAATGCGCAACCTGTACGACGGCGTCCCGATGGAAGAGGTGTACAAGGCCTCCATCCTGGCGGCACGCACGCTGATCGAGAAAGACCCCGATTACACCTATGCCACCGCCCGTTTGTTGTTCCACACCATTGCCAGCGAAGTCCTGGGCCGGGATGTGGTGCAGGCCGATATGGAACAAGCCTACCTCGATTACTTTCCCCAATTTATCAAAAAAGGAATTGACCACGAATTGCTCGACCAAAGGCTGCAACAGTTTGACCTGCAACGGCTAGGTGCCGCGCTGAAGGCCGAACGCGATCTGAAGTTTGATTACCTGGGGCTGCAAACCCTGTACGACCGCTATTTTTTGCACGTGGGCAAGGCACGCATTGAATTGCCACAGGCATTTTTCATGCGCGTGGCCATGGGTCTGTCGCTCAACGAGAGCGACCGCGAAGCGCGTGCCATCGAGTTCTACGAAGTCCTCTCTTCTTTCGATTTCATGTCCAGCACACCCACGCTGTTCAACAGTGGCACCTTGCGCTCGCAGCTTTCAAGCTGCTATCTGACCACCGTGCCTGACGATCTGGATGGTATTTATGAGTCCATCAAAGAAAACGCCCTGCTGTCCAAGTTCGCGGGCGGTCTGGGCAACGACTGGACGCGGGTGCGTGCCCTCGGTGCTCACATCAAGGGCACCAATGGTGAGTCGCAAGGTGTGGTTCCCTTCTTGAAAGTCGTCAACGACACGGCGGTGGCGGTCAATCAGGGCGGCAAGCGCAAGGGGGCGGTTTGCACTTATCTGGAAACCTGGCATCTCGACATTGAAGAGTTCCTGGAGTTGCGCAAAAACACCGGCGATGACCGCCGTCGCACCCACGACATGAACACGGCCAACTGGATTCCCGACCTGTTCATGCGCCGCGTGATGGAAAAAGGCCAATGGACCCTGTTCTCGCCCAACAATGTGCCGGATCTGCACGACAAGTTTGGCGCTGACTTCGAAAAGGCCTATGTCGCTTACGAAGAAAAGGCAGCACGCGGCGAGATCAAGCCAGCGCGCACAGTGCAAGCGGCGGACCTGTGGCGAAAAATGCTCACCATGCTGTTTGAAACCGGCCATCCCTGGATCACGTTCAAGGACGCCTGCAATATCCGCTCGCCGCAACAGCATGTCGGGGTGGTTCACTCCAGCAACCTGTGCACCGAAATCACGCTCAATACCAGCGACACGGAGACAGCAGTCTGTAATCTAGGCTCAGTCAACTTGCTGCAACACCTGAAGGACGCTCCCGCTGACTCTGCCAACGGCACCAAGATGCTCGATCACACCAAGCTGCAAAAGACGATCACGACCGCCATGCGCATGCTCGACAACGTGATCGACATCAACTTCTACGCGGTGAAAAAGGCGCGTGACGCCAATATGCGGCATCGGCCGGTGGGCTTGGGGGTCATGGCGTTCCAGGACAGCCTGTATGAGCTGCGCATCCCCTACGCCAGCGATGCGGCCGTGGCATTTGCTGATACCTCCATGGAAGCCATCTGTTATTACGCCTATTGGGCGTCCACCGAGCTGGCACGGGAACGGGGGCAGTACTCCAGCTACAAAGGGTCTCTCTGGGATCGTGGCATTTTGCCCATCGACACGCTGGACATGCTGGCACGCGAGCGCGGTGGCTATGTGGAAGTAGATCGCTCATCCACACTGGACTGGGAAGCCCTGCGTAAAAAGATTGCCGAGGACGGCATGCGCAACTCCAACTGCACCGCCATTGCACCGACCGCCACGATCTCCAACATCATCGGTGTTGACGCCTCCATTGAACCCTGCTTTGGCAATCTATCCGTCAAGTCCAACCTGTCGGGTGAATTCACCATCATCAACAGCTATCTGGTGCAGGACCTCAAGCGCCTGGGGCTTTGGGATGATGTCATGGTGATGGACCTCAAACACTTTGATGGTTCCTTGAATCCGATCGACCGGGTGCCAGCCGACATCAAGGCCCTGTATGCCACCGCCTTCGAGGTTGAAACGCGCTGGCTGGTGGAAGCCGCCGCGCGTCGTCAGAAGTGGATTGACCAAGCCCAGTCTCTCAACATTTACATGGCTGGCGCCTCGGGTAAAAAGCTGGATGACACGTACAAGCTGGCCTGGATTCGCGGCTTGAAGACCACCTACTATCTGCGCACCATGTCGGCCACCCATGCCGAGAAATCAACCGTCACCGCCGGGCGCATGAATGCAGTGTCTTCGGGCAGTGAGTCGGCGCATGGCGGTGCAAGCATGAGTGCACTGGACGCTGCGGCGGCCACGGCAAGAATGCAGATGGCATCCGGCCCTGCAACCGACATCAAATTTTGCGGTGTTGACGATCCAACCTGCGAATCATGCCAATGAGGTTCATACCCTCGCCATATCCTGGCGATGCGATGTTGCTGCGCCACACTCATCAACACAATACCGCAGCGATGTGAATGAATACTTTTCATTTCATTTCACTGCTCTCATAATCTGCTGATTGGAATCATCTATGTTGACCTGGGACGAAGAAGTCAAGCCCACACCGCCATTGCCTCATACACGCGGCTCATCCAGCAGCCGCTCGACGGAGCCGTCACTGGCATCTGCCGAGGTTCACACGCTGCATGATGGTGCGGCCCGACCAGTCGCATCCGTAACAGCTAACCAGCGTGGTGCAGCAGTTTCCATCAGCCCACGCCGCGTCAATGCCGCTGACAAGCGAATCATCAATGGCAAGACCGACGTCAACCAGCTCGTTCCCTTCAAGTACAAGTGGGCTTGGGAGAAATATCTCTCCAGCTGCGCCAACCACTGGATGCCACAAGAAGTCAACATGACGCGTGACATTGCGCTATGGAAAGATCCCAACGGGCTGACTGAAGACGAGCGTCGCATCATCAAACGCAATCTTGGTTTTTTCGTCACGGCAGACTCGCTGGCGGCCAACAACATCGTGCTCGGTACCTACCGCCATATCACGGCGCCTGAGTGCCGACAGTTTTTGTTGCGTCAGGCCTTTGAAGAAGCCATTCACACCCATGCTTATCAATACATCGTGGAGTCATTGGGTCTCGATGAAAGTGAAATCTTCAATGCCTACAACGAAGTCCAGTCCATCCGCGACAAAGACGAGTTTTTGATCCCCTTCATTGAAGCCATCATGGATCCGGCATTCAAAACCGGAACTCACGAGACAGACCAGACCCTGCTGAAGTCGCTGATCGTGTTTGCCTGCCTGATGGAGGGTCTGTTTTTCTACGTCGGCTTTGCGCAAATTCTGGCTTTGGGGCGTCAAAATAAAATGACCGGGGCTGCCGAGCAATACCAATACATCCTGCGCGATGAGTCCATGCATTGCAACTTTGGCATTGACTTGATCAACCAGCTCAAGCTTGAAAACCCGCAGTTGTGGACATCAGACTTCAAGGCTGAGATCAAAGCACTGTTCGAGCAAGCTGTCGAACTGGAATACCGCTACGCTGAAGACACCATGCCCCGCGGCGTGCTGGGTATGAATGCGTCCATGTTCAAAGGCTACTTGCGCTATATCGCCAACCGCCGCGCCACGCAGATCGGTCTCGAGACACTTTTTCCCAATGAAGAGAATCCGTTCCCGTGGATGAGCGAAATGATTGACCTCAAGAAAGAACGCAACTTTTTTGAGACCCGCGTCATTGAATATCAATCCGGTGGTGCGCTGTCCTGGGATTAATTTTAAAAAATGACAATAAAAATTTCACATCTTGCTGATTGCCCTCGTGAAGGCAACAGTGATTTGTGCACCCTGGTTCATAGTGCTGGGTTTAAGCCCAACATCATGCATCGCTTCATGCGCTTTGACTTGCATGAAGTGCTCTTAGTAAATTGATCAAGGAGAACAATGATGGCAACTGCAAAAAAACCGGTCGTAAAAAAGGCCGCTCCCGTGAAGAAGGCTGTACCAGCTAAGAAAGCTGTACCAGCTAAGAAAGCTGTACCAGCTAAGAAAGCTGTACCAGCTAAGAAAGCTGCACCGGCCAAGAAAGCTGCACCAGCCAAGAAAGCTGCACCGGCCAAGAAAGCTGCACCAGCCAAGAAAGCTGCACCAGCCAAGAAAGCTGCACCAGCCAAGAAAGCTGCACCAGCTAAGAAGGCTGCACCAGCTAAGAAAGCTGCACCGGCTAAGAAAGCTGCACCGGCCAAGAAAGCTGCACCGGCTAAGAAGGCTGCACCGGCTAAGAAAGCTGCACCGGCTAAGAAAGCTGCACCAGCTAAGAAGGCTGCACCGGCTAAGAAAGCTGCACCGGCTAAGAAGGCTGCACCGGCTAAGAAGGCTGCACCGGCTAAGAAAGCTGCACCAGCTAAGAAAGCTGCACCAGCTAAGAAAGTAAGCACTCCAGCGGCCCCTGCAGCTCAGACGACACTGAACCCGCAAGCTGCCTGGCCTTTTCCATCGGGCAGCAAGCCCTGAAAAGCCAAGCTGGTTTTTCTTCATGCCCGGTGTCGAAAGGCCCCGGGCCTTTTTTTGCCCCCGGCAAAGGGGGGAAATAAGCTTAGGGGTAAAAGGTTAGCAAACGATAACCTGCAATGTGGTCAGACGTGCCCACAGCCTTGATCACCAGGGCCAGAGAAATCGGCCACTCAGCGCCCGCAGTCAGCGCATCCGATTTAACGCCGAGTTCTGAGGGAAGTAGTACCCGCCGCACGACTGGCTGATCCAGTGAGTCAGTCAGCGTCAGCTCAATGGCCGACACAGCCAGTGAAATATCTGCTGTATTTTTTACCGTGAAATTCAAACGATATGAATCTCCCTGGAGTCTGGCAAATGATGAACTGTCAATCACGATGGATTCAATACGTCGCAACGGTGACACGACGCAATTCAAAGGCGCACAGATGGCCAGCAGCAAGGGCCGCAAGCCTGGCTCCAGCGCCACGATCCGATCGCGCTCATGCAGCACAATTTGACCCAACAGCCCGAGCAGCAATACCAAACTCAGTAAAACCAAAGTCGCACGCATGATCGGCTTGTGCCAAAAAACGCCGCTATTGCTGTCTTGCAGGAAAGAAACCCCGTTTAGCTCAGGACGGAAGTCGGCTTCGGCGGCGTCTCGGCCGGCATCTGCCGTATATCCGGGTGCCATGTCTGTTGAAACGGCTGAAAGCGAGAAGTCACAAGAGCCAACAGGCTGCACAGACTCATCCAACCCATCGAGTTCCTCCACCAAAGGCATTGGAACGGACGGGCATTCATCAGCCAGCGAGACCTCGGACAGAGGTAACTCAGGTGCATCCAACGCTGTCAGGGTATCGGGCAACTCCGGCTGTTGAGTTAGTGGCAATTCCAGCGCAGACGGCGCCTGTAACAGGTGAAGCGAAGCGTCGAATATTTCGTCACATTGGCCGCACCTCACCCAGCCGTCGGAAATCCGAAGTTGATCAGGCACGACCTTGAACAGGGTCTCGCAGGACGGGCAACGGGTGATCAGGCTCATGGGGTGAAAATTGTAGAGCCGTACCCGGTACAACTCAGTTTGACGCGGTCATCAATATCCAGCCCTCTTGCTGGTCAGAAATCGCCAATTGGCAATAGGGCGCGTAAGCCGCTTTCAGCTCATCTGCCTGGCGCTCAAGAATGCCGGCCAATACCAGCGAGCCACCAGGTGCCACATGCGACCACAACAAGGGGGCCAGCACTTTCAAGGGAGTCGCCAAAATATTGGCCAACACTGTTTGATAGACACCCGTGGCTGCATCCGGGAACCCGGCCTTCAGATGAACCTGATTGGCCTGCGCATTCAGCACGGTCGACTCAACCGCCGCATCATCAATATCAACCGCATCAATGTCAGTGGCGCCATACTTGGCCGCGCCGATGGCGAGAATGCCGGAGCCGCAACCGTAATCCAGCACTCGGCCCAGCTTATTTTTGACTGTGGATTCGTCCCCGTGACCACGCTGGGCAATCCAGCGCAAACACATGCGGGTGGTCGGGTGGGTGCCAGTGCCAAACGCCAAGCCCGGGTCGAGACGAATGACAACGCGGGCCTGCGTGGGCGGTTCGTGCCAGGTCGGCACGATCCAGAACTCTGGCGTAATTTCCACCGGCGTGAACTGGGACTGGGTCAAACGCACCCAATCCTGCTCCGCCACGGCCTGCATACCCAACAATTGACAGTCCGCAAAAAAATCCTGCGCTTGCAACAGGTCCAAGGCTTCTTTCGCTAACACCTCAGAGGCATACAGCGCGGTTACCCGCGAGCGCTGCCAACCCGTTTTGGGTGGCGGCATGCCAGGCTCGCCGAACAAAGCCTGCTCGGCATCGGTCTGGGCATCGGCATCCTCGATACTGACGCTCAAGGCGTCCAGCGCTTCGAGCGCATCACTCAAGGTCCCAACCCGGTTCTCCGGGCACATCAAGGTCAGTTCAAACATGCTTTTCTAATCAGTTGAGGACAGAGCTGGTTCGCTGCGCGTAACTGCGGTCTGTCCCGCAAAGTTTCAGGTTAGTTGAGGACAGAGCTGGTTCGCTGCGCGTAACTGCGGTCTGTCCCGCAAAGTTTCAGGCTGGTTGAAGACAGAGCAGGTTCGCGCAGCAATACTGCGCTCTGTCCCCCGAGGTTTCAGTTTAGCGCTTGTGCTGAGCAAGCCATTCTTCAAGATAGTGGATGTTGGTGCCACCGGACATGAACTTCGCGTCCACCATCAACTCGCGGTGCAGCGCAATGTTGGTGTTGATGCCCTCCACCACCGTTTCACCCAAGGCTGTGCGCATGCGCGCCAAGGCCTGCTCACGTGTGTCGCCGTGCACAATGATCTTGCCAATCATCGAGTCGTAATTTGAGGGAACGAAGTAATTGGTGTAAATGTGGGAGTCCACCCGCACCCCTGGCCCGCCCGGCGCGTGCCACATGGTGACACGACCGGGTGAAGGAATGAATTTAAAAGGGTCTTCCGCATTCACACGACATTCAATGGCGTGTCCACGAATCTCAATCTGGCGTTGCGTGAACGGCAACTTCTCACCGGCCGCCACCATGATCTGGGTCTTGACAATATCCACCCCGGTGATCATTTCCGTGACCGGGTGCTCCACCTGCACGCGGGTATTCATTTCAATGAAATAAAACTCGCCGTCTTCATACAAAAACTCGAAAGTGCCGGCTCCGCGGTAGCCAATCTTCTTGCACGCCGACACGCAGCGATCGCCCAGGCGTTCAATCAGCTTGCGTGCAATACCGGGCGCTGGCGCTTCTTCAAGCACTTTTTGGTGCCGCCGCTGCATCGAGCAATCACGCTCACCCAGGTAAACCGCGTTCTTGTACTTGTCCGCCAGAATCTGGATTTCAATATGCCTGGGGTTCTGGAGAAACTTCTCCAGATACACCGCCGGGTTGCCAAAAGCGGAGCCGGCTTCGGCCTTGGTCATGGTTACGGCATTGAGCAAGGCCGCTTCGGTATGAACCACGCGCATACCGCGTCCACCCCCACCCCCCGCAGCCTTAATGATGACCGGATACCCGACGGCCTTGGCAATACGGCGAATTTGCACCGGATCATCGGGCAGCTCGCCTTCCGAACCTGGTACACAGGGAACGCCTGCCTTGATCATCGCCTGCTTGGCAGAGACTTTGTCACCCATCATGCGAATCGATTCGGGTGTCGGGCCAATAAACTGAAAACCACTTTTCTCCACCCGCTCGGCAAAATCAGCGTTTTCGCTCAAAAAACCGTAACCAGGATGGATCGCCTCGGCATCCGTCACTTCAGCGGCCGAAATGATGGCGGGCATATTCAGATAGCTCAGGGCCGACTGCGCGGGTCCGATGCAGACGGCTTCTTCGGCCAACTTGACGTACTTGGCCTCGCGATCAGCCTCCGAATAGACCATGACCGCCTGGATACCAAGCTCACGACAGGCACGTTGAATTCTGAGGGCAATTTCGCCCCGATTGGCAACCAGGATTTTCTTGAACATGGGAATGGCCGCCTTACATCACTCAATCACAAACAAGGGCTGTCCGTACTCAACGGCCTGTCCGTTCTCGCAAAGAATTTGCGTCACCGTTCCCGACTTATCGGCTTCGATTTCATTGAGAATCTTCATCGCCTCAATAATGCAGACGGTTTCACCGACTTTGATGGAATCCCCAATCTCAACAAAAGCCTTGGCACCCGGGGACGCAGACCGATAAAAAGTGCCAACCATCGGCGATTTGACGGCGTGAACAGCAACGGCGGGCGCAGCCGCAGGCGCAGGACTCTGGGCCGCCACCGCAACAGGCGCCAGCGCCGCGGCGGGTGCCGCATACTGCTGAACCATGGCGCCACCGCCTTTAACGATGCGAACCTTGCCTTCTGCTTCTGTGATTTCCAACTCCGAGACATTTGACTCTGACACCAGGTCAATCAACGTCTTTAGTTTTCTAAGGTCCATAAGGTCTCCAACGAATTTTAAATAATGACCGGCGAATTTACCTTAAATTTCGCCCAAGTACAGCTATCTTCTTTTATTCTGCAGAATTTTGGTCCAATTCAGATGATCAATCTATTGACCATTGGCACCGCAGAGCCGCTGAATAACGACCATTTATTGCGCTTCGCACTTATTTCAATGATGCCCAAGCAAGCAGATTGTCTGGCGAAACCTTGCCCATTTTACGATGCGCGACCAACCCATCTGATCCAAGCACAACGGTGAACGGCAAACCGCCACTCAAGTTGCCAAGAGACTTACTGAGTTCAACTCCGGGGACTCCCGCCAGTGCGACTGGAAAAACTACGGGAGCTTTCGCCAGAAAACGCTTGACAGGCTCCAACTGGTCCACCGCCAAACCAAGCACTTGCCATCCTTTGGCTGAATGTTCCTGATAAAAGCTGCTCAATAGCGGCAGTTCCTCTACACAAGGCGGGCACCAGGTGGCCCAGAAATTCAACAGCACAGGTTTGCCTCGCAACGAAGCCATACTGAACATGCCACCATCAAGTCCTGGGAACTCCAGTTGCCAAAGCCCCGACTCGGCGGTCGGCGACATCGTTTGCGGTTGATAGGTCCGCCAAGCCAGCCCAATGCCTCCAAGAGCGGCGGCACCAGCCACCGCGCCCATCAACCAGCGCCGACGACTCCCGGCTGCATTTTCGGCATTTTCGGTATTTTCTGCAAGCTCGGCAGGAGGAGTCAATTCAGTCATGGTCATTGATCATGCAACAAACGCCGCACCGCCACCATGTCCCCACGCGGTGGACGCCCTTTTGCATCAGATTTGAGCGCGCCCCGCACGTCGTCGCGGTCATACACCAACAAG
>Ga0209123_1001506_pt1 | contig 22823 bp, 16 predicted proteins | sample BarGraIncu00431A_FD_184500 | JGI IMG/M metagenome (GOLD analysis project Ga0209123, IMG submission 184500) | Arctic peat soil microbial communities from Barrow, Alaska, USA - Barrow Graham LP Incubations 004-31A (SPAdes) (version 2) | ecosystem: Environmental > Terrestrial > Soil > Wetlands >...
TGTTCTTTTTTTTCTTTATCCGAACCAAAATGGGTAATGGATAAGTAACGGAACTCTCGCTTATCTTCGCTATAATCTGCTTTTTCAGCATGTAGCAATTTAAAGCGTTTTTGTGTTTATTACTCCAATCAATCAACATATTACATCGTTTATCCCGTTATTGCTTTTGAGATATATCCTTTTGCCACTACGGTTACTCTAACCAATGGCGTTCCCATTGAATCGGTAAGCAAAATGCTCGGGCACTCCAAAATCTCGACTACTCAGATTTACGCGAAGGTGATTGAGAAAAAAGTTGGGGAGGATATGAGTCGTTTGAAAGAGAGATTGAAAGTAAGATTAACTGCTGAATGCAATAATAAAACTCAAGAATAGGTTTACATTTCTATAATTTCCAAGTTAAAAGCCTATTGATTGACAAAGGAATGTCAAAAAAATCAATGGAAGTCAAAAATTATTAAAATCAGTAGAAAGTGACTAATATTGTAACCTCATAAAACACGAATAGTTGAACTATACAGATGATATATTTTTAGGTATACGCCAGGGTGATTATAGCAGTTTTAATCGTCTGTTTTTCAGTTACTATGGGCGGCTTTGTACTTATGTAACAGAAATTACTAAAGATGATTCTGTTTCTGAAGATATCGTTCAGGAGCTTTTTATAAAGCTCTGGACCAATCGTGAAAATATTGAAGTAAGGGAAAATATTACCAGTTACCTGCTCAAATCTTCAAAAAATGCGGCGTTAAACTATTTAAGAAGCGAAAAAAGCAAAAAAAACGCCTTCGAAAAAATCCCTTTTGATGTACCACAGTTAGAGGATGATGATTTAGAACATGATAAAATTATTTCTGCTTTGGAGAAATGTATAAATCAATTACCTGCACGAAGCAAAGAGGTATTTCTTTTACATCGTTTTGAAGGATTAAAGCAAAAAGAGATTTCCGAAAAATTAAATATTTCTATTCAGACAATCAAAAACCAAATCTGGAAATCTTTGCAATTTCTTAAATCATGTGTAGAACTTAAAAATATATTGTGACACTTACTTCCTCTTTTAAATTGAATTCTATACTGAAAGCAGTTTATTGTATGAGGAAATTTGAAATGGATATAACCTGTATTGCGTTCCCAACCGCATGTCATCCAATTTTTGCGTCCTTGATGTTAAGTGGAATTAAAAGTTTTTGATTATTAAGTATTTATTATCAAAATTGAAAATTTTACATTTTTGAATAGGACTTTCCAATTTCATTTGTGTCTTAAATTAAAAATGAACCCGATCAATGCTTTCTATATAGTGTTTAAGTTAGTTTAGTTAGACAAGGCATCCCGCCTTATATTAAGGTATGGATGCCTTTTTGCTTTGGAGTTTTCATTTTTTTTAAAATAATTTTTAGTATTCGATAGTATCTTTTGACTTTTAAAGTGTCTCTCTTGAAATTATATGGGATGAAAGTGCAACAAAATATAGGATTAAGGTTAGTGGATCATTTTAATTCTGGTAGTGAATTGTCCGAAGAACCTGAATTGGATGTGTGGTACAGATTATCGGAGGAAAACAAGCATGCATATAAGAATTATCGAAGTATTTGGCTGGGATGTGCCGAACTTTCCCAAAGAATGAAGTTCAATCCTGAAATCGCTTGGACAAACGTAAATAAAAAGATATCAGCAAATACGACAATTAAACGCAGACTTCATAATGCAGTTTTTGCTGCTATTGGAATGGCTGCATCATTGCTGATTATTTTAGGCCTCGCTTTTCACACAAATATGTTTTTCATAAAAAGTGAAACAATCCAATTATCAACCAGTCTTGGTAGCCGTTCTTCAGTAGTTTTACCCGATGGTACAAGTGTAAAATTAAATGCCGGGACTCATTTGGAATACCGCTTTGACAATTTAAATAAAATAAGGGATGTTAAGTTTGATGGAGAAGGCTATTTTGAAGTGGCCAAAAGCAGAAATCCATTTATTATTCATACGCCGAATGGCCTAAAGCTTAAAGTACTTGGTACAAAATTCAGCTTAACTGCTTATTCGGTGGACAAAAAAATTAAAACAACTTTGGTTGAAGGGAGAGTTGAGTTAAATAGTCCTGATAATAAAAAGCTTTCATTAACCCCGGGTCAGATGGCCACTTATGATGACGGAACAAATGAACTCCAATATTCAAACGGACAAGTATACCAAAATTTAGGCTGGCTGGACAATAAACTCTACTTGGATAATACGTCACTTCAGGAAGTATGTACGATATTGGAACGTTGGTATAATGTAAAAATTATGATTGAGAGAAATGGACTTGGCAACAAAATACACTACACCGGGGTGCTACGTGAAGAAACTATTGTTGATGTTCTTGATGCTCTTAGTAAGTTAAGTGAGATCAGATATCAAGTAAATGGTAAAACTATTATTATTAACAGTAAATAATTGCCTATGATTAAATAGAAATCGATAACAACAAAAAAACGGGAAATGTTAGCCCATCCCCCGTCGTTTCAAATCATTAATCTAATGCTTGTAACATTAGGTATTATTAATTCAAAAACATTGCAAATTTATGAAAAATTCTCATGAAAGAGGAACAAATGTAGGAAGGTTTTTCCCAAAACTAATTCGCATTATGAAATTAACATTCATATTACTCACACTCTTTACTCTGCATGTTACCGCGACAGTATATTCGCAGGGCACTAAGATTACATTGAACATGGAAAATGTCTCAATAAAAGAGGTGTTGCAGAAAATTGAATCTCAAACTGATTTTCGTTTTATATATGAAAACGAAAAAATAAACCTTGACAAAAAGATCAGTATTGCGGTGAAAGAAAAAAATGTTGAGACTATTCTTGACCAAATATTTGACAATGAAAAGATCAATTATTCCATTACTGATAATAAGCTGATCCTGATTAACCCAATAAATTTTTCTTCTGCTGACCAAACAACCGGGATTGTCAATGTTGCTCAGCAACGAGGATCAGTAACCGGCAAAGTCACCGATTCATCCGGTGCCTCACTGCCAGGTGTTTCTGTTGTGGTTAAAGGAACTACAACCGGAGTAATAACTGATAACAATGGTATTTACTCATTGGCCAATATTCCCGAAAATGCAACTTTGCAGTTTTCATTTGTGGGTTTGAAAACACAGGAGTTTGCAGTGACCGGGAAAACGGTTATAAATGTGGTTATGTTGGAGGAAACCACAGGACTTGATGTCGTAGTTGTTACAGGTTACACTACCCAAAAGAAAGCCGACCTTACCGGTTCGGTTTCGGTGGTTAAGGTAGATCAACTTAGGGCAAGTACTTCCGGAAGTGCGATGAAAGCCGCACAAGGTAAAGTAGCCGGTATGACAGTTTCAGCCAATGGTTCTCCAAATCCTTCGGCTACAATCAGAATACGTGGTGAAGGAACCCTAAATAATAATGATCCTTTGTATATTGTTGACGGAAATCCTACCACACGTTCTATGGGAGAGCTCGGTACAATGGACATTGAGTCGATGCAAGTATTGAAAGATGCTTCATCATCTTCTATTTATGGATCGCGCGCTGCAAATGGCGTTATTATCATTACTACTCGTAAAGGGAAAAAAGGAACCACCGTTGATTTCAAATCATCTTATTCACTAGTAAGCAGTGCAAAACCATATCAGTTGATGAATACTGAACAGCGTGGAACTGCACAATATTGGGCAATAAAAAACGATAATCCAAATGCAGACCCAAGCGTAGTTGGAATTGGTGGTTTGTACAAATATACGGACCATAAAGACACTAACGGGAATTTCGTTTTGGATGGCGTTTCATGGAGAGAATACCTTGATCCTGACGCTAAGACAATGAAATCTGCTGATACTGATTGGCAGAAAGAGATACTGCGAACAGGTCAGGTTCAACAGTATAATGTAACACTTTCAACGGGTGGCGAAAGCGGACATTCAATCTTTTCCATAGACTACTATGATAATAAAGGCACTATAAAAGGGAGCTTTTTCAACCGGTTAAATGGACGTGTGAATACTGACTATTCGTGGTTAGACGGACGTGTTAAAGTGGGAGAGAATTTCACCGTATCAAAATGGAGGCAGAGCACCAATATTGGTGATGGAAACTTGGGTAGTACTAAATCACTGATGTCAATTGTTCCAGTCCATACAACCGATGGCATTGGCTGGGGTGGTCCTATTGGTGGTATGAGCGACCGTCAAAACCCCGTACGTTTGATTGAAGACAATCTTCAAAACAAGTCAGATAATATGCGGTTATTTGGAAATACATTTATCAATATTGAATTTATTAAAGATCTTACTTTTCGATCGTCTTTTGGAATAGATCTTACCGGATACTGGAACAAAAATACGGATCTGAAGTATAAATCCGGATTTTTGAGTGAAGATAAAAACAAAGTTACCCAATCAGCAAACTACGATTCCAACTGGAATAATAGTAATACTCTTCAGTATGTATTTGATTCGGGAAAGAACAATTTCGACTTTATGGCCGGACAGGAAACCATCGTACATTCTTATAAACAATTTTGGGGAAGCAGAAGAGTGTACGCACTAGAAACCCAGGATTACATGCAGTTAGATTCTGGTGAAGCAGAAAAAGATAATGGTGGGAACGGTAGTAATAATACGATGATTTCGTGGTTCGGAAAATTCAACTACAATTACGATTCCCGCTATTTGGCATCTGTTACTTTACGTCGCGATGCCTCATCTGTATTCGGAACCAATAACCGGTGGGCTACATTTCCGGCATTTTCCCTTGGATGGGTATTAAAGAAGGAAGAATATCTCAGTGAACTTCTGTCGGGATTTTCACAGCTTAAACTTCGTTACGGATGGGGACAGAACGGTAATTCGCGAATTGATGACTATGCCAGCTACCAAATGTACGCACCCCAATATGATGGCGGTTTTGAATGGAACTTTGGGACGGCTTATGATTTTACCGGCCAGGGTGGTAATTTACCTGCAGGTTATCGCAGAACTCAATTAGCTAATCCAAACTTAAAATGGGAAACTACTTCTCAACATAACTTTGGATTGGATTTCGGCCTTTTCAATTCAAAATTCAGCGGTTCGTTTGATTACTATTTGAAATCTACAAAAGACATTTTGATGAAACCCGGAACAGTAGCGACATTAGGAGAAGGTGCAGGCAAGTGGGTCAACGGAGCTGATATCGACAACAGGGGTTACGAATTTTCACTTAACTACGTTGATAAAATTGGAGACTTAGGACTTGAAATAAACAGCGTTTTCTCGCATAATAAACAAACTATTGTACATGTTCCAATCGATGTAATAAATAATTTTGCAGGTAATGGGTTAGATCAAAATATTTTGGGTCGTCCAAGAAATTCATTGTTTGGATATGTTGCAAATGGCCTTTTCCAAACTCAAGCTGAAGTAGATGCGGCACCTACTCAAATTGGTGCAGCTCCTGGTCGGATACGTTATGTAGATATTAGTGGAGACGGTAAAATTGACAGTAAAGACTGTACATGGATCGGAATTGGAGATTCTAAATTAGAATATGGTCTTACAGTTGCTCTTACATGGAAGGATTTTGATTTCAATGTTTTCTTTAATGGTGCATTGGGCAAAGATTTAAATGTTAGCGGATGGAAATCATGGACCGATATTTATGCATTGAGTTCAACGGGAGAAAATTATGGTACAAGGTTGTTGGATGCGTGGACTCCTACAAATAACAAATCGACTATTCCAGCTATGTCAATTAACAACTACAATGATGAAGGACGCTTCTCAACTTACTATGTAGAAAGTGGATCTTATATGAAGGTCAGGAATGCGGAACTGGGTTATACCATTCCAATGAGTTTTGCGAATTCAATCAAGATAAAAAGAGCAAGAATTTCACTCAGAGCCGATAATATTGCAACCCTGATGAAAACATGGGGGAGCAATGCCTATTCAGGTCTTGACCCCGAAACGCCCGGGAATAGCTATCCTTTGCCCCTCTCGGTGACTATGGGTTTGAATGTAACGTTCTAATTAATATAAATTCAAATATAATAATATATGAAAACAATAAATATATTAAGCGTTAGTGTTTTTCTATTGCTTTTTATCTCATGTACTTCGATGCTTGATCTAAAGCCACAAGGAGTAGTTTCTGACAGTGACTTAAATACACCAGATAAAGTTGAGCAAATGATAAATGCCGCTTATTCATTTTGTGGACAGAATCATATCAACAAACAGTTTGGTATGCCTTACGAAGAAGGTTCAGTTCGTGGAGGTGAAGCATATAAAGGAGGTTCCGGCACAAACGATAATGCAGAAAGAAATCTTTGGGAAACATTTACTTTTATGCAACCAACCACCACTGGAGACCTGGATAATTTATGGTGGGTTCATTATGTAGCTGTAGGTCGGGTTCATGATGCTCTTCGAAGAGCACAAAAGCTAACGGATATTGAGTATCCATTGAAATCACAACGCATTGCTGAATTACGCTTTTTACGTGCACATATCTATATGTACATGAAGTTATGCTTTAAATTTTTCCCATATATTGATGAAAATACAGCAATAGACCAATATGATAAAGTAAGTAATGATGCTTTGAGCGATCAGGAACTTTGGGGTAAGCTCATTGAAGATTTACGCTTTGCAGTTGCAAATCTTCCGGCAACACAATCTGAGGTAGGAAGACCAACAAAGTTTGCTGCAATGGCCTATTTGGCAAAAACATTGCTTTTTGCTGCATATGAACAGGATGCAAACAACAATGTTACAAACATTAACAAAGAAAAACTTACCGAAGTGGCAAGCCTCTGTAAAGACGTTATCGATAAGTCGGGGAAAAGTCTGTTTCCCGATTTTGCCCAAAACTTTTTATGGGAATACGAGAACGGACAGGAGTCTGTATGGGCAATTCAATATTCGGCAAATAACGACAATTCAGCAATTGGACGTCTAAATGCTTGGCTGATATATCCGGTCAATTCAGAATATGGGTGTTGCGGATTTTTTCAACCTTCGGTAAATATGTTGAATTGTTACAAAACTGTTAGCGGGGTTCCCGATTTCGATAATTTCAACACAGGGTCAAACCTTGACAACAAAGCCGCATTTGCCACAACACCAATGGATCCACGTTTAATGCACTCCGCCAGCGTTCCCGATATGCCCTGGAAATATGACCCAAAATTTATAATGAAAAACAGTTGGATTCGTACTCCGGAAGTTTATGGATATACAATGAGTCAAAAAATGCTGGTCTTGCCATCATGCCCTTGTTTTAGGAAGACGAATCCGTTTATGGGAAGTGGCTTGAATTACGATGTACTTAGGTTAGACGAAGTTATGCTTATGAGGGCAGAAGCTTTGATCCAACTTAATACTAATTTAAACGAGGCTCTTACTTTGATTAACCAAATACGCGAACGTGCAGCGATTAGTACCGATAGGTTGAAATTTGCAGATGGCACCCCTACCGGTAATTTTAATGTAAAGTCATACATACCTGGAGAAAATTGTCCGGCATGGACGCAGGATTTTGCATTCAAAGCACTACAATGGGAACGCCATTTGGAATTTTCGACTGAAGGCAAATGGTTCTTTGATTTGGTTCGCTGGGGCATTGCAGCTGAAACCATGAACAAGTATTTCGAAGTCGAAAAGACAAGACGTACATATATGAAAGATGCGAAATTTACAAAGAACCGTGACGAGTACTTTCCTATTCCACAACAACAAATCAGTTACGTGAAAGGTTTGTATAAACAAAACGTGGGATGGTAGGTATTGGCTAACAATCCGATTATCTTCCAAGCACTTTAAATAGTAATTAAAAGTAATGTAAGCTTAAAGCTTTGTTCAAGGCTTTAGCTTACATTATATGGAGAAAATTATAGTTTCTTGCTAAAAATTGGAAAGAATAAAACACAAAATGTAAACAAGCATTACACTTTGGACGTCTTATTTAGTGATGAGCTATTTGTTATTTTTATTACTTATAAGCATTGTAATGCAATATGATAGTAAGTGAAAAAAGGAACTAATAGCTTCTTTTTGGCCAAGTGAAACATTTAAAGAAATATGCCGAGTTTGTTAAGAATTGCAAAACTCAATAAAGACAAAAAAGCATGAAAATAAGTGTATTAATTGTTACAATCTGTTCCGTAATTTTAATTGCATCCTGCAATTCTTCGGATAACTTCAAAGATGCAATTGCAGTATGGTCACTTTCCGACTTAAATGATTTGTCGGCACAGAGAAATCAGTTAATTGCACATGGAGATGTGCCTTTTGTCAAGCTTAGAGGAGAAGATGCAAAAGCATCAAAAATAAGAGGAGGCGATGGTATTGCTTCGCGATTCAATAGTGGTTGGTTTGATGCCGGACAGGGAGCCAATGAAGTGTTGAATCTTACGGGTAAAAAAGTTTCTATTTTGGTCAGAATGAAAGCAGACTCAGTTAGCGGTTTTGTCCCGTTACTGAATAAAGCCGGAAATGACCAAAATATAGCATATAGTATTTCGCTCAATACTATCAAGGGAGAGGTTTTTATCGAATCCAAAATGGGGAGCGATGATATTGGTGGAGCACATTTGTTGAAATATAAACTCCCCAATGAGGAATTAACACAATGGCATGATATTTTGCTCCGGTTCAATGGTAAAATATCCGAACTGTACGTAGATGGATTTCTTCGCGATGATGAAATCACAGTGGGCGAAATAAGAGATTGGAATCGCAGACCTGTACTTATCGGAGCCCAGTATAAGCAACCGTACGGATACGAAGCAGTTTCGGAGAATCAGGTAGAAGCAAAATTTAAAGGGCTTATTGACCATGTTGCCCTTTGGAATCGCTATTTGTCTGATCAAGAGGTTGAAAAATTATCTGGAGTAACAATGTTAAAAGACGGGAAACCTGATTATTATAAAGAAGAATATAGACCTCAGTTTCACTTTTCAGCAAAGAAAAATTGGATAAACGATCCTAATGGCTTAGTTTATTATGATGGCGTTTATCATTTATTCTTTCAATATATGCCCACTAATCGTCCTGGAGCTTACAAAGACTGGGGTCATGCAACGAGTAAAGACTTAATTCATTGGGAACAAACACCAAATCATATAACACCGCATAAGGTATGGGCAGGCTGTTGGTCGGGGTCTGCAGTTGTTGATGTTAATAATTGCGCTGGTTTTCAGGTCGGGAAAGAGAAACCAATAGTTGCATTTATTACCAACGGGGGAAATCCTGATGCTGGTTTAGGACCAAAGTGTACGCAATGTATTTCCTATAGTACGGACGGAGGGAAGACCTTTTCCTACTATGATCAGAATCCGGTAATTCCAAATATTTATAATTCAAATCGTGACCCAAAAGTTGTATGGGATGAAAATTCAAAAAAATGGATAATGTCCTTATACATGGATAAAGCATTTGACTTTGGGTTATTTTCATCCACTGATTTAAAAGTATGGAAACACATAACTACAGTTTCATTGGAGGGTGTTGCCGAATGTCCGGGATTCGAAGCCTTGCCTGTCGATGGAAATAAAGCCAATAAAAAATGGTTGTTCTTTGGAGCAAACGGTAATTATATTATTGGATCATTTGATGGCACAAATTTTAAACCAGAGACTAAGGTTATCCGGGGTGATTACGGAAAGAATTTTTATGCTGCACAAACATGGAGTAATGTGCCTGATGGCAGAAGTATTCATATTGCATGGATGCCGACAAAGCGTTATCCAGGTATGCCTTTTGAACAACAAATGAATTTCCCAACGGAGCTTACCTTGCGCACAACTCCTGAAGGCCTCAGAGCATTCAGGGTGCCGGTACGTGAAATCAATAATCTGTACGATAAAGAAAATAAATGGAGTAATGTAAGTCTTCAGGATGGGACGAATCTATTTAAAGAATTGAATGGGGATCTGTATGATATCAATATTGAGGTTGATCCCAAGAAATCAAAATCATTTGAAATTGGCGCAAGAGGTGTTACCATATACTATGATGCCACTAAAAGGACAATTTCTTGTGGGGGCCCTTCAGTTGGAAATACTATTGTTCCAGATAATTGGCGATCAGATAAGCAGTCAGTCATTAACTTTTCCAATAATTTAGGAGAGGCTCCTTTATCCCCAATTGATGGAAAGATTAAACTTAGAATTTTAGTTGACCGAACTACCATTGAAGTTTATGGTAATAATGGTAAAATAGTAATTACCAGTTGTTTTATGCCTAAAGAAGATAACAAATCCTATTCGTTTACCACAAAAGGAGAAATTAATATTATTGCTGCTAATGTTCACGCTCTTAAGTCTTCCTGGGTAAAATAAATTATTGAAAAGAATGAAAAACCGGATAGCATTTGGATTTGTAATGGCAATCGCATTTTTTATGTGTTCATGTGATAATGAAAAAAAGAGTAACGACGAAAAATTCCGTCCTCAGATTCATTATTCTCAAACAAAGAACTGGACTGGTGAGCCAACGGGCCTATTGTATTATCAAGGCGAATATCATCTATTTTATCAATTTAATCCAACACAAGCATTCTTTGGAAATATTCATTGGGGACATGCTGTTAGTCGCAATTTGGTGAATTGGGAGCAACTACCTACTGCCATTTCTCCTGATAGTTCCGGTCAGATCTATTCCGGAAGTGTTATTGCCGATTTGCATAACACCTCTGGATTTGGTTCGAATGAAAATCCACCCTTAATTGCTTTTTATACTTATCATGACTCTGTTAAAGAACAAAATGAAACATCGTCAGAACATTCAATAGTTTTGGCCTATAGTCTTGATAAAGGACGTTCGTGGGTAAAATATAAGTATCCTATATTAACAAATAGTGCAGATCCTGTTTTTTGCAATCCGAAAGTATCATGGAACAACTTTTCAAAACAATGGGTGATGACAGTCTCCATTGGTTCGGCAATTCAAATCTATTCATCTCCGGATTGTATACAATGGGATTTATTGAGTGAATTCGGTGAGAATATTAAAACAGAAGGTGGATGGCAAAGTTCTGATTTATTTCCCATAAAAATTGCAAATACCGATTTGACTAAATGGGTATTAATGGTAAGTATGAATGGCGGACCTGCTGACGGAGCACCATCAATCCGTTATTTCGTCGGGGATTTTAACGGTACCGAATTTAAGATGACTCAAACTCGCGAACTATGGGTTGATTATGGCAATGATAATTATGCCGGAATGATTTTCAATAATGCCCCAGATAATCGCAAGATAATGATCGGATGGATGAGTTGCTGGAATTACGCTAATCAAACACCTACTGAAACTTGGCGCGGAAGTATGATTTTCCCACGTGATTTAGATTTAGTTTTGGAAGGAAGTACCTATCTGCTTACCTCTACACCGGTAAAAGAGCTAAATACACTTTATGATAAAACCGATTCTATTAAAGAGATAAGTCTTTCGGGAAAAGTAAGAATTTTCGACAATATTTCGTTTCCTAAGATGCCCTTTGTTCTAAGGCTGGTGTTTGATAACTCTAATCGTTATGCAATTTGGGGACCACGTGACTATGGTATTCATTTCAAAACCAATTCCGGCAAAAATTTGTCCATAGGATATCGGGCTGAAATGAAATACTATTATATTGACAGGTCCAATCTTATGAAGAATCCAATTTCCAACAAATTTGAACTACAAACAGGTGCTTCTTACACATTCAATAATCCAACTACTGACTGGTATATTTTGGTTGATAATGGTTCAGTAGAATTGTTCACTTGCGGAAATAGAATAGCAATGACTTCGCTTTGTTACCCAGACGAGGCATTCGAATCGTTTGAGTTGTATTCCGAATCTGGTAGTATTAAATTATTGAAGGCTTCTATAACAGAATTAAATACAGGAAACAGTAAGTAAAATTGCAGATTTTAATAACACAAGAAAAATTTTACAGTTTGGTTTTTTTATACTTTATAATTAAATTATTACGATGAGTGCAATTAAAAGATTTATGGCAGTTTCTGTATTAGTACTTGCATACGCATGTATCGCTTCGAGCCAAACAAGTAACGTTTCAACGAATCACGATTTGTCTATAAAAATTTCGAAACAGTATTTAAATCTGCCGGTTTCACAAAACGTAAATCGGGAAAAAATGAGTTTTGAAGTAGATGGAAAGTCGGAATTAGACTTTATAATTCGTTTAGCACCTTCTAAACCTGATTATCGGGTGTTTTATGATGTTTCTCCATATAGAGGGAAAGTACTTAAAATTAGTTATGCAGGCGATCAAGATGGGTTAAGCAAAATCTATCAAGATGATGTTATTAACGGTCATGATAGTTTGTACAATGAGAGTAGTCGTCCACAGATTCACTTTACAACTCAACGTGGCTGGATCAATGATCCAAATGGTATGGTTTATTTCGAAGGAGAATATCATCTGTTTTACCAGCATAATCCTTTTGAAAGCGAATGGGAAAATATGAGTTGGGGACATGCTGTAAGTAGAGATCTCATTCACTGGAAAGAATTACCTGTTGTTTTGTTTCCCGATAAATTAGGATCAATTTTTTCAGGTACCGCTGTAATTGATTATAACAACACTTCTGGTTTCGGCAAAAATGGTATACCTCCAATGATTGCCATATACACGGCAAATAGCTCAGATAATGAGAGACAATGCATTGCATACAGTTTAGACAAAGGACGCACTTTTACAAAATACGATGGAAATCCTGTAATTGATTCTAAATCAAAATGGAAAACTCAGGATCTTCGTGACCCTAAAGTATTTTGGTATCAGCCAACAAAAAACTGGATTATGGTTCTATTTGAACGTGATGGTAATTCAATTTATACATCTAATGATTTAAAAGAATGGAAGTATGAAAGTCATACAACAGGCTTTTGGGAATGTCCACAGTTTTATGAATTGCCGGTTGATGGAAATAAAAATAATAAAAAATGGGTTATGTATGGTGCATCGGGCACTTATATGACCGGAAGATTTGATGGAAAAACCTTTACTCCAGAAACAGGCAAATACTATTATGGAAATGGAACCCTTTATGCAGCGATGACTTTCGATAATATTCCTGCTTCTGATGGTAGACGTATCCAAATTGGTTGGGGTCGCATTCCACAACCAGGAAAGACTTTTAATAACCTAATGCTGTTGCCTACGGAGCTTACATTGCGAACTACCAAAGAGGGTATTAGAATGTTTAATGTCCCGGTAAAAGAAGTCGATATGCTGCAAGAAAAAGAATATGCATGGGAAGGCCTTGAGGCAAATAAAGCATCAGAATTATTACAACAATTTAGTGATAAAGCCAGTATTCGGATTAAAGCCACAATTAAGTTGTCGCATTCAACTGATGCCGGACTTAATTTATATGGTCAAAGCATATTTAAATACGATATGAACTTCAATCTAATAAATGGATTATTCTACTCGCCTGAAGACCGGACAAGCATGGAAATCAGTGTGGATATAATTATTGACAAAACTTCGATTGAGGTATTTGTTGACGGTGGGGCATTCTCATACGCGATTGAAAAAAAACTGATCCGAAAAACAAAGAAGGATTTAAATTTTTCGGCAATAGAATTGATGTGAAAAGTCTGAAGGTCTATCCAATGAAATCAATTTGGGATAGAGTTCAATGACGGAGTTTTTTGTACCTAATAAAAACAACAGGTTTCAAAGTATGAGACATATACTTTATAAAATAAATGAATTATTTAAATAATTAATTATGAGAAGCATAACAGTTTTGTTTTTTTTAACAGTTTGCCTAAACTGTGCTACTGCACAGTTTAGTGTTAATTATGATCCCACAATACAATCGAAGGAGAATATGCAATATTTTTCTCCCAAAGGGAATAATTTATTCGTTGGCGATTGCATCCCCTACTACCATAATGGAACCTATTATCTTTATTGGCTATTGGATTCAGGACATCATTCAGCATTAAATGGCCTGGGTGGGCACCAGTGGGCACTTAGTACAACAAAAGATTTAATACATTGGACGAACTATCCCGTTGTTATAGGCATTGATGAAGAATGGGAGAAGTCCATTTGTACTGGTTCTGTTGCATTCGACGGCAAAAAATTCTACGCATTTTATGCCACAAGGCTTTTGGACAAAGAAGGAAAAGTTAATGAACAATTAAGCTATGCAACCGGAAGTGACGCAATTCACTTTCAAAAGCAGAAACCAAATCCATTTTACACATCAGCACCCGGATACAATAAAAGGAATTTCAGAGATCCGAAAGTAATTATAGACAGTTCTGGTGTTTTTCATTTGTTGGTTTCAAGCAGTACTGAAAAGGACTATTCAATTGATAGTAATCAAGGTTGCCTCGTACATCTGACCTCTAAGGATTTAAAAACTTGGAAAGTGAATGATCCAATTCTTACAGGACAGAGAGATGTTCCTGAGTGTCCAGACTATTTCAAATGGAATAGTTGGTATTATCTATTGTATAGTCAAGGTGGAAACACACCCTATTTAATGTCCAGAAAGCCTTTTGGTCCGTGGGTAGAGCCTAAATTTCAAGCGTTTGATGAAGACTGGTCTAATGTTGTGAAAACAGCCGAATTCCCCAACGGAAGAAGAATCGCTGCATCGTGGATTCCCAGCAAAAGGGACAATAAGGACAATGGGGATGAACGATTTGGAGGTTGTGTTTTGTTAAGAGAGGTCATCCAGTTGAAAGACGGTACATTGGCTACTAAATTTCCGAATGAAGTAATTCCCAAAACAGGAAAAGTATTAAATCTTGAACTCATTCCGGACCAAACGGCCAAAAAAATGAGTGACAACCAATATGTAATTAAGGCATTGGGTTCAATTGGTTCATTGCACTCGGGTAACGTTCCTGTAAATTGTCGAATTACTTTTGAAGTTAATCCTCTTGGAACAAATGAGGATTTGGGATTGTATCTGCGATCTACAGATAAAGCATCAGAGGGGTACAAATTGAGTTTTTCAGCAAATAAAAAAACTGTCTCGTTAGCGAATACCAAAATAGATGCAGTTTCAGGATTGGATAAACCTTTCAAAGTAGATATTATTATGAAAGATGATATTATTGACGTATCAATCAATGAACAGCGATGCATTGTAAACCGTCTGATAGAGAGAAAAGGTGAATCAATCTGGTTTTATGCAAAACATGGTAAAACGATTTTTAAGAACATTAAAATATATCCTATTATATCTAATATTTAATAACTTATGCTATTAGGATTTGATATCGGCGGTACAAAAAGTGCTGTCATTTTGGGCAAAAAAGTTCATGAACAGATTAATATCATCGATAAACAGAGTATGCCTACAGATAAACCCGCCTATGATATGATTGAAAGTTTATTTTTAGCGGCGGAAAGTTTATTGCAAAAACATTCTATCTCTAAAAACGAAATTGAAGGAATTGGAATAAGTTGCGGAGGACCTTTAAGTAGTAAAAGAGGGATTATCCTATCTCCGCCAAACTTGCCTGGATGGGATAATATCCCAATTGTTGATATGTGTAATAAGCGGTTTGGAAAACTTTCCCTTTTGCAAAATGATGCCAATGCAGGAGCAGTTGCAGAATGGAAATACGGAGTAGGAAAAGGATTCCAAAACATCATTTTTTTAACTTTTGGTACTGGAATGGGAGCCGGTCTCATTCTTGATGGCAAACTTTATTCAGGTGTATCGGATTTGGCAGGGGAAGTTGGCCATATGAGATTGGCCGAAATGGGACCAGCAGGATTTGGTAAAGCTGGATCATTTGAAGGATTTTGCAGTGGAGGTGGAATCGCACAACTGGCTCAACTGAAAGTAAGACAGAAGATACAATTAGGAGAAAAAGTTTCCTTCTGCAATTCGCTGGAAGATCTGCCATTCCTGACTGCTAAGATGGTTGCCGATGCGGCTTACAAGGGAGATCCCGTTGCAATTGATGTTTATAAAACCTGTGCCCAATATTTAGGAAAGGGACTAGCTATTTTAATAGATGTACTTAATCCTGAACTTATTATACTGGGGAGTATTTATGGAAGGGCAACAGAACTAATAGCGCCATTTATGTATGAAATGATTGAGCAAGAAGCTATACCTCAATCGCAAAAAGCATGTCAAATCGTTCCTCCGGGATTATCGGAGAATATTGGCGATATGGCAGCACTTTGTTTAGCTGAGATATCCTCAGAGTCGCAACCATTTTAATGATCTGAAATTTTTGGCTTTAAATGATCAATTACAAGCATATCAGTTTATTTACTACTGTATGAATGTGTTTTTACAACTGATTCATTGTTGGACACCCTTGAATAAAATTGTGATATTGATGACTAAATAAATATTAAAAATGAATAGTTTAAAAAAAGTGAAAGAATATAAAATTACCGGCACATTAATAAGAGCAGCTATTGTTGCATCATTAGGAGGATTGTTATTTGGTTTTGATACAGCGGTAATATCGGGGACAACTGCATCTATAAAATTCCTATTTCAATTATCAGAATGGTCAATGGGCTTTGTAGTGTCATCAGCCTTAATAGGAACAATTCTTGGAACTTTAATTGTCTCAAAACCAGGAGATCTTTGGGGAAGAAGAGACAGTTTAAAGATATTGGGAGTTTTGTTCTTTATATCGGCTTTAGGTTGCGCATTTGCATGGGACTTTTGGTCGTTATGTGTATTTCGTTTTATAGGCGGTATCGGAATAGGCGGTTCGTCTGTTTTAGGGCCAATGTATATTGCAGAAATTTCACCAGCAAAACTAAGAGGGCGTCTTGTCATTCTATTTCAGTTTAATGTCTGTTTGGGAATTTTAGTTGCGTATTTGTCCAATGCATTGATCGAGGTGTTTAATTTTGATATTATCCATCTACAATGGCGGGTAATGTTTGGGGTAGGATGTATTCCTGCGCTTCTTTTTACCGTTATGTTGTTTACAATACCGCGGAGCCCCCGTTGGCTGGTTTCGGTTCAAAAGTTTCAAGAAGCTGAAAATGTATTAGTCCAGATTGGTGAATTGAGAGTTGCAGAGGAATTGGCTGAAATTAAAGAATCATTTGTAAACGGCCCTATAAAAGAAAGTGAAAATCTATTTCAACGAAAATATCGGTATCCAATATTTTTAGGAATAGGAATTGCAGCATTTAATCAACTATCCTTTGTGAACGGCTTTCTATATTATCTCAATGATACACTGAACGAGATCGGGGCCAGTTTAGGAGGTAAATTTCAGCCTGTGCTAATTGGTGTCGCGAATGTAATAGCTGTTACCATTGCTCTTTTAATAATAGATAAAATTGGCAGGAAAAAGCTATTACTGATTGGATCATGGGGCTCTGCTATCCCATTGGCTTTATGCGCCTATATTGCATGGACAAGAAATTTAACAGAATTGTTTCCGTGGAGTGTGGCCGCATTCATTCTATTCTTTTCATTCTCACAAGGAGCAGTTATATGGGTATATATCAGTGAAGTCTTTCCAAATAAAGTTAGAAGCAAGGGACAATCTTTAGGAAGTTTTACTCATTGGGGATTGGCTGCAATTGCAGCACAAGTATATCCGGTAATTGTTTCGGTTCCTAAGGTTGGATTGGCTATACCATTCATTTTTGGAGGAACAATGATGATAGTCCAATTTTTTGTAGTCTGGTTCTTTTTTGTAGAAACAAAAGGTGTTCCACTTGAACAGTTGGAAATAAAATTGGGAATAAAAAAAACGCATAAACAATAAAGATTTGTGACCTTTTATAGTTGAAAAAATCATATATAAATGATTATTAACAAAGTATTTAGATATTCAAGGATGATATCTTGTTGAAAAGTCTTGGTATGCAAAATTCATCAACGATGCCCCACAAAAGGGTTGAGAACAGTTTAATTTCAATGACATATCATGGGCTTCTGGACAGGGGGCATATGGAACACAAGGAATGCAGTTTGTAAATACAATCTGGAACTCCAAAAAAGAAGTATGGTTAAGGCGTGAATTAGTGATTCCGAAGACTTACCCAACGCTGATATTTATCTAAATTTATTCGCAAGATGATGATTTTGAACTTTACTTGAACGGAAAAGAAATTGTCAACATAGGTAATACTGCCAAAAGCAATATAATGCTGAAAATTGATTCCGGATTGCTCAATGTCAGTGGTAAAAACGTCATTGTGGTTCATTCTATCGACCGGAGCAGATTGACTGCTGCATATATTCCATTAGTTATTTAACCCATGATTCGAATTATTAATTTAAAAATTATTTACAGATGAAAAGAGTATTAATAAAATCCATTGGACTTTGTCTTATATTTATAAGACTTTCTAGCTTTGGTCAAGTTGTAGAACAGTCTCAGAATAAGCACTTTTGGGAGCTAATAAAAGCCAACAAAGCTGTAGAACGCTGGATCCCACTAGCTGAAGGTGATTCATTGCGACCAATCTATCATGTTACTGCTGCTTCCCGATTAATCGGTGATCCTAACGGTCCTATTTACTTCGCTGGGGAATACCATGTTTTTTTTCAACACTTCCCATTTTGGGGTGATAGTACTAATTTTCGGCCTGTGTGGGGACATGCCGTCAGTCCAGATATGGTACATTGGCGTCATCTACCGATTGCGCTTGCACCAACGCCCGGGTCATACGATGATGCGGCCATCGCCTCTGGATGTTGTGTCATAGACAAAGGTGTCCCTACGATTATTTACACTGGCGTTGGTCCGCAATCGCAATGTTTGGCTATAAGCGATGACAACTTACGTACATGGAGAAAAGATCTTGCTAATCCAGTTATACCCTCACCACCAGCACTGGATAGTTTAGGTGATGGTTTCCGGGATCCATTTGCCTGGAGAGAGGGGGACAAATGGCGTTTGTTGGTTGGCTCAGCCTTTCGAGGGAAAGGAGGTACGGTTTTGCTTTACCAATCTAATGATTTGCATAAATGGGAATTTATAGGACCTCTTTGTGTCGGAATGGGGAAACGTTGCATTCAATGGGAATGCCCAAACTTTTTCCCTCTTAAAAGACGTCACATATTGATGGTTTCACCACTCTTTAGCGATGTGCCAGGTTTACGAGGAATGGTTGAATACACGGTTGGCAATTATCACGACAACAAATTCGAATATGACCATTGGCAGCCGGTAGATTTAGGAGGACCCACTAGCTATTACGCACCTAATAGTTTTGAAGACACTCAAGGACGACGAATCCTGTGGGGCTTTATCATGACAGATCGTTCATCAAAAGCAGGCTGGTGTAATAGCCTTTCTTTACCAAGAGTTGTTACACTTGCCACCGATGGATCCTTAAACTTTAATCCCATACCGGAATTAACTGCTTTGCGCTATGATGAGCGGTCTCATAATAACCTGAAAATTGAGCCAAATCGTGAATTAATTATGGAGAAGGAATTTGGAATGCATTACGAAGTAAAGATTGAAGTAGATTTAGACAAAGCATCTCAGTTTGAGTTAAGAATTGGTCGAAGCAATGATGGAGATAGATTCATTCCATTAAAATACAATGTTAAGACAAGTCGACTAGTATTTGGTGATAAAGAAGCAGATTTTCGACTTAACCCAAACGAAAAGACCCTGTCAATACGCCTTTTTGTTGACGGTAGTGTAGGTGAAGCTTATATTAATGGGAGGGTTTGTTTCAGTAATAACCTTTCATTAAGCCTGAATTCTAGTGGAATTTCCGTAATGGCAGAAGGAGGTAAGGCACGGATTAAAAAATTCTCACTTTGGAAAATGAATTCGATCTGGCCAAATAAGGAAATTCAAACACATTAGAGACAAAACTTGGGATAAGGAAGAATACCTGAGAAATAAGTTGTTAGATTTTATAGTAGAATGGAAATTACCTAAAGAAATGAAGAGATCGAAACGCTATCAATTATTAACCCTGATTTATAAAATAGTAATATCATGCTGAAAATTGACAAAAGTTTACTCCATGCCAGTGGTAAAAACGTCATCGCAGTTCATTGCCTCGACCGGGGCGATCTGGCATATGTCGATTTAGGACTTTATACCGAAGGTGACCAGAAAGAAATATTTGTCCATCCGGCGGTTCAATATAATGTTTCTCTTTCGGCAATACAAACCCTTTACGATTTCACTTGCAGTCCGTTAAATCTGAAGCTTCAGTTTGTATTACCACTGCCGCCTACTGATTTGAATCTACTCTCACGCCCGATAAACTATGTCAATTAAGAAGTGGTTGCCAATGATGGAGGAAAACACGATGTACAAATTAATTTTGAAACCACACCGGAATGGGCCGTAAATAAGGTAAGTCAGGAGGTGCAGGTTACCAAAGGCGAAATCGGAAACATCAGTTTTGTGAAAGCCGAAACGACTGAACAACCCAGACTGCAAAAGAAAGGTGACAATATGCGCATCGACAGGAGATATGTTTACCTGGCTGCTAATAAAAATGAAAACTGTTCGGTTGAAATAGTCAACTATTTTACCTCCAAAGAAGCTTTTATCCAAAGCGGAACGCTAGCTTTTGAAGAGAATGAACTGATACAAGTGATTCTTCATCAGGAAAAAGTATATCAAACGAAAACCGTTTACAAGTTCAGATTGGCATTATAATTAGAGTAGTAAGTCAATGCTCCTTTTATTATAATTTGTGATTAAAAAGAAGAGGAAGGTTGCCCGGGGGTGTTTCGATTCTCCCGGGATTAAACTTAGAAGTTAAATTTGTTTATAGATTGTTTGATTAGGCTCGTAATTATGTAAAGATTGTGTATGAAAAAAAATTGAATTGTTATAGAATTTCATAGTAGATGAAATTTATTAAAGAGCTTTTAGACTGGGGCATAAGTATTAACATGATTAATTTTTGCCATGGAAACATTTTGTAAAATCATTTTGGATTTGGAAAATGAATTATCCAGGATGAAAGAAGTATCAGAAAATCTTCCCGAACAAATGGAGTATGCAATCGGCCATTGTAAAATAGCATTGGACCGAATGCGTGAATTAGTATTAACTGAAGGATTTCCAGATAAGAAATCGGAAATCTACTTTTTCAAAAAAATCAAACCGAAAGTTTACTGCAAACTGTTGTACTTCCACGCAGTTTTTGAAATAGAAAGCAATCGTCAAATAATAGATAAAGATGGGCTGCGGAAATACTTTCTGCAAAAGCTGGATAAAATCATGGATTACATGACACAACACCAGGTGAAAGTTCAATATTTCCGCTGCAATTTTAAGCACCTCGATGATAAGTATTTTGTCCGTTATGATCCAGAAATTCCTTTGGAATTGCGGGATAGTCATTACCTGTTGGATGAGAATTTTTTCACATGGCATGATCATACTTTTTCAACTATCATGGCCAATGAAATGCTGATTGAATATATCCAAAAAGAAATGGAAAAACTGGATAATCCTGAATCAGAGGCTAAAAACCGCCCAAAGTTTCCGTTTCAATGGACAGGCAACAAAATAGATTTGATTGAGATGCTTTATGCCCTACACCTTTCAAAGGCGGTCAATGACGGCAATACAAAAATCAACGATTTTGCTGAAGTTTTTAGCTTGGTTTTCAATATTGACCTAAGAAAAGATATTTACCGGTTTTTCACGGATATTCAGAAACGAAAAATCGATCAGACCAAATTTCTGGACTATTTGAGGACTACTTTGCAACGAAAAATCGATGACAAACATAAATAACAAATTTATGAAATGAAGAAAAGTAAGATCCAAGATTAATCATTACAGGATGTTCTTTCTTTGTCCTGTTGAGATAATGTTAGAACAATATCATCCGGGAAGAAATTCCGGATGCAACAAAATAACGGTATTGACTTTTATTTGGGAATCCTAAAACCGCCAGTTTTATAGATTATAGTCTCAGAAATAAAAGTTCGATGTCTGCGTCTTTGGCGTGGACCGAACTTAACTGAGACTAGGGTTCCTGGCGGTACCTTGGAAGCTTTAAGTATTGGTTCGCGCCTCTTTTTTGAAATAGCCTTTAATAACAACTAAAAAACTATAGGATGTTAAGCATTAACACAGAAAAAATCCGCCAGAATGCTGACCTGATCAATCCGATCTCTGCATGTCCGTTGGGGGAACCTATTGCCGAATGCCCGTTCATCCCTTTTTATGAGATAAAAGACGAACGGAAGCAAATTGAACAAATAGAAGTGATACCTCAGAGAGAACTGGACGAACTTCGTAAGTTTCACCGTGACTGCATGGAACGATACAGAAAAGGCGGATGGGAAATAAAAGGCTCCCAAGTAAATAAACGGTAAAAACAGCCATTGGAGGCAAATCCACCCCTCCTCCCAAAAGTTTTTAAATTTCCTGAGGATTACAATTAGCTGCATTAAAACCGATTTACCTCGAAACAAACTTCAAAAGATTCAATGAGCTCTCCTTTTAAATGTGATAGCTATTTAATTTTAAACCACTTAGAGCGCCTTTCATTTTTTTTGCTTTATTGTTACTGTTTGTTTAACTATAAAAAATAGACAACATGAACCCATGTTGATAACGACTATTTACTGGAAGATGCAAATTTTGAATTATTCGAGGTATTTTTCAAAATATACAATTTTAAATTAAAAAGTTATGCCAACAGAATGGATTTGCCGGCTAAATTGACCACCCTACGCCGTTTTATATTGACCACCCTGCGCCGGTGTAATTTGACCACCCATTTTTGAGAGTTTTAAGAACGATCATTTCCTTATCCTGATTAGCGTATTACAAAATTAGATTTATTTATTTTGATTCAATATTTTCATTGACATTGTTTTTT
>Ga0209123_1001507_pt1 | contig 22821 bp, 24 predicted proteins | sample BarGraIncu00431A_FD_184500 | JGI IMG/M metagenome (GOLD analysis project Ga0209123, IMG submission 184500) | Arctic peat soil microbial communities from Barrow, Alaska, USA - Barrow Graham LP Incubations 004-31A (SPAdes) (version 2) | ecosystem: Environmental > Terrestrial > Soil > Wetlands >...
GACGTGTTTTAACGCATCAATATATTTTAAAGGAAGTCTGGGGCATGGGTTACGTCGAACAGACACAATACCTGCGGGTTTTTATGGCGCAGCTGCGTAAAAAGGTCGAAGATGAACCCTCAAAACCAAAATTACTGAATACGGAATCGGGGATAGGGTATCGGTTTGGGTATTAAAGAGCAATTCATTTTACATGTTATTGCAAATACAATATTTTATTTTTATTACTTACCTATTTTTGAATCTGAGTGTTTTGTCTTTCGCGTTGTGCCGCATTTTTACCAATTATAAAACCAAGATAGAAGGATATAAGAATAATGAATCCAAATATTATTAATCTCTTATATAAAAAGTGATTATTGTATTCCATGTTATTGATTTTTTATTTTACTAAACACCAACACTAGCCTTTCCAATGTTGGTGTTTTATTTGTTTAATTATTGCACTCTTGCTCTTTCAGCTGCACTTTTGCCAATCTGATAACCTAAGGCAAACCCAGCGATTAAAAGACCTGCGAAGCCAATTAGAAATCCGCCAATTACTTTTTGTATTTCCTTGCGCAATAATTCTTTCAAGAAAAAGCCGCACATAAGATTCTCTTCACCCGAATAGATATAACTCGGTTAGATTTAACTAAACTTAATGGGTGCACCAATTTCCCGAAGCATATCAATCAAGCGGTAAGTCGATGTTTATGAGATGTATAACTTTTTGGTGAAGCACTTGGGCATTCCGGATGCCATTTAAGCCGGAGTATTCAAATTCCAAATAAAAAGGTGCAGGTTGCAAATTGTCACCTTTTTTAGTAAATTTTTGGGTAAATCCGGTCGTGTGGAGTGTGCTTAAATTATTCGATCTAACCACTTATCCATATATTGTTATCAGAAAAGCCAAGGCATTATTTAGCGCGTGGATGATTGCTACCAGAAAGAGTGCACTTTGCTTTCGTTGTTTGGCTATGTAAAAGAAAAAACATAGAATAAATCCAATTAAACAGCCTGTTAAAGAGTAATATATATTGTAATCATGCATATATCCAAAAAAAAGTGACGCAGTGATTAGATAGAAAAAAAGACGTTTCTTATGCTTAAATAACCGATTAGCAAGTAGGAAAGGTAAATACTGCATAAGAAATGTTTCAACAAATGGAGCAAAAACGCAACAGAAAAGAAAAAGCATTAAAGGTCCATCTTTTGCAAATGATTCAACGACAGGATTTCTAAAAGACCCTTCAGGTACTAATAAACTTATAATGGAAGAAGTAAGAATCAGTATTATTAACCCAATCAAAATGAATGATATCGAGTTTAATCTATATAAGAATCTGATAATTTTGACCATTATTTGAATTTATTACATTTTACAAACTCATTTTACCGGCATTTATTACAGTGTCGTGTTTCATTGTTCTATTCCTAACTCAAAAGAAACCGAATACTATTTGGCACTAACAACTGCAAAATTATCTACATACACGAAAGAGCATAAACGTGATAGAGACGCTAAAATTAATTAGCTAAAGGATGAAATAAAGGAGGACAAAACAGTTCTACCCCCCTTTAGAACTATAATCGTTCTGATGCGTAATTATATCCAAATGAATACAAGTAGATACATGCTACAACGAATAGGATTCCCATCAGGATGAATAGAAAAATTGATTTATTGCTGTATTCTTTCTTTTGCATAACATTGAATTTTATTGTTACAGAATGTGAGATAGGACGACCAGGCCGATTACTACACCAATTATTAACGCGTATTTAAATATTTGTATTAAAGATAATTTCATATCTAATCTCCTTATGATTTATAGTTTAAAATGTGATCTAAAACAACTAAACCAACAGCAACGCCTGTGGCAAGACCCTAAACAAATACTTTAGCGAGAGGGATTGCAGCTAATAAAAAAATAAGCCCCCCATCGACTTCTCTCAATTCCATTTCATTTAGATCCTTCATAATCTAAAAGTATTAAATATATTTCAAATAATTAATCCCTGCTTTATTTTTCGTGTTACAGGGTTTGACACGCGTAACATTACAGTATCAAAGTAACATGCGCCCACTCTCATAAAAAAGTAGTGAAGGAATTATTTTAAAAAATAATCAGCATTGGGCAAATTATTATTGCCTTTGGTAATATCGTCAATTGCCTACGGAATACAGCAGGCAGGTATTTTACGTTCGATGGTGTTTGGCGGTGAAGGATAGTTCCTGGCGAAATTGGTTAATAAGGAATCGGTTATCGGTCTGGATGTTAGACAGGCAACATCTTACTTTACTAAATTTTCGCACATTCTCTTAATATTCACCGCTTTCAACAGCCAATGCAGCCAGGCCCGAAGAGTTCTTCGTACTCGTTTTCTGAATCAGGTGTGTACGGTGTTTCTTTGCTGTATGGACGCTGATATTGAATGCTTTTGCTATTTCGTCGTTGGTTTTACCTTGTGCAATCAGGCGCAGCACATCGAATTCGCGCTGGGTAATATTCAATGCCTTCAGGCGATTATTTTGGCGAAGAATCTCTTTCAGGGCCAATGAAATTTGATGATCGGGATCGACGATCTCCTTGATTTCGCTGGCAACGGTCAGCGTTTTTCGTATCGTTCCGTTGTCGAAAATCTCAATCACCTTTTTTAAACAAAAGAACCAACGGTATTCACCCTGAATTTTAGATTTGATCCGGAGAATCGTAGTTGTATCCGATTCCGGTGTCAGCGTACAAAAATTTTTCGATCCGACCGATAAAAATTGCAGATCGACCGGATGAACGATCTCTATAAAAAAATCGAACCCCATCAGTTCTATTTCCTCGTGCGTACATTCTAAAAAATCGTAACCGCGCTGATTCATCCACTCATTTTTGAAAGAGCTGATATCGCCCGACTGTTTCAATTCGTTGATAAAGATCACTGCCGGAATCGAATTGAGAATCATTTTGTAATATTCAAGTTCCTTTTTAAGCGTTTTTACCGATATTTTGCTCTTCTTTTCCATATTTGATAATATATTAAGTTTAGCAATAAAAATACCATCTTGGTGGTATTGCGAAGATGATTGTAGTGTACTAATTTCATGATGTGTTACCATCTTTTAATAGATTCGTTTACAAGCCGCTTCATTTCAATCTGAATACTATTTAAACGGCCTGTAAACCATAAATGTTTCACATAATTACAAGATAGTAAACGTTCATTGACAGAAATTGACAGCTATATTTCGAAAAGAAGCCCGAATCCGCGAAAAGAAGGCCGAATCCGTGAAAAGAAGCACGAATCCGCGAAAAGAAGCCCGAATCCGCGAAAAGAAGGCCGAATCCGTGAAAAGAAGCACGAATCCGCGAAAAGAAGCCCGAATCCGCGAAAAGAAGCTTGAATCCGTGAAAAGAAGCCCGAATCTGCGAAAAGAAGCCTGAATTCGCGAAAAGAAGTCCGAATCTGCGAAAAGAAGCCCGAATTCAACGGAAAACAGGAATCGTTTTTACAGGCGAGGAATAGTTTTCGACAATCGGACAGGTGATGCAAAACACGCTGAGTCGGCGTTGAATCGAAATAGAATTGTCAATTGAGCGTTCCTTGACATATTGAAAATATAAGCCCAATAATCAGACAGTCAAATTTTTATTTATGAATTTGAATGTGTTTTTTAACTGTATAAAACAAATGCCATGAGAAAAAGTCATGTTTTATTTGATTTTGTATTAAGCATACCTCCTGTTAAAATTGCGTTTGGGAGGAATGTTGTTACGCTGATGACGGGAAATGCAAATTTTCCGACGCCTGATATTCCGTTAACGGTCTTAAAAGAGAAAACCGATCTGCTTGAGCAAAAATTAATTGCATCGCTCAATGATGGGAAGACCGAAAAAGCAGAACTGCATCAGGCTGAAAAAGAATGGGATAATTTAATGCGTTATGAGGCCTTGTACGTTGACAGGATCGCTGACGGCGACGAGGCAATTATGACAGGTGCAGGTTTTAGTGTTTCGAAACAGCCTGTTACAAATGCAAAACCAGAGCTTTGGGCCGAAGCTGGTGACCGGCCGGGTACAGTAAAGCTCCGTCGGCAGGCCGTACAGGGTGCCAAATCATATATTTGGCAATATTGTATCAATCCTTTTCCCGAATCCGAAGCGCAATGGGTCTTTGCTGATGCCACAAGCCAAGCCAATGTTATACTCGAGAACCTTACCTCTGTGACACGTTATTGGTTTCGTGTGGCAGCAGTTACCACGGAAGGAACTTCGGCCTTTTGTGTTCCGATTATGCACGTTGTTGCATAGTGCTACGCGTCTGATAATTGGGATTTATATAACTATCAACTTTTCTTAGGCAAACAGTCCTAACCTGTTATACCTTGATATTACAAACCCCTCTTCGCTTCGGTGGAGAGGGGTTTGTTGTGAAAAGCTAAAATTGATGACTACCATGAATATACAAAATGCGGGTAATCTACAATCGATGATATCTGGTGGTGAAGGGTTGTACCTGGCAAATTTGCGCTGAACCGGAATGGTCTGGTTAAAATCGGTGCCAATACGTAAACTGATTCATAGTTGAGTTCCTTTGGAACCAATGCCTGCATGTTTTTATGGTGTAACTGCGCAAAAAGGTCGAAGACAAAACTTCAAAACCAAAATTGCTGATTACTGAATCGAGGATTGGTTATCGTTTTGGGTGTTAGACATTCAAAATACCAATATAAGTTTTAATAGGCTTTAGCCACATAAAAAACAAAGAGAATGACTTTGTGTTATCCTTCGTGAATATTGTGTATCTATGTTTTCACCGGAAGTAACGCCTCTAAAATGAATGGATTCGTGAAAACCATTAGTCGGCACATTGGTAAAAATCATTCCTGTTTAATTTTTTCAAACTAAAGATACAATTATCAATTACAATAGAATCTTTCGGATTGTTCCTGTTATACATTCGCAATGAGAAGATTAAGCAGATGAAAACGTTTAACTTTAATCACTTTGCATTCATGTAACCATGAGATGCAATCCACCGTAAAAGAAGAAAAATCAATACATCAATAACTTTGCCGGGTAAAACCAATGTTCTTTCCAATTGTCTTAATTATAAATCAATAAAGAAAAAAAATGGATAAAATGATAAAGTTTGGAGAAGATGTCGCAGGGTATAACATTCCTGTTTTAAACGAAAGAGAAATTAGGGCATCGGCAGGAATACTGTTTTTGTTTATGCTGATTTCTTTAATGATGATCCTTTTTAAGGGGAATTTTTTAATGATAAAGTATGTTATTATTGTCTTCCTTTCGGACCTGATAATACGTGTCTTTATTAATCCCCGATTTTCGCCGACATTAATATTAGGGCGTTTAATCGTCAGCAGGCAAGTTCCGGAATATGTTGGTGCCGCCCAAAAAAAGGTTGCCTGGAAAATAGGCATAATCCTGGCTACTTTAATGTTCGTACTGCTTGTTGTCGTAAATTCATACAGCATCATTACGGGTCTTACCTGCCTGGTATGCCTTATCTTCTTATTCTTCGAATCGGTTTTTGGTATTTGCTTGGGATGCCTGGTCTATCGCTGGTATTACAAAGAAAAAGCGCAATACTGTCCTGGTGAAGTTTGTGATGTAAAATCAAAACAAGCGATTCAAAAAACTACAGGTAGCCAGATGCTGATCATTTTAGGATTCATTGCATTCGTTTTCCTTCTCGTCTTTTTATTCAACGACAATTTTAGTCAGAAACCAACAGCCTTGTTTGGAACCGAAAGTACCGCGCAATCAAAGTAAGAAATTCATTCAGGGGAGATAGAATCTCTTTTGAATATTGGCTTTTGGACGCAAAAGAGGCTGCCTTTTCAGACAGCCTCTTTTATTTTGTAATAATCTATTAATTAAATGACCATCGTGTTAACCCGACTCCACCTACCTGCATTTCGATTACAAGTGTACTTATCGTACTTTCAATTACCGCATAAGCTGTAATACCATCCATTGTTAATGTTTTGGCATCGGCAGCCAATTTCCAGGTACCTGTTATTGTTTTGTCGCACGAATCGTAGATGGCGTAAGTGCCATCAGATTTAAAGTTCCATACTGCCAGTTTTTCGCAGTTGGTTGCAACATTCAAACCAGCTATCGTCTTGGTCTCCATTGTCCATCGTCTGACGATCATATTCGTTTCTGTTGCTTCTTTTTTACAAGATGTAACAAGAAATCCCGATAGTGCAACCATCGCTATCAATAGTAAAAAACTAATTCTCTTCATGTTTTTCATACTTTTCATGTTTTAAATTGTATTAATAACAAATGCAAGGTTATCCCTTTATTCGCACAGATATGTTACATAATTCTATTTAAGAGTTGCAATATTCTCACATTATCCTATTAAAAACGAAAACCGCCTCAATTTGAAGCGGTTTCCATTTTATACCATTATGAACTTATTTTTAAACCGAATAATCGAGCCAGAAACTATTCTCCTCATAGTCTGCAACTACCTGTGTGCTGTTTGCAAACTGGAAGGTATTTAAAAGCGTGGATATCTCCTGCCTTAAAACAATCAGCGTATTGTCGATTAAGTCTTTGCGGAAACCGCTCTCTTCGAGGTACAGGACAAGATCCATTGAAACGATCCGGCTGATCACCTGTCCGAATTCGACGAGTTTTCGTTGTACAAGCGGCGCTTCCACATCGAAACTCACGAGATCCTTGATCCGGTCGGCTGCACGTGTTGTAAATCCTTTTAAAAACTGGTACACGCTTTTCTCTTTCGCAGTTTTCATCAGTTTGAGTACCGAATCGGCAATCTGATGGTAAAGAATGTCGTTCGATCCTTCAAAAATCTGGAAAGGTCGGCTGTCGACCACCGAACGACCCGCAATATGGTTCAATTTATATCCTTTGGCACCGACGAGTTGCAGCAGCGACTGTGCCGATTCCTGCATCATGTCGGAAGTAACACTTTTGGTGATATTCGCTTCGAGGCCGAGTGACGACAAATCGTTTTCGATGCCGGCAATCTCGCCCGACTTCAGGCAAAAAGCTGAGCAGATTGTGAAATTGGCCTGTAACCTTGTGAGACGATGCTGAACCTGGTCGTAATCGAACAGATGTTTGTTGCCAACAACGCGCGATTTTGTATGAGCGATGGCTTCGTCCAGAATCCGTTTGATAAAACCAAGTCCCATCCCCGGAAACTGAAACCGGCTCCGGTGCAGCAGGTCGAGTAACATCTGGATGCCATTTGTGCGCGGAATAAGTCTTTGTTCTTCCGGGATATAAACGTCAATGTGATTCCTGCCGTAAGGGATCTGATAGAGTCCGAGGTTCTCGAAATACTCCTCTACAACGATGTTCTGCCGCGGTGCGTTCACATCGCAGATAAACATATCAATATCGCGCATCAGCGAATCGGTATCGGTCCGCTTTCGGGCTGTCAGCAGCCAAAAGTCGGCCATACCGGTCAGTCCGGCCCAGTGTTTCTTTCCACGAATGTGAAAATAACCGTCTTTTTGGGTGAATGAGGTATGCATGCTCAGCGCATCGCTTCCAAAGTCGGGTTCCGTGATCATTAAACCACCCATGCAGCTGTGGTTCAGAAACTGGTTGAAGACCTTTGGCTTTGCAGATTCCTGTCCGTATTTCGAAACAGGCTGAATAAACAGTGCATTGTTGATTCCCAGCGTTAATGACAAGGCCAGCGATTCGTAGGAGGCAGCCGAGACAAACGCGATGTTGTCCCTTACACTGCCACCAAATCCTCCGTATTCTTTTGGAATACAAAGTGCGAGGGGATTTTCGGACATCAGTTCCTTTAATACGGCAGGTGGTAAACCGCGTGTACTGCAAAACTGATCAATTTTATCCTCTTCGTGGAAGGCACGTTTCATGCTTGCTTTAAAATCCTCCAGCAAATGGCGGATTGATTTTTCTTCGGTCTGCGAATCAATGTTTTGATTAGTTTTTGATTGTTGATGTAGCGGCATTTTTAATTTCGTTTTTGTTGAATAATATTACTGCTGTTACCATTCAGCAGATAAAAGTTAACAATCCGAAACATCTTTTGTTTACGTAACCTCTGCAGCGGTTGTTAGCCCTTGAAGCGGTTGTAAACCCTTCAAGTGGCTTTTTGGAGAAGAAGGTCGAGTGGGAGAAGAGGAGAAAAAGGTCCTCGTCTCTTACCATGTTTTGTTTCCCAACCACTCACCGTTAAAGAATCCGGATAATTGTAAAGCCAAATTATCAGGCACATTTCTGATAATAAATTCCAGATTCTTCCATTTTTCCCTAACTTTGACGCAATTAACCGATTAATAGATCAGGAGGAACACAATGACAATCATGATATTGATTTATGGCTTTCTTTTTGGCGCTATTTTGCAAAGCGCAAAACTGAACCGTTTCGACACTATCAGCGGGATGGCAACCCTCGAAAACTACAAGGTGGCCAAAGCCATTGCACTGGCAATAGGGGTGGGGGTGATCATCCTGAACATTGAAATCGGGCTTGGCTTTGCCTCTTATCATGCAAAACCACTGATCGTTGGCGGAATCGTATTGGGCGGATTAATTTTTGGCGCCGGGATGGCCATCCTTGGTTATTGTCCGGGTACGATGATTGTATCGCTTGGCGAAGGTTCACTCGACGCCGCCGCCGGCCTGGTAGGCGGATTGCTCGGCGGATTTGTTTATACGCTTGTTTTACCTTCAATCGCCGGTTTACTGGGTCCCGATCTTGGAACCATTTCTCTATATTCCCTCACCGGATCAACACCTGTAATCTTCTATTTATTGATATTCCTGTTTGGTGCGCTGTTTATTGGCATTGCATTCTATATCCATAAAATTGAAAAGGTGACCGACCGTACCTGGATTTTTGCGGGTGCGGCACTTGCCATTCTCAACTGCATCATCTTTTTAAAAATTGGCATGGACCGGCCAATCGGGGCTTCAACTGCTTATCCGTATTTGGCAGATCTTCTTTCAGGGAATACCGGAAATGAGTATTTTACAAAGATTACCAAGCCGGGCAGCTGGGAAGTGATTTTCCTGGGCGGAACATTTCTGGCCGGACTGATCATATCACTTTTAAGAAAGGATTTTAAGATCAGATTGATTCACAGTAACTGGTCGAAATATAAAGGAAACAGTGCAGGTAAACGCATTTTCTGGGCCATGTTCGGCGGATTTATCCTCATCTTTGGTGCACGAATGGCAGGCGGATGTACAAGTGGTCATGTGATATCGGGAGGTATGCAACTTGCTGTCAGCAGTTTGGTTTTTGCCTTATTTGTTTTTGCCGGATTGCTGATCACTGGCCGTCTTTTCTATAAATCGCATTAATGTCTGAAATATTTTTCACTACTCTCAAAAGCAATACATTAGCGCTGGTCCAGGTATTGTTGATTGCCCTGGCCGGAGCCATACTGGTTCGCACGAAGGTATTCAAATCCGAAGATGTTAAAGGGCTCACCTTAATCATCGTTAATGTGCTTCTTCCGTCGATGATTTTTTCGAAGATTGTCGGTACGCTCGATCCTCAGGGTTTTCCGTTATGGTGGATACTTCCCTTGGTCGGACTGGGATTAATTGCAGTCGGGATCGTGTTTGCGATGCTCTTTTTTTACCATGACCTCTCCAAAAAACGCAGTTTGTTGCCCCTTGCGAGCATGCAAAACGCAGGTTATCTTGCACTTCCGCTCGGACAGGCCATTTATCCTGAGCAATTTGACCTGTATGCGCTGTACACCTTTTTGATCATCATGGGACTCAATCCTATTTTGTGGAGTGTCGGCAAATTCCTCAGTACAGGGGGCAAGATGATTGAGCTATCGTGGAAACAGTTTATAACACCTCCGTTTATTGCCAATTTACTGGGAATCCTGTTTGTGCTTACAGGATGGCATCGATTTATTCCTAAAATGGTCTTCAATGCCATTGAACTGACGGGCACAGCAACGGTTCCGATCGCCAATTTCGTGCTGGGGGCAGTATTGGGCAGTATATCATTAAAAATCTGGCCCTCCTTTGCTGACACAATCCGTGTTTTAGGGGTGAAATTCCTGGTTATTCCGTTGGTGACGATTGCTGTAATGATGCTTGTGAATCTCAAAATGACCAATTCACTGGTGAGCGATGTTATTTTGATTCAGGCTATTTCTCCGCCGGCAATCGCTATTTTAATCCAGATTAAGAACTACGGTGGTGATGCGCAAAAGAGCGGAAGCCTGATGCTGATCTCCTATATCGCCTGTATTGTGGTGATTCCGTTGTGGATGGCTGTCTGGAAGGTGATGTGAGGTGGCAGCAACTTGCTACAGGCAGCTTTTAGTCGGAAAGCCGCCAGCTGTTAATAGCCAGCCGCTAAAAGCTGATTATTTTTTATATCTAAATATCAATTTCAGCCCATAATTCCTTTATTTTTGAAGCAATTTAATTGATACCTATAATTAACGCGAAGATTCACCTGCAAAATAATTCTATGATAACAAGGAACTTTCTGGCTTTCGATATTGGCGCTTCAAGCGGCCGGGCAATTTTAGGAACGATCTCGGATCATAAATTAAGTTTAAAAGAAATTCATCGGTTTGATAACCAGATGGTCGAAATCAACGGATCGTTCTACTGGAATATATTCAGTCTCTTTGGTGAATTAAAAACCGGGTTAAAGAAATGTGTCAGGGATTTTGGAATTCAGCCGGAGTCGGTGGGTGTTGATACCTGGGGAGTTGATATCGCGCTGCTCGACAGGAACGGAATGATTGTCGGATTGCCTTATGCTTACCGCGATCCCCGCACAGATACCGCGATGGAGGAAGTGTTTAAAATCATCCCCAAAAAGGAGTTATACCTGATGACCGGAATTCAGTTGATGCAGTTTAATACGTTGTTCCAGTTATATGCTTATAAGCGTGATCGTTCGCCATTGCTTGAAATTACAACCGATATCCTGTTTATGCCCGATGCATTGGGATATCTTTTCAGCGGCATCATGAAAAATGAGTTTTCGATCGCATCAACTTCGCAGTTCCTAAAGCCGGGTAAGCTCGAATATGATCAAAGACTGTTCGATGCCATTGGTTTTAATATCGAACTGATGCAGGAACTTGTATTGCCGGGAACAGTTCTAGGGACCATTAAGGTAGATATTCAGAAAGAGACCGGAAGCACAGCCATTCCTGTGGTTGCAGTTGCTGCTCACGATACAGCTTCTGCAATTGCCTCAGTTCCTGCAACGGGCCGAAACTGGGCTTATATCAGTTCAGGTACCTGGTCGCTGATGGGAATTGAAAGTGATGAACCCCTGATTTCGGAGGAGATACAAAAACTAAATTTCACCAACGAAGGGGGAGTGGAGGGAACCACAAGATTTCTTAAGAATATAATGGGACTGTGGCTGCTCCAGGAGTGCCGTCGCAACTGGTCGGCTGAACACGATTATTCGTGGCCCGAAATGGTTGAAATGAGTTTAAAGGCACAGCCATTTAAATGCCTGATCGATCCCGATGCGAAAGAATTTCTGAACCCGGGAGATATGCCGGCTGCCATTGCTGCGTTCTGTGCGAAAACCGGTCAGGCGGTGCCTGAGACCCACGGAGAGGTGATTCGTACCATATTCGAAAGCCTGGCAATGAAATACCGCTCAACCCTTGATTCAATAAGAGGAGTGAGCGCAATTGAAATTGAGAAGATTCACATTATCGGCGGCGGGGCAAATAACGAATTATTGTGTCAGTATGCTTCGAACGCCACAAATCTCCAGGTTTATGCAGGTCCGACTGAAGCGACTGCGATTGGTAATATCATGATGCAGGCCAAAGCTTTGGGAGCTGTTTCGTCACTTGAGGAGATCCGGCAGATGGTTTTTGGTTCATTCGAAACAAAAATTTTCAATCCACAGGATGCTGATTTATGGAATATTGAATATCAAAGATTTAAGAATTTGATAGTTGATTAATGAACTGATATTTGAATTTAATTGTTACAATACTTTAATTTTGGCGAAATAATTGAATTTTTAAAATTATCGTTTGTTTAATTTAAAATGAAAACTATGAGAAGGTTATTATTTGCTTTAGTACTTATTTTGTCTGCTTATATTGCTAATGCCCAGGTAGCTAACCATGCTATTGGTCTTAGGTTAGGTGGTGGTCACGGATTTGGTACTGAAATTTCCTACCAGCATGGGCTTTCGGATATGAATCGCCTCGAGTTCGATCTTGGTATGCATTCAGGACCTGATTATAATGCATGGGGTTTAGCCGGTATCTATCAATGGGTTTGGAACATCGATGGCGGATTTAACTGGTTTGCTGGTGCCGGTGGAAGAATTGGCTCGTGGAGTTGGGATCACACTAAATACAATGGATTAGACAATGGAGGTTTGTTTCTTTCGGTAGTAGGAGATATCGGTATCGAATATGCTTTCCCGATCGGGATTCAGCTTGGCCTTGATGCAAGACCTGAGATTGGTCTGCTTAACCATGGTGATTCATACAACACGAATATTGCATTCAGCGTGAGGTACCAGTTTTAATAACTGAGAAAATAATTAATGTAAAAATGGCTGAAATTTCTTTCAGCCATTTTTACATTAATTTAATTAATTCGTCGACAACGTTTTGCGTTCCTTCTTCAATTTGAAGAATATGTGCATCCAGCATGTAGCAGGGAGATGTAACTAATTTGTATTTTTCGTCGATGATCACCTCTGCATGATTTGTTTCATGGTGATTACCGCCCATCTTTTCAATTATACTGACCGTCTCGGGGTCTTTACCAATTGTTACATCAGCGCCGGGAAGGATTTTGACAATTAAGGCAGGAGCGATGCAAAGTGCACCAATCGGGATGCATGCTTCAACCGATGCCAGGACTGCCAACTCAACTTCGGGATCAATTGTACAATCACTCCCTTCAAAAGCGAGCGTGGAAAGGTTTTTAGCTACACCAAAACCTCCGGGGAAGATTACAGCATCAAACTTCTCAGGTTCATAAAGATTGAGCGGCTTAATTTTTCCGCGCGTGATTCTTGCCGATTCAACCAATACATTACGCTCTTCTGACATTAATTTTCCGGTCAAATGATTGATCACCTGAGTTTGTTCCTTATCAGGAGCAAAACACTCATAACTACCTCCCGCTTTCGCGATTGCCAGTAAGGTAAGTGTCGCTTCGTGAATTTCGGTGCCGTCAAATACGCCGCATCCTGCGAGTATAACGGCAAATCTTTTTTGTTTGTTCATAGTTAATCAGTATGTCGGTTTGGTGTAAAGTAATAACATTTTTCAATCAAATTCAAAATAAAATTCGAAATAAAATGAATTTTTACGAAATATTTTTTGAAGATACAGGTAATTAACGGAGGTGAATTTTCAGAAGAATTACATTGCTGAATACCAGGCATATGAAATTATTGAAAATGCGACTATTCCAAATCTATATTGGTAAAAAGGTTTTCAAAGTTCTCTTTTATTTGAATTTTCAACCGATCCAACGGAATATCTGCAATTTTGGATACTTCCAGATAGATTTCCTTGATATTCCCTGAAGAATTGTCGGTTTCGAAAAAGAGCGAGGTAACAGGAATTTTCTGAAAAGCCGAATAAAACCGCGGCGTCATTTTGAGCACCGACATTCCGACCGAGAAGTAGCTTCCCAGATCAATCAACTGTTTTGTAAGTTCAACGCCTCCCGTATATCCATGAAAAATAAATGGCACTTTGGCATGCTTCAGATAAAGGATCAGTTCATTCCATGACTTTACGGCATGGATGATCAGCGGTTTGTGATGGTTTTCTGCAAAGTCAAGATGTAATTCGAAGAGAAGTTTCTGATGCTGAAAATCGGCACTACAAACTTTATCCAGACCAGTTTCCCCAATGGCAATTAACCCCGGTTGTTTTATAACACTTTCGAGCATTGACCTGACCTGACCGGGCGAAAAAGAGGCAGCGTGCCATGGATGGATTGCAGTTGAGAAAGGTCTGGTTATATCATTTTTTGAAGCAACATCCTGAAGAAAGAGGCTCGGAACAGAAATGATCTCTTCAGAATTCACCGGGTGGTGAGTATGAATATCTATAAAAGGAGTGTTCACTTTGAAGAATAGTTATAGGTCAAATATAATTTCAAGTACCGAACTTCCCTTATATCCATTATGTGAAGGGATCTTTTAGTTTTTATCAAAAGTAATTCTAATTTTAGGAAAGTAACATACCTTTGAAAACTGTTATCGAGTTATGAAGGAAATTATTATTAGTCAGGCTATTAAAGCAATATTGCCCGAATTGACACTGGGATGCATCGAGTGTGATGTGGTAATATCGGAAGAAAATGGTGAATTATGGAGAGAGATTGAAGCCACTTGCGGTACAATCGGACATTCAGGGGAACTTGCCGAAGTGGGAAGTCAACCGGCAATCAGGGCATCGCGTACAGCTTATCGGCTGTGTGGCAAAGACCCGGCCAGGTACAGGCTTTCTTCTGAAGCATTGATGCGCCGGGTGGTAAAAGGTCATCAACTTTACAGAATTAACAATGTGGTTGATCTGCTGAATCTTGTTTCGCTGAAGTCAGGTTTTTCGATCGGTGGTTATGATGCGGAAAAGATATCCGGTAGTGCAATCTTCGATATCGGGACAAAAAATGAGCCCTACGAAGCGATCGGCCGGGGAGAGTTGAATATCGAGTTTCTACCTGTATTCCGCGACGAAATATCACCATTTGGCTCACCAACCAGCGATTCTGTCAGAACTTCCGTCACACTCAATACCAAAAGATTTCTAATGATTGTCATAGGGTTTTCGGGCGAAATTTGCATGGTTGAAACGCTTGATCTGTCCGTCAGGCTGTTAAAGAAATATGCCAATGCTGATAATATCGAGACTGTTATAGTCAGATAAGTTACACGCAACTTCACTGAAAAATTATTTTTGCTTTTTAAAACATTAAGAATGAAGTATTTTACAAAGTTTCTTCTATGGATCACCGGATGGAAGGTTGTCGGAGGTGTAATACCTGTTCCGAAATGCATTGTTCTTGGTGTTCCGCACACATCACTCTGGGACTTTGTCATTTCATGGATTTTCTATAAATCGGTCGGAGGTACTCCGAATATTCTGGTAAATAAAAAATATTTTTTCTTTCCGGTTGGTTTTTTGCTAAGACTTATGGGTGCAATACCAATTGATACAACAAAGGGTGCAAGCTCGATTAAACAGATTGTTACTGAAATAAGAAAACGTAAAATACTTCATTTGGCGATTGCTCCTGAAGGTACCCGTAAACCTGTAGACAATTGGAAAGGTGGATTTCATACAATTGCCAGAATCGCTGATATTCCTGTCTATATGGCAGTGTTCGATTGGGGAAGAAAGGAGATTGGGATTGCAGGCACCATTGAACTAACAAAGGATATGAATGCCGACCTTCGCAGAATCAGGCAATGGTACAAAGACCGGGGCGTAATAGGAAAACACCCCGAGAGATTTAATGTTGGGGATGACCTTGATTAATTGATTTAGATGGAAGTGAAAGATATTTTGCGGATTACGCTGGCTCAAACCGATATTGTATGGGAAAATCCGGACCAAAACCGGACCGTTCTCGAGGTGCCGATCAGGCAACTGACTGGCCAAAGTGATCTTGTGATTCTTCCTGAAACCTTCACAACTGGATTTTCAATGCGGGCTGCTGATCTTGCAGAGCCTATGGATGGACCAACTGTAACCTGGATGCTGAATTTATCACGGGTAACAGGTATTGCAATAGGGGGCAGTGTAATAATAAAGGATAAGGACCTGTTTTATAATCGGTTTGTATTTGTCACGCCTGCGGGTGAAATTTCTTGCTACGACAAGCGGCACCTTTTTACATTCGAAGGTGAGTCGGGTTCATTTACCGCCGGCCATCAACGAATGATCGTTAATTTTTTAGGCTGGAGAATAGCGTTGTATACCTGCTATGATATCCGTTTTCCGGTGTGGTGCAGAAATGTGAACGACACCGATTTAATGATCTTTACGGCAAACTGGCCCTCCTCGCGCAACGAGGTTTGGAAAACATTACTTAAAGCGAGGGCAATTGAAAACCAGGTTTATGTTGCGGGTGTAAACAGAATTGGGAAAGATGGGAATGGCATCACATATATTGGTGATAGCCAAGTTATTAATTCCAGAGGGGATTTGCTGTCAGAACCTGTTTCGAGCTACGATGGGTTTGTTACCTACGAAATATCCATGATACAACTGAACGATTTCAGGGAGAAATTTCAGTTGGCAAAAGATGCCGATCAATTTTTAATCATCTGATTATTTTCCTGATATGGCCCTTTCAGAATGAGTGACATTTAAAATTTATTCCAATGTACAAGTTGCTCAATCGGATCACGTTTCTTCACTGGTTTTGGTTCAATAACAGGATAACCGATTGGAATAAGTGCAATCATCTCTAAGTTGTCGGGTACATTAAAAATTTCACTGCATTTTTCCGTATTAAAATTACAGATCCAACAGGTTCCCAAACCTTGTTCTATAGCTGCAAGGGTCAGATGGTCAACCGAAATCGCAACATCTATATCTGTAAAATCTTTACCATCAGATTTCCGTCGCCATCCTTTTTTATGGTCGCCCATTGCAACAATTATTGCCGGAGCAGTGGCCAGCCATTCCCTGTGATAGACAGACTGTACCAGTTCAAGAATTTCAGGATCAGTGACAACTATATATTGCCATGGCTGGAAATTTGCCGCCGACGGGGCAATTCTTGCCGCTTCAAGTACATAAAGCAGCTTTTCCTTTTCGACCTGTTTTTCTTCGAAATTACGGACAGAGGATCTTTGTGAGGCAAGTTCGATGAAATTCATAACATATATTTTCTGAATCAAAAATACAATATTTTTTGAATTAGAATAATGATAAAAATTTCAGATTATATTTTGGTTAACATTTTCCATTGAAACTTTCGGAAATCGGGGTTTAAAAAGAAATGTCTAACTTTGTCAGCAATATACAGATTTTTTATTCTAAAGAAATTCAAGAAGTTATTAAATGATTACAGTTTCTAATTTAGCAATACAGTTTGGTAAAAAGCCATTATTTCAGGATGTTAATCTAAAGTTTACTCCAGGCAACTGCTATGGGATTATTGGAGCAAACGGAGCAGGAAAATCCACAATGCTTCGCCTTATTTCGGGTGATCTCTCTTCAACAAAGGGATCAGTTACACTTGGCTCAGGTGAGCGTTTATCCGTTTTGAAACAAAATCACTATGATTATGAGGAGTCTACAGTTCTTAATGCCGTATTAATGGGGCACAATGAATTGTGGAACATCATGCAGGAGAAGGATACATTATATGCAAAAGCTGATTTCTCGGATAAAGACGGAATGAGGGCTGCAGAACTCGAAGAGCGCTTTGCCGAAATGGACGGATGGAATGCCGAAAGTGATGCGGCGATGTTATTGAGTGGTTTGGGTATCAAGGAGGATTTTCATCACCGGCTCATGAAAGAGTTGGGTGGAAAAGAAAAAGTGAGAGTATTACTAGCTCAGGCTCTTTTCGGAAAGCCTGATAATCTGTTACTTGATGAGCCTACAAACGACCTCGATCTTGATACTGTAATGTGGCTTGAGAATTACTTAGGCAACTACGAAAATACCGTTTTGGTTGTATCACATGACAGGCACTTTCTGGATGCAGTAAGCACCCATACCGTTGATATTGACTTTGGTAAAGTTCAGTTGTTTGCCGGAAACTACAGTTTCTGGTACCATTCAAGCCAGCTAGCTTTGCGTCAGCAACAGAATCAAAATAAAAAGGCAGAAGAGAAAAAGAAGGAATTGCTTGAATTTATTGCCCGGTTTAGTGCAAATGTGGCGAAATCGAAGCAAACCACAAGTCGTAAAAAGATGATCGAAAAGTTGAATATTGAGGATATACAACCTTCGACAAGAAAATACCCTGGCATTATCTTTACGCCTGATCGTGATCCGGGAAACAGAATACTGGAAGTGAAAGGGTTGACCAAGAGTATTAAAGGTGAAATTCTATTTAAAAATCTCGATTTTAACATCGAAAAGGATGATAAAGTAATCTTCCTGTCGCGCGACCCAAGGGCGATGACTGCACTTTTCGAGATCATCACTGGTCACGATAAGCCTGACGAAGGTACTTATTTTTGGGGTCAGACGATCACAAATGCTTATTTGCCAATGGATAACTCAGATTTTTTTAAATCGGATCTCAATCTTGTTGAGTGGCTTGGACAGTTTTCGAGTGATACCAGCGAAAACTACATCAGAGGATATCTTGGGAAAATGCTATTCTCTGGGGAGGAAATATATAAGAAGACTTCTGTACTTTCGGGCGGTGAGAAAATGCGTTGCATGATATCGCGAATGATGCTCCGAAATGCAAATGTACTTGTTCTTGATACGCCTACTAATCACCTGGATCTTGAATCTATACAGGCATTTAACAATACCTTAACCAATTTTAAAGGCAATGTTCTGATGTCATCTCATGATCATGAGTTTATTCAGACAATTGCCAACAGGGTGATTGAACTGGCTCCTAAAGGTATGATTGATAAAATTACAGAATACGATGAATACATTGCCAACGAGGAGTTGAAGGACAGACGTAATAAGATGTATTAAAATCTATTTCAAACATGAAATGTGTGAATGATGTAAGTATTTAGCGGAATTATGTAATTCTTTCATTACAGACTTCTTTAGATTTGCATTATAAAATATGTATTCAAATCTTGATTAGGAGAAACAAATATGAAGTAGCTGAAAAACGGTTTAAGAGTTAGGAAACAAACCTCAAAATAAGTATCTATTGAAAGACTTATGAGAGAAAATTTAGCATGAAAAATACCATTCCGGAGGTACTGTTAAAGTGATTCTAATTTTTATTTTATGAAAATAGTTGTATTTCAGTCTCTTAATATTGTTATAATGTGTGAAAAACATTGAATGTTTAGTTAATTAATGCTAAATTTTTTCTGCGTTAAACTTTTTATATTAATTTCAACTTTATTTTTAATTTAACATCAACAAAAAATGAAAAAGTTCTTTTACGTTTTACTAATTCCGGTTCTCTTATTGGCATCCGGATGCAATCAAAAAAAGATTGATCGCCTACAGGCACAAAACGATAGCCTAAGAGCTGTCGGAGGTGACAAAGACTCAAATATTTCTGAGTTTGTTGCAACTTTTAACGATATTGAAGCTAATTTGGATTCAATCAAGAAAGCAGAACTCGTTATTGACAAGAATGCGAAAGCCGGCGAAGTTAAAGGCTCTCGTAAAGAACAGATCAAAAGTGATATTAAATATATCTATGATCTGCAACAAAAAAATCGCAAAATGGTGGCTGAACTTTCTGCTAAACTTAGCAAATCAGGCAAACATGCGGCTCAACTTCAGAAAATGATTGACAATCTTAATGCATCAATCGCTGAGAAAGATGTACAGATTGCCCAGATGACTGACGAATTAGGCAAATTGAATATTCAGGTTAAAGATCTTAATGTGAAGGTTACCGATCTGAATACCAATGTTGATAATTTAAGTGCAGACAATGCTAAAAAGCAAGCTGATATTGATGCAAAAACTGCTGCCTTAAATACCGCTTACTATGTTATTGGAACGAACCGCGAATTGAAAGATAAAAAAATCATCACAGGTGAAGGTGGTTTTATCGGAATTGGTCGTACCAAAGACATTATGGCTGATCTTAATATGAATGATTTCATTAAAGTGGATGTCACCGTAGTGAATGAAATTCCAATCATGAAAAAGAAAATTAACATTATCACTTCTCATCCTAGCGGATCTTACCGTCTTGAAGGTGATAAGACTGTTGATAAACTTGTGATTGTTGATGCTAAAGCTTTCTGGAGTCTTTCTAAGGTTCTTGTTATCTCTGCTAAATAATTACCAATTAAAATATTGCATGGGAAAACCGGTCTTAATGACCGGTTTTTTTTGTGCCATTATAATCCTGATAAGGAGTCTATCACTATATACTATTGGAAACCCGGCTATCAAAGTGTCAAAATTTCAGTTGCTTGGAAGAACATTTTATTCTTGCTTTGTTTTTCAAATCATTAGTTCAACATAAAAACAGGATTCTATGAACCTATGGTTTCCATTTATAGTGGTTTCAGTTATTGGCTGTAAAGAGGATCTTTTCTAAGGAGAAAAGTAATACACATTTAAGAAGTGGCAGGTAATCGGAAATCAAGGCAGTCCGGTGAGATGAAAAATGCCAAAGGGATTGTCGTTTATCGGGAAGCCTTCATTTACAGTTGGGTATAATTCGGCAGATCCGATGCCAAACACAATAATGTTGAAATTTCATCCTGGTCTGATTGTATACATGATTTTGGTAAAGCAAAAACAGGATTGACAATGGAATTAATATTAAAAAATCGAAGATTATACAGGTTAAAGGATTCCGGCAAAGAATCGGTTAATGCCAGCGTAAACGCGCCCCACGATAATTTTAAAAGTTTGCCTTCAGTAAGTTTCGAAGAAGGTGCACAACGTACAGTTCCCAGGAATAAAAGTGGTGGTATTTTATGCAATATTGAGATTTCTGCAAATGAAAAGGTCAATTTACGAATATAAAAAAACAGTATTTCAATTTGTTGCCGCTTTGAATTCGGTTTTACAATACCTTATTCCTTCAGCATCGTAACGTTTAATCTGTTCAAGCATTCGTTTCTTAAACCAAGGATAGTTTCTGCTTGCTTTAGTAGACCACAATACTTCAGACAATGCTGCGGCTCGTGGAAAGGTCATATATTCAACATATTCGGGCGTTTTCATATATTGCGTCCATACGTTTGCCTGAGCGCCTAAAATGTACCTCGATTCCTGCTTTGACAGATCTTCCGGAACCGGTTCGAAGTTATAGACCTGTTCGAGGGTTAAAAGCCCGCCAACGGCCAATGGTTCTCCTCTGGGATTCGTTTGATATTGGTCGAAATTACAGAACCTTGCCGGAGACATTACCGTTTGAAGTTTTCTTTTTATTGCTGCAATACCACCTGTCTGGCCTCGCCATGACATTACAACTGCCTTGGTAATTAATGTGTCTTTCACAATTTCGTCCCATCTTATCATCTCTCTTCCAAGTGAATCAAGCGTTTTACCGATTCGTCGAACAAAATAGGTATGTAGATCGTGGACCGAACCCATGCTGTCGGTTTTCATCTTCAGCTGGCACTGAGTGCATTTTTCCCATCGGACTTCGGAACAGTCTGTCCCACCTATATGAATGTACTTGCCGGGAAACAGCATTGTCATTTCAGCGATCACATCTTTCATAAATGTATAGGTACCTTCCTTGCCTGGGCAATATACGTCGTTAAATGTCCCCCATCTGGTTGCAACTTCGTACGGAACACCTGTACAACCCAACTCCGGATAGGCAGCCAGCGCAGCCAACGCATGCCCTGGCATTTCGATTCCGGGAACAATTGTAATGAATCGTTGTGAAGCATAGGTAACGATCTCGCGGATATCATTTTGGGAATAGTATCCTCCACTTGGGATTGTATCGGATCCTGTTGGATTATTAAGGTGCCCGATCATTGTTGTTTTTCTTACCGAACCAACTTCTGTAAGCCGGGGGTATTTTTTTATTTCGATACGCCAACCCTGATCATCGGTCAAATGCCAGTTGAAAATATTGAGTTTATGCATCGCCATGTAATCGAGGTACTTCAGGATAAATTCCTTGGGCATAAAGTGGCGGCTAACATCCAGTTGTATACCCCGCCACGAAAATCGCGGAGAATCTTTAATTTCAACACCTGGCAGTATTATCTCAGCAACCTGTTTCGGTGTAGATGGCATTAACTGAATTAAGGTTTGAATACCGTAGAAAAGTCCGTTGGGAGTTGCAGCTTCGATCATGACTCCATCAGAGGTTACTGAAAGATGGTAATCTTCCTTTCCAAGTTTCAGATTTTCATCAAGTTTTAGAAACACTGATCCTTTGTCTCCCTTTTCTGATATCACCACAGAATTAATGAATCCATAATATTTCTCTGTATGACCTGTCAGAAAGGATGCTATTTGTCTCATTTGTTCACTTTCGGTGCTTATACCTATTTTAGTGGAACTTGTGAGTGTAAATAAGCCCTCCTGATCAGCTATTTCAGCGGGTAAAGGTACAATTCGAACAACAGGGCGTGGAGCAGGTTCTTTGCATGAAAACAGGATTGAGACGATCCCTATTGTGAAGAGTAATCGGAGAAAATTCATTTTCTGTTTAATTTATGTTTTCCGGATGACAAAAGTACAAAAATCTTATTTGGATGCATGATTAAACTTTCTTCTGATAGTAGAAAGGTTTGGGGACCTTCCTGTAAAAAGAATCAGCGCATTAAGTGCGAAACCTATAATTATTAATAGATTACCAAGTGAGTTATCCCCATAGAGTGCGATGATTTTTCCGGTTAAAGCAATTACACCACCAGAAATCATTGCTACGCCACTTCTGATTTTACTTGTCCTAAAACCTAATAGCCCTGCGGCAGTCGGAATAATAAATGAACCTGAGAAAATTGTCAGAGCGATTAGCAGTGATTGGATAATTGACTGAACATTTAGTGCGAGAATAATGCTTAATATCCCTATAATCAGCATTATAATTTTAGTATTTTTTAGTGACTTCCGTTGCTCAAGTCCTTTTGATATCGGATCGCTGATGATAGTAGCAGAAGTGAGTAAAGCAGTTGATGCCGAGGACATCACAGCCGAAAGAAGCGCCGCGATCAAAAGTCCGACACCCCACTCTGGTAAAGTACTAACCA
>Ga0209123_1001509_pt1 | contig 22793 bp, 16 predicted proteins | sample BarGraIncu00431A_FD_184500 | JGI IMG/M metagenome (GOLD analysis project Ga0209123, IMG submission 184500) | Arctic peat soil microbial communities from Barrow, Alaska, USA - Barrow Graham LP Incubations 004-31A (SPAdes) (version 2) | ecosystem: Environmental > Terrestrial > Soil > Wetlands >...
AAAAAGTCCAATCGATCTGGGGGGACGAGGACGACCCCACGGACAAGAAGAGCGGCAGATGATTGGCCAACTTATCGAAGAGGCAACCCTTTCCGGAGCAAGACTCGAAGCGGCCGCTGGTGCTATATAGACAAGGATAATCAGACGATTGGAAAAAAGGTGGTCTGGTGTGTGATCTGTGGCTGGATTATCTCTAGACCACCAAAGCCATGTGATGAAAATGATGATTTGGAATGGCACGATGATGTTTGTTGGGCTTGCAAAAGGCTTTGGGACTACTGAATGCCCCCTGAACGGGGGGGGGGGCATTCAGGTGCACTTTACCCTCGATAGATCAAATTCCAGAACCGCTGGCAGAATGGTGTCCCCTTAGCCAGTACCACCGGCACCGCCAAGGCAAGGGCCAGCCAGCCATGCACCGGTATCTTGTAGACAATCCAGAACGCAGCGAGAGTGCCAGAGCAAACCGCAAAACCTACAATAACTGATAGCCACATATTGGCAACTAACGGTGCTCTCGAATTTGACAATACTGCCTCTAACTTTTTTGCACAGGCATCGGCCACCTGCTCTGACCGCCGTTGTGTTTCTCCTGAAAATGTTTTTTCAATGGTTGTTATGTACCCATATAAGGATTTATTGAATAATTCGAGCGAAATTTTTTGCTGTTGCGGAATTGTCGCTATTAATGACTCTATTGATTTTTGAACTGCTTGAACTTGCATCAAGGTTGACCTAGACAAGGCAAACGGAACCCATTCAGGAGACTTCGGCGTTAAGCCATAATATGCGCCCATCTTGAGTATTTGAGTCACTTCCTCAGGTGGTAGCGTTTCCTCTATTTCTTGCCAAAATGTGAGCATATTAGGCCCCTAATATTTTATTCAATTCCTCGTCCATCTTCTCAAGCCACACCGCCAGCCGCGCACGATGCACACGCCGCTTTAGTTTGTTCTCCCCTCTCTCGTCCAAAGCCTCGGGGAATTTGATATTGTCGTAGTCTAAGGCGACTAGTACCCCGGTTTGTAGGCTGTGTAATATAATTTCCTTACCACCAGCCGCAGCTAGTAATGTTTTGCCCTTTGATACCGGCTGCTCTTCATCGCCATGCCAAAGGTAAAAATCGTCTTTTCGCCCGAAAAATTCATTTACGACAACGACGTATTTTGCGTTATCACCGCCCAATTCCAACATTTGGCGGACTGTCCGGATCGAGGTTTTAAAGGGTGTAATTACATTTATCAGCGTGAGGGTATAGCCGAGGTTTTTCAGTTCCCGGAAGAACCGAGTTTCATCATTGAAAATTGAAAGTGAGGTCAAACTGGCGGCTGGCATGTCGATCACGATCGTATCTTTGCCGCTGTCTAAAATGCCGGTCAGCTCGTCTCTGTCGTGCGCCTCGCCTGTGAATCGCACAGTCAAAGAATCGTTTTGGAATTGGTGTAAGCCGCCTATCTCGCCATCGCCGTCAACTAATAACGGGTCTTTACCGTCGCGTATCAGCTTGTCAGCCAACAGACGCGAAAACAAAGTTTTCCCGGTGCCGCCCTTGTCGGTAAGGGACATGTAGATGTTTTTTGTTTTGTTACCTGTTCCCATGTGTTTTCTCCTTGTCTAGATGTCTTTGTCGCTTGATATTTGAGCACCCTTAGTGAGTTTAGTCTGTGTATCCTGTTTGGTGCCAGTTCCGGATGTTTCTGTACTTTCACCAGGAGGAGCATCTTTAGCGGAAGGTTTGGTAGTTGATGTATCCATCTTCGTTTTTCTGGAAACTTTAGTTTTACCAATCATTAATTTAAGTTCTGCCTTGGCCACAGCAAAGTAACTTTTCAAGGTAGCCGAACTGATCAAAATGCCTTTACCCTTTAAGCCCACTACCACCTCGTCTACCGTGTAACCTTTTTGTATCAACAGCTTTACTTCCAGCATCATGGACTGAGTAGCAGATTTGATAGTCTCTTTTCTCCCAAGAGTCGCAACAGACTTTTGCGGCCAGCTATCTGCAAATGTCTTAATTGCATCCTTATACTCATCTAGGTTTATCGGTTCTCTGGGTGACATATAATGCTCCTTTTATTGCAAATTTTTTGCAAATGTACTCCACAGTTTTGAATTATGCAATATTTTTCGCAAGAAAAAAGCATTGTTCATTCAATATGAATTGACATTTTGCTGCAATTTAATATATGTAGTGCACCTTTTGTATTCTTTAGTACAGTATTTATTGTTGACCAAATTGTGTTAAAGTAATATAAATATCATCAGATATAGTCTGGGCAAGGCATGACATTTACGCTAACGCTCCAATGTCCCGGCGATGAAGCCGCCGCCCACAGGATGCTGTGGGATGTCCGCTCTGTCCCTGCGGGACGGTCGCAGACAATTGCAGAGACAACAGGAGAAAGAGAATGCCCCCCAAGAGCAAGAGTGTAGCCCGCCATCAAGCCTGTCATAAGCGAGTTCAGGTATGGTGGATGCCGGAGGAATACGAACTGTTGATATCCAATGCCGCCTATTGTGGTTTGACAGCCAGTGAATATATTCGCCGTACAGCATTGGATAAAATAATTGTCCCGCGCACTGACACCGCCACGCTCCTCAGCCTGATGAAATTGGGTGGATTGCAGAAAAAGATAATTACTGACCTCCGCGAAGATATTGCCGCAAGCGCTGACGTATCTAAACTGGTTGCCAGGACGAATCAGGTTTACGATGTCATTCTTGGCACGATCAAAAGCATAAGTACGAGTGGGGAACACAAATGATTATCAAGGAGATTGCGCATAAAACGCCTAACAAAAGTGGCAAGGCGCGGGCTCAGGCCAAGCGGGAGACACGGCAAGCGTTGCGTGTTGTGGAAGGTGTTGGCGGGGCCATAGGTAATGCGGCAGTTAGCGCATTGGGCAAATCTACGAAAGTAGGGAAGGCCACACAAGCCACCCGGCCGAGGAGTGTGAGAGCTACTATTGAATACGCATTAAAGGGAGATACCGAGAGTCAGGGTGAATTGATTTACAGCCAGAAGCTGGACTTGCTTGAGCCTAAAATGATTGTCCTCGCAATGGACACAACCGCCGCCATGAACCAGGCCGTGGTGAACCCTTGCAAGCATTTCGTGATATCTTGGGATGAGGGTGAGAAGCCGTCCCGCAGTCAAATGACCAGATCGATAGCCACATATCTTAACTATGCTGGCTATGGGGAACATCAAGCCGTGGCGTATTTGCATAACGATACCGAGAAGACGCATATACACATCGTGGCAAATCATGTACACCCTGTAACATTCAAAGCGGTTCATCGCGATTTCATCAGTGGCAAGAAAAATCATAAAATACGTGAGAAAGTTGCACGCAAGTTGGAAATTGAAAACGGATGGAGAAGGGTAGAAGGTAAATTACATAAGCTAGATAGTGTAGGGGAATTGGTTGAACGGACCTATGAAGAAAAGATACTATACTCACAAGCTCATTCAGATAAAGTTAGTGATAAATCGCGTAGACAGGAAAGCTATACCGGCAAGCAGTCGTTTGAACGCTGGTGTAAACAAAGCAAAGAATCAGATTGTTTGAGAAAAGACATAAAAAAGTTAATCTCTGGTAAAAACATAGACTGGCATGAGATTCATAAAACACTACGAAAGTATGATGTTGGGATACGCCCAGACAAGCATGGTAAGGGGTTAGTGGTATACGACGCACATGAACCAGATAAACGCTGCATGGCAGCGAGTGGATTGAGCCGCGATTTGTCATCGGGTAATATTGCTAAAATAATTAATACGCAGTACATGCCCCCGTCACATAGTGAATCGATACCGCCTATGACAAGTACTCACCCTCTCGCCCAATCTGCCGTTCACCCTGTAACCTCGGCACCGGTCACAGTTGACCAAGCACAGAAGGGGGGTAAGGTGAGAATAGACGAAGCTCAATTCAATAGGACGCAAGCCAACATCCAGAGAACGCAAGAGTGTGCCGATATACTCGCCGCCGCCCCTCCAAATCCTATTTTTGTGCTACCAGACCCGGTCATGACGATCACCGCACGTCCAGAGGTAATAGCGCGGCAGTATCACGAGGCTGCCAACCAGATCGCCGCCACCGACCCTGCCAAGGCCAAGGCATTACAGGCTGCAGCAGCGACCCTCAGAAAACAGACCAATGCGCGTGATATAACCCTGCCCTCGATATCTGTATCGTTGGACGAAATAAATGCCGCCATGGAGGGTATGGGAGGTCGAGGGCGATAAACCGGCCAACCCCGAAAAAAGTTTGAGCGTCCACGCAAGGCATGTAGATAAGGGGAACACAATGGAAATCGAAAAAAAGGAAGTACATCGACTATGGTCGGCGTTGATCGGGACCGGTTGGGCACACGACTTCGATGATGATACCTGGTCGGATGGTAATGGGTTTGTGAGGGTATCACTCGCCGACGCTCTGGTTGCCCAAGTGGGTCGAGGTGGACAGGGGTAGGTAGCAGCATGTGGAATGGCAGGTTTTTGGGGGGGCAGCGGATATCCTGACTGCGATTCCTCAGCAAGACGGCCTGGCTCATCCTGGACATGATTTTTGTACCAGAGCGACTATGAAAGGGGGAAGAAAGGCTCCAACGCTTGGTCAGAATCCTGGTCAAACTCCAAAATGCATGAATTAATTGGTGTACCCTCGGCCGGAGATTTTTAAATATCGGCGATTCTCAATTTGCCAACCAGAGCAACCTGTCTAGCAATATTCCTGGGCGGCCATTCTAAAACTATTCCTACCGACCGTAAAGTTTCAGAAACATTCACCCCCATAGCTTCAGGACAAGTTGTCGATGTATACCCCTCAAATTGTTCAAGCATGAGTAAATAATCAATTTTTTCGGCAAGTTGCTTTCGTGCTGTCCTCTGCCAATATAAGCAACAACTCAATTGTCGTTCGCTCCATTGGTCGTTTTTTACGGCCAATTTCTCCATATGAGATCGTAAATCAAACTCGTTGATTACGGCGAATACAGGGAAAGTTGTATCAAAATGTTGCTCAAAAAGTGGGGCTAGAGGTGGGCAGGCTATATGCCCGGAGTTTAATTTAGGGCATCCACGTTTGTGTCCTGGGTATGGCCTGGCACAAAGACCGCGTACCGAATAGTCAATTGTCGGGACCACAAGAAACGCATAGTCGTTCCAGTTCGTAAGAGAGTAAAGTGACATCTCGGTCCTCATAGCCTTAGCACCATTGCCTTCGTATAATGAAGCACTTTCGGGCGGTGATTGTAATGGCTTATCTAGCCGAAAACAAGGGAAAATTAATTTTGTTGTTGACAACAAGAGTTATTGGTGTATAACCCCAGAAAGGGGTTATGCACAATGAAGTACTCACCAGCCTACATTATGGACATCACCGGGGTGCAGCAAGAGACCCTTCGCCATTGGCGAAAGGTGCTTCCGCCTTTAACCAAACGCAGAGGCGGCAAGTGCTTCTCCACTGGAGATATTCTCGCGCTGTTAATAATCAAAGATATAACTTCTACGTTTAATATTCAAGTTAAAGGGCTTGTACCGTTTGCTGTGCAAATTTTTGAGGCTTGCAATGTGTTGAATTGGTCAAATTATCAAAATAGGTTTATGTCTCTTAATTTTTCCAATGAGTCAATCGAATTTATAACCTTTGGAGCTTCCATATCGGAGCTAACTGCACCCTTATTATTGATTGATGTTGAAAAGCATATTGTGCATGTCAAAAGTAAGCTTTTGGATGATACCTCCGCAGAGCAGATAGAAATGTACTTTCCGCCTAGAAGAGTGGTTCCACGTCGAGCAGCTTGATACATATTTTGCATCAGGTGATGATTATGAGTGAAAAAGGAGCGGGCAATGAAAGAACTTATTTGGGAAATAACCAATGAGTGCCTGAACAACTGCCAACACTGCTCAAGTATGTTATGTGACTCTGAAGGAATGCACAGTTTCGATCTTGAGTCCATTCAAAAAGGTGTCAGATTGTTCATGGCTCATGGATTTGACCAAGTTATTCTCTCAGGGGGGGAACCTGGCTTACATCCTTATTTTGATAAAATAATCGACGCAATAGTCTCTACCGGAGCAGAGGTGTCTATATACACCTCCGGTGTATATCACGATGACTTTTTTACACCAGCGAGACTGCAAGCTATTAAGAAGCTACGCACGGTCTTCTTTTCTGTGTATTCCTTCGAGCCCAATGCACATAACGCCTTGACCGGGAATTCATCTTCTTTCGAGAAGACGGTGGAATCACTTGATCGGTTCATAGCTGAAGGTATCAATGTTGAGGTCAATATTGTTCCGATGAAACAGAATCAAGATGATCTGAAGCAGGCAGCAGAATTCATGCTGAGCCGTGGAGCATTAAAGGTAAATTTTTTAAAACTAGTGCGGCAAGGCAATGCAGAGAATCATTGGGACTCAATTCGACCTGATTATGACAGATTGGATGAAACCCTAGACTGCCTCAGACATGACGAATATGTTCGCGTGGGGGCTCCATTTGGAAAGCAGAAATCAAGCGGCCAGTCTTGCGGCGCAGGCTATAAAAAGATTTGCATAACGTATGATGGTTATATCCTTCCCTGCGAGGTTTTTAAAAAGGACAGGAAGAAATTCCCTAATATTTACAAAAATGATCTCGACCTTGGTAGAGTTATCAGCAGTTTTAGTGGCCTACGCTCAATATCTGATAACTACCAAGCATCTTGTTATAAATCAGCCATCCAGGCTGTTCTAGTGGAGGGTTAACCTTTGCCTAATGTTCTGATAGAAAACAAGAGCCTTCTGAATGAGGTTATAGCGGCAGCTAAGCTTCTAAAAGATGGAGAAGCTGAGTATTTAGCGGGTCTTGTTAAAACGGAGGAAGGCGAGCAGCCGAAGATTTCACAAGAGAGTCTTGCAAAAAAGTTTCATCATCCGCTTGATGATGAAATATGCAGTCAACTCCAAGATTTATTACCCAAGGCTGGCACAGAGGTCGACTTTTATGCAAACATTGATGCCATAAAGTCTCTATGGGAAGATCTTTTAGGCCGTTCTATAAAATGTTTGCGCTTGTTGGATAGAAACGAACCATATCAACATAAAGACAAAGAACCTATTGCATACGGCCTTGAAAACCTCAAGAAGTTCTTTCAGAAGTATGCTAAATTTGAATCCCTATTGTATGGGAGTAACCATTCATACAGGGATCACATTGTCCATGTTTTCCAGACTTGGCTTTTAGGTGTTTTGATTTTGTTCAACAAAAAAAATCAGCCCAACGGTGATTTGTTTATTAAGGAAATCCACGTAGAGGGATTCCATCAAAAAAGCAAAGAACACAAGAACATACCGATGTATGAGGCTCTTAGCATGTGGACCATCATCGCTCTTTGCCATGACTTGGGATATCCATTGCAAAAAGCCAATGAAATTATGGATGCCACGAACAAAATGATGGAGTCTTTTGTGTATAATCCAAAAACCTCCTTAGATGTGCGATTTAGTGGGGTTCAGGACAATATCAATGATCATATTCTCAAGTTTATTAGTTCTCGAATGATTACGAAGAAGGTACCCACCGCAGAAGATAAGGAGATTTTTACGGGGAGGGTTCAACCAAAATATTATATAAAATTCTCGAAGTCTTTGGAGCAGTACTCTCACGGGATAATCAGTTCAGTTATTCTTTACAAAACATTGGTTTATTTTTTAGAGACTGACTTTAATATCAATGAAGATTACTATTACGATGAGGCCAAAGTTGCACAGTATTACTTGAGAAGGGATATCCTTCGCGCTATTGCAGCACATACCTGTGATGAAATATATCACATGCACTCGACGACTTTATCTTTTTTACTGATTGTATGTGATGATCTGCAAGAGTGGGGTAGAAAAAGCTGGGAGGAACTTTACAGGGGACACTCGACGGATAGTAAGATCATAACCGAACTTAAAAGATTTAACAAGGATCTTGTCCATATCGAAGAGGAAGTTAAGATAGCAAATGACAGTCACCTTTTGACTGCCATTCAAAATATTAGTTGGCAGCTCGAAAGATATAAACGTCTCTTTAGAGATGGGCAGGACACCGACAACCGCAGCTTTAACTTCATCAAAGACTTCAAAATCCGGGTTGGACCATCTCACAAATATAATATCAAGTTTGTTATCCCAAAAGACACGCCCGCTGAATTACGCATGATTTTCCACGAAGGAGAAGTTAAAGATGACCAGTTTTTTGTCAGTCTCGGTGTCGGTTATGAGCCTGACGCTGCAAATCCAAGAGAAGCTATAATAAAGAAAGTTCCTTCAAGAGCGTATTGAAACCGTCCACAAGTTGTGTAGAATAAATTTCGTAGTGCTACCAGTGCTTTGAGGGCTAAGGCCGATGAATCCTTGATCAGATCTGCCAAAATTGGATGCTGCGATTCGATGTCCATACTGTTTTGTATATTTAAGTGATCAGTTCCGGTCTCAACTTGCAGTCGCGGCAGTAAAGTGGAGGCGCACAATTGCGATGTCCCCCTGCATCGTTGGCAAGGTGCAGGAGGCACCTTGTTTGTATTTTGGTCGAGTATTAGCATTTGCAGATGCGTGGTGAAGTGGATGGTCAACCGGTTGGAGTCGGGGGGCCTGGATATGAGAAGTTTATACCCGACTCCATGAGCATAGAAGCAAACTCCACATTTCTCGCCAGTCGGTCGAGCATTGCCACGATCAGGCAGCCTTCTCTTTTTTGGGCTCTTCAGGGTTTCCCGTGGGTGACGGGGTAAAGATCGAGGCCGCCAAGCCGGAACCAGATCATGATTTTGAAGCGCTCAGCGTTCCGAAATCCCCGAGCGGCGTTCTTGATAGCCTCTACCTTTGAGTTGATTCCCTCACTCAGGGCGTTGGTCACGCGGTGGGTGAAGTAGTTGAAGACTTGGGTCAGGCGGGACTTTAGCATCTTCGCAACCTTTTTCACCGGGTCGAGCTGACAGTGCGTGGCCCAGAAATACCAACTCTTCCAGTGGGAACGGGCTGCCGAAACACGTTTGTAGCGCCACATGCGACGCAGGTTCTCCTTCAGCGCCCAGGCTTTGGCGGTCTTGAGGTCGCTTTTGCGCAACAGATAAAAACTAGCCCAGTACTTACGAGGGACCCTCTCTTGACCGTAGAGCCACATATACTTGGTCCGTGACAGGCGATTATCTCCGTCTTCCACAAGAGCCTTGTGTTCAGTGCGCCTGACCTCATCGACCGCACCAGTCATGTGTTGCATGATGTGAAACAGGTCGAAGACGATCTTCCGCTCGGCATCGGGGACCATGGCCAAGGCTGCTTGGAAGTAGGCCTCGTGCATGTCCATCGCGATAGCGGTGATTGCCTCAAGTTGTTCGTCGGTCAGGGTCTCAAGATAGGACTCGAAGCTACGCTTGTCGCGGCCGTCGGCGATGTGTTCGACGGTGCCATGATCGAGATCGCAAACCAGAGTGAAGTACCGTTGGCCGCGGGCAATTGATTTCTCGTCCACGCCCAGATGTTCAATGGGCCGAGGCTCTTTACGCTGCAATCCGCGCTGGACGGCCCGCGAGAGGATGTGCCATGCCTCATCCCAACTGATCCGCAGGATCTGTCGGGCGGCCTGGATGTGAGTCACCTGCATCACGTCGATTGCCAATCGCTCGAACAGCAGTGTGAACCTAGCCTTCGGTTCCGCCCAAGGTAATCGTACCTGGTGGACGCCATCCTTGGAACATTTGACACGAGGCGGTCTGGCACACAGAAAAGTTTGAAACTGGCAGCTATCGAGGTGCCGCCAGACTCTCTCTTCCGAGTGATCGTACACCGGCAGCAAGTCACCACAGACTGGACAAGGCCACTTCTGCCCTTGCGGATGCTCAACAAAAACATCCACTCGCTGTGTTGAAACTGACAGGTCGACTTTAGCAACAGTCCACGGAGACTCAAGACCCAGAAGATGACGGTACAGTTCGGTATCACGCATGATCTGCCCCCCTTTCAGAGAGCAAGTATATCAAATCAGGTTAGTTTACCCACGGGAAACCCTGAAGAGCCCTTTTTTGCCGAATGCCAGCGCTCCCAGAAACTCCTGTCGCTCTGTTGTCCATTCCCGCCTGAGTCCCTGCGTCTGACCTGGATTGTTCTGAGCCGTCAGCCCTCCCCTTTTTAACTCCCTTCTTAGAATTAACATGAGACAAAATAATTCATTTTGTCTCATGTGTAAAATCGAGCTCTTAGCAAAACACAAAGTTAGCCTGCCTACACCACCGCCAACATGAGACAAAACGATAGAAGAGCGTGAGCACCTGACCGAGAGATTGGCAACCTGATCGCGAATCCAGGATATGTTGCCAAGTGCTAACGCAGACCACCAGACGACCGAGTACGGCTTTTGTGCCGAGTATTTCGGCACGAATAGAAACGTGGTGCCAGATCATGCCTAAGATTTTGTCCTTCCTGCTAAACCTGCAACTCTCATTCACCACTGTAAACTGGTCACTTTTGATCACTCGCATCAAAACATTAGCTAAATATAATAATTCAAATAGTGGTGAGTATTGCTGTTTACTTGGCAACTGACATAGGCGTGCCCTTGCCTGGATGTAAAAAAATGCACATGTGCAAAATGTTACAGTAGTGACTTATACTCCTGATTTTGGATGATATAATGATTGACCTGATAGTTAATCGTAAAAAAATGCACACCCCCACTGACAGAAATCACCTGGGAGCCAACGATCAAGATGCTGTTTATTCTGAGGAAAATAATTTTCGGTTTTTGGCGCGAATATTGATATGTAGGAATTATCCGCACCTCATGTGTAGGCGTATTTACAACGGACCCGGCTTGGCGGAACCCGCAAAGATACCACCTCCGGTGGGGCTATGCCAAAAAACATCTGCTATTTAAAAATGGAGGAATGCAATGAACGGTAAAAAGATTGTTATGGCACAGATTAGTACGCTTTTGGCTCTGGCATTGGTTTGTGTGGCTCCCATTTGCGCCTCAGCAGACAACAAGCTGATCGTGAAAGGCGCGGATGGTACGACCAATAATTTTACCGTTGACGATACCGGCGCGGTTTCGGCCATGGGGAGAGCGGGCTTTGGAACCAATGCACCCAGCGCCGGAATCCATGTTAAGGGAAGTGCATTCCCCAATAACTGTGTCATGGCTGAAGGCAATGACATTAGTCAGGGGGCCGGCTATCTGGGCTACATGGTGAGACCGAACAATACTTTTCCTCTTCTCAATGACCGCTTGGGGTTCCTCCTTTTCGGTACCCTGGTGAACAATGTTGGCTACCATGCCGCCGGCTTCGCCGCCTTTACCGACGGCGACTGGACCCCGGTTTCGACGCCGGCGTATTTCAGCTTTTTAACCACGGCCACCGGCCAGTCGAGTCGTTCCGAACGGCTGAAGATCTCCAGCGCAGGCAATACCCAAATATTCGGAGGCATTCAGATGAGTAAAAATGCCGGCTCTCCAGTCAAGCCGACCTGCAGTGCTGCCGCACGCGGCACCATCTGGTATGCCGAAGGCGCCACAGGGACCGCGGACGTGGTGAATATCTGCATCAAAGACGCCTCAGAAAACTACAACTGGAAGATCCTCCCTGTACAGTGACAGCCTGGGTTCGGCTTGCTTAACGAGGATTATATCCGGGCCACTGGGCCCGGACTGCCTACTGAGCCGGAACAGACAGCAATTTACAAAAGTAGGATAGGGTGCCTCTTCGGAATAGGGCTCGGGTAACAAGCAGTCTGCCGGGACCGGACACCGTCTCTGTCGCCATTTCAGACTTTCCAGGAGGAATCATGCCAGCGAGAAGATGTTTCATGATCGGGTTGTTGCTGACAGGGGTGCTGTTCTCCCTCTGTACGGCGTCTTTTGCCGACACGGTGTCGTACAACTACGACGACTTCGGACGCTTGAGCTTCATGTCCAACGCTGATGCCACGCGCATCACCAAAATGAACTACCTGTATGATAATGTAGGTAATTTTACCAACCAAAACTCCAGCGTGGCGTACATCGTGATTATGCCGGACGCCAACCTCAGGGCTGCTGTCTGCAGTGCCTTGGGGAAAAACCCGAATGACACTCTCACCAGTGAAGACATGGGGAAGCTCACCACCCTGATTGCTCCAGGGCGGGGCATTACCGATCTGACGGGCCTGGAATGGGCGGTCAATCTGACCAGCCTCGATCTGAGGAACAATAACATCTCCACAACCGCCGCATTGGCCGGACTTACTAGGCTCACCTACCTGAACCTCGACGGCAACCCGATTGCACCCGCGGCCGTTTCGGGGTTCTCCGCGTTCCCTACGAGCGGCATTGCCATTCTTGTCGTAAGTTTCACCGACACGTCCGTGGGCGCTACCGCCTGGTCCTGGGATTTCGGCGATGGCACCACAAGCACTGCGCAAAACCCAGTGCACAGCTATACCTTGCCTGGAACCTACTCAGTGAGCCTGCGGGCGGCTAACTCGACCGGCGGCACCACGCTCACCAAGGGCGCTCTGGTTTCGGTGACTACCACTGTGGTCAGCGCTGTTCAGATTCCACGAATTCCTCCGATATACTTCCCGTCGCTGCAAGCCTGCTTCAACGCGGTGCAGAACGGCGAATCGGTGCAGTCCCAGGCCGTCGGGTTCTCGGAGGACCTGAACCTTTCACAGCCGGTGGCCATCTCATTGAGCGGAGGCTACAGCGCCGACTTCAGCAGTGCAACAGGAATGACGGTGTTGACTGGCACTTTGACTGTCACTTATGGCTCGGTCACGGTGAACAATCTGACCATCAAGTGATCTCCGCACCGGCGTTTGCGCAGCGGAGATTTTCTCCAGCCGGGAAATAACTCGCCGCGAATGGCGGCCCGGATTTAGTTTTCATATTTTCAAGGGGGTATCATGCTGGTGAGAAGATGTTTCCGAATAGCAATAGTGCTTATCGCGATATTTAGCCTCTTTCCTGCGTCGCTTGCCGGTTTCATCGCCTATGTCTGTGGCGACCTTCAGCACGCGGGCCTGCCGGAGATAATTATTTTTCCCCTGACAGTTTTCACGCTCTCGGTGCTGACTCCGAAGTACACATTTCGAACGCCTGGCAGGATGTTCGGCGTCCTGATGCTCGGCTTGAGCCTGTCGGGTACTTCGGTATATGCGGCGGACGGCCCAGCAGGCCCGGGGTGGCTTAATGTACAAGGGCCTTCGGTAACGCCGGAGGCAGCAGAGGCCTATTACGAGTCGGTGGTGCAAGCAAGGGGAGAGTCTATCGCACCGGCAACAGCGCTACCCGCGGTCGCTACGACCGTGACGCCGGAAATTTCGGCACTGGCACGTTCCCTCAAAAATGACCCTAAACTCATCTACGAATACGTCCGCAACAACATCGAATACGTTCCTTACTTTGGTTCACTCAAAGGAGCAACTCTCACCTATCTCGACGGTTCGGGTAACGACTTCGACCAGGCATCGCTGATGGTTTCACTGCTTCGGGCCAGCGGTTTCGACACCCAGAGCGCACAATACGTCTACGGCACCATGTCCATTCCGACCGCCAACGATCCCAACCAAAAAGACATGCAGCATTGGCTGGGCGTGGCTGCCAACAACTCCGTCATCGCCCAACTACTCGGAAACGGGGGCATACCGGGAAGTGCCGCCGGGGCAAACTGGAGCGTCAAGCGAGTCTGGGTGCAGGTCACTATCGCTGGGGTGAACTACCTCTTCGACCCCGCTTTCAAGCCTCACATCGCAACGCAAAGTGTCGACTTGAAAACCGCCATGGGGTACAGTAAGAGTGCGCTTCTTGCCGCAGCTTCGGGAACTTCGGGGACCGATTTCGTCCAGAACCTAAACGAGGCGGGGCTCAAAAGCGCTCTGGACGGCTACACCCTGAACCTGGCAAATTACCTCCGCACCAACTACCCCAATGCCAAAACGAGTGAAATAATCGGCGGCAACATCATCGTCCCTCAGACGCTGAGTTCGCTGCCAACCAGCCTCGATTTCTCAACATCACCGCCCTATTCCAACTGGTCCGACATTCCCGACATCTACCTCCACAAGGTGAGGATCGTGCACGGCGGCATCGACCAGACCCTCAACATTGCGGACCTTGCCGGCCAGAAACTATCGATTGTGTACCGGGTCGGGTCGGATTCCGGCACCCTGGCGAGAGCCATTCCTGCCGCCCTGTCGGCCGGAAATCCACAGGCGGAAGCCACCCCCCCTTATGCGACCAGCGCGGCAATTCAGCCGGTATCCTTCGTTCCGGCGACGGATCTCGACGTCGCCTTGCCGAGCAGAATCCTGCCTGCTAAATCCATTAACGCGGACAATTTCACCGGGAAATCAGCGCTGGCCAGCGCCCCGGTAGATTTCGGCTCCATCTACCCTGCCTCGGCGGGTGTCAGCGCTGACACGATAACCTGGTCCTTGACCAATACCAATGCCGTTGCCGTGCAGATTGTGTCGTCGCTCACCAGCAACCCCTATAACGCCTACTCCATCACCACGGGAGCCGGCACCACCACCCTCGCGCCTAACCAGAGCATGTCGGTGGTGGTCAAGTTCTCCAACTCGGGGCAGACGGCGGGGACCAAGACCGGTCAACTGAAGATACTGTGGCAGCAGACCAACGGCACAATCATCGGAACCCCGAGTTCTCTCGATCTGACCGGTTATGTCGCGACTGCAATGTCCCTGGGCAACAGCGGCGTGCTGAATGTTCAGGCTATCTTGAACACTCCAAATACTGGCACCGCCCTTATTTCTAACGGCGGCAGCTTGCCATTGACGATCACCGCCAAGACCCTCACCGGGTCGGGCGCAGCACACTTCCAGTTCGTATCGAGCAGCGACTCGGTTGCCACAACCATCCCGGCCGGTGGGAGTCAGAATGTACAGATAAAATACCTGGCCGACCTGCACGGCACTCAAACGGCATACGTGCACCTGGGCTTTACCTACGACGGCATGGTGTATAGCGCCGCCGACTTTCTGCCGCTACAGGGGCAGAGCTTCAACGCCTCTAACGTCGCCAGTTCCTATGGCTTTGACTACGGCACCTCTTACCTCAACTTCCCCGTGAACGGAACGGTCCGGCTGGTAAATGCGGGGACCCAGTCGCTCTCCTTCACCAGCGCAAGCCTCACCGGTGCCGATAGTTCCCGCTTCACCGTGACAGGCGGGAGTTCCGCCGGCACCATCGCGGCCGGCCAGTACCGGGATATCAATGTTCGCTACCTGGCCGACGCTCTGGGGACTCATGCGGCCAACGTACATGTCTCCTTCAGCTATGACGGGCTATCCCAGACCATCGACCTCAAGCTTTCCGGGGTGACCTCCTCGGCTCCGATCGCGCAACTCTGGCTGGATGACCAGATGCTCGCCGAGGAAGCCGACCCGACACCTGGGATAGACCTCAAGAAGATGACGATCAGCGTCACCCATCCGTACACTACCGCCTCCGCCAACCAGTCAACACCCGACTACATGCTGCAGCGCGGCTCCAGCTACGCTATTGTCTACGACTTCGGCGGCAGCCGCCTGGGTCGGCTGGTGGAGAAGCGTGAACGGCAGATGCAGAGCTACCGGGAAACAGGATTCACCGACAGTTCCCGCCAGGTGCTCACCGAATCCCTCAATGTAATCGGACTCAGCTGGATGCGGGACACCACACTCAACTCGAAGCTTCAAGCCCAGCTAGCGGGGGTCATCGACCTGCAGCAGCACCGCTTCGGCGTGGTGGCCCAGGAATCGGGGTACTACATCGACGTCAAGGTGCAGTTGTCCAGTCCGACCTCCATTACCGGCGATGCGGCGGCCGCGAGCGCCTATTTCAATGCCGGCAAATTCCTGGACAGCGCAATGGAACATGGAGTCCTCGAACAGATGCAGTCCAACAGCCCCTCGGTATCCACCGTGAAGCTGCTGCAATTGAACAACTCCGTCGGAAAGAAGGTATTTTGGGTGACCTCGGCGAATTTCGCCGCCATCAAACAACAGCTCAGCAATTACAGCGACCAGGACCTGAACGTCTTTCAGGCCAGCGTCAGCGCCGGCAATACACTGATTCTTCCGGAAAACGGCAAGATTGCCCTGCAATCCTGGTCCGGCAAGGGGTACATCGATTTCAGCACGACTGGAGCGTCTCCGCATGTTGCGATGATCATCGGCGGCGGCTATAATGGCGGGTACGGCGCCATCGAAGCCCCTGTCAACATACCCCAGGTAAGCACACAGGTAAGCATAGGCCTCATTCCCGAGGTAAACGACTGCAAGGCTCTGTGCAACGATCCGGTCAATATGGCAACCGGCATCTGGGAATACAGCAGCAGCGACCTGGCCCTTTCGGGCGGGATGGGTGGACTTGCCTTCAAGCGCTCCTATAATAGCGGGAATAACAACCAGAAGGATTCTTTGGGGTACGGCTGGTCGCACAACTACCGTCTCTACGTCGAGCCCCATAGCAGTTCTCCCATCGGTCTGGGCCAGCGTCAGCCGTTGGACGCCGTAGCGCTGATTGCGGCCTCGGTTGCCACGCAGGATGTCATGAGTGGCACGCCCGATCTGAATGCCTGGGTGACGGGGTCGCTGATCGGCAAATGGGAGATGGATAACCTCACCAACAACGCGGCCAGCATCCATCTGGAGACCGACGTCCGAACCTTCATCAAGCTGCCGGACGGCAGTTATTCGCCGCCTCCCGGCGTCACCGCTCAGCTTTCGCTAAGCGGCGGCCTTTACCGGGTGAATGAGCGCTTCAACCGGACCATCAACTTCGACAGCAGCAAAAATGCCAGCTCCATAACCGACGCCGACGGCAACACGGTCAGCTTCAGCTACAGCGCCGGCATGCTCCAGAAGGTTGTCAACAGCTTCGGCCACGCGATCAATTTCGTCTACACCGGAAACCTGCTTACTTCGGTGAACGATTCAGGCAGCCGCGCTGTATCCTTTGGCTATGACCCCGCCGGTAACAACCTCGTTACCTACACCGACCCGGAAGCCAAGGTCTGGACCTACGGCTATGACGGCAATCACCAGGTCCTCACCATAGAAAATCCCCTTGGCGTCACCGTGGTCACCAACGTCTACGACCCGTTCGGCCGGATCCAAACCCAGACCATGCCGACTCAAAGCGGCAGCACCACCCACAACCTTTATTTTTCCGGCTACCGGAACATGGATGAAGACGGCCTCGGCCACCAAAGCGTCTTCTACTTCGATGATCAGCAGCACATCCTTGGCATTGAGAACGCCCTCGGTCAGAAATCCGTCAAGAACTACGACGGCCAGAATCATGTGATCTCCGAGACAGACCCGAGAAACAACACCACGAGCTATCTCTTCGATGGCAGCAGCAACCTGACCAAAATAACCGACCCCTTCGCCAAGAGCACGATCAACAGCTACGACAGCCTGTTCCGGTTGACCGACGTGAGCGACCCTCTGGAGCACCTAACTCACACCGACTTCGACGCCAAGCACCACCCCTTAAAGACGACCGTCTACCCGGCCGCCGGCAAGTTGGTCTTCACCCAGACGAGTTACTATCCCAACGGCCTGGTCAATACCTCGACGGACGGGAGAAACGTCGTCACCACTCTGACCCAGGACACCAGCGGCAATCCGGCCAGCAGCAAGACCTCCACGGCGCCTGCCATCACTTATGTCTACGACGCCATCGGCCGGATGACCTCGCTCACCGATCAGGAGGGGGCGAAAACCCAATTCAGTTACGACAAGCGCAGCCTGCTCACCGGCAGCATCGACCCGCTGAACAAGGCCACGAGTCTCATCTATTACGACGACGGCACCCTCTGGAAGCTGACCGACCGAAACAACAAGACCACCACTTTCAGCTACACCCCCCTCGGGAAACCCGACACTGTCATCTATTCCGGCGGCTCCAAGGTGTCCTACAGCTATGACCAGGCCGAAAACCGGACTCAGATGCTGGACCCGAACGGGCCGACCACTTACGCATACGACGCGGCCAACCGGCTGTCGGGCAGTTCCGACCCACGCGACTTTGGCATTTCCTACGCGCGGGACGCCAGCGGCAACATCACCAAAATCACCTACCCCGGCAACAAGACGGTGAGCTATACCTACGACGCACTCAACCGGGTGAAGATGGTCACCATCGACTGGCTGACGAGGAGCGCCAGCTACAATTACGACGCAGCCGGAAGGTTGACGGATTTGACCCAGTTCAACGGCACCTATGCCCAGTACACCTATGACAACGCCAACCGGCTGACCGGCCTGGATAACCGCCTGTCCAATGCCGGAAGCGCCATTGCCACCTACACCTACACCCTGGACGGTAACGGCAATCGCACCGACGTCACCCAGACCGTGCCCCTGGGCCTCAACGTGGCCGCGGCCAATGCGACCTTCACGATGAACGCCAAGAAGAACCGGCTCACCCAGGCAGGCACAGTCGCACTCACGTATGACAGCGAGGGGCAGCTAGCCACCAAGGCCGGAGACAGCTACAGCTTCGACGACGCGCATCGGGTGACAGGCATCGCCGGCTCGGTCAGTTACCAGTACAAGTACGACGGCTCCGGCAACCGGCTTGAGGCGACCAGGAACGGCGTCATCACGAGGTACATCTACGACGCCGGTGGCAACCTTTTGGCTGAAGCGGACGGCAGCAACACGATCCAGAAGTACTACATCTATGGAAACGGCCTGCTCGGTGTGGTAACATCGTCGGGAGGCTATTACTGCTACCACTTTGACGGCAACGGCAACACGGTGGCGCTGACGGATTCAAGCGCCAACGTGGCGAATAAGTATGCCTACGCGCCGTTCGGCGCGATTGCTAATCAGCAGGAAGTCCTCAGTCAGCCGTTCAAGTATGTGGGCAAATTCGGAGTAATTTCAGAGCCGAATGGGCTTTACTATATGAAGGCAAGGTACTATGATGCCGGCGTCGGGCGGTTCATAAGTGAAGATCCGACTGGATTTGGTGGTAGGGATGTGAATTTGATGGCGTATTCGTCAAATAACCCAATTACATTTATCGATCCCCAAGGTGAAATGACTCTTTGTTCTCAATTAAACCAGCTTATAGATTCTCCGATCGGGCAATATACCCAGAGGGCGGCTACAATCTATAACGCAATGCCGAAGGTTGGTACAGCTCTCAATATTACAAAAAATACGATTATTAATTTGAAAACTCCAACTGAAAACTTCCCATATCAAAACAGTATGATGATACCAGCAACAGCACAACAGCCATTACCTTATATTTTTAAGCCACAGATGGTGCCATAATTGCATAAATTCCATTTTGTGATCCCCCTGCTCTGCCGGGGGATCACAAAGTTGACAATTCCGGGATTGTACCGTTATCTTTTGAGGCACCGGAGTAGGCAGTGATTGAGGGGATACTCACTCTGTTCGGACATTGTCCCTGACGCCCCCACCTTTGTTTACTCCGGTTGGGATACTTACGGCTATGGACTGGAGGTTCACTTTTGGTTAATAACGATCAGATGATGGTGTGCGGTGTTTCTGACTTAGTATTGTCAGCTGTAATAATGGCATTTGCATTTGTGGCGTTTTTAATAGCTTCATCTTTTTTGCCCACAGGTATAAATTTAGAGTTGATAGGCCTTGTACTGGTATATTTGTCTGGAATAATTTACTTGCATATGAAAAATCCCGTTGACATTGCCAAGGAGTTAAATAAACCGAATTTTGCAAGATATACTTTAATCGGTTCGACTGTTATTGTATTATCATATTTTGTAATTAGTTATTACACAAATAATGGTTTAATGGTCCTACCCGTAAAATATCAAATCGTGACAATTGGCGACATTATATATCTAATGCTCGCTTGTATAATAATTCCTTCGTGTGAAGAAATATTGTTTAGATATTACTGTTACAATATAGTTAAATGCAGACTCGGCTTAATCGGAGGTGTGATTGTATCAAATTTGTTATTTTTAGTGGTCCATTTTAACAATCCGAACTACGTAGTAATAATGTTTCAAAGTTTGTTGTTTACCTATGTTTATGAAAAGTCAAAGTCGATAGTCGCCAGCATTATTGTGCATTCTTTTAATAATGCAGTTTGGCATTTTGCCGCATATATTGGGATGAGCAATATGTAGAGACAGGACTTCTCTATGAGAAAGAGTAGCATACAAAGTTGATTCGGTTGGCCAGCTAAAGTACTCAACGAAATCGATTACGTCCCTCAGACGTATCGACAATCCGGCCAGCAGCCATTTCCATGGTCTCCCGTGTCACCCAGACTGACGCCGAGCGTAAGCAGATAGCAGCTCAACAAGAGGCGCAGAACAAGCCAGAGCAGGAACAGCCCAAGAAAGAGCTAGTTACTGATAAGAAAGAGGCAGAACAAGAGCATGAAAAGCCAAAGACCGAATCAAAGCCTAAGTTGTCCAAGGCTAAGATTGTAGAGGCTAGAAGAGCAGTTCAGAAGTTCATAGACGAGGGAATATTTATAAAGATTGATGGTGTGTCTGATGATGGTAAATATGCAGACGTATGGACTGACACGAAGTTTGGAATGCTGCCTTTTGATATGAAGACCGGAGCCGTGGACTGGGTATATCTCGCATATTGCAGCAATACACCCGATGGATTCATAAGGATAATTGACGGATACACCGGCAAGAAAATAGATGTCTACACACTTCGTTCAAGCTTAGAGTTGGATTGATTTTCACGTTTCCATCGATGACCAAACGTTTGCTCATACCGAACTTTACATAACGCGCAATTACGGGACGCTGAACGCAGGAGGCCGCCTTAAAAGCGGCTTAAGCGTCAATCGGTCATACAAACAGTTAGTATTCTTCTACGACTTATTATTATCCACCTTAACTAATTCACCGAAATCTGACACAAACGAGTCAAGAAACATCCCAATATTTGACAATGCTTCTGCATAGGTATCGCCATAGCCACATGCTTTTAATATGGAGCATTCAGCATAAATTTGACTCTCATTTTTTGAGATCTTTACAGAAAAGGAGCATTGTTGGCGAATCAGATCGGATATCTTGTTTTGTTCGGATTTCTTCAGATTTTGGTAAAAGTGTTCCATTGCTTTAATCTCCTTTTAGGATAGAGCTCATTTCTGGTGAACTGTCGAGGTGATTTGATTTACCCCGCTGCTCGTGCCGTTGCCAGTTCCACAACCTTGGCGCCCATCCCATGCACCATAAGCCGCTCGATCTCGTTTGCAATGGTCTGGAGCGGTCGCCGTAGATCTTCAACGTCTGTGCCGTCGTAATGCCTGCCGGTCACGGAACTGTCAACGTGGTTTGTCAGCCGCTCGGCATCCTCGAAGATTTTTAGCTTACGAGCCGTGGTAATGAAGGTGCGCCGTAGTCCCTGCACCGTGATGTCGAGCTTGGTATGTAACTTCAAGGATGCCGCCATGAGTCGGACGTGTCCGGTCTTGTTCGTGCTGTGGCGTAGAATCGTTGGGATCGAAGGGAACACCCATTCGAAACCTACGGGATTCTGGTCAAGCCTCCGGATCAATACAGCCATTGATTGCCGGCACAGCGGAACGTGGAGCGCCAAGCGGTTCTTTGTGTCGGGGATCGTGATGGTCTGCCTCTCAAGGTTGACGTGCTCCCAGCGCAACCCCGTCGCCTCTTCGCTTCTCATTCCATGGTAGAGGCAGACAAGGTAGGCATCTCGGAGAATCTCGTTGAAATTTTGGATACCCTCATGGAATGTGCGGAAGTCGTTACCGTCAAGCCGGTCTGCCCGTGCCTTGATCTTCTTCATGTGTTTGCCCTGGCGCAGAACGTTCAGAGGGTTTGTGGTGAGCACGCCAGGGTACTTTACCATTGCATAGTTAATGATCGCCGTCAGCATGACGAAAGCGTTTCTTGCTCCGTAGGGGCCGTGGGCCGTCTCAACCTGCCGGAACCGGTCAATAACGATCTCCGGCGTCAGCCTATCGGCATCGGCCAGGGTGAGGGGCAACCAAGTCTGGAAGTGACAGGATATGATCCTTGTGTACCCCTTGACGGTGCTGGCCTTGTAGGTCTGGCCGTCGCTTGTCCGTTTCTCCAAGAAGTAGGCTCCAAGCATATCGTCAAGCGTCACATTTGAGCCGTAGGCCGTGACGTTGCCGCGCTTGATCTCTAGCCGTTTTCCTGGGACAAACCCCTTGTCCTTGTCATCATACCCCGCAAGCTCCCTCCGAGCCTGGTCAAGTGTCAGTTCGCCGTATCTCCCCAAGGTCTGCCGCACCGTCCGGTAGCCGTTTTTCTTGTCTGGGTCTCGCACATCAGCTTTGACGAAGAAGGTCTTAGCGCGGGCTCCAACCCTCAGACCTAGCCCCGGCGTCTCAATGTCGAAGTAGTCGATCTGGCCAGTGCTGGCGAATGGGATCTTGTCGATAGCAGCCTTTGTAAACTTGATTGTCGGCATGCTGTTCCCCTGCTTTTCGTACCTAGAGCGCTTATGGATCGGGCTAGGTACGATATAGGTACGATGGATATTAAGAAATACGCTTAACGTGTGGCAAAGAGTATCGGATAATTGCTATAGAGTCAAGAGGTAAATATCTGTAATTTATGTATATTTATCACTCATTAGCAATGGTGCGTCATCCTTCAAATTCTGACTGTTTTGTAGAGGAAGTTCTTAAATCGGAAAAACCGCTTCTTCTCCTCCTCATCCTCCTGGGGATCCCCGCTGATCGCCATGAGATGCCTCGCGATCTCGGGCATGCTCTTCCCCGACGCTATCCGGCTCTTCT
>Ga0209123_1001510_pt1 | contig 22775 bp, 16 predicted proteins | sample BarGraIncu00431A_FD_184500 | JGI IMG/M metagenome (GOLD analysis project Ga0209123, IMG submission 184500) | Arctic peat soil microbial communities from Barrow, Alaska, USA - Barrow Graham LP Incubations 004-31A (SPAdes) (version 2) | ecosystem: Environmental > Terrestrial > Soil > Wetlands >...
GTTTCACTACTGTTAAAGACCTGTCTCCCTTTTACAAAATGGTTAAATACAAAAAATATATTCTTATAAAAGTACACAAATTGCACTTTGTATATATATTTGTTGTTTCAAATAATGATTGCTGGATCTTAAATAAATTGACTATAGTAAACTTTTCAGGAGAACAGTCTGTTATCTAATAACTTGTATTTCATTTTAATCCTATATTTTCAAGATTCTTTGTAATATAATCGTCTTCCTTAAATTAAAAAATAACAAATTTAATACAATGAAAGATATGAAAAAAACAAAACTACTTTCAACAATTGTGTCAATCTGGATCTTTTTCGTTCCAATGCTCCATGCAGCATCTTTAAAGGTTGACTCTATCGGTGTTATTAAAGGATGTACAAATTCGAAAGCTATTAACTACAACCATTTAGCCAATAAAGATGATGGTTCATGCGTTTTTAAAGATTCAGTAGAGTATGTTTTGGGTTGTATGAATCAACAAGCCAAAAACTACAATCCATTAGCAACAAGAGACAACGGCACTTGCATTTTTAACGACCCGATTAATATTGTTTGGGGTTGTATGAATCCGAAAGCTAAGAACTTTAATCCATTAGCTACAAAAGATAATGGAACTTGCATTTTAGATGACACAATAAAAGTTATTTGGGGTTGTATGAATCCGCTAGCCAGAAACTACAATCCGTTTGCAAATAAGCCTGATGGTTCATGTATTTTTGGTGATTCTACAACTGTTATTTGGGGATGTACCAATAAGTTGGCTAAAAATTACAATCCATTAGCAACAAAGGATAACGGTACTTGCTTTTTTGGTGACACAGTAAAAGTTATTTATGGCTGTATGAATCAAAAAGCGCTCAATTATAACCCTTTGGCACAAATTGATAATGGTTCTTGCATTTTTAACGACTCCACTGCAATTGTTTGGGGTTGTATGAATCCGCTAGCTAAAAACTACAATCCAAAAGCAAATAAACCTGATGGAACTTGTATTTTTGGTGATTCTGCTCAAATCGTATGGGGATGTACAAATCCAAATGCTAAGAATTATAATTCTATGGCAACCAAAGACAATGGCTCATGCTATTTTGGGGACACTATCAAAATAATATTGGGTTGTACAAATCCTACCGCTATCAATTTCAATAAATACGCTAATAAGGAAAATGGAATTTGTATTTTTCGCGATTCTACTCAGGTAGTTTATGGTTGTATGAAACCTACAGCCAGAAACTATAATCCATTGGCTACCAAAGAAAATGGGTCTTGTATTTTTGGCGATTCTACACTTATTATTTGGGGTTGCATGAATACAACAGCTGCCAATTACAATTCAAAAGCTGTAAAAGATAATGGTACCTGCGTTTTTGGAAATACAAACCTTATTGTCTATGGTTGTACAAATAAAACAGCGAAAAATTACAATCCACTAGCTACCAAAGAGGACGGAACTTGTATTTATGGCGATACTACTAAAATCATCTGGGGCTGTATGAATCGTATGGCTAAAAACTATAATCCTTATGCCAACAAAGATAATGGTACATGTATTTTTGGTGACTCCACTCAAATTTTATGGGGTTGCACGAATCCTTTGGCAAAGAACTATAACCCATTAGCTACCAAAGAAAACGGATCATGTATTTTTGGTGATGCTACCAATGTGGTATATGGTTGTACTAAACCAGAGGCTGCAAATTACAATCCATTAGCTACCAAAGAAAATGGTTCTTGTATTTATAAAGATTCGCTTAATGTGATTGTGCTGGGATGCACGAATCCTATGGCTAAGAACTACAATCAGAAAGCAACTAAAGAGAACGGAACTTGTATCTTCTATACTGATTCAACAAAAATTATATTTGGTTGTACAAATCCAAGTGCTAAAAACTTCAACCGATTAGCAACCAACGATAATGGAAGTTGTGAATTCAGCGATGTCACCAAAACTATTTTTGGTTGCACCAAACCAATTGCTAAAAACTACAATCCGTATGCAACTGTTGAAAACGGTTCATGTATTTACAACGATACTATTAAATTACCTATATATGGCTGTACCAATAAACTAGCGATCAATTATAATCCTGTTGCATCTATCAACAATGGAAATTGCCAGTTCGATTCAATAAAATTGGTTTTAGGATGTACCGATAAAAGAGCTAAAAACTTCAACGAATTAGCCAGAGTAAATAATGGTACTTGTATATATGATTCTATTGCTGTAGTCTATGGATGTACCGATCAATCTGCCAATAACTATAATCCGTATGCAAAGATCGACAATAAAAATTGTACTTACCAAACATTGATCCCGGGTTGCACAGATTCATTGGCATTAAACTTTAATCATTATGCAAATGTCAAAGATGGCTCATGTAAATATCTCGAAAAGATTTGGGGTTGTACGGACAAGGCTGCACTCAATTTCAATCCTCAAGCAACACGTGACGATGGAAATTGCATGTATGTAAAAATTATATTTGGTTGTATGGATAAGACGGCCTATAATTTCAATCCTTTGGCCACACACGATAACAAGTCTTGTGTATTCCCGGAAATGGTATCTATGGGTTGTACTAATCGTCATGCACTCAACTTCAATCCTTTTGCCAATAAAGACAATGGAACTTGTATATTTGAAACAGTTACCGACACAGTTAAAGGTTGTATGGATAAAACTGCATTGAATTACAATCCGATTGCTACAATGAGCAATAACAAATGTGTTTATACAGGTGTAACCATATTAGGTTGTATGTCTCCGATGGCATTGAACTACAACAAAAAGGCCACACAAGATGATGAAAGTTGTATCTTTGCTCGTCCTATAAATATTGTAACTACAATAATCAATCCTAATTCAATTGTTGCCGACACATTGGGTAACATTGTGGAAGGTTCTTGTGCTTTTGATTTCACTATACCAATTGACACTGTCTACATTATTAGTTCAAAGAAAATTTCAATCAATGAAATAGAAGTGGAATGGGGTATCAAACAAGGCACAAATGTTTTCACTATAAAATCAATTTATAAGCTGGAAAATCAAGTTACAGCATTGCTTTATCTATCATTAGTATGTAATAACGGAGGCACTTTACCACTACCAAGTGGTATCAAATTTGCGAAATCTTTGACAAACGTTGGAAATGTGAATGGTGTAACAGTATCGTCGTATTTTCAAGCACCTTCGTCTCCAACTGGCATTTCGACAATACGAGATGGAAATGGTGTTAGTTTATACCCAATTCCTGTGAATGATCAACTCTATGTAACCTTCGAAAATGGTGTAAATGAAAGTCTACAATTGAATGTAATTTCGGTGGACGGAAGAACAGTTAGTTCTACAAATGTGTCGTCAATAGTCGGATATAACAAATTCGAGATAAACACGACCAACTTACAAAAAGGAATTTATATCCTGACTGTAAATAGAGACGGACTTATTTTTCATTCAAGTAAACTTTCTAAGAACTAATTATTGATACGCATAATCTGAAAATAAATCCCGGCTGCATTTTGGGCAGTCGGGATTTATAATAATTTATAAATAACTAGTCAACGCCTCAATACTTTATAGATAAAACAATAAATATCAAAAGTTTAATTATGAAAAGAAACTATTATACAGTTTTTATTTGTGGATTGTTTTTGCTTTGTATGCAAAATGCAAATGCACAACGAGACACGTTACTTTTATTCACTAAGCCTGACTGTTCCAATTGCCTCTCAGTTAAACAAGTATTTCGTCAAAGTGGTATTAGTTTTATCGAGAAGAGCCTTGAAGACAATGAAAATGCAAAAAAAATGCTTCAACGACTTTCGGCATTGGGTTATAAAGATAAAATTTATTTGCCGGTAATATTTTTGAAAAATAAGTTATTTCATCCCGCATACAGCACCAATACAGGTTTGGTAGCTTTAGCCCTACCCGATGTAGTCGACAGTATTAAAAAAAAATATATGCGTGGTGAGTTATATTTAGTTGAATCTAATCAAATTAGTTCTTCAGTATCTTCCAATTCTTCAACAAACGACTCAGACTGCGAAGTAAAAACCGCCCCAATATATCTGATATGTGCAAATTACAGTACTGAAAAAGAGGCTTTAGAAGCAATGAACAAACTAATTGCAAATGGTTATTCATATGCTGGAATTGCTTTTTCTCAGAAACAATATCGAGTATACAATAAATTCTTTTTCGACCGTAATACTGCAAATACAGAACTTATACTAGCCAAAAAGATTTTCAACAATGCCTATTTGTTTGAAATGCCATAAAACTTTTCATTCAAATTTTAATAACCAACTTTGTATCTTATAGAAATTATACATTAGAAATTTGTATTCATAGCTTCATTCCAAAATTTCATTATCTTAGCGGGTGTCTTTCCTTAACAGCCACCAAAAGTTTCGGCGATTAATAACTTTATATATACTTAGTTAGATATGATATTTCATTTTACTCTATTATTATCTTTATTAACCGTTAGTATTTTTGCTCAACTCACTTAAAGTATCTTACAAATTCAAGGTTAAGTATCTTCGAGTATATATTCATCTCAATCAGTCAAAACAACAGAAAATAATTTCTAACTTACCTGATAATCTGTAGAAAACCACAGAAAAGACACTTTGGGTGTATTGTTAGTTGTGATCTTCAACGCCAACCTGCATTTCCAAAAGCCAAAACACCATAATAAAAGCCCGACTTTACAACGTAATTATCAAAGCAGTTAAGTAACGCAAACTCATGACAACAAATATTTTGGGTAAATATGATCAACACTTAAATCATAAACTTAAACAGAGAATAGAGTTACATAATTACAAAAGTTAACATTAATTAGAAGCTACAAAAACAAAAAAATGAATAGTTTGTAATTTTCCTAAAGCTTCTTTTAATTATCTATGCAATACTTTATCAATCCCAAGTTCATTCTTAAAATTTAGTGTGTTTAAAAAGTTTTTTGTATCTTTGCAGGCTATTTAACAAAAAAACTTGTTGCTAGTTTAAGCTTGTTTATTCATTTTGTATTTAACAGAACAATATAATTGGTGATTAAGTTGTTTTAATTAATGAGATTAGATTTATATTAGATACGTTTTTAAAAATTATTAGTTGGTGAAAGAATTTAAAATTGCTGTGATAGGCTTAGGTTATGTAGGTTCACCATTAGCCATTGAGTTTGGAAAAAAATATAAAGTACTGGGATTTGATATCAATAAATCACGGGTTGAAGAATTGCAACAAGGTGTTGATCATACCTTGGAGGCTGATTTAGATAGTCTGCTCGAAGCCACAAGTCTTCGAAAATTTAAACCGAACCTCGGGCTTTCATTTTCTTATAATGAGGAAGATTTAAAAGATTGTAACACCTATATAGTTACAGTTCCAACGCCTATCAATCAGTTCAACATGCCCGATTTACGACCTTTAATTGGAGCTTCGGAAATGTTGGGTCGAGTCATTAGCCTTGGTGATATAACTATATTTGAATCGACCACTTACCCAGGTTGTACCGAAGAAGATTGTGTACCAGTAATTGAAATGGTTTCGGGTCTAATATTTAACAAAGATTTTTTTGCAGGATATAGCCCGGAGCGTATCAATCCTGGTGATAAAATAAACACACTCACAAAAATTAAAAAAGTCACTTCTGGTTCTACACCGGAAATTGCTGACCGTATCGATCTTCTTTATGCCTCCATTATTACAGCAGGTACACATAAAGCACCAAGTATTAAGGTGGCGGAAGCTTCTAAAATTATAGAAAACGCCCAAAGAGATTTGAATATCTCTTTTGTTAACGAATTGGCACTTATTTTTGATAAGGTAGGCATTGATACGAATGATGTAATTGATGCTGCCGCAACAAAATGGAATTTTCTTAAATACCGGCCAGGATTAGTCGGTGGGCATTGTATAAGTGTTGACCCATATTACTTAGCAAGTAAGGCGGAATCGTTGGGATATGTTCCACAAGTAATTCTGTCCGGACGACATGTAAATAATAGCATCGCCCCTTTTATAGCCAATAAGGTTTTAAAATTGATGATTCAAAAAATACAAACAATAAAAGGTTCAAAAGTACTGATTTTGGGTGTGACATTTAAAGAAAACTGCCCAGATATTCGCAATACTAAAGTTATCGATATTTATCGGGAACTTTGTGATTTTGGTCTTCAGGTTGACATCTTCGATCCATGGGCATCGGCTGAAGAAGTAATGCACGAATACGGAGTCGAAATCATTAATAAATTAGATAATTCTAAAAAATACGAAGCTATTGTACTTACAGTAGCGCACGATGAATTTAAAACATTAGATTTTGAAAAGTATCATAAAAATGGAGTTGTAATTTACGATGCTAAAGCAGTGATTGATAGGAGACTGGTAGATGGCAGGCTCTAGATATTGTGTTTTAACATATTATTGCTGAAATTTACAAATAATAAAGTAATAAAATACTCGTTTGTTACTAACATTGTACTTTGGTTTTCCATACAATCCTATAAATCTACTAGCCAACCAATTTTAAAAATTTAAACCTACAATCAGTAGTTGTTAGCTACCTTATTTATAAATACAAATAAATTATTTATTTAGAAAGTTATAATATGAATAGAATTAAAATTGTATTACTTGCCATACTCATGGTTGGTAGTTTAGTAGCACAGGATTTAAGTAGATTAACTCCCGCGCAACAAGCTCAGTATAAAAAATATATGGCGGAAAGAAATAATAATGCCCAATCAGATTCATATTCAAATTCTACAACAGACAATTCTGTTGAGGTGCGGACCATTGATGAAACTGATTCTTTACAAAATATTCAGAAAAATAACAATCAATATCCGAATAATCAATATCCGAATAACCAATATCCAACTAATCAATATCAGAATAATCTATATCAGAATAATCAATATCCAACTAATCAATATCAGAATAATCAATATCTAAATAATCAATATCCGAACTCACAATATCAAAATTCACAGTATCCAAACCAACAATATCCAAATTATTTTAAAGATAATGTTCCATTATTTGTTTTCGGGACCTACCTTTTTAATAAACAAAATTTAACCTTTGAGCCGAAATTAAATATCCCTACACCGCAAAATTATATTTTAGGTACTTATGATGAATTAATTATTGTTGTCTCCGGAATGTATGAGGCAAATTACAAAATTAAAGTTACGCCCGAAGGAATGATTAATATACCCAATATTGGTCCTATAAAAGTTGGAGGTAAAACTATTGAAAATGCTACTATATTGATAAAAAATAAATTCTCCAAAATATATCAGGGAGTATCTTCAGGCGAAACGAAAGTAAATGTTTCACTTGGTAGTATTAGAAGTATTAGAGTCACAGTTGTAGGTGAGGCAACCCGCCCGGGAACTTATACTCTACCATCATTAGCAACTGCATATAACGCACTGTATGCTTGTGGAGGTCCTAATGAAACAGGAACAATGCGTGATATTAAAGTAATTCGATCCGGAAAAACTATTGCAAAATTAGATGTTTATCAGTTTTTGGTTGATGGTTTGTTAAAAGATAATGTCCCTTTACAAGATGAGGATATCATAAAAATAGATCCTTATAAAATTCGTGCAACTATTAATGGTGCCGTAAAACATATTGGAATTTTTGAAGGACAGCAAGGTGAAACCCTTCAAGATTTAATTCGTTATGCGGGTGGATTTGCAGAATATGCATTTAAAGATAAAATAACAGCTTATAGAATCAATGGAAAAGATAAAACTATTGTTGATGTAACCGGAGATCAAACACAGAATTTCCTTTTAAATTCAGGTGATTCAATTGTTGTAGCTTATACTCTTAATAAATATGATAATAGAATTGATTTGAAGGGATCTGTTTTTCGCCCTGGTGCATATGCTCTTGAAAATGGTTTAACTGTTAAACAACTGATAGAAAAGGCAGATGGTGTGAAAGAAGATGCTTATTTGAACATGGCTTATATTACGAGAAAAAAAGAAAATCAAATTCCAGAAATTATAGGATTTAATTTAGGCGAAGTTTTAAAAGGAACAGCACCAGATATTTTACTTCAAAAAGATGATCAAATTGAAATCCGTAGTTTGTTTGATTATCGAGAAAAGGAATCTGTTACTATACTTGGGGAAGTAAAACAACCAGGTAAATATATTTTGATTGATAATTTGACTTTAAAAGATTTGATATACAAAGCCAAGGGTTTTACGGAAATGGCAGCAACAGATACAGTTGAACTTGTAAGGGTAGTTAAAGATCAAAATATCCTTTATAATACTAACCGAAAATCCACCGTTCAAAAATTTGCCGTTGATAAAGATTTAAATTTTAAAAATGGACATGGAGATATATTACTTGAAAATGATGATCAGGTGATTGTTCGTAGTATCTCTGGTTATGAAGGAATCCGCATGGTGCGTATTGAAGGTGAAATTTTACATCCTGGAAGTTACAATATTAGAAATAAAGCAGAACGAATTTCGGAAATTGTAAAAAGAGCAGGTGGTTTTTCCAAATATGCGTATCCGCAAGGAGCATTTCTTCTTCGACAAGAAAAAACAAGTGGAACTGAAAATAAGCTAAATAGGATTATGCAGGAAAATTCTAAAAATCAGTTGGAAAATTCTTCAAATAAAACTTTTGATGCAAATATGCTAAAAGCTGCCGGTGCAACAACTGTACAAGGCTATACAGCCATGGATTCTATCCAGAAAAAATTATCCGGTTCATCTGTCGTTGAGAAAATATATAATACTGAAGGTGTTGTAGCACTTGATTTGCAGGAAATTATTAATCAACCTGGTGGTAAATACGATTTTAAACTGGAAGAAGGAGATGTGATTTATATTCCTCGTGAACTTCAAACTGTTCGAGTTGTTGGGCAGGTATTGTTTCCAACAATTGTCCGTTTTGAAAAATCTATGCGTTTAAAAGAATATATTAGTAATTCAGGAGGTTTTTCAATCAATGCAAACAGAAGTAAAGTATTTATTTTATATGCAAATGGAGCCGCCAAAAGTACAAAATCATTTTTATGGATGAAATTTTATCCTACTGTACAACCGGGAGCTAAAATTATTGTACCTGAAAATCCTATTGAAATCAGAAATAAATTAACTCCAGCTGAATCTATAGGGATATTAACTTCTATTTCTTCAACAGTTGCATTGATATATACAATATTAATAAAATAAGATTTAATGAAAGTAGAAAATTTAAATACTAATAGTAAAAACACAGATTTCTCTTTACCTGAATTTTTAGAAATTTTCAAAAGATATTGGAGCTATATAATAAGTAAGTGGCTTTTAATTCTAATTTTTGGTGTCACAGGAGGAATATTGGGCTTGATTACATCTTTATTGTTAAAACCAACCTATACTGCACATCTTTCGTTTTCATTGATTGAGAAGACAAGTGGGGGAGGATTAGCAGATTTAGCTTCAACTTTTGGTTTGAGTGGTTTAATGGGTGGAGGAAATAATAGTGCTTTTAGTGGGGATAATCTGTTAGAAATTATTAAATCGCGTTATGCTATTGAGCAAACATTGCTTACACCAGTAAATTATAAAGGTAAAACAAAGAACTTAGTAGAAGTTTACATTGATTTCACGAAGTTGCGTAAAGATTGGTTTAAAAATATTAAAAAAGCAAAATTACACAATTTAAGTTACCCGATTGGTCAGAAACGTGAAACATTTACTAGAACTCAAGACAGTGTGCTTTTTACAATATATGATGGCATCATTAAATCACAGATGCTTTCCATTGCAAGAAAAGATAAAAAAGTAAGTATTGTTAATGTAGATTTCAAAAGTGAGGATGAAGTCTTCTCTAAACTCTTTGTTGAAACATTAATGACTCAAACTTATAAGTTTTATAAGGATACAAAAACCTCTCAAAGTAGAGATAATATTAATATGATGCAACATACAGCCGATTCAATAAAAAGCTTGTATGAAGGTGCATTGTATAAAAGTGCCGGATTTTCACAGGTAAATGTAAATCCGGCGCTACAATTTGCGGCAGTACCCCGTATTAAACAGGAGAACAATGCTCAATTGTATGGAACTGTCTATGCAGAGGTATTAAAAAATCTTGAAACATTAAAGCTTGATATGGCTAGGGAAACGCCAATTGTACAACTAATTGATTCACCTCGTATGCCATTAAAAAAAGATAAATTGGGTAAAGTAAAAGGGATAGTTCTTGGTGGTTTATTGGGTGGTTTTCTAATTGTTATGTATTTATTTGGAACTTTGTATATTAAAGAAATGATTAAGAGTTGAATTAATAATAACCTTATGTTTTTCCTTTTCTTTTAAAATAAGATTTGTGAGATAACTAGTGTTTAATTAATCTGTTATTTCAATATGTTTTTCCACAATATGTAAAAATCACTTTATTATTATTATTGATTCTTAAGTGTAATTTTTCACATTTAACAGTTCTTACTATTATCTTTATATATATGTTTATTACTTTTTTTAAAAGAAAAATCAAAGAAGATCTTGTTAAAGTTTTAAGTCTGACTGCATTAGCTAATTTGATTAAAATAGGAATAAACTTAGTTACTACAAAAGTTATTGCTGTAATTATTGGACCTAATGGTGTTGCCATATTAGGACAGTTTACAAATTTAATGAGTACTTTGACAACAACATCTACAGGCGGAGTCTCAAATGGTATTGTGAGGTATGTTTCTGAATATAAAGATAATGAGACTAAATATTATGGCTATATAAACTCTGCTCTATCAATAACATTATTTTTTTCTGCTTTTTCTGCATTGATTCTTGTATTATTTGCGAAACAAATTTGCTTTGGACTTTTTTCGGATCTGGCATATATTTCAATTATTTATATTACTGCTGCAACTATTATTCTATATTCCGCCAATAGTTTCCTATTATCAATAATAAACGGCAGAAAGTTATATGATAAATTTATTTTGATCAATTTATTGTCTTCGTTTACAGGCTTTACGTTTACATTAATTTTGGTATATTTTTTTAAAGTTTATGGTGCACTATTAGCGTTAGCAACTTATCAATCAATTGTAATTTTAATTACAATACAAATTGTTAGAAAAAATAATTTATTTTCACTAAGAAATATTTCAATCTCTTTTTCAAAGGAAAAATGGCTTCAATTATTAGGATATTCTTTGATGGCTGTTGTCGGTCTAATTTGGCCATTAATTAATATCTTGATTCGATCAACAATTATTGCCGAAATTTCGATTAGTTCTGCTGGTATTTGGGAAGGAATGACAAGAATCTCCGGATTAATTACTGCAATTGTAGGAACAGCAATATCAACCTATTTTTTACCACATTTTTCCGAAATAGTTGAAGAATCGATTCTTAAAAAAGAAGTTATATCTGGTTTGAAAATTATACTAGTTGTTACTTTTATTATAGTTTTAGTTTTATTTTTTTTTAAATCAATTATTATAAATATATTGTATACAAAAGAATTTGTATCAATGAAAGAATTGTTTTTGTATCAACTCAGTGGTGATTTTTTTTGGGTAGCTAAAATGACATTATCAATTATTTTTATTGCAAAAGCAATGATAAAGAAATATGTTTTTTTCGAATTGTTTTTTGGTTTGATGTATTTGGGGCTTTCATTGTTGTTTATTCATTGTGGGCTTGGATTAAAGAGTGTACCGTTAGCACATTTAATTTATAATTTAATTTATTTTATAGCTATGGTATATATATTTAGAAATTTATTTTTTGGAAAATCTAGAATATAAATTTCGATAATAATTTTTTAATCAAGTCATTAAACACTGAATTGACAAAGTCGTTTGATTGTAAATATTTTTTTGCTATAACAATAGATATTTTATTATGGCTTCTTGTATGATTGAGTATTTAGCATAAATTTCGACCTATTTCTTACAATATAACTTATATCATGTATTTCTATTTAATTATCGCATTTCTATTGATGTTCTTTTCATTTGTAGAGATTTTAAGTAATCGTAATAATGATAATAGAGTTAATGTAATACAACTTGTATTATTATTGTTGTTAATTATTATCGTTTCAATACGTTCAGTTGGTTTTGATTATGATTCATATGAAAGCGCATATAATCAACTACATGTTTCAGATATCTCAGATATTTTTAGTGATATTCAATTTGAACCAGGTTTTATTTTACTAAATAAATTTTCCCCATCATTTATTGTACTAATTATTTTTATGGGGCTTATTACTTTGTTGATAAAGAATAAGCTTATATTGAATATATCGCCATTTCCGATAGTATCTTTAATGATATTATTTCTTGGCTATTATTTAAATTTTGAAATGGGACAAATTCGACAAGCACTTGCAATGTCGATTACTCTATTTTCGATTCAATATTATACTGATAAAAAGAAATTTCTATTTTTTGTATTAATCGCAATCTTATTTCATTACTCAGCATTAATTTTCTTACTTGTACTTATTATTCCTACTAAAATAAAAAGTTGGTATTTCTATGTAATTGGATTATTTATTGCCATAATTTTATTTTTCAACATTGAACCTGTATTTATGAAATTGTCTGATTATCTTCCCGGATTTAGTGGAGCCAAAATGATAGGATATTATGATGACGAGAAAGGCAAGTTGGGAATAAGTATACCAATACTTTTTTCAAGATTCATTTTGCTAAGTTTGTTTTTTAGTTTGAAATCAAAAATTATTGAATTGCGAAAGCCGATATATGAGTATTTTTTTAATATATATTTTCTGTCATTATTTATTTATATTACTTTTGCTTTCTTTCCTCAGATTTCAGGCAGAGGTGGAGTCTATTTTTCAATTTTTGACATACTGTTGATACCAATTATACTGAAGGCGATAAGAAATACTTATTATCGTATTGCAGTTTTATTCTTTTTTACAATTATTTATTTAATAATGTTCGTAAGTTTTCTAAATAAATGGGGAGTTTCATTTATCCCATATAAATCTTGGATATCAATATGAAAGTAGTTTATATTATACATGGCACATTTAACTCTGCTGGTATGGAGCGAATACTTACGGTTAAAGCAAATTATTTAGTAGAAACTTTGGGGCACGATGTCACCATTATTACTACAGATCAACGTGAGCGAAAGTCATATTATAATTTATCTAATAAGATAAATTGCCATGACCTTTCAATTAATTTCGATATATATTATGAATATCCTATTTTGAAGCGGGTTTTATCTTTTTTCGTCAAACAATATGATTGCAAACGAAAGTTAGATGTATTATTAAAAGAATTAAAGGCTGATATAGTAATTAGTTTAATGGGACGTATTATTTCATTCTTGCCTGATATTAAGGATGGAAGTAAAAAAGTATTAGAATATCATTTTAGCCGTAATGTAAGAGAACAAATGCTTGTTGAGACTAATTCAGGATTTGTAAAAAGAATTGTTTATAGAAATCGAGCTTCATCGGAATTGAAAAACATTAAAAGATTAGATGCATTTGTTGTTTTAACACATGAAGATGCCGCACTCTGGGGCGATTTATCCAATTTGTATGTCATTCCTAACGCTGCATCATTTTTCCCAGAAAATAATGCTTTATTAGACAATAAGAAAGTAATTTCAGTTGGTAGAATGGAACATCAGAAAGGCTATGATTATTTAGTAGATATTTGGAAACCTATAAAAGAAAAACATCCTGATTGGAAGCTTGTTATATATGGAAATGGCAAAAATTCAGAAGAAATAAAATCTCAAATCAAAAAGGCTAAACTTGATGATGTAATAATCATAAAAGAGCCAACATCTTCAATTGATGAAGCATTGTTAAATAGTAGTATCTATTTAATGACCTCAAGATATGAAGGTTTTCCTATGGTGTTGTTAGAGGCAATGGCATGTGGTTTGCCTGTAGTTTCATTTCGTTGTCCATGTGGTCCAACTGATATTATTTCTAATAATGAGGATGGATACCTTGTTGAAATTGAAGATAAACAATCGATGACTTTTTATCTAAATAAATTGATTGAAAACGAAGATTTAAGAAAGCAAATGGGGCTTTCAGCAAGAGAAAATATAAGAAGATTTTCTCAGGATGAAGTTATGAAATTATGGAACAAATTATTTATTAAGTTGATAAATGAAAAATAGAGTATTATTTTATTCCAGTGTTTCAAATATTGAATTATTTGAAACACAGAAATTTTATAAAACAGATATAAGTATATTAAATGATTTAGACTTCAAGGTTTTGGTCACCAACAAAATATGGGATTTTTTATTTTTTTGGAAATATGATTTAGCTTTTATCTATTTCTATAGATATGGGTTTTTTGGATCGGTGATTGCTAGAATATATGGAAAACCTGTCTATTTCTCAGGGGGAATAGATGATTTAGATGAATCTTATGCAACTACTAGAAGATATAAAATTCAAAAGTTATTTTTTAAGTTATGTCATTTTTTTTCAACTAAATGTATATTGGTATCAACCTCTGATAATGAAAATGTCAAGAAAGTGTATAAAGGAGTTTTACCTCATAAAATTTCAATATCATTTCACTCAATTGAAACAGAAAATTTCGTATGTAATTCATCTCAAATAAAGGGTAATGACTTTACTTCTATCGTTTGGATGGGTGGTGTAGAAAATGTAAAAAGAAAAGGTGTAGATTTATCACTGAAATTATTTAATCATCTAGCCCAGAATTATATAGAATACAAAGATTCCAGGTTTATTGTTATCGGGAAAAAAGGTAAAGGAACTAATTATTTAATAGACTTATGTCTGGAACTAAATATTCTTGATAAAGTAGTTTTCACAGATGAAGTAGATGAATCAACTAAAATCGAATTACTTAAAAAAAGTCGTTATTATATGCAATTATCAAAATATGAGGGATTTGGCTTAGCAGCAACTGAAGCGTTAATGGCGAGAAATATAATAATTAATTCTGGTAGAGGTGGTCTATCTGATAGTGTCGGAACACACGGCATTCAAGTTGATATTAATGAAAATCTAATAGCTCAAATTGGGTCTATACACAAACAAATTCAAAATATAGATTCCGACTTTTTAAAAGCTGGAGAACAATATGTAATAGATAATTTCTCATACAATCTTAGAAAATCTGATTTTAGAAAAATAATGATTTCAGAAAATAATACTAAATAAAAATGTTCGCAAATAAAGTTTTATTAATTACAGGTGGTACAGGTTCTTTTGGAAATGCAGTACTAAAACGGTTTTTAGATACAGATATCAAGGAAATTCGTATATTTAGTCGTGATGAAAAAAAGCAGGACGATATGCGGCATGCATTGCAGAATTCAAAGGTCAAGTTTTATATAGGTGATGTTCGTAACAAGCGCAGTGTTGATAATGCCATGCATGGTGTTGATTTCATATTTCATGCAGCAGCGTTGAAACAAGTACCATCCTGTGAATTTTTTCCTATTGAAGCAGTAAATACCAATGTGTTGGGAACTCAGAATGTACTCGATTCTGCCGAAGAACATAGCGTAAAACGTATGATAGTACTGAGTACTGATAAAGCTGCGTATCCAATCAATGCTATGGGAATCAGCAAAGCCATGATGGAGAAAGTGGCCATTGCAAAAGCCCGCTCATTGGGAGATGATGCTAAAACCACCATCTGTTGTACCCGCTATGGTAATGTAATGGCAAGTCGTGGTTCAGTAATTCCGTTATGGATTGACCAAATGAAAGCAGGTAAAGATATCACTATTACTGATGTGAATATGACCCGTTTTATGATGACCCTGGAAGATGCAGTTGATTTGGTTTTGTATGCCTTTGAGCATGGTAAAAATGGTGATTTATTTGTACAGAAAGCTCCGGCTGCAACATTGGATGTATTGGCGAAAGCATTAATTGAATTATATCAATTACCTACTAATATACAATCAATAGGAACCCGTCATGGTGAGAAACTATATGAAACATTAGTGACGCGTGAAGAAATGGCCAAGGCACAAGATATGGGTAATTATTTTCGAATCCCTGCCGATAACCGTGATTTGAATTACGATAAATACTTCGTAGAAGGTCAGGAAGAAATTTCAGTGATAGAAGATTATCATTCGCATAATACTGCACGTTTGGATGTAGAAGGTATGAAAGAATTGTTATTAAAGTTGGAAATAATTAATGCTGATTTGAAACGATGAAGATTCTGGTAACCGGGTCAAAAGGATTTGTTGGCAAAAACCTTCTAGCAGAATTGCGCAATCAGGGTTTTACTGATTTGCTGGAGTACGATGTAGATACAAATCTGGATTTATTAGATGATTATACCCTTGAATGTCAGTTCGTGTTTCATTTAGCAGGAGTAAACCGTCCGGAAAATCCGACTGAATTTATGGAGGGTAACTTTGGCTTCACAACTTTGTTATTAGATGCCCTAAAAAAACATAGTAACAAAGCTCCGGTTCTGATTACTTCGTCCATTCAGGCAACACAGGATAATCCCTACGGTCAAAGTAAAAAGGCAGGCGAGGATCTGTTATTTGCTTATAGTATCGAAAACAATGCTCCTGTTTTTGTATATCGCTTACCGAATGTTTTCGGAAAGTGGTGTCGTCCAAACTATAACAGTGCCGTTGCAACTTTTTGTCATAATATAGCCAATAATCTTCCCATCCAATTGAACGATCCAAATGTGATAATGAGTTTAGTTTATATTGATGATGTTATAGCTTCGTTTATTGAAAAATTAAAAAAAGGATTAGCACTTAAAAACCAATTTGAACAAATTGTACCGGTACATGAAATTAAGCTTGGCAATATTGTGAACTTACTAAATTCATTTAAAGATAGCAGATTCAATTTATCTTTACCGGATTTGGACGATGCATTTGCAAAAAAACTATATTCAACGTATTTGAGCTATTTGCCAACCGACAAATTCAGTTATCCGTTGAAAATGAATGTAGATTCCCGGGGTTCATTCACTGAATTTTTGAAAACGAACGATAGAGGGCAGGTTTCAATCAATATTTCGAAACCTCACATTACAAAAGGAAATCACTGGCATCATACCAAGAATGAGAAGTTCTTAGTAGTAAGTGGTAAAGGTGTAATCCGTTTCCGTAAAATTAATACTACCGAAGTAATTGAATACTTTGTGTCGGGTGATAAACTGGAAGTAGTTGATATTCCGGTAGGTTATACACATAATATTGAAAATATAGGTGAAACAGATTTGGTCACAGTTATGTGGGTAAATGAAATTTTTGATAAAGAGCGACCCGATACTTCCTTTTTAGAGGTCACCCCTAACCCCTGAAGGGTAATAAGAAATCCATTGAAGATCATTTTAATATTTTAAAGAATTATACTTATTAATAAATGAACAATATCAAAAAATTAAAAGTCCTCACAGTTGTAGGCACGCGTCCTGAAATAATTCGTTTATCGTGTGTTTTGCAAAAATTGGATGCTAGCGAAGCCATCGAACATGTATTGGTTCATACCGGTCAGAATTATGATTACGAGTTAAACGAAGTTTTTTTTGAAGACCTGGGTTTACGCAAACCGGATTATTTTCTAAACGCTGCCGGCAAGAATGCAACTGAAACAGCCGGACAGATTTTAATCAATATAGATCCTGTTTTGGAGCAGGTTCAGCCTGATGCTTTTTTAGTATTAGGCGATACTAATTCATGTTTATGTGCTATTGCAGCCAAAAAACGACATATTCCAATTTTTCACATGGAAGCAGGTAACCGTTGTTTTGATCAACGTGTGCCAGAAGAAAGCAACCGTAAAATAGTAGACCATACCGCCGATATAAATATGACTTACAGTGATATTGCACGTGAATATTTATTGGCCGAAGGCTTACGGCCAGATCGGATTATTAAAACTGGAAGTCCTATGTACGAAGTGCTTACCACTTATTTACCAAAGGTAAAGGCATCGAAGATTCTTGAAAACTTATCGTTAACTGCTGATAATTATTTTGTTGTTTCTGCACACCGTGAAGAGAATATTGCTTCAGAGAAAAATTTCTTTCATTTGGTTGAAATTTTGAATATGGTAGCTGAGAAATATAATTTACCAGTAATAGTTTCAACTCATCCCCGTACCCGCAATATGATTGAAAAACATAATATTCAGTTTCATAAGAATATAAAATTGATGAAACCTATGGGATTAAGTGATTATATAGACCTGCAAATGAATGCGAAAGCTGTTTTGTCAGACAGTGGAACAATAAGTGAAGAATCATCCATCCTTAATTTCAGAGCATTGAATATTCGTGAAGCGCACGAACGCCCTGAAGCAATGGAAGAGGCATCCGTAATGATGGTCGGATTAAATCCGGAACGAGTAATGCAGAGTTTAATTCAATTAGAAGAGCAGAAGTTAGGAGTGGAGCGCAATTTTCGACCTGTAGCTGATTACAGTATGCCCAATGTTAGTGATAAAGTTGTACGTATTATTTTATCTTATACCGATTATATTAAACGAGTAGTTTGGGGCGAATAGAAAGTTTATTTATGAATATTTTATTTCTTACAATCAGCAGAGTTAATGAAATTAACGATAGGGGAATATATACAGACTTGATTCGTAAATTTCGTAATGAAGGTCATAATGTATACGTTATATCACCTGTTGAGAGGCGTTTTAAATAGAAAACTGAACTGATTCAAGATAATGGAGTATATTTATTAAAAATAAAAACTCTTAATATCCAGAAAACAAATGTTATTGAAAAAGGGATTGCATCGTTATTTTTAGAGTATCAATTTAGTAAAAAAGTAAATTATTATTTTAGTGGAGTAAAGTTTTATTTAATAATTAGTTCGACACCACCAATAACTTTTACAAAAACAATAAGACCAATTAAAAAGCGTGATAATGCAAAATCATATTTACTTTTAAAAGATATTTTTCCTCAAAATGCAGTAGACTTGAGGATACTTAAAAATGCAGGTTTATTGCACAGATTTAACCAACAATGTTATGGGTGCTTATAAACAAGAATCATCAGAGTTATTGAAAAAAGGATCAAATGGAAAGGAATATTACAACTGTAATTTTTCGAAGAAAGTTATAATTGATAATTTAATCAATATATTTAACCAATAATCTATTATAGTATTTTCTCGTTTACTTGTATTTGGAGTTTTAAATTTGTTTTCTTTGCTATGGCTAAAATATTAATTGTTTCCACCATTTTTCGACCAGAACCTTTGGTTCAATCAGTGATTGCTCTCGATCTTGCTAATGATTTGGCAAAAAAACATGTTGTTGTAGTAATTTGCCCAGTACCCAGTCGCCCTGCAGGCTTAGAGTTAATTAAATGCGAGGACTCATATCTTTTTAAGGTGGTAAGGCTAACATCTTTTACTTATCCAAAGTCCAAGTTATTCGGAAGATTAAGAGAAAGTTTTAGTTTTGGTAAGCATTGTGTAAATTACATTAGGAAGCATAAGAATGAAATTGATTGTATATATGTAAATGCTTGGCCATTATTTGCTCAATATCAAATTGCAAAGGAGGCTAGAAGACTCAATATCCCTTATGCAGTTCATGTACAAGATATTTACCCGGAATCTCTCCTGGAAAAACTTCCGTCACTATTTTCAAAATTAGCATCTTATTTGTTATTACCGATTGATACTTTTGTTTTGAGAAATGCAACTAAAATAGTTGGGATATCTAATGGAATGAATGATTATTTATCAATCAGCCGGAAAGTTGATATTAAAAAGTTTCAAGAAGTTCGTAACTGGCAAGAAGACAAATTTTTTATTGACTTTATTCCACAAAAGGCCACAAAACATGAGTTTGTTTTCATGTATCTGGGCAGCGTTAGTCGTAGTGCAGGCGTCGAAACCTTAATTTATGCTTTTTATAAAGCTAATTTGTCTAAAGCAAAATTGATAATTGCAGGTAATGGTTCAGATAAAGCCAAATGTGAAGAAATTGTTTCAAAATTAGGAAATAAACAAATTGAATTTTGTGATGTTCTACCCGAAGATGTTCCTAAAATACAGTCTTATTCAGATGTGCTTTTATTGCCTCTTAAAGTAGGAATAGCATTAACAGCAACGCCATCTAAACTAACTGCTTATATGTTATCTGGGAGACCAGTTATTGCTGGGGTTGAAAAAGGTAGTGATGTAGATGCAATTATTTCTGAAGGAAATTTTGGATACATTGTGGAACCTGAAAATGTTGATGCTTTGGCAGCTTGCATGAAAAACGTATATAATCTACCAAAAGCTAAATTGGAAGAGTTTGGTAAAAATGCAAATAGTTACGGTATAATGAATTTTACCAAAGATGTGAATCTACGTAAATTGACTAAAGTAATAGAAGAATTAATAAACTAGAAATAAGATCAAATATTAGGCCTTATTCCAATGTTCAATGAAGATATGACACTATTTAATTTGAAATAGATAGAAAATCACAAGTTGTCTATTGTTGGTTATAGATATTTAAAATTGTAGAAAAATATGAATGATAATAATTTCAAAGTAAGAAAAATTATAGAATATGATATATCTGAATTGGTAAATATTCATTGCGCTACATTTAAAAGTTTTTTTCTTACTGAACTAGGTGAAGAGTTTTTATCCGTTTATTATACTGCATTTTGTAAAAGCAATCAAGGGATTATACTTGGTTGCTTTGAGAATGACAAACTTATCGGATTTTGCGCAGGAGCCGAAAAATCTTCAGGTTTTAATTTAGGTCTAATAATTGGGAATTTTTTTGCATTTGCTGTGCAGGGTTTAAAGTTACTTTTTACAAACATTAATGCATTAGTTCGACTTTATAATAATTTAAAAAAAGCGAATGATAAAATAAAAGATGATGGACAGTATGCAGAATTATTCTCTATAGCAGTGTCACCTTTGAAACAAAACTCTGGTATTGGTAAACTTTTGCTTGAAGAATTAGAATATGAGTTAAAACAAAGAAAATGTAACGAATTATCATTGACAACTGATTATGATAATAATGAAAATACTCTTAAATTTTATAATAAAATGGGGTATAAAGTTAAGTATGAATTTGAGACCTATCCTGAACGAAAAATGTATCGATTAATTAAACAATTACAATGATGAAAATAAGTTTTTCACCCCCTTATGTAGATGATTCTGTTATAAATGAAGTGGTTGATTCCTTAAAGTCAGGTTGGATTACCACTGGTCCAAAAGTGAAAGCATTAGAATTAAAAATAAAGAAATTCACTTCTACCGAGGCAGTTTTATGTGTAAATTCCTGGACTTCCGGTGCTATTATGATATTAAAATGGCTTGGTGTAAAGGAGGGTGATGAGGTTATTGTCCCATCATATACTTATGCTGCTACGGCATTAGCAGTAATACATGCTGGTGCAAAACCCGTAATGGTCGATTCATGTGAAGACTTTAATATCTCAATTGAAGCAATTCGTAATGCAATTACTCCAAGAACCAAAGCAATTATTCCTGTGGATATTGCAGGTTGGCCTTGTGATTACGAGAAAATTATGGATTTAGTGGCCGAAAAAACTATTAAAGATTTGTTTGTACCTTCATCCGAAGTTCAAAGTCAACTTGGCAGGATTCTTGTGTTAAATGATGCTGCACACTCATTAGGGGCAAAATATAAAGGAAAGAATATAGGTAAAGAAGTTGATATTACAATCTTTTCTTTACATGCTGTTAAGAATATAACCACTGCTGAGGGGGGAGCTATTTGTTTGAACATGCCAAAACCATTTAAAAATAGTGATTTATATAAAGAGTTAAGAATGATGTCATTGAACTGCCAAACTAAAGATGCTTTTACTAAAACTAAAGCTGGGGGATGGAAATATGATATTGTTGGTTTAGGTATGAAAATTAATATGCCGGATGTTAATGCTGCCATTGGATTAGCTCAAATGCGTCAATACGAAGATTTGTTAACTAAGCGTAAAAACATATGTCAAAAGTATTATGATGCGTTTTCAGATTGTAACTGGGCAATTTTACCTCCACAGTTAACAAAAGAAAAGGAATCATCCTATCATATCTTTCCTTTGAGGATTAAAAATATCTCTGAAAATCAAAGAGATGAAATAATGAAATTAATTGAAGAAGACCAGGTGGCAGTAAATGTTCACTTTATTCCAATGCCAATGCTTACTTTTTTCAAGAGTTTAGGATATAGAATTGAAGATTTTCCACAAGCATATGAGAATTATTCGCATGAGATTTCACTTCCGATATATCCTCAGTTAACTAACGAGGAGGTTGATTATGTGATTGAAAGTGTGAAAAATTCATACAAAAAAGTTGTTGAATGATAATGATAAGACTATTTGATATTATTCTCTCTTTGATGGGAGTTTTATTGCTATTCCCTTTATTTATAATAATTTATATTCTTATTATTATTGAAAGTAAAGGTGGAGGATTTTATAAGCAAGTAAGAGTAGGAAAAGATGGTATTGATTTCAAGTTAGTTAAGTTTCGTTCAATGAGAGTTGGTTCAGACAAAAAAGGTTTGATTACAATCGGTGGAAATGATCCTCGAATGACCAAAATGGGTTATTTTATACGAAGTTTCAAACTAGATGAATTACCTCAACTTTTTAATATAATAAAGGGTGAAATGAGTTTAGTCGGCCCCCGACCTGAAGTTCCAAAGTATGTGGCACTTTATAATTCTGATCAAATGAAGGTTTTAAGTGTGCGCCCGGGAATAACCGATTACGCTTCCA
>Ga0209123_1001511_pt1 | contig 22767 bp, 22 predicted proteins | sample BarGraIncu00431A_FD_184500 | JGI IMG/M metagenome (GOLD analysis project Ga0209123, IMG submission 184500) | Arctic peat soil microbial communities from Barrow, Alaska, USA - Barrow Graham LP Incubations 004-31A (SPAdes) (version 2) | ecosystem: Environmental > Terrestrial > Soil > Wetlands >...
ATGCAAATTAAAAATAAAGTATTTATAGAAAAAACGTGCCACCACAAGAAATACACAATTGCGCTACTAAGCCATTGTTTTCATTGGAAAGCTAGAAGATTTGGCGGCGTAAAGTGTCGAACTCGGGGGCGCACGATCAAGGGCCTGGCGCTCGATCTGTGCGCGCAGGCCGATTGAAGTCGGTTGGTGCTGAATCAATGCGACACCCCATCCCGGCGCAGCACCTTAACGAACGTCAGCCACAAAATCCGAATGTCAAACCACAGCGACTGCCTGTGCAAATATTCCACATCCAGCTTGACTTTGTCAGGAATCGGCAGCTCATCGCGGCCGTTCACCTGCGCCCAGCCGGTCAAGCCGGGCACCAGCGCATGCACACGTTGCTGGGTGCGTAATTCAATCAAGTCGTGTTGATTGAACAGCGCTGGGCGTGGCCCGACAAAACTCATGTCGCCTACCAGAATGCTCCACAGCTGCGGCAACTCGTCCAGGCTGCTTTTGCGCAAGAAGCTGCCGATGGGCGTCAAGTACGCATCCGGGTTGCTCAGCAAATGAGTAGCCACCGTAGGGGTGCCGATCTGCATGCTGCGGAACTTGGGCATTTTGAAAATCTTGTTGTTGCGCCCCACCCGGTCAGACCAATACAGGGCTGGCCCTTTTGAAGTCAGGCGCACCGCCAAGGCGACCAGCACAATCGGCAACAACAAAACAAGCCCAGCGCACGCACCTGCGATCAGATCAAATAATCTCTTCATGCAACGCACCCCCCACCGTCCGCCGCAGCCCCTCGTCGCTTGAGATCGGCGGCACCCAGCCCAACAGGCTACGCGCTTTGGAAATATCCACCTGCAAATTGCCGCACAGGCGCTGCACTGCGTCCCCTTTGCCTAGCAGAGTCGCCCCCGCTTGCAAGGCCCACACCGGCACAGGCAGCAAACGTGCGGGCACTCCAACTGCGTGCGCCAGGCCACGCACCAGTTCAGTGATGGACAGGTCTTGCCCGTCGCTAACCAAAAAAGTCTGGTTGGCCGCTTGGGGGTGGGAGATGCAGGTGACGATGAAATCCACCAAATTGTCCAGCGTCACCAGGCTGCGCTGGTTGTGCACTGCGCCCAGCGGCAAGGGCCAGCCACGCCGCACGGCGCGCATGAGGGCGGCAAAATTGGCCTTGACGCCGGGGCCATACACCAGCGGCGGGCGGATGATGACGACCTCCATGCCGGTGTCTGCAGCCAGCTGGCGCAAGCCCTGCTCGGCCTCGTACTTGCTCTGGCCGTATGCGTCTTGCGGGTTGGGTGCATCGGCTTCACTGAACGCTCGGCCGGGCTGCGTGGCCTCGCCATTGACCTTGACTGAACTGATAAACACAAACCGCTTTACCCCTGCAGCTGCAGCTTGGCGAGCCAGGTTCAAGGTGCCGTCCACGTTGACGGCGCGAAACGCAGTTAACGGGTCGGCCTCGGTGTCGTGCATGACGTGGACGCGGGCGGCGAGGTGGACAATCACTTCGACTCCCGCCAATGCATGACTCCAATTGACATCAGCGGTTAACTCACCCACATTTACAGTGCTCACGCCATCTGGTGTCGATGCTTCGTCGCGACGAACAGAGGCGCGCGTTTCAATTCCCTCACGAACCAGTCTGGCCACCAGAGATGAGCCAACAAATCCAGTTGCACCCGTGACAAGAATCAGGCCATCCTGATTGACCGCAGTCTTGGGAGAGATCACGACTTGTGCCAGACTTTTCGGTTCACAAAGTCCGTATAGCTCAAAATGATGCGCAGCACCTTGTCCGACACATTCGTGGCTTCGTAGTCCTTGACCAGCGCCAGCGTGCGAGTCGCACCGCGTGACTGGCTTTCAAGCACCGCCAGTGCCTGCAGCACGCGGTCCACGTCAAGGCCCACAAACATCACTGCAGCCTCTTCAAAGCCTTCTGGCCTTTCATGCACTTCCCGCAAATTCAGCGCAGGGAAATTCAAAATCGATGACTCTTCAGTGACGGTGCCGCTGTCCGACAGCACAGCCCGCGCCGAAGTTTGCAGACGGACGTAGTCCAAGAAGCCAAAAGGTTTATGGAACTGCACCAGCGGATGTGCCACCAAGGCCATGGCATCCATGCGCTTGCGCGTACGCGGATGGGTAGAGACGATGACAGGCAGCCCAAACTGCTCAGCCACAGCATTCATCACATTGAACAAGCGTTGCAGGTTTTCAGGCGAGTCCACATTTTCTTCGCGGTGCGAACTCATTACAAAATAAGCTTGCTCAACCAAGCCCAGCCGGTCCAGCACCGACGAGGCTGCCACACCGTCACGGTAATGCTCAATTACCTCGCGCATCGGACTGCCCGTTTTGATGATCTGGTCCGGCGGCAAGCCCTCACGCAGCAAATACTCGCGAGCGATTTCACTGTAGGTCAGGTTAATGTCCGCTGTATGGTCAACGATTCGTCGGTTGATTTCTTCAGGCACCCGGAAGTCAAAGCAACGGTTGCCGGCCTCCATGTGAAAGATAGGAATTTTGCGACGCTTGGCCGCGATGACAGCCAGACTACTGTTGGTGTCCCCCAGCAACAGCAGGGCGTCGGGCTGGTGCTGCTCCATCGCCTTGTCCGCGGCCATGATGACCTGGCCTATGGTTTCCGCTGCCGTTGACCCAGCGGCTTCCAAAAAAGCATCGGGCTTGCGGATACCCAGCTCGCTGAAAAACACCTCATTGAGCTCGTAGTCGTAGTTTTGTCCGGTGTGTACCAGCACATGGTCGCAGTGCTGGTCCAGCTTTGGTATCACACGTGACAGGCGAATGATCTCGGGCCGGGTGCCCACAATCGTCATAACCTTGAGCTTACGCATGTACGGCCTCCCGAATCATGTCCAGCTTCATCAACACTTCTTTGACCTGCTCAACATCCAGGCGGCGCGTATTGTGCGACGTGTAATCGTCAATCTCCGAGATTCCGGTTTCGCCCTCAACAAAGTACTTGTCGTAATTGAGGTCACGCGAGTCAGCGGGAATCCGATAGTAGTCGCCCAAGTCATCTGCACGTGCCATTTCTTCGCGCGAAACCAGCGACTCATACAGTTTCTCGCCATGCCTTGTACCGATAATTTTCACGTCGCTGGCACTGGCCAAAAGCGCCTTCATGGCCTGTGCCAAGTCGCCCACGGTGGATGCCGGCGCCTTCTGCACAAAGATGTCACCAGGCTGTGCGTGTTCAAAAGCGTACAAAACCAGGTCCACCGACTCTTCCAGCGACATCAAAAACCGTGTCATGTTGGGGTCGGTAATCGTCAGTGGTTTGCCTGCCTGCAACTGGCCGAGGAACAGCGGAATCACCGATCCGCGCGAAGCCATCACATTGCCGTAGCGCGTTGCCGACAACACCGTCTTGCCCGGGTCACACAGGCGCGACTTGGCTACCATTACTTTTTCCATCATCGCCTTGGAAATGCCCATGGCGTTAATGGGGTACACCGCCTTGTCGGTGCTGAGAACCACACAGCGCTTCACCTCATTGGCTATTGCCGCGCGCATCACGTTTTCAGCGCCCAGCACATTGGTACGCACGGCTTCCATCGGGTAAAACTCGCATGAAGGCACCTGTTTCAAAGCGGCGGCATGGAACACGTAATCCACACCGCGCAGCGCGTCATGCACACTGTCGTACTGGCGAACATCACCAATATAGAACTTGACCTTGTCGCAATTAAGTGCAATGCGCATATCCTCTTGCTTCTTTTCGTCGCGACTAAAAATGCGAATTTCGGCCAGATCTGAATGCAAAAAACGGCTTAGCACCGCATTGCCAAACGAGCCCGTTCCTCCTGTGATGAGCAATACCTTATCGTTGAACATATATTTCCTCAGTAATTAATCTTGATTAAGCAAACTCGCACATTCGGCGCACAAGCTCTGGCCACGGTTGTGGCTGGTAGCCAGTAGCCACCCGGAATCGCGTTGAATCGAGTGAACGATCAAGCACCAGCTTGTCATCCGGCGTGATGTCGATGGTTTTACCGTAAGCCTTGGCAATTAAGGTTAGCAAATCGAACTTGTTAATTGGCTCGGCAGACACGTGATAAACACCATGCAACTCCTGGTGCGGAATCACATAATCCCGAATGACCCGCGCCAACTCTACCGTGGGCAAACCAGAAAAAATAGCACGCCGAAACCCACGAGCGCTGTTCTGCTGCGCCAGGAACCATCCCACCAAACTATGCGCGCCACTCAACTCATGGCCAATGATGGAAGTGCGCAGCGTAATGGCATTCGGGTAATCCACCTCACCAAGATACTTGCTGCGGCCGTACAGATCCTTGGCATCAGACACGTCAGTCTCGGTGTACGTACCCTTGGCGCCCGAAAAAATACAGTCCGTGCTCATGTGTATCAATCGCGCGCCAGCCACACCGCAAAGCCGGGCTAGCCGGTGCGGCAGCAAAGCGTTAATGGGAATGGCCGCCAATGGATCGTTGGCATCGGCGAGCTGTTTAACCAGGCCGATGCAATTGATCACCACATCTGGCCGCACCTTGGTAAACAAGGTGATCAAGCTGTCCATATTCTCCACATCCACGCCACAGAGCACACGGTCAGACAGATTAGCAGGCAATAAGCGAAGAGCATTCGTTGAGCGAGCCGACCCCTCCACCTCATACCCAGCACTTTGCGCAAAAAAACGCAATACTGCATTACCTAGCATTCCTGTGGCACCAAGCACCAGAACTTTGGTTTTTTTATCCGTCATAGTTTGTATCTGTTCATTCATTTTTAATATTTGTATTGGAGGTCAGCTCGCCACTCACCACCTCGGCAAGAATTTGAGCCAGTCGCTTTGCGAGTGATGTTGGTTCAAAATGCTGCGCGTAATAGATCAGGCCACGCTGCGCCATTTGTTGCCGACCTTCCGGCAATGCATTACGCAGTTGTAGTACCGCATCGGCCAGCGCCTGCGCGTCCTCCGCTGGACAGGCCACGCCAGCTCCTGCCTCTATCACCACTCGGGCACCTTCGCCGTCCAGTGACGCAATGATCGGTTTACCCGCAGCCAAATAGGCCTGCACCTTGCTAGGCACCGTCTGGCTGATGATGGGGTCTTTAACCAAACTAACTAAAACTGCCGAGGCTTGAGCCAAGATGCCGGGCATCTCCGACGGGGAGTATCGACCCGGCATCTTGACGTTGTTCAAACCAAGACGGTTTACCTCTTGCTGAAGCCATTCACTACGGCTACCACTGCCTACCAATACAAAACGCACATCTTGCTTATCGCGCAACAAATGTGCCGCCGTCAACACGGTGTCAAGCGCCTGCACGGTGCCTAGGTTACCTGCAAAGACAACATTGAAACCCGGCTCAAGTTGTAGTGGTGATACCTGTCCGGTATGCAATCCAGCAAACGCAAGTTCACCCGGATTCGGGTGGTAAACCACTGGCGTGTTGCCTGCCATCTTTACAACTGGCGCGACAAAGGCCTGCGACTGCACTAACAACAAATCGTTTCTCCTATAGATCCAGCGCACGACGGACGCCACAACACCCAGTATTCTTGGGTTGCGGACAAACCCAGTTGCACTCAAACTCTCTGGCCAAAGATCCTGCACCCAAGTGACCAACCTAGCGCCTTTGATCCACGCCAGCCAGATGGCCGGAATCGCTTGCAGGATGGGTGAAGGTGCGTAGACGAAAATAACATCGAACCTGCTGCCACGAAGTAGCCATGATCCAAACGCAGCAGCCGACACGATGAAAGACATGTAATTGAGCACCAGCCGCAGTGCAGAGGCACGCCCGCGCGGCACCAATGGCACGCGGTAAATTGTCAGCCCATCGTGGGTCTGAACTCGCAAGGATGCTGCAGAGTAACCGGGCATTATCACGCCCTCAGGATAGTTCGGCTGCCCCGTCAAAACGACAACTTCGTGACCGAGGTCACGCAGAGACTGCGTGACCTCGGTAATGCGAAACGTCTCTGGCCAGAAATACTGTGTAACGATTAAAATTTTCATTGATGCGTGTGACCTATCCAACCACATTGACCACTGCTGGTTTTAGGTTGGACTGATTGAGTAACCAGTCACTTACCTCCAAACCAGTAGCGCCAATTTGCGACCAAGAATATTTATCAATTACAAGCTGACGACCTCGACGCCCCATTGCTCGCAAATCTTCCGCCGAACACGCTGTCGCTTCCATCAAAGCGCTAGACACACCTTTGACACCAGGTTCCACCCACCAACCACAACGATGCTCCACCAAATCGCGCCATGGCGCACCCGTGGTAGTGATTACAGGTAATTCGTTAGCCATCGCCTCTGCAATGGCAATACCAAAGTTTTCGGAATAGGTTGGCAAAACAAATAGAGTCGCTTCGTCAAAGCATGCTTGCTTGCGAGCCCCGTCAACGAAGCCGGTGAACTCAAATTCTGACTGAAGCCCTTTCGCCTGAATCAAGGCTTCTACCTTGGCGCGATGACCCCCCTCATCACCGCCAGCGATGACAATTCTCCACCCTGGTTGCCGTGAAATCGCCCAAGCCTCAACCAAATCCAACAATCCTTTTATTGGATGCACACGAGAGAGAAAAAGAATTGTCCTAAGTCCCACCTGCGAATCCCGTTTGAACGGCAACCCAACATCAACACCGTTGGGTATAACGGCAATGGGATGGCGATAACCCAAGCTACGAATGCTTTCCAACTCTTGGTTTGCTGTCGCAATAAACATAGACGCGGAACGAAGAACAGCGCCTTGGTATGTCTTCAATGCAAGCTGCTTTTTATTGTGTTTGTAGCCAAGCGCCCATGGCTCCAAACAACCATGCGGCGAGATAACGATCGGGATTTTCTTTATGTGAGCAACCAGCGCAGCAATAGCCAGGAACGGAGACCACATGCCATGAAGATGGACTAGCTGAATATTTTCTCGTTCACAAAATTCTTCAACGAACCGATATTGAGCAAATAACTCATGCAACAAGTTACGTCTGGTCGGAGCAAGTTGTAATGCCGCCTTTCCAGCAACTTGTGACGTTCCACTATTTGAACTCGCAAAATTCCTTGATAGCAACGTGACCACACAGCCAGCCTGAGCGATGGACTCAGCATAGCGCATCGCAGCAACACCCTCGCCGCCAGATGTCACGGCGGCATTTGCTACCAAATGGAGTTGATTATTCACTTACAGTCAATCTTAGATATTTTAGTAAATAAAAATGAACTAGAAAAATTTCTAAACATTAATACAGAAAATAGGAGCAAACAGAATCTAGTATAGCTACTCGTATCGCCGGACAAAATAAAAATGAGCTCTGAAACATAAATAACTGGAATGAATTTTTGCTCATGGAAATTTACAACCATTATCCTTAAGATAGAGCCACTGGCCAGTGGAAGTACAATAAAAATAAAAGCAGAGCCGAACAAACCCAAATAGAGATACAAATAAAATTTACCCAACCAGGTAAGAGTTGAAAAAGATACCAACCCAGAATAATTACTGACTATCTCCGTATACTTAAATTCATAACTTAAAAAAGGATCAAATCCCAGTATGCTGTTCGGAATGACATACGAAAAAATTTCATATACTATTTGAGCGATAAAGCCAGTTTCCTCATTTTTAAAAAACTGAAAGTTTTGAGCAAAAAACAATAGATTAGAAATTTGATTAATTCTAGCTATTCCGTAATCGATAAAATTCAAATCGGTTAATACGCCTCTTGTCATTACTTTTATTTCATTTACAACCAGGGAAGCCGCTATTAAAATAATTATGGAAATAAATACTTTTTTGAAAGTAATTACATTCATGTATGAAGCTCTGAAGACAATTATAATAACCACAAAAAATGCGGTTGCAGTCGACCCTTGGAAAAGTGTCAATACCACACCAAGAAAAAGTATTGCGACATTCCATTTTTTTCCTGTAGCGACACAGGAGTATATTGGTAATATAAATTGCAAATTTAAAAGTGCAATCAAGTAAGCACCGGTAATTGGTGTACTGTCAACACCACCGAAATCAAAGAAAATCCACAAAATGTAATTTATAAAAACCAGAGTTCCAACAAATAAAGTAAATTTGCTAGTTTCAAGTGTATTTGATTTCAATTTCTTTACTAAAGACCTAAACGAAATAGCGTGTATCATTAGTAAAAAAACAACAATTGAAACCAGCATAATGATTTCAATGTAATTTAGACGCAAACCATCGCCCCTACCATCTAGTAAAAAATCTTTGCTATAAAAAACTACAGAGGCAGTGTATATTACAGATGAAGCAATAATACCCGAGATGAGCAAAGCTGGGTTTTTTATAAGAAACATACATTCGATCATTTTCAACAATAAGTATCAATTTGATTTCTAGACTAAGACATATTATGAATCTAGATATTAAAAATTGGCACTACTTAACCACTCCTTGACGTCTGCCATTGCAACGTCGTCACAATTTAGTTGCCAAAGTAACTGTCAAATCGCACAGTTTTAATTATTAAACTAATTATCTATTTAATTTGCCGCGAAAATAACTCAACACCCTTACACCCAGCCTATTCAAGCCTAAAAAAATGGTCAACCGCAAGAATATACACACCACCAGAGTTGCCATGTCGCGGCGCGAAGATAGCGATGCTCTAATTGAATACACATTAAAAACCGAACGAAGTAATATTTTCGCCCCCACAATATTGCCAGCCATATAATTATTTATTGCACGCCAAGCACTATCATTATTTAAAAGCAGCTTGTAATTTTTTAAATCGATACTCGTTAAAAACAATTTTGTATCACTTAATTCGAGATAATATTCAATAACCAGAAATAAATCAGCGCGTTCAGTACGTAATCTGACTTTATGTGAAAATTGATTACTATCAACTCGATATCGCATCAGAGGTTCGGACAAAAAAACAACCGAGTGTGCCTTCGCTATTCTTAACCAGACATCCAAATCAGAACTCGAACGAAACAAATCACCCCTCCAACTCTCAATTTCATATTTATATATATTGGTACGAACCATCGCACTCGGACAAACTATGAAATTTCCTCTTTTCAAAATAATTTTGAAAAGAGATTTAAAATCATAACTGGTATTGACATTACCCGGCTGACCAGTCAGCCCAACTAAACCAGTGATACAACCGACGTTATCAATTGTCTTCGCGGCTGTGAATGCGACCCCAACATTAGGATGCTCTTCTAGATAAGCAACCTGCTTGGCGACTATATCCTGTTCATAAATATCGTCAGCATGGAAGATTGCCGTATATTTCCCTTCTGAAAACTGAATACAACGGTTAAAGTTTCCTTCCCCGCCAGCATTTACATTATTACGATGAATTGTTATACGTGGATCAGGAAAGCTCTCAATGATCTTAAGGGTATCGTCGGTTGATGCATTATCTGAGACGTGCACAACCAAATTAAAATAAGTCTGCGCAAGTATCGAAGTGACTGTTTCTCGAATGGTAGCGGCTGAATTGTAGGTAGGAATGCAGATGCATACCAGAGGTGAACTGTGCAATTGCGATAAATTGTGGCTTAGCGAATTCAATTATTAGTACCCGCAAATGTGTTCGATTGAATGGTAAAACTTTTTTGCCTTATCACTTTGCAGGAAAACTCGACCCGCTTCCCTCATCTCGGCCAGCTTGGCAGACGGCAGACTAGCAGCAGCGCGCCACATCTCTGTCCAAGTCGAATACTGGCTGCAGTCCATAAAAACTTCACCTGGAATATATTCCAGGATATCAGGAGCCCCTTTATACAAAGGAATTGTGCCCGCATACAGACAATCAAATATTTTTTCTGTTATATAACCATCCATCGCCATATTTTCAAAACAAAGGCAAAACTCATAATTCTGTAACACCTCAAACTTCGACTTACAGCTTCCTTTGTAGATTGACATAATCGCTCTTCGATTTAGCCAATATGGTAGCCATAATGCACTACGTGACCACCATCTATTCCACCCCATACCATACAGATCAACAACTCCAATTTTTGATAGTTCAGCCATCGCCTCAATTCGCAAGCTGTACTGCTCCCGATTTCTTGAGCGGGGATTATGACTGCCATTAATAACAACTACTCGTTTCATTCGCTTGGCATTTCCCCAATAACAAGAAAGAACATCGTTATAGGGTATTGGATAATACATTTTATATAGCTTGCTTACATTAACGCCTGCTAATGAATAACCATCACCATGAGTGTTGTGTACATATACCCTATCAAATATAGCAGTAAGTCGTGGTAAAGCCGAGTATAATTCGGGCGCAACGACTGGTGGCTCCATAATGACAAAAGCCGCTAAGCGGGCGCGCTTTTCAAGCAGAACTCTTTCAAAATTATCAAGCAACCCCAAAGAAAAATACGCACTTTCTCTATCGGATGAATGAAGTTCTTCGCGTAGATAATCTGCTGTATGTACATCAATATTATTACTCGCCATGTACTCACGCAAGCGGAAAAATGGAAGTAATTGATCATCACGGTTTAACACTGGATTAGATAAATCAAAAAGTCCATCGCAATCGAAGGCGCGATAAGATGGATCTATAAATATTGACTGCATTTTTTTTGCATTTGTTCCATTGATTTATTCTTAACGACTATTTATTTCATCGCACCAACTGTTTCAGCATGAGCCACAAGGAATCCCAGATAATCGTCACGAGTTCGACGAAAGACCCATACCTCTCATACGCAACGAATCGCTTTCGCAGCGAAAAGAATTTGTGCGTCAGACTCATTTAATACAGCATGAATTGATGTAAATTTTGGTTGATACCCAAATTCTGCTGCCCGCATATTCAGCGAGTAATAATGTGGCTTGCTACCCGTTGCATTAACACTGGCAGCTGCTTGCATAACTTCATAGCGTAAACCAAATTTCTCTTGCATAGCCGACAAGAGGGTAGGCTTATCAATTGGTGCTTTACTGTAGCAGTCAACCACCTCATTAGTGGCTGAGGCACCGAGCAGCACACTGACCAATTGATAAAAGTCGCTCGGGTGCAAATAGTCACGCACGATGTAATCTGCTGAAGTCTTCAAAACTGTCTTGTCGCGTATCGCCCGTAAGATATCCGTGATCAAAAATCGCGCCGCCATATCCTGTGTATGGCTGAAATAGTTAAACACCCGTATATCCACAATCGGCAAATGCGGCAACGACCGATGGCGGCATTCAGCATGCAGTTTGGCTACGCCATACCAGTCTTGGGGCTGTAGTTTGTTAAGCGGAATCACCGCTTTTGTGTTTTCATCAGCCGGGGAATCAAAGCTTGAGCCATAAGCGGCACCGCTGCTCAAAAATATGTAGCGGCACTCGGGGCGCTGTCGTATATAGCCTAGGGCCAACTCGTCATATCGCAGTGTTACGTCAAAAATTGAAGCGCCCATTGCCGCCGCCTCGGCTGGGTTGCCCACGCCCACAAAATTGAAAATGGCATCAAAGTGCTCGTCTGCACCGAAGGCTTCGAAATCTGCCACTGCATATCGGCCGACCAAACCGACACCTGCCAGCCATTGCGTCACTGCCTCTGGGCGGCGCGCATACAGCACCAAGTCGTGGCTGCTGTTTGCGGCGAACGATTGCACCATGTCTTTAGCGATGTGACTGGTGGCACCCAGGATGGCTATGCGCATGGCTCAGTTCGCGGTGAGGAAATCACGAATTCGTTGCTCAATTGCCAGGCGATCCAACCCATGCTCTTGCAGCAAATACTCATAGGTGCCGCAGTGATGCGAGAAACGGTCACGCACGCCAACCCGCAGTATGCGAACCGGCGCAAACTCCGACGCGATCTCAGCGATGACAGAACCCAGACCACCCAGTACGGAGTGCTCTTCAAGGACAACGACGACCCGACTCTGTTCGCAGATAGCAGCCACTTGCTTGCTATCAATCGGTTTGATAAAGGGCACACTCCAAACGGCGGCATCGGGGTAGAACTCTGTTGCAATATCCATCGCCGTCCGTACTAGCGATCCGGTTGCAATGAAGGCGATATTGCTGCCTTTTCCACGCTTCGCCTCTAACAAACTGCCAGACTGCGCTTGTGGCGCAGCCGAATGCACGTCCCCACGGTCGGATTTACCCATGCGCAAATAGATAGGCGCCTTTGCTTGGTAGGCCATTTCCATACACGCGGTCACCTCAAAGCGGTCTGCTGGTGAAAAGATTGCCAAATTGGGGATAGCTCGGGTGCAGGCAATGTCTTCTGTTGATTGGTGGCTGGTGCCTAGGTGGCTATATACAAACCCGGCCCCATCACCAATCAAAACCACTGGCAGCTTGTCATGGGCTACATCAAGTTTGATCTGCTCGACCACGCGCACCGGGATGAAAGCACTTAAGCCGTAAACAAATGGTCTGAAGCCAGCCCGTGCCAAGCCAGCCGCCATCCCGACCATGTTTTGTTCGGCAATACCGGCATTGATGTATTGCGCGGGGCACTCTCTGCGGAAATCGTCAAACAAGGCGTAACCGTGATCGCCCGTCAGCAGTAGAACATTGGGGTCGGCCTTGGCAAGACGGACCAGCGTGTCTGAAAAGGCGGCTCTCATTGCATTCCCCCGGCAACCGCACACAAGGCTTGTGCGTAGGTTTGCGGATCAAGCCGCGTGTAGTGCCAGATATTGTTGTGTTCCATAAAGGGCACGCCCTTGCCTTTGACGGTTTTGGCGATGAGTGCTTTCGGCGCTATCGAAGCGCTGGCCCATAGCTGGGTGATCGCGTTGTCAATGGCCGTCTCGTCATGACCGTCAATGGTGATGGCTTCAAAACCAAAACTCTCGAACTTGGCTTGTATCGATCCCAGTTTGAGCACGTCTTCGGTTCTGCCCATGGCCTGGAAACCGTTCTCATCCACGATCACCATGAAATTTTTGAGCTCATGGTGCGCCGCGAAAAGGGAGCCCTCCCAGATGGGGCCTTCATTGATTTCGCCATCACCGACCAAAGCGTAAGTTTTTTGATCGGTGCCACGTAGCTTTGCACCCATTGCCAAGCCCACGCCGACCGAGAAGCCGTGACCCAAGGAGCCGGAGGTCACTTCCAGGCCGGGGATGCGTGAATCAGACAAACCTTTTAGATCGCTGCCATCAGAAAAGTAATGCGAGAACGCCTCATCTTTGAGCCAACCCAATTCGCGCATGCACGCGTATTGCGCCATGACACCATGGCCTTTGCTGAGCACAAGGTAGTCACGACCCGCAGCCAGTGGGTCGTTGCCGGGGTAGCGCAAATGGTTCCGGTACAAAACCGCAAGCAGTTCAATGATTGAGAACGCACAGCCGATGTGAACCGTAGAGCCGGCATAGGCCATATCCAGCACTGTTTTGCGGAGCGCTTTGGTATCAAAGGTTTGTGTTGTAGAAATCATTGACGGCATCACTTAAAAATTTACGCCAAGATAAGTCTCAATCTTGCTCACCGCAAACTCCAGCATCTCCCTTGTCAGCGCCGGTTGCACCCCAATCCAGAAGGTGTTGTTCATCACATTGTCGGTGTTAGTCAGGTCGCCGCTGATGCGGTAGTTGGCCCCGGCCATGTAAGGCTGGCGCGTCAAGTTGCCGGCAAACAGCAGGCGGGTGCCAACTTTGTTCTGGTCCAGGTAGGTCAGCAGGTCCAGCCGCGTGACCGGGCAGTTTTCTTTCAAGGTGATCGGGAAGCCGAACCACGAGGGGTCGGAGTGTTCGGTCGCCTCGGGCAGGCTGACGAATTCTTCGCAATCCTTCAGGCGTGCTTTCAAGAAGGCAAAGTTGTCTTTGCGAGCCTGAATGAATTGCGGGGCTTTGTCCAGTTGAGCCAAGCCGCAGGCAGCCTGCATGTCGGTGATTTTGAGGTTGTAGCCCAGGTGGCTGTAGGTGTACTTGTGGTCATATCCGTACGGCAGGTCGCCCAACTGCTGGCAAAAGCGTTTGCCACAGGTGTTGTCTTTGCCCGGCTGGCAATAACAGTCACGGCCCCAGTCACGAAAGCTTTCGGCAATGGTCTTGAGTTCGTCATGCTTGGTAAAGACCGCACCGCCTTCGCCCATGGTGATGTGGTGTGCCGGGTAAAAGCTGAGCGTGCCAATGTCGCCAAAGGTGCCGACCATCTGGCCACGGTAGGTGGTGCCCAAAGCGTCGCAGCAGTCTTCTACCAGCCACAAGTTGTGCTTTTTACACAGGGCGGTGACGACATCCAGGTTAAACGGGTTGCCCAGGCTGTGCGCCAGCATGATGGCTTTGGTCTTGGGGCTGATGGCGGCCTCAATCTTGCTGGCATCAATGTTGTGAGTGAGACGGTCCACATCCACAAACACCGGCACCGCGCCAAACTGCAGGATCGGGTTGACGGTGGTGGGAAAGCCTGCGGCCACACCAATGACTTCATCGCCCTTTTTGATGGCACGCTCGCCCAGCTTGGGGGATGTGAGGGTGCTGAACGCGACCAGGTTGGCGGACGAGCCAGAGTTGACGGTGATCAGGTGCTTGATGCCAATGAAGGCGGCGAGTTTTTTCTCAAATTCGGCGTTGAAGCGGCCGGTGGTCAGCCAGCCATCAAGCGATGCCTCAACCATGTTCTTGAGTTCTTGGGCACCGATAACCTTGCCGGATGGGGGCACCACGGTTTCGCCGGGTACAAAAGGTTTTGACACATGAACAATGTCTGAATATTGTTGAACCAGCGCAGCAATTTCTCGGCGGATTGCGTCTGGGGCTTTGGGGGTAAATTGAACAGGTGAAGTAGTCATTTCGCTTCTTATTTGATAGCTAGAGAGTATTGTTGAATCTGGGCCAGGCACAGTTTCTTCATGTCTTCATGGCCAAGCCAGGCTTGGTGCCAAGTGGTGATGTGCGCCAATGCGGTTGCCAACTGCCAACGCGGTTGCCAGCCCAAGCGGGCTTTGGCTTTGGAAATGTCTAGCTTGAGGTAGTTGGCTTCATGCGGGTGAACACCGCCGTCTTGTTGCCAGCTGGCACCGTTACCCCAACTGTTGACCATGTGTTCAACAATCCATTGCACTGGGCGGGCATCGTCGTCTTTAGGGCCAAAGTTCCAGCCCTCGGAAAATGCTTGACCGTCGGTGTACAGGTGCTCAGCCAACGACAGGTAGCCACTAAGAGGCTCCAGCACATGTTGCCAAGGGCGGGTGGCGTGGGGGTTGCGGATGACCACCGGCTGATTTTGTTCAAAGGCGCGCAAGATGTCTGGCACCAAGCGATCTGCAGCCCAGTCGCCACCACCGATGACGTTGCCAGCGCGGGCAGACGCCAAGGCAATGCCTTTTTCTTGAAAGAAGGAGCTGCGGTAGGCGCTGGTAACCAGCTCTGAGCAGCCTTTGCTGTTGCTGTAGGGGTCATGGCCGCCCATGGGTTCGTCTTCACGGTAGCCCCAGAGCCATTCTTTATTTTCGTAGCATTTGTCAGTGGTGACGTTGACCACGGCTTTAACGCCGGGTGTGTTGCGCACGGCTTCGAGCACATGCACCGTGCCCATGACATTGGTCGAGTATGTCTCGACCGGGTTCTCGTAGGAATAACGCACCAGCGGTTGTGCCGCCATATGGATGACGATCTCAGGGCTGTGTTCGGCGAAGGCGGCCTGTAATTTGGCTAAGTCACGGATGTCACCAATGATGCTGGTCATGCCATTGCCAACTTCGGCAACTTCAAACAAGCTCGGATTGGTCGGCGGCGCCAGTGCGTAACCCACGACTTGTGCGCCCATGGACTGCAACCAGAGTGACAGCCAACTTCCTTTGAATCCAGTGTGGCCAGTCAGCATAACGCGCTTGCCATTCCAAAAGGCTGGGTTCATGACCAGACCTTCCATGGCGCTTTGCCGGATTGCCACAATTCCTCAAGGTGCAACTTGTCGCGCAAGGTGTCCATCGGTTGCCAAAAACCGTGGTGCTGGAATGCAGCCAAATTACCCTCTTGAGCCAAACGCTCCAAGGGTTCGCGCTCCCAGATGGTTTGGTCCCCGGCAATGTAATCGATGACCTTTGGCGACAGCACGAAGAAGCCACCGTTGATCATGGCGCCATCGCCCTTGGGCTTTTCCATGAAGCTATTGACTTTGTCGCCCGCGAGGTCGAGAGCGCCGAAGCGTCCGGGGGGAATCGTTGCGGTCAAGGTGGCTTTGACGTTCTGCGCCTTGTGGAAAGCGAGTAGCTCGGTAATATTGACGTCACTCACGCCATCGCCATAGGTTAGGCAAAAAGCTTCTTCGTCTTTGACGTAGTCGGCCACGCGCTTCAAGCGGCCGCCGGTCATGGTGTCTTCGCCGGTGTCCACCAGAGTTACTTTCCAGGGCTCGGCGTTGCGTTGATGTACTTCCATGCTGTTTTTGCTCATATCGAAGGTAACGTCGGACATGTGCAGGAAGTAGTTCGCGAAGTATTCCTTGATGACATAGCCTTTGTAGCCGCAGCAGATCACAAAGTCATTGATTCCGTGGTGGGAATAAGTCTTCATGATGTGCCACAGGACGGGCTTGCCACCGATGTCGATCATGGGCTTGGGGCGGGTAGATGTTTCTTCGCTGATTCGGGTGCCAAGGCCGCCGGCAAGAATAACTGCTTTCATGTTTTTTACTCCACGCTCACTTTGACGTTGTGGCCATGCTGTTTGAGCACGGAATGTTCTTTGGCTTCCGCCAAGTCGTGAATGACCGTCTCGGCGCACATTTCTTGGGCGATGATTCAGGCACCCATCCGAGTTTTTGTTTGGCGTCGGCAGACACACCGAGCAGGGCTTTGACTCTTGCGGGCGTCTGATTGCGACAATCACGATCTACGGGAAAAACATCGAGCGTTCGCTTGAGCAGTACGTGCACGACCGATTTGAACTGCTCGCCTTGCCAGACTTCATCCATTTCATTGTGAACTTGATCCCTGAGGTTTCTCAAGCGACGCAAGGCGGTGATGATTTCAGTCATGACTAGTTTCTTTAAAATCTGTGATAGCTTGTGCAGCCACATCCAAAATAAACTGCCCGCAGCGGCGCTTACGGCGAATACCATCTTCCAGCAGTTGCTCGTTGCTAGGTCTAGTCCTCGGCGCTGTGCCGCGTCGCTTTAGCGTTTGCGCAAGTTGAAGTGGATCACCGGCGGTAAAAAAAGTAACATCACCGCAATCCATTTCCAGATTGACCGGGATATCCGAAGCAATTACGGGCACACCCAGGCCAATGGCATCATAAGCAGCGCCACCACCGGGCCCACCTTCGAATAGGGTCGTTTGAACCATGGCAAGTGCATTTTTAATCAAGCTAATTTGATCGGATTTAGGGATATGACCGAGTATTTTTATATGGTCTTGCATTCCTAAATTTGAAACCAACACTTTTAGTTCATTGAAATACCCAGGAAAACGGTAGTCGTGCGTAGCGCCTGTGCAAACCAAAAGAGCATTACCACCTTGCCTAATAAATTCAGAAAATCCTCGGAATGCGGTTACATGATCCTTGTGCTTCCAGAACTGATTGCAAACCATGAAATATGGCTTCTCAATTTTATATTCTTCCCTTACATCAAGTGTACTTTCCAACCAGGCAACCTGCGGACTAGGGCTAAAGGGTAGCGCATGCACTTTGGCTGGAAACTCACCGAAAAACCTGTTGGCATCATCAATGACCGCTTTAGCATTGACAATGATATGCCCAGCCTGGTGAAGCATATTTTGAAAATCACGGTCTCTAGCAGCTAACTCCTCTGCTGAAAATAATTCCTTCAAATAACAGTGCTGAAAGTCAGCCATATAACCAACCCACGGCAACATGAAATCTTTTGGCGCGGGCCGACTACAAGGCAGAATTACATCCAATTCAGCGGTCATGGATGCGGCTATTTGCGAATTAAGGGAAGACCCGGCAAATATAAATCTATAACTAGATGAAATATCTGAGAAAGTATTCTTGAAATAGGCTTCATCAAACCCATTCCATGCGCGCCATACCGGCTTTCTACCTTTGGCGACGTCCTTTATAAACTGCTTGACTGGCGACAAATATTTTCTAACGTAAAACATAAAATCATCGCCCGGCAATATCAGGAAATTATCACTATTCTTTTGCTCTTTAACAAGGGAAACACTGCTTGCAATGTAACGGATAAAATCTATCCCGCCACCCCATGAAGAAAAACCATAAGTTATTAACCCAATTTTCAAAATTAAACCTTTTCTCTCGCAGGAACACCTACTACGGTTGATTGCTCTCTCACATTTCTGGTAACTACTGCACCCGCGCCAACTGATGCATTATTTCCAATTGATATATTTTCCAAAATAACTGCCCCGGTACCAATAAAGACGTTTTTACCAATTTTAACTTTTCCGGAAATATGCACTCCAGGGGACAAGGTCGCGTATTCACCAATGGCGGCATCGTGTCCAATGGTGCAATCTATATTAATATGTGCAAATGCTCCTACATTGATATCAGTAGTAAGTATAGAGTGGCCACATATTATCGAACCTTCTTGACAAAGAACAGCCTCCGGTCTTTTGTCATAGGTCACTGAAGGATCTATCAAAACCGGAAAATTAGCCGTAGCTTCTTTTCTTAGGCGAGAAACAATTTTCTCTTTGATTTGAGGAGATCCTATCGCTATGTAGCAGCTTACTTTAGATTTAGAAAACTTTTCATAAAATTCACTTTCAGATATCACTGAAATGCCTCTAATAGATTGGCCAATTTTATCGTCATTATCAGCTGCGACAAAATAACTAATTTGATAGTCAATATCACCAGAGGAGATAAAGCGGGAAATTATAAATTCCACCTCTTTGGCAAAACCTGATGCACCAAAAATTACATTCATTTTTTTATCTCAAATAACTTTTAATTAATGACGTAATTTCATTTATCTGGTCAAAAGACAACCCGGGCCAACTTGGAAGATTTATACCCCGCCACCCTAAATCTTCTGCCACGGGATGACGTTGAAATTTATCGCTATACATTGGCATGGTGTGAACAGGATAGAAAAGGGGGCGCGTTTCAATACCGTTCTGCGACAAGTACTCACGTAGCGCATCGCGTTGCGCAGCCTCCGCGACCAATATTGATACCATCCAATAGCTATGTTTTACATCGCCGAATTGTCCATGCAACTCAACGGGCGCATCTGCTAGACCATCACGATACCATTGAGCGACGGTGCACTTTTTCTCTACAAATTCATCAGCCTGCTCTAATTGTGCAAGACCGATAGCGGCACAAATATTGGTCATGCGGTAGTTGTAGCCAATCACATCATGCCAATACTGGCGGTGAGCGGCAAGCCCTTGACCTTTGAAATGAACAGCGCGTTGGTAAAGCGTTTGATCATTGGTTACAACCATACCACCCTCGCCGGTAGTGATTGTTTTGTTGCCAAAAAAACTGAATGTTGAAATGTTTCCAAAACCACCAACGGGTTTGCCTTTATAAAGCGTGCCGAATGCCTCCGCACAATCCTCAATAACAAAAAGATCATGTTCTTGCGCTATGGCCATTAATGCATCCATATCGCAGGGATGGCCATATAGATGCACTGGCATGATGGCACGTGTTTTGGAGGTAATTTTTCTTTTAACATCCTCCGGATCCATCTGCCAGGTCTCGCGGACAGAGTCTACGAAAACGGGTGTAGCGCCGGTGTATGCAATGGCATTGACTGAGGCTATATAAGTCAATGTGGGCACAATAACCTCATCCCCTGGGCCAATGCCAAGTGCCACCAGCGCCAAATGTAGGGCTACTGTGCCATTGCTGACAGTAGTTGCATGTTTAATCTTTATTTTCTCTGCAAATAGATCTTCAAATTTCTGAATATATTTGCCTTTAGAGGATATCCATGTGGAATCAAGGCAGTCAATAACATATTCTTTTTCACGGCCTGTTAATGAAGGTTGATAAATTGGAATTGAAATCATTTTTATCCTTTAAAAATTTTACTCTTAATTTCTTTTCTGAAAACAAATCCGTACCAGAATATAATGTTCAGGCAATATACCATTATAAAACCGGTAAGCATTCCAGTCAGCCCATAATAATTAATCGCTAATATTTTCATAGGTATGCTTAGCGTGATCAATGACAATACACCAAAGACCTGAGGGCGTACAATATTACACCCATTCATAAACATCGCAAATGAATTACTTAAAGCCTCAAGAACAGACCAAGTGCCGTAGGCCGCCAGAAAATAAAACGATAAAATTAGAGAATTACCTGTCCATACCTTTACCAAATATTCACCAGATATTAATATTAATATGAAAGCGGCAACAGAATAAATCCCCGTGCTATAGATGGAGCTTATTAAAGTTTTTTTAATAAACCTTTTTTCCCCTCTTGAATTTGCATCAGCGTATGCACCCCATAACGGGGCATTCATGATACTCATAGGCTGTATTACAAATTGGAAGAGTCGTTGAACAATCGCGAATGCTGCCACTTGTGCAGCGCCCAGGGTGCTCGCGATAATAAGGCTGTCTGCACCCCATCCCACCATTGTTCCAATTTGTAAAATGAAAAAGAGGCCGCCGACGTGGATTAGATGATGGGCTTCTAATCTAGTATGGTCAGCTATTCGTTTTAGTGTAAATAAGCTACGTTTAGCGAGAATTATTAGAAGACCAAGATTAGCCAGTGACTGGACCCCTAATGTGGCCGCTAACAGATAGGGAATGCTCGCCTCTTGTTTTGTCGCAATCCATAGAGCAAGAAGTGAGAAACATGACCCAGCTAAACTAACCAAATGCGATTCAAAAGCGCGTTGTAATCCTGCGAAAACGCGCTGTATGCCATTTGAAAATAATGAAAATCCAAATAATATAGAGAATATGGCCGCTGTATTTAAAACCTCAGTGCTTACTGCCACGTCTTTAACTTTTATTATCTTGTCCCAAGGCAAGATACTGGTTAACAAAAAAAGTAGAATGCCGATTGTGCAGCCTAAAATGAATAAGAATCCCAAACCACCACTTATCGTGCGGCGTAATGCGTCAGGACTATTTTGGGCTGCAACTTGACTCACTTTGTTAGTCAAGGCATTGCCTACGCCCAAGTCAAGAAAGCTAAGCATTCCAACAAAACTGGCAATGGTCATCCAGACACCAAATCGTTCTGCTCCCAAATAGGGGATCGTCAGACTCACAGTGAGTACCATTACGACCATTGCAACACCACGGCTTAATACATTGGCGGCCATCGTCAAGACTGCAAGCCGATAGCGCTCGTCGGAACGTCCTTGTTCGGTGGATACATCAAAGGGTATTAGCCTGAGATATCTGTGCAATGTGAGCAGGTTCACAACTGAGCGCCATTCATCGTTGATATTGTGGTTCTTTTTCCAATATGACCGTCCGTAGGTGTCTTCAAACCACGCGCTGTCATCTTTACCAGATAACTGCCGGATTGAACCTCGATGATTTTCGGCGGAATCACACCCGGGTTGGCCTGGCGATGGACTTCAGCCAACGGGGTGTAGATAAACTGGTTTTCTGACAAAAAAGTTACTTTGTTGTCAGAGTTGACTTCAGCCGAAACCATCAAGGCTTCACCCACGGAAATATCGTCTGCTGCGATGCTGTTGATGGGCTCCACAATCCGCTGGAACAGGCTGCTGGTATCAGACAAGACAAGGAATTGCTTGGGGAAGCCAGCACGAGACAAGGGCCATAAGCGAGTACCAGAGTCGCCACAGACAATGACGGGTGTTATTTTGTTCACTACTTGACTATTATCCGCGGTCATTCTTCACTTCTAATTTAATAGCCGTTTACGTATAGCCTACGGGGCTAGAGGCTGAGTTGATATATTATTTATATTCAATATACCAAGACATCGCCAACGTCAGCTGTTGCTCTATTGCGCTTATTCCACGCTCACATTGACTTTGTAGCCGTGATGTTTGAGTAGGGAGTGCTTTTTGGCTTCAGCCAGGTCGTGGGCGACCATCTCGGCGCACATTTCTTGCGCGGTGATCTCAGGCACCCAGCCTAGTTTTTGTTTGGCTTTGCTGGGGTCGCCGAGCAGGGTTTCGACTTCAGTGGGTCGGAAGTAGCGGGTGTCGATGCGGACTATTGCCGCCTCACGCAATGCGCCAGGGACGACTGCATAGCCGACTTCGTTGACGCCTGTGCCTTCCCAGCGGAGTTGCATGCCCAGCGCGGTGGCGGTCCATTCGATGAATTGGCGCACGCTGTATTGCACGCCGGTGGCGATCACAAAATCATCTGGTTTGTCTTGCTGCAGCATCATCCACTGCATGCGCACATAGTCTTTGGCGTGGCCCCAGTCCCGCAGGGCATCGATGTTGCCCATGAAGAGGCAGTCTTCCAGGCCCTGGCTGATGTTGGCCAGGCCGCGCGTGATTTTGCGGGTGACGAAGGTTTCGCCACGGCGTGGGCTTTCGTGGTTGAACAGGATGCCGTTGCAAGCATACATGCCGTAGGCTTCGCGGTAGTTGACCGTGATCCAGTAGGCATACATCTTGGCCACGGCGTAGGGGCTGCGCGGGTAGAACGGTGTGGTTTCGCGTTGCGGGGTTTCTTGCACCAAGCCATAGAGCTCGCTGGTACTGGCTTGGTAGTAGCGGGTTTTTTTCTCCAGGCCCAGGATGCGAATAGCTTCCAGCAGGCGCAGAGTGCCCATGCCGTCTACGTCGGCGGTGTATTCGGGGCTCTCAAAGCTGACCGCTACGTGGCTTTGCGCGCCCAGGTTGTAGATCTCGTCAGGCTGCGTTTCTTGCACGATGCGC
>Ga0209123_1001512_pt1 | contig 22753 bp, 20 predicted proteins | sample BarGraIncu00431A_FD_184500 | JGI IMG/M metagenome (GOLD analysis project Ga0209123, IMG submission 184500) | Arctic peat soil microbial communities from Barrow, Alaska, USA - Barrow Graham LP Incubations 004-31A (SPAdes) (version 2) | ecosystem: Environmental > Terrestrial > Soil > Wetlands >...
AGATTTATCCTTGGATCGGTTTTGATAATTACAAAAATATACTTAGTGATAGTCTATTTTATTCTACATTAATAAGAACAATATTATGGACGGTTATTAACGTAGTTTTCCATGTTACCTTTGGATTATTTTTCGCCGTACTTTTAAATAGAAAATTACCAGGGAAAGCATTTATAAGAGTTTTGCTTATTTTACCTTGGGCAATACCACAATATGTTGCTGCAATGACGTGGAAAGGTATGTATAATGTTGAATACGGTTCTGTTAATATTATTTTAACGCATATTTTTGGTAATGCGGCAGCCATTCCATGGTTATCTGTACCAAGTTGGACATTTGTAGGGTGTATTATAACCAACATATGGCTTGGAATTCCTTTTATGATGATGATATCACTTGGTGGACTTTCAAGTATTCCAGAAGAATTATATGAAGCTGCAGATTTGGATGGAGCAACGGGTTTTCAAAAATTCAAAAGTATAACTTTACCACTTTTAAAACCAATACTCACTCCTGCTATAGTACTAGGAACAGTATGGACATTTAATATGATTAATATAATATACATAATTACGAGTGGTTCAGCTTCAGATGAATCTCAGATTCTAATAACTATGGTATTTAAGAGAGCGTTCCAATATTTCAGGTATGGTCAATCAGCAGCGCTTTCGGTAATTATATTCTTGATTTTGTTAGCATTTAGTACTTTCTTTATTAAAGCTCAAAAATCAGAAGATTAGAGGTGAATTATATGAAAAGTAATAAATTTAAAGAAAAATTTAACAAAGGAGATTCTCCTTTAAAAATAATACTAATATATGCAATTTTAATAATTGCATGTATATGTTCCCTATATCCAATCTTAACTATATTAACAGTATCCTTAAGACCGTCAGATGCATTATTTACCAAATCTTTAAGTATAATTCCAGCGAATGCAACATTTGATAACTTTAAGCAAGCGTTTATACAATATGATATGTTAAATTGGCTTACTCATAGTTTGATTGTATCAAGTGTTGCTTGCATTTTTAGTGTAATGCTTTCAGTTACTGCCGGATATGCATTTTCTAGATTTAAATTTAAAGGTAAACAGATGGGATTATCTTTGCTATTAGTTACTCAGATGTTTCCATTAGCTATGACTTTGTTACCTTTATATTTAATGATAATTAATTTGCAGATGACAAATAGTTATTTTGCATTGGCAGTAATCTACGTATCTACATCAATTCCATTTAACATTTGGATGATGAAGGGATTCTATGATACCATTCCGAAATCACTTGAGGAGAGTGCTTATGTAGATGGGGCTTCAATATTTAGATCATTTTATCAGATAATATTACCACTTGCAAAACCTTCTGTTGCATTAACGGCATTATTTTCATTTATGGGAGCTTGGTCTGAGTATATAGTTGCAAGTGTAATCATAAATGATGCGGGAAAATTAACGCTACCTGTTGGGCTTGTAAGTATGCAAGGACAATTCAATACTGTATGGGGTATATACTCCGCAGGTGCTTTAATTACAGCTGTACCTGTAATGATATTATTTATTTGTTTGTCTAAATACCTTGTAGGCGGGCTTACAGTAGGTAGTGTTAAGGGTTAGTATATAAAATTATCTAAGTAATAGTAAAAAATAGCTAAGTTAAAATATATGAGTTAAAAGTATGGCATTGCTTTAATGCCATAACTTTTGGCTTATTTTTTTATTATATTATATTTATTGTGTATAAAGTCATAAGCAAGTGGTATCATAATAAGCATAATCTATTATGTTATATTTAATGTAAAGATAGGCAATAAGATGAAGTTTATCATAGGTTGATAATAGAAAGAGTTAATTAAATAGGGAGTGATTATCTTGATTAAACTTGTATTAATAAGACATGGTGAAAGTCTTTGGAACAAAGAAAACAGATTTACCGGTTGGACAGATGTAGATTTATCAGAGAATGGACTAATTGAAGCAAGAAAAGCTGGTCAAATACTTAAGGCGAATGGGTATGTCTTTGACATAGCATATACTTCTGTATTAAAAAGGGCAATTAGAACACTCTGGATTGCTTTGCATGAGATGGATCTAATGTGGATTCCTGTATATAAATCATGGAAGCTAAATGAAAGGCATTATGGAGCACTTCAAGGTTTAAACAAGGCAGAGACTGCGCAAAAATATGGAGACGAACAAGTTCATAAATGGAGAAGATACGTAGATGTAAGGCCACCAGAACTTTCGATTACTGATGAGAGATATCCTGGATCAGAGTTAAAATATAAAGAATTAAGACAAGATGAGATCCCAACAACTGAAAGCTTAGAGGATACTATAAAGAGGGTTATGGTGGAATGGTTCCAAGTGATTGTACCTGAAATAAAAGCAGGTAAGAAGGTAATTATTTCTGCTCATGGAAATACTTTAAGAGCCTTAGTTAAATATCTTGATAATATATCAAGTGATAACATTGTAAGTTTGAATATACCTACTGGAATCCCGCTTGTTTATGAGTTGGATGATAATTTAAAGCCAATTCGTCATTATTATTTAGGAATAGATGGTGAATTACCTGAGGAAAAGATTTCTAAAAATCTATAAACATAAAGCATGTAAATAACCTCATTACATTATTTTACTTTCAAAACAAATGTTTCTTTGGTAAAATAGAAGGTATTATAATAGCTTCTCCATTAGTGGAGTTGAGGGGGAAATTTTTATGGCAATTAGGAATATTTTGTTTGATATGGATGGAACATTGATTGATACAAATGATCTGATTATACAATCTTTTAAATATACTTACCAAAAACACTTAAATATAGAAGTGGATAAAGAAAAAATTATTAAGCATTTTGGTGAAATTCTAAAGGATACAATGGATAGAGAATTTGGTAATCAAAGCCAGGAGGCTATCAAAACCTATCGAGAGTTTCAAATTACAAACTTTGATAGGTTAATTTCCATCCATGAGGGAGTAAAAGAAGGTGTGAGAGAGCTTCATAGACTTGGCTATAAGCTTGGAATTGTAACTTCACGTATGAAAAAGTCAACAATTAGGGGCTTAAAGCTTTTCGGACTTATGGATTATTTTGATGTTATTATATCTGCCGATGATACGGAACTTCATAAGCCAGATCCTACCCCAGCATTTATGGCTTTAAAGGTATTAATCGGAAAAGCAGAGGACACCATGTGGGAGATACTCAGTTTGATATTTTATGTGCAAAACATGCAGGGATTACTTCCGCAATTGTTGGGTGGAGTGCACTACCTATAGATGTTATACGTAAGTATGAGCCTGATTATATTATACCCAGCATGGGGAAATTAATCTCATTGGTGGAAAAATTAAACAATTAATGTTAGAGACAATAAATTGTTATTAATAATTTATTGTCTTTATTATTTTTCATGATAAATTCCAAATATTTCATAGTATTACAGTAAGGCAAAAAGCCTAAAATAATACTATTGAATTTTAAAAATGAGGAGGAGTTTATATGTCAAACGATAATAATATAAATTATAATAAAGACAATGATAAAATCCAAAAGGATGATGCTAAACAATTTCTAAATAGCATAGCAGATAGTCATAGTATAAAAGATCAACTTCTTAAAAAAAATTCTGATATAACGTCATTAGAAAATGTTAATAAAACTACAAGTGAAAAAGATCAGATAGAAGACAATAGTGATGGAACATTTAAAATTATAAATTTCTTATAAGTTATAATAAAAAAACAGGAAAATCTTAAGGATTTACCTGTTTTTTTATGTTTTTTTTAGAAAAAGAATTGTATTGCGATTACTTAGAGGGATTTAGCTTATTTTGTAGAATGTTATAATGTGATTCTAAAATTAAGGAGTGAAATAATGAAAGATACAAAAAAACTCGGTTTATGGACGTTGGTAATGTTAATTTTTGTTCCAACCTTCGGATTTGGAAATATTGCTTCAAATGCAGTAACACTTGGACCTGCTGCTATTCCGTCATGGCTTATAGTTGCATTATTATTCTTTTTACCTTTATCAATAATGATAGCAGAGCTTGCTTCTGCTAATAAAGACAAAGAGGGAGGTTTATACACCTGGATAGAATGCTCAATTGGACCAAAATGGGCATTTATCGGTACTTGGTCTTATTTTGTTGCCAATTTATTCTATTTGCAAATGGTTTTTGCAAGAATACCAGTAATGATATCTTGGACTCTTTTTGGAGAAAATAGATTTAACGATGCAAATGCGTATTTATTGCCGTATATTGGCATCGGACTTGCAATAGCATTAACATACATTGCTACAACTGGAGTTAAAAGATTTTCTAAAATAAGTGATTTAGGTGGAAAATTAACTTTAGGTGTTACAGTTATATTTATATTATTTGCAGTTGTTGGAGTATTAGTTGGAAAACAACCATCAGCTACAGCTTTTACAGCAGGAACAGTTATACCTAAATTTGATGCAGGTTATTTCTCAACATTTTCATGGCTAATTCTAGCTGTTGCTGGAGCTGAGGTGGCAGGCACATATATTAAGGATGTGGAGAACCCTAAAAAAGTTTTCCCAAAGGCTGTCATTATCGCTACTGCATTTGTAGCAGGAGCATATATACTTGGATCCCTTGCAATATGTTTGGTTGCATCACCTGAATTAATAACTAAAGCTGGAGTTAAAGATGCAGGTTATGTTGTTTATAAAATATTAGCGGAAAATTGGGGTTTGAATGGTAAAATATTTGTTCAAATATATGCATTTATTTTAACTATATCATCTATAGCAGCATTTGTAGTATGGCTTGAATCTCCAATTAGAGCTATGTTCTCAGAAGTTCCTAGTGGAACATTTCCAGGATTTTTAACTAAAAAACGTGAGGATGGAACATTAGTTAATGCACTTTGGGTTCAATGTATCGTATTATTAGTATTAATAATAGTACCACTTGCAGGGTTAAATAACATAGATAAATTTTTTAATCTATTAACTACATTGTCAGCTCTATCCCTAGCAATACCTTATATTGTTCTTGCAGCTGCATATTTAGTATTTAGACTTAAAGGTAATGTACCTCCATTTGTAATGTTAAAATCAAAAGCAGCTGTAATGATAGCTTCAATTGTTGTTTTTGTATTAGGTATATTAGCATTCTTTGGGGCAGGATGGGGAGAAATTGCAGATGCTAAAAGTATGTCAGATGCTAAAAGTATGTCAGATGCAATAGTCCCAATATTAAAGAATTATGGTGGTCCAGTAGGATTTATAATTTTCGGGTTCTTTATATCATATTTAACAAAAATATTTACTATTAGTAAGACTAAAGATAATTAGCCAGGGAAGGTAAATAAAAACAGGTAAATCCTTAGGATTTGCCTGCTTTTATTTTGAATATTTATTACTCAGATACTTCTTCATTTGATGTTGATTTAGCATATCTTTTCTGCGATCTTTCGGATAATTTCTCCTGCACAGAAATTAATGCAGGTATTACTATAGGAAGTAGAATCGTACTTAGTAAGATAAGTCCTGTAACAACGCTTATAGCAAGTTCCATTAATACATGTATATTAGATGGATATAATGTAGCAAAGGTACCAGCAAGTATTATTGCAGCGGACATTACTACTCCGCCTACGTTTTTGGCTGCGAGAATTATTGCATCTCTTGGATTTGTATCTGGGTATTCTTTGAAACGCGTCATAAGGAATATGCTATAATCAACGCCTAAGGCGGCTATTACAACAAAAGAGAAGAACGGTACATTCCAAGACATTCCATCCATCCCACTAAACAATTTAGTAGTTAAAAATTGTGTTACCGAAATTGCTGTATAGTATGCTGTTAATAAAGAACCAACTATATATACAGGAATCCAGAAAGATTTTATTACAAGTACTAACAATACAAATATACATGCAAGTACTATTATTTGTGTAAATGATATATCATGAGTTGCTATATTATTTAAATCGTTAGTGTTTGCAGTTACACCAGCGACGCCAAAGTTAGCATCTGAAAGTTTTGTTCCTTTTAACTGATTTTTACTAAGTTATTCATTTCATCTATAACCTTTATAGATTCAGCTGAATATGGATCTGTTTCTAGATTTACAGTAAGTTTAGTAATGTTTCTATTTTTAGACATATAGTTATCAAACATTTTTTCAATGTCAGCGGTTTTGAAGGCTTCTTTTGGTATATAAAAACTCTTTGTACCTGTTAACTGGGTTAAGAAAGTATTGGATTTATTTATCCCACTATAGATGGTGTAAAGTCCAGTTTGGCTTTTATTTATTCCACCCTTAAGCTGCGTTAGGCCACCTGTTAAAGTATTTAAACCAGTATATAGGGTATCTTGTGATGTCTTTATTTTTGAAGCACCAGCTTTTAACTTTGCCATACTACTAATTACAGTTGATTGCCCTGCACTGCCTTGTCTAAGACCAGTTGCGAGGCTTGCTTCTCCTTTTTCTAAATCAGTTATTCCCATAACTAATTGAGAATTACTAGCGGTATTTGCTATCATAGTTGTTAAACCACCATTAAGTTTTGCAAGACTTTCGGTTAAAACATCATAATGCGTATTTGCAGCATTGATGCCTGAAGACACACCATCAAGAGCAGCAGATAGGTTTGCTAAAAGTCCTTTAAGAGCAGCAACATCACTATCATTTGGTAATTTAGTATCAATTTTAGCTACTGTGATGTTCATCATTGTAACTAAACCTTTGATTTGAGATATAGATCCTGGTAAGGCCTCATATCCCTTACCAAGTGAAACATAACCTTTCTGGATTGTAGTTAGGTTAGAAGAAACTGATTGAAGTCCGCCATTTATAGCAGCAACTCCAGTCTTTAACTGTGATATTCCAGTGGTAAGTTTATCAGCACCACTTGCCCCTTTATCTATACCAGAATTAATTTTAATTAGGCCATCAGTAACGTCACCTATTCCATTTTCAATTGCATAAGTTCCACTTGATAACTTCTTAACACCTGAGAAATCTGGCGTAGTAAGTTTATTATCTATTTGTTTTAAACCATCATTTATTTTTCCAACACCACCGTTTGCAGAACTTAGACCATTTACAACGGTTTTGGTTTGAGTGCTAGTATAAAAGTTATCGATTGGTTTACCAAGTGGCTCAGTTGCACTTGATACTTTTTCGACGCCTTTTAATGATTTAACTTTTTCAGTTAACGAATCTATAGCAGCTAGTGATTCATTATTGTCCATAGCGTTTTTATTTTGGATAACTATAGTGGTGGGCATAGCTTTTCCACTTCCGAATTTATTTGCAATTAAGTTAAAGCCCTTTACAGAAGGAGTATCAGCACTTAAATCCTTAAGGCTATCGAAAGATAACTTTGGAGCATTAAAGAATATTACAGGAAATATAATTGCAGCGACAACCAATAGGGAAAGGAAAGGGTGCTTTACAGAGGCTGAGGTTACATTTTCCCAAAGTTTGCTTTCTTTATGACCTGCAACATTATGTGATGGCCAAAATAGATGTCCAGCGAGTATTCTCATGAGTATTGGTGTTAAAGTCATAAGTTCAAGAAGTAAAACGGCTATTCCAATAGCTACAGCATTAGCAGAACGATATATAGGAAATTGTACGAAGGTAAGGCTTGCAAAAGCCATAAATACAATTAATCCGCTATAGAGTACTGTTTTTCCTGCAGTTTGATAAGTCGTAACTATCGCATCTTCAATAGATAAGCCATGACCTAATTCTTCTTTAAATCTATTGAATAAAAGTATATTATAGTCTGTACCTATACCGAATAAAACAAGAATCATAAACATTTGAGTTAAACTTGTTATTGGAAAGTCGAAAACATTTATAAGTATTCCCATTATTCCTATAGAACACACATAAGAAATTCCAACTGCGAATAATGATACGAAAGGTGTTACTACAGATCTGAACATTATAATAAGTACAAATAATATAAATAGTACGGTTATAATTGCACTTTTTTCTACGCCTTTGTTTGTGGCAGCTAAGTAATCATTATTTATAGCAAGTTCTCCAGTTATATAGTGAGTTACTTTGACTCCTTTTAAAGCATTATTAAATCCATTTATTATTACTTTACTATCTCTAGTTCCTTTTTCATAAGTAACTTGAACCATGAGTGTTGTTCCATCTTTTGATATTAATTGATCTTTAGCAACAGGTGTGCTGAAGGGATCAACTATATTATTTATTTTAAGTTCAGATTTAAGACTATTTACGTTCTCTATACCTTTTTGAATATCTTTTAAACCTGCTTTAGATATTTTATTTGAGTCATTAAAAACAAATATTGCGGTATCACCTTTTGAGGTACCCATTTTATTTAACATCTGCGTTGCAACCTTTGATGGTGAATTATCGCTTATTGAAGCTTGACCTTTTTGATTTAATATCTTATTTAAGTTAGGTTGGTTTAGGGTAAAAGTGATAGTAACTAATACCCATACTGCTAATAAAAGATAGCGGACCTTTAATATTTTCTTCATATTTAATGACTCCTTCATGATTTAAAATTTTTACGTAAAACTTCTGCTATTCCTTCTTTAACTCCATCGTCATTATAATCAATCTTTAGAGCTTGAAGGTTGTAAATTGTAAGTGCATAAGCATAATCTGTAAGGCCATTTGTGCTAGTATTCTGTAACCACTGCATTATTACGTTATAGATCGTTCCTATAAAGGCAAGTGAGAATGTTTTTACATCAGGAATACTTACATTGCAACATAACTTCATTTGCTCAAAATGCTGTGCTGTATAATTAACATACTTTTGGGTTACTTCCGCCCTCTTTTTCTCAAATCTAGGATTTAACCCCACTGCTTCTATAAGTAAAATCTTTGCTAGTGGTTTATTAATTTCAATAACTTTCAAGAAAAAAGCTATTGCTTTACTAAAACCTAAGTCTATTTCATTATTTACGTTTTCAAGTGAATTACATAAGGCGATATAAAATTCTTCAGATAACTCATCATAAAGTGTTTCGAATAAATCTTCCTTATTTTTAAAGTAAAAATAAAAGGTTCCTACTGAGATGTCCGCTTCTTCAACTATATCCTTTACAGTAGTAGCATGATAACCTTTCATAGAAAAAATCTTAGTAGCTGTACTTATAATATGTTTCTTTTTTAAATCTTTTTTCATCTGTGTTTCATTGGAACTTTTATAAGCCATTAGATTACCCCTTTTCAAGCATAGAATGACGTGTCATTCTATTTTTATTATAAATCTTATTTATTATATGTCTTATACATAATATTTGTCAATAATTGAGAAACGTTTACATAAAAATAAATATAAAATGATTTATAACGCAAAAAATAACCCCATAGACTTATCTAAAGTTATAAGTCTTATGAGGTGATTAAACCATCTCCTGGGTCGCTACAACAGCTTCGAAGAAGATGCATTAACGACTTCAGAAGGAGATTTATACGCACATGAAGTTTTATTTCTGCTAAGGTAGTTAACACCAACTCATAGAAGCGGGTGACTTTCCTTCTGAAATGTCGTTAAAGGTGAGGTATTAGGTGAAATATGCAAGTCTAATTATATCTTTTGCACGTCTTCCATTCCAAAGTGTATCTAAGTTTATCTCTCGATGTTCGCCATAGGTAGATACAGAGATGTAATATATATTGTCTTTTAAATTTAGCTCGAGACCTGTTATAGTCATCCAATGCCAAGTATATTCTTTAAATTCTTTTATTGGATGTTTAAGAACTAACAGAGCTACTGGAAGTCTTTGAGATAAAGCCTCTAAAATAAAGTTTACAGCTTCATCAATACTATTCGAACTATAATCTAAAATATGAGGGGTTAAAGGTACATCTCTTTGTTTTGCAAAAGCTAAAACATTATCTGAAAATTGCTTTACAGAGGTAAGTCCAAAGATTCCTGGTTTCACGTATTTTCTTATTTCAATCATATGCTCTACAAAATTATCTTTATTTATAATACCCTTATACGGGTATAAATTACTATATTTATCTGGAAATGTTTGAGCTAAATATGCAGTTATATTAGCAGCAGCAACTGGACCACAACCACTAAGTTTATTAAATCTTTTTGGGAACCAATTCTGACTACCACCGTAATATGAATTTTCTAAGTCATATATATTAAATCTAATATCCTCAAGGTGAGTATGATTTGGTGTTGTAAAATTTTCCATGGTTATCACCCCTTTATATTAATTTTAAATAGTTTTAGGTGAATTTTCATCAACTAAAATTATTATAGTTAGTATATAATATACTACAATTTTTAGAAGGTGTAAACAAGGTAAATATGACATATATATAAGGTAACTTCTATGCAATTTCTATCTCCTTTTCAAAATTTATAACCTTCATATTAAGTTATAAGATAATTTAACTTAATACTATGATACAATTAAAAAATAGTATTGATTTCTATTGTATAGAATATATACAATAGTTAAAAGGATGAAAATTTGTATGTAGAAAGGAGATTTTATCAGCGTAATTTATATGTGATTGGTTGATAAAGAAGAAAAATAATATATGAAGAATTTTTTAAATCAAATTGGAAAATCAAAATTTTTGTTTATAGGATTAATTATAGGATTAATTTCATCAATGGGTGTTACAATGATTATGAATCCGTCTAATCATAAAGTCCCTGTATGGATGTTCATTTTCACACCAATAATTGCTTTTATATTTTTAAAGTTTTGGAGAAAAAAATAGAGATTATGAAGGAGTTTAATTTTATGAAAGAATTACTTAAAGAAATTGAGTATAATAATGGTGAGTTTCCAGAGGCACAATTAAAGGAGATAATAAATCAGAGGGATGAGTTTATACCTGAATTAATTGAAATATTAGTAAAAGCTAAAGAAAATTATGAAGAAATACTCGAAAAACCTGATTATTTTGCGCACATATATGCAATATTTTTGTTAGCACAGTTTAAAGAAAAGAAAAGTCTTAATCCAATTATAGATTTGATTAGTATACCAAATGAAATATCAAATGATATTTATCGTGAGTATCTTACTGAGGATTTACATAGAATTCTAGCATCAGTTTGTGGAAATGATACAGAGCCATTAAAGAAATTAGTGGAAGATAGTAGTATTAATGAATATGTTAGGAGTGCTGCTATTAAGTCCTTTATTGCACTTCTAGGTGAAGGAGTTATATCTCAAGGTGAGGTTATTGAATACTATAAGAGTTTATATGAGGGAAAACTTGAACGTGAATTCTCACAAGTTTGGAATGAGCTTATATATGATTCTTGTGATGCAGGTCCTAGTGAATTATATGAACAAATAAAAAAAGCTTACGTCGATGAATTAGTTGATGAGGATTGCATATCACTCGAGGAAGTAGATGGAGCTATTAAAATACATGATATAACAAAGTTCCCAAATTTGAAGAATGAAGGTTATTCATTTTTTAATGACACTATAGAAGAGTTAGGCTGTTGGACTTGTTTTGCTAAGAAAGGTAACAGTCCTAAATCTCAATTTATGTTAGGCGTTAGTAAGTTAAATAAAGGCAAAAGTAAGAATAAGAAAAAGCAGGTAAAGGCTACTAAGAAAAAACAAAGAAAAAAGTAATTCAAAAATAATTTAATTAATTTAATTTAAGGATAAAGGATCACTAATTATTAGTAATCTTTTATCCTTAAATTATTGTTGGATATTATTTGAAATGGAATACTAGAGCTTTAAACAAGGAAGAGCCATCACTTGTCTTTTTAAGTTCGGTGATATAGTCCGGTAGATCAGAAGATATATATACAATTAAAAATAAAACAGAAATCACTTTGATTATTTCAAATAATTTATTCCTAGTTTTACTCCGAGAATCATTTTTCTTTTTAAACCATTTTAGGTTAACTATTATACTTAATAATATTGCCATAACAACTATGTATTTGCCTGTGATTTCTATAAAAGTTGACATATATTCACTCCCTTAAATCCTAATATTTATTTTGAAATATATTAAATGGATTTATTTATTTCTTTTATTTTCAAATTTTCTTCAAAGACAGTTCTATTTCTTTTGAAAATATTTTTTAATGGTTTAACATCTAAATATAGTGCTCCTTTTTTAGGACAACCTTTAGATCCAATACATTGAAAACAAGAGATACAACTACCATCACATACCGTTTCTAAACTAGTTATAGGAACGTTCATTGGACAAATTTTCTCACAACGATGGCAGTTTATGCAAAGCTCCGGATTTCTTTTTAACTTAATAACTCTTGCAAAACTTAATGCACCAGCTTCAACTGATCCGTGGCAAAAGTATTTGCAGTAAGGACGACGTACGAGTAGAGAAAGAACTGTAAAAATGGAAAAAGATATAATTACGGCAACACCTACAATTTCTCTTGAAAATGCTAAATTTACTATTGCTTTAGGACTAGGGCTTCCTATTTTACCCATTATGTTAGTTGTAAAAAAGGACGTTGCAAAAAATGCCCAAGTTATCATAACTACATATCGAAAATAACTTAAGACATAACTTATTTTTCTTGGAATTAAAGTATCAAATTTATTCTTAAAAATCTTTTTACCCAAATTTCCAACCCAATCTTGGTAAACTCCAATTGTACAAAAGAAACCACAATATATACGTCCTAAAAAGATTGTTAATATGGTGAATATACCCCAAATTATGATCCCATATTCGAAGTTGAAGATTAGGCAAGAAAAAAACATAATTTGAACAATTAGGCGAAAATATTTTTTTGTGAAATTAGTTAGTTTGAATTTCAAATTTAAATCTCCTCTTTAGTTTGTAGATTATTAATATAGTACATATAAGTTAATAAAAGAAAATGATTATCAGTATCAACTACATGAGTATATTAGAAATTTCCTCTATTGTCAAGAAATTAACAGGAATGGTATAATAAATTGTAGAATAATAAATTATTAATTCCAAATACTAAGTATATTGCTAACAAGAGGAGGACAAATATTGGATACACTTGATGTTAAACGTAGAGAAATAGAACATATTTATGGTAAGGTAAGTCCATTTGAACTTAAAAATAAATTAATTAGTCTTGCAGAAGATTCAAAAGAAAAGGGTGCTCATGCATTATTAGATGCAGGTAGGGGTAATCCAAATTGGACAGCAGCAACCCCGCGTGAAGCTTTTTTTACATTTGGTCTTTTTTCAGTTTTAGAAACACGTAGAGTATGGAATAATAATGATCTTGCTGGAATGCCAGAAAAATTAGGAATTGCAGGACGATTCAAGGATTTTATTAAGAGAAATCCTAGTTACCCAGGAATCATGCTTCTTAAAAACATTATTGATTACGGAATAATATCTAAAGGGTTTAATCCTGATGAGTGGGTGCATGAGCTGGCAGATGGAATTATAGGAGATAACTATCCACAACCTGATAGAATGCTCACACATGTTGAAGAGGTTGTTCATGATTATCTTGCTGCGGAATTGTGTTATAACGCCCCACCAAAGGGTAAATTCAAGTTGTTTGCTGTAGAAGGCGCTACGGCTGGGATGTGTTACATATTTGATAGCTTGATTGCAAATAATATATTATCTATTGGTGATAAAGTTGCGCTTATGGCGCCTATTTTTACACCTTATCTTGAAATACCACATTTACCTCGATATAATTTTGATGTTGTGGAGCTTTTAGCTTCAGAGGTGACCCCTGATGGAGCGCATACGTGGCAATACCCTGATTCACAAATTGAGAAACTTAAGGACCCATCTATAAAGGCTTTATTCATCGTAAATCCTAGTAACCCACCATCAGTAGCAATGAAATCTGAAACAATTAGACTTATAAAAAGTATAGTTAAAAACGATAATCCAAATTTGATGATTATTTCGGATGATGTGTATGGTACTTTCGTTGATAATTTCCGTTCACTAGTAGCTGATCTGCCATATAACTCAATAGGAGTATATTCTTTTTCTAAGTATTTTGGTGTAACTGGATGGCGTCTTGGAACAATTGCTCTTTATGAAGACAATGTATTTGATAAGTTATTAAGAGAATTACCGGAAGATAAAAAAGAAAGAGCAAAAAGGCGTTATTCAACATTATCCACAAGTCCTGAAGAAATCCCCTTTATTGATAGAATAGTTGCGGATAGTAGGCAAGTAGCACTAAACCATACGGCTGGTTTATCAACGCCTCAACAAATACAAATGGCATTTTTCTCAGTATTTGCACTTCTTGATAAAGAAAATAGATATAAGCAGCTTACAAAAGACATATGCAGACGTAGACAAAGACTATTATTTGAAGGGTTGGGTTTAGAGCTGCGAAAAGATCCACTGGATGCAGCATATTATACGGAATTTGATTTATTAGAGTGGGCATCTCACTATTTTGGTGATGAATTTGCAATGTATTTGCAGGAAAATTATAAACCGGTGGATATTCTTTTCCGGTTAGCACAGGAATCTTCAATAGTATTATTGAGTGGTGGTGGATTTCATGGGCCTGAATGGTCAATCAGGATATCCTTAGCAAATCTTGATGATGAGCACTATTCGGAAATTGGAGAGGTACTACATAAGATACTTGAGGAATATGTAACATCATGGACAAAGTAGGTAGCTAATTTTAGCTACCTTATACTTTTCCATTTTCGCCTGTAGCATAAAGGAGTTATTCCTTCACGTTTTTTAAAAAGATTAATAAAGTGGCTTACATTATCATTTCCTGTTTTAAAGGAGATTTCAGATATAGGAAGATCAGAATACTTTAGTAGTTCCTTACCGTAAGAAATACGATTTAATATAACATATTCATTTGGGGATATACCAATAAATCTTTTGAACTCCTTTTCTAAGTGGAATTTGTTTATAAAAAATTTCTTAGACAACATATCAAGGGTTATTTTATCCAATAAATTTTTGTCTAAATATTTCATAATGTTTTTTATGTACTCAGGAAGAAAGGTTTCTGAGGAGTCGAGATCGTTAATTGTAAACAAGAATTGTGTTAATAGATCCATTAATAGTTTTGAACACAAGGGTTCTGTTTTTACACTCTTTTCTTTATGAGCGAGTATTAGTTGCTGAATAATAGAAGGAACCATAGTAGTTTTGTCAAAGTGACAGATAGGCGTGCTGTTTTTAGAAAATTGCTGATAATAACCATGACTTGTGCTTCCATTAAAGTGAACCCAAAGAATTTCAAAAGGATCTTCAGGGTCAGATTTATAATACTGATATTCCATACAATCAATAAGAAAACCATGTCCGCTACAAATAGTATAAGATTCACCTTTATATTCTAAATATCCTTTTCCGGATAGGACGTAAATAATTAAATATGAGTTCAAATTTTCTCTTTGTGTAAAATAAGTAGACAGCGTTTTAAAATACCCTATTTCTTCAACATAAAAGTATGTAGACTTAGCGACATTACTAGGGGTTACTATAATTCGAACTGAGTTATCTGTCCAGTCGTAAGATGCATTTTCTTTATAGCTATTAATCTTAAACACCTCCTATCAAGATACTATTATTTTCTCACAACATTCTTTGATGTTTTATATATTGTAAACGATTATACTCAGATTGTAAACTAGTATTTTATTAAAAGGAGTGATAAATATGTTGAAATTAACGCCTATAAAACCTATAAAAAAACCACGTATTGGACTTTATACTATAGGACTCAAAGCATATTGGAGTCAATTTCCAGGACTTAAAGATAGAATGATAGAATATGGTGAGTTTTTACAAAAGGGGATGTGTGAGCATGGAGAAATATTTAATTACGGTTTAGTGGACACTGAGGAAGAAGGAAGAAAAGCAGGTGAATGGTTTAATAAAAACAATGTAGATCTAATCTTTTGCCATTCTGGAACTTATGCTACAAGTTCAACAGTATTACCTGTTCATCAAATTTGCAAAGCACCAGTGGTAATTTTAAATTTACAGCCAACTGATAGAATAAATTATGAAGAGTCAACTACAGGTGAATGGCTTGCTTTTTGTGGCGCTTGTCCTGTACCTGAAATATCAAATGTATTTAATCGTGCGAACATTAAATTTAGAGTTGTAAACGGGTTACTTGGACTTGATTATACACCAAGAATTTCACTTGCGAATGAAAATACCAGTGAAAAAAAAGAGGCAATTAAGGCATCGAAAAATATTAATGAATGGATTAGAGCAGCATCAGTACTTAGAAATTTAAAGTGCAGTAGCTTTGGATTCTTAGGAGGATATTATAGTGGAATGTTAGATATGTACAGTGATTTTGCTATGATGCAAGCACAAATAGGTATGCATATAGAAGTTCTTGAAATGTGTGACCTAAATAGATTCCTTGAAAATGTTACAAAGGATGAAGTTAGTGAAAAAATGGAGGAAGTAAAAGAAATGTTCGAGATTAGTGGGGATTCACCATCAGATCCACTAGCTAAAAAACCAACTGAGCAGCAGATAGAATGGTCATGTAGAGTTGCAGCAGCTCAGGAAAACATGGTACTTGAATATAACTTAGATGCCTTAACTTATTTCTATCATGGATCACCTGGTAATAACTATGAAAAAATACAAGGTGGATTTATAGTAGGACATTCCTTACTTACGGCAAAGGGAATTCCTTGTGCTGGAGAAGGTGATTTAAAAACAAATCTAGCTATGAAAATATCTGATATTTTAGGAGTAGGTGGTAGCTTCTCTGAGATTGTAGTAACCGATTACGTGGATGGAACTATTATCTTAGGCCATGATGGTCCTTTTCATATAGCAATTTCAGATGGAAAGCCTATTTTGAGGGGGATGGGGTTATATCATGGAAAGAAAGGAACAGGGGTATCAGTTGAAGCTAAAGTAAGAACTGGAGATATAACTACACTTAATGTAACTCAAACTGTAGATGGAAAATTAAAATTTATAATTAGTGAAGGAAAATCTACAAATGGACCTATAATGCATATTGGAAACACTCAAACACAAATTAAATTCAAAAAGGAACCAGATGAATACATGGATGAATGGTTTGCAGAATCACCAACCCATCATTGTGCTATGTCAGTTGGATGTAATGCAACATTGTTTGAAAAGGTTGCAGATCTTTTAAATATAGCACACGTAACTTTATAATAAAACTAATTTAAAACTTAAGAGGAGGAATTTAAGTGTCTGATGCAAAGGGTAGTTTTAAGGAAACAATAATTGTGTCTATGTCCAATTTTTTAGATGCAGGTGCAATTGTAGCTGGAGCTTCGGGATTGACTTTATGGGTGAAATTTTTAAATTTAAATGATTCCACGTTAGGATTGTTAGGAGCAGTTAGTGCTAATGGATTTGGTGCAGCGGTTGGTGCATTAATAGGCGGACGCTTAGCTGATAAGTATGGAAGAAAATTTATCTATAAGTATGATATGTTAATTTATATGCTTGGTGTTCTATTGATAGCTTTATCTATGAATTTTCCTATGCTTTTAATAGGATATATCATTACAGGTATAGCAGTAGGTGCAGTAGTTCCAGCATCTTGGAGTTATTTAGGGGAACAAGCGCCTACAGGAAAACGTTGTTCAAATATTGGTTGGGGTCAATTTTCATGGGGATTTGCACCTATGACAATATTTATATTAGCAATTTTTTTAAGTAATTTAGGGTTGCTCGGAAACAGAATTATGTTTGGAATATTATTTATTGTTGCTTTAATTACATGGATTCTGCAACAGCAGGTTAGTGAGTCTGAAGCTTGGACGCAGCAAAAGGAAAAGGAACAAGAAGAAGGATATGTAAAAGCTCCTATTAGTGAAGTATTTACAGTTAAAGCAAACAGACAAGCTTTCATTCTTTCAGCTGGTATTTATATTCTATGGGCATTAGTTGCAGGATTACAGGGATATTTTTTACCATATATTTTTACCAAAATAGGCAACTTAACCGATTTTCAATCTAATGGTCTGAATGCGATTATATGGCTTTTAACTATTCTTTCTACTTGGCTAATTTTTATAAAAAAAGGAGATACATGGAATAGAAAGGTATTATTTTCAGTAGGTTGTTTAATGCAGGTTTTGGCATGGCTTGTTCTTATCTTTGCACCAATGGGTTGGTTCTCACTTATATTTTTCGATATAGTATGGGGAATTTCGGCTGGGTTTAGTTCACAATGCTTTTTTGCTCTTTGGAGTGTAGAACTATTCAAAACACAATATAGAGGGCAAGTACAGGGAATTATATTTTTCTTGGTACGTGCAGGGGTAGGATTAATTTCTTTGGTTTTTCCTACTATGTTAACATCTTTTGGTTTTAAAACAACAGGAATGTTTTTAGTTGCTATTCTAGTTATTCAATTAGTCATAGGATTAATTTATACACCTGAAACTCGAGGAAAAAGTGTTTCAGAAATAGAACTTCAAAGATATACAAGTTAGCTAAAGCTAAATTATTTTAATAAAATAGAATAAAGGTAAATATCTTAAAAAATAAAATAAAGGTAAATATACTTAAGAAGATAGCGACTAAAAATAGAGTCACTATCTTTTTAATTTCATATTTTCATATTTTCATATTTTCATATTTTAGATATTTCTTGATACTTCGTATGCATTCCAAATAGCATACATAATGTTCTGGACCTGCATTGCATCACCCAATAAATGCACATTTGGTACTTCAAATTTTATTTCGTTATATAGGCTCTTTTGTGAGTTATAACCAATTGCAACAATAGCTGAGTCTGCTCTTATAACTTCTTCTTTTTCACCTGTTTTTAAAATAAATCCTTCATTAGTAGCGCCTGCTACCATAGCATTGAATTTAATATCTATCTTGTTGAATTTAATTAAATCACGAAGCATAGCATCATTGGCATGACACAGTGGTCCACCTACTTTTAAAATATCACTTTGCATTTCAATAATGGTAACCTTCTTGCCTTGATCTACTAACCATAAGGCGGTCTCGCATCCTACTAGCCCACCACCAATAATTATTACATCATTACCAGCATCTTTTTTGCCCAGAAGAACATCTTCAGCGCTATAGACCTTATCTGAATTATCAATATTAAGAATTCTAGGAGTTGAGCCAGTAGCAACAACTACGACATCAGCATTTAAAGTAGCTATAAGTTCTTTAGTAACTTTTGTATTAAGATTTACTTTTACATTTAAGTCCTTTAATTCATCTGTATACCATTTAGCAAGGGCTCTATCGTCATCCTTAAAATCAGGAACACCTCCAGGTATAATATTTCCACCAAGTTTAGTATTCTTTTCAAATAAAGTAACTTCATGACCGCGTAATGAGCAGACTCTAGCTGCTTCACAGCCAGCTACACCACCACCTATTACAATAACTTTCTTACTTTCTCTTGCTTGATTTATACCATATTCATTTTCTCTTCCACACGCGGGGTTTACAGCGCAGGATACATTAGCATAAGTCGCTAGTCTTCCCATACAGCCTTCTTGACAGGATAAACAAGGTCGAACTTTATCAAATTTATCTGCCATAATCTTATTAGGTATTTCAGCGTCTGCAAGAAGTGGTCTTGCCATAGCAATCATATCTGTTTTTCCTTGCCTTATAGCGTCACTAGCAAGTTCTGGATTTTCCATTCTACCAGCAGTAATTACTGGAACCTTAAGTATATTTTTTAGTATTTCATTATAAGGTAAGTACATACCTTTTTTCTGATACATTGGTGGGTGACTCCAATACCAAGAATCATAAGAACCAACATCTCCATTAAAAGCATCATAACCAGCTTCTTCAAGAATTTTTGCAGCCTCAATTCCTTCTTCTATATCTCTTCCTTTTTCTTTGAATTCTTCGCCAGGAAGACCACCTTGTTTCCAATCTTTAATAAAACTTTTTATGCTATAACGTAGAGAAACAGGATAATCCTGACCACATGCCTTTTTTATAGCTTGTACAATTTCTATAGCAAATCTTAGCCTATTTCTTAAACTTCCACCATATTCATCTGTTCTATTATTAAATAGTGATATTGCAAATTGGTCAAGTAAATAACCTTCATGTACTGCATGAATTTCAATACCATCAAAACCGGCTTTTTTAGCTATAACAGCTGACTCTGCAAATTTCCTTATATAAGTTTTTATTTCATCTATAGTTAATTCACGACAGGTTACACCTTCAAGAAATCGATGAGGTATTGGTGAAGGTGCCACCGCCGTTATACCTACAATGGATGGTATACTTACTCGCCCAAATCCGGCAGATAACTGCAAAAACATTTTTGCACCATATGCATGCACTCTTTCAGTTAAAATCTTTCCCGTTGTAACAAAGTTTAAAGGATTAAGTGTTGGGCAAGGCATTGAAGGCAAAGCACATTTTTCAATGTCATTTTCAACCATAGTTACTCCAGTCATAATTAATCCGGTTCCACCTTTAGCTCTCTCAACGTAAAATTCTACTCCTCGTTCATTAAAGGTTCCATCAGCGTCACATAAACCTCCAGGACCTATAGGCGCCATAACAAATCTATTTTTAATTTCTAATTTACCTATTTTTATTGATTCAAAAAGATTTTTATATTTTGATTTCAAAATAATACCTCCTAACAAATAAAGTCTAGTTAACTCATTCTACGAATTCATTCGATGAATGCATTCGCAGAATGAGTTCACTGAATAAAATTATTGTATTATTTTGTTATATTTTTGTCAACATAAATATATTAAAAGAAATGTTTATGTAATAAAATAAAGTATTGTGCAGAATAAACGATTATTAATTGACTAGAGGAAAAAACTTAAGCTTGTATCATAAAAAAATAAACATAAAGGAGAAAAATAAAGATGAAAAAAACAATTTCTGATAATGAGGTATTAAACTCGTTCAATATTTTGCTGCCTTATTTACCTTACTTTTTTGACGACGATGTCTCTTTTGGTATAGCGAATACAAAAACATATTTGAATGTAGCATGTAATCCAAACTTGAATTTGAAATTAAAAGAAGGTGACGGTATACCTGAAGCTGGAGCAGTACATATGGCAATGCAAAATGATAAAGTTCTTATTAAAGATGTACCCAAAGAAGTCTATGGAGTTCCATTTAGGTCTTATGCAATTCCTGTTCATAATGAACAAGGTACAGTAGAAGGATGTATTGTAATAGGTAAAAGCTTAGTTAAAACAAATGAGCTAATGAATATTTCTCAAACTTTGCATTCATCACTTGGGCAAATATCTACTGCAATTAACAGTCTTTCCTTGGGAGTACAAAATGTAGTGGATATGAATGAAGATATAATACTAAAGGTTCAAGAGGCTGATAAAAGTTCAAAAGATACAGATGAGATTCTAAGTTTTATTCAATCAATTTCATCAAAGACAAATATGTTAGGTCTAAATGCTGCAATTGAGGCTGCAAGAGCAGGAGAGGCTGGTAGAGGATTTAAAGTAGTTGCAACAGAAATCAGAAAATTATCAACTTCAACTAGTGAATCAGTTAAAAAGGTGGATGATGTATTAAAAAATATTGGTGCTTCAATAAAAAGTATAAATGAAAAAATAAGTAAATCAACTGGACTATTTGAGGGGCAGGCTGCAACACTTCAAGAAATAGCAGCATCACTTGAGGAACTAAATTCAACAGCTGAAATAATGGGAGACTTAGCTAAAAAAATATAGTTAAAAACTTGTTTATTGAATTGTACATCACTACAAACATATACAAAATACATTTTTTACAAATGAATTATTTGTCACAAAAAGTTGAAATTTAGTTGAACGAATGATATGGTATGTATAAAACATTCTGATATTTTTAAATACAATGAAAATTCCAGCAATTTTGATGGGGAGGTAATTATGCTTAAGAAACTAAGGTGTTCTATTTTATTTAAATATATAGAACAATTAATATTTAGATATAAAGATGATGATTTACCTTCATTAAGTGCACAAATAACATATTACTTAATATTAGCTTTCTTCCCATTTTTGCTTTTCTTAATTAATTTGTTAAGTTTTACGTCACTTTCAAACGAGATATTAATTACAAACTTTAACACGTTTCTTCCTAGTGAAACAGGTGTTTTAGTGAAGAATATTATGTTACAGACGCTTCAAGCTAAAAGTAAAACTCTTTTATTTTTAGGTATGATAGGCAGCCTTTGGGCAGCATCTAAAGGAATATCTGCTATTATAAAAGGTCTTAATAAATCTTATGATGTTGAGGAAGCCCGTAATTATATCAAAATTAATCTAATTTCACTTATCACAACCATTGGAATAACAATTATGATAATACTTTCAATTACTATGATAGTATTTGGAAAGATCATAGGGATTTATGTATTCGGTCTAGTAGGAGCAAAGGCTCTATTTAATATTGTTTGGTCATTGCTTAGATATTGTATTCCTTTTACTATGATGCTTATTACATTTTTTTTAATATATGAGTATGTTCCTAATAGAAAACTAAAATTTAATAATATTATAGTAGGTACTATTTTTACAACTGTGGGGTGGATTACTACTTCTTTATTATTTTCTTTTTATATAAATAATTTTGCTAATTATGAAAAAGTTTATGGAAGTTTAGGTGGAGTTATTGCTTTAATAAGTTGGCTATATATTAGCACTTTAATAATTCTCATTGGGGGAGAATTAAATGCCATTAGTAGTTATTTTAAAAACAAGAACAAAATCTCCCTACGGTCGAGTATTAAAGTGATGCTCCATTAAATAGTGTAGCATCATCTCTTAATTATCATATCTGAGCCACATTCTA